>Ga0335397_10004583_pt1 | contig 18254 bp, 15 predicted proteins | sample MAT04_FD_205740 | JGI IMG/M metagenome (GOLD analysis project Ga0335397, IMG submission 205740) | Freshwater microbial communities from Lake Fryxell liftoff mats and glacier meltwater in Antarctica - MAT-04 (spades assembly) (version 2) ... | reverse complement strand
CGAGCGCGAGCACCGCGACGCCGAGCCACGTGAGCGCCTGGCTGACGCGCGGCGAGATCTTCACGATGCGCTCCGCAGCGGCAGGCGAACGCGAAAGGCGGCGCCGCCATCGGGTGCGCTCTCGCAGGCGATCTCGCCGTCGTGCTCGAGGACGACCTTCTTCACGATGGCGAGGCCGAGCCCGGTGCCGTCGGTCTTGGTGGTGAAATACGGATCGAAGATGCGCGCGCGATCCGCGGCGGGCACACCAGGGCCATCGTCGCGGACCTCGAGCACGGCCTGCGCTCCTTCGCGGCGCGCCGCGATGACGACGCGACCGCCGCTCTGGGGTGGCGCCGCCCGCAGCGCTTGGACCGCGTTGCGCACGAGGTTGTCGACGCAGCGCTTGAGCATCATCGCGTCGATGCGCACCGGCAGCGGCGTGCCGAGCGTCTCAGTCGTGATGGCGACGCGCACGTCGTCCTCGGCCTGAGATTCTTCGGCGACGGCCGCGAGCGAGCGCCCCGCGTCGAGTACGAAATCGGACAGATCGGCGTCCTCGAGCTGCGCCTCCGGCAGCTTCGCGAACGACGAGAACTCCGACACCAAGCGACGCAGCGTCGCGACCTCTTCTTCGACGATGGAGCGCGCATCCTCGAGCGTTTGGCGGTATTTCGCGTCCTCGCCTTGGTATCGTTCGTGAACCTCTTGCACCGCGAGCTGGATCGGCGTCAGCGGGTTCTTGATCTCGTGCGCGAGGCGCCGCGCGAACTCCTGCCACGCGCCGATGCGCTGCAGGTATTCGATGCGATCGCGCGAGCCGCGCATGTCGCGGACCATCTGGTTGAACGCGCGGGTCAGCTCGCCGACCTCGTCGTCGCCATACACTGGCAGCTCGACGGTGAGGTCGCCGGCGCCAACGCGCTTGGTCGCATCGGCGATGGTGCCGACGCGGCGCGTGACGCGGCGCGCGATCGTGCTGGCGACGACCAGCGTCAGCAGCGTGAGCGTGACGACGAAGACGACGTAGACGAGCAGATAGGTGCGCGAGACGTAGCCTTTGCTCGCCTCGAGCTGCGCGTAGACCTCGACCATCTCGCCGGCGCGCTGAAAGTCGTCGAACGCCGCGGCGGGCACGGCGATCGTCACGTCGATCGTGCTGTTCGCCGGGCCGTCGAGCGTGCGCTCCTGGTCGACCTGGCGATAGCGCTCCGGGTCGAGGCGCTCGCGGCGCGACACCTCGAGCGGCGCGCGCCCGAGCCGCCGCACGCGGATGCGCGCGACGACCTCATAGCGCGCGAGCAGCGCCTCGAGCTCGGTGCGCAGCGCCGCGTCGTCACCGGCAACGATCAAGTCGCGCATCTGCGCGCTCAGCGCCACCGCATCGGCGGTGCGCTCGGCATCTTCGCGCAGCGCGATGAAGTGCGTGCGGTAGAGCGCGAGCTCGGCCTCCAGCTGCGCGCCGACGCGTCGATTGACGCCGACCTCGTATGCCTCGCCGATCGCGACGAGACCAAAGAGCACGGTTCCGACCAGCGGCAGCAGCGCGACGATGACGATCGACCAGAGGATCCGCTGCTCGAAGCGCGTGAAGCGAAACGTCTCGCGCGACGGCCTCCACATCACGGCACCCGGACGGGCTGCGATTGAAAGCTCAGCGCGCGCTCCGCCGAGCCGATGCGACGATTCACGAAGAGGCTGACGAACGAGCCGAAGAACGCGTCGTTCTGCACCGGACCGCCGCCGGAATTCGCGAGCCAGCGGCGGATGCGCCGCACCGTGTTCGGTGACAGCGGATTGAACTCGATGAGCACCGCGAAGTACACGCGCTCGCCGCGACGCACGCTCCAGCCGCTGCGCTGGCCGACTGGGATCCCGCGCACCTCGAGGCAGCGGCGCACGACGGCGTCGAGCGTGCTGATCGACTCGGTCGCGTCGCCGCCCGCCGTCTGCACTTGCACGCGGTAGCGTTCTTCCATGAAATCTTTCGTCACGCGGCACGACTGCGGCGCGACGGCGATCGGCGTGCTCGGATCGGACGAACGATACGCGTAGACGCGCATCACGATGTTCTGCGGCAGGCCGCTGTCGAGCTTGCGGCGCACGTCCGCGTTGGCGAGATCGCGCGCCGAGAAGTGCAGATACGGGACACCGTCGCGCCAGCGCACACCGAGCGTGCGACCAGGAACCTGCTGCGCGCGCGCAACCGACGTCAAGCGCGGCCCCTGCGACGCAAACGGAGACGCGAGCGGCAGCAAAACCGCGACGAGCAGCGTCGTCAGGAGCAGCAGCGGGTAGCGCGAGCGGCGGAGCGGAGCAGAGCTGGTCACGGCTGCACGAAGCCGATCACGTTGGAGAAGCCCAGCTGGAACACGCCGACGTCGGTATCGGCGCGCAGACCGACGTCGAAGGTCGCGTCGACTGGGATGCGCGAGACACCTTGGAAGCCGGGCACGCCGAGCTTGATGTCGCGCTGCGAGAACAGCGCGTAGAGGCCCGCGGAGACGTACGCGTTGATCGCGTAGAGGCCGCTCTCGCCGCGGTAGATCGGCAGCGAATATTCGATGTCGATGCGCGCGGCGAGATCTTCCGCGCGCATGAAGCGGATCGCGGTGCTGAACAGATCGGGCGGCGGGCGGCGATCGAGGTTGAGCTCGAGTGCGCGGGACGGAATCAGGTCCGACAGATCGGAGACGTAGAATTTGTAGAAGAACGGCGCGCGCCCGAGCACCACGCCGGCGAACGCACCAAAGCGCAGTACGTGTCCCCAAGGCAGCGGCACGTAGTGCAGCACCGACGCCTGCACGCGCAGAAAGTCGTAGTCGGAGCCGAGCAGCTGCGTGCCGAAGTCGCCGCGCACTTGGATGATCACGCCGCGCGTCGGCAGCGCGGGGTCATCGCGTCGATCGTAGACGAGCCCGAGCTGCAGCGCGGAGACGAACGAGAAGCCGCGCTGAATCGAGAAGTCGATCGCGCGCGTGCTGCCGTTGCGCGACTCGGACGCGGCGGTCGGCACGCTGAACGCATCAACGACCTCGCCTTGCCAATCGAGCGTGTAGCGCGCGTACGCGCCGATGTCGTGGCCGGTGCCGACGCTGCCGCCGTACCGCCGATAGAGCACGACCGCGTTGCGCGCGTCGAAGTCGTCGGGGCAGTCCATCGGATCCGGCGTCATACAGCCAGCGCGCGCGATGGCGACGTTCTCGCTGCCGAAGAAGTCTCGCGCGTTGTTGAAGAAGCCGCTCGCCGCGAACGTGTAGCCGCTCGCGAGGAAGTTCGGATCGGAGAAGCGCAGGCGCACCGCTTGCTGCGGCTCGGACAAGAGAAACGCGCCGCCGAGCGTGATGCCGGTGCCAAGAAAATTGGTCTCCGCGAGCTGCGCGCCGGCATACCAGACGGCATCGGCGCTCACGTCGGCGCTGCGCAAGATGCCCTCGGAGACGCCCGCATTCAGCTGCTGGATGACCAGCGTGTTGCGCTCCTCGAGCTCGACGACGAGCTTGATCCAGCCGCGCCGCGAGCCGCGCTCGAGCGAGAGACGCACATCGCGAAACCAGCCGGTCCCGAGCAGCCGCCAGCGAATCGCCTCGATCTGCGGATCGTCGACGTCGAGCACATCGCCGATCGCGAGCGGCACGAAACGACGCACCAGCCCCGGCCGCGTGGTGCCATCGCTGCGCACGACGATGCGCTCGAGAAAGTAGCGAATGCGCGGCGGCGCGTTCGCATCGTTCGGCGGCCCATCGGGATCGGACGCGCCGTCGTCATCGCCGCCGTCGCTGTCGCCGTCGCCGCTGTCGCCGTCGCCGTCGCTGTCGCCGTCGCCGCTGTCGCCGTCGCTGTCTCCGTCGCTGCCGCTGTTGCCGTCGCTGTCTCCGTCGCTGCCGCTGTCGCGCTCGCCGCCGTCACGGTGCGCCGCCATCGCCACGCCCGCATCGGCTGCGCCGCTCGCACCGGCGTCTTGCGCGCGCGCCGACGCCACAAGCGTGAGACACGCGAGCGCAGCGAGCAGCGAGACGACGGTGTGGCGCGCCACGCCCGGCATCCTAGCAGCCCGTCGCACGCGCGATCGCCGCGCGCGCGGCACGCGCCAATTACGACGCAGCTCAGTGCGCGCGCAGCAGCAGCAGCGCCATGCCAGCGATCGCGCCGACCGCGACCAGCAGTGCACCGAGCGCGAGGCCCATCGTCCGCGAGTCGACGGGCGCTCCGTCCTCGGCAGGCGCGATCGCGGCCGCGCGCGCGCGCTCCGGGACCGTCTCGCGCATGCGCTCGGGGGTCGCGTCGGGGAGCATCATCTCGCCGGTCACGTCGGTGCGCACGTGCCGCGTGCTCGCGACCTCGCTCGCCTTCGGCAGCATCGGGATCGAGTCGCCGGTGAGGTAGATGATGCGCACGGTCGCCTCGCGTGACGGACGCGACGGCGGCAGCGACTCGGGGCGCGGCGCAGGGATCGGTGGGAGCGGCGGCGAGGTGCGCGTCGGTGAGCGGCCCTTCTCTGCCTCTGCGACGATCGCGCCGAGCGTCGTCTCGACTACCTTCAAGAAATTCTGCCCGGTCTCGTCGCGACGACGGCGTCCCTTGCGCGACACCGGTCTCGTCTCGTCGCGGCGTGCCGGCCGCGTGCTCGGGACCACATCCGCCGTCATGACGGGCGGCGGAATCGAGTCCGGCAGCAGCTCGATGTCGAGCTCCGGCACGGTGGACAGCGCCTCGATCTTGAACGTGCCGGTCTCCCACGCGAACACGCTGTTGACCTCGCCGCCGAGATGCCCGCCGAACTGGATCGCGGTGAGCTCGCCCTTGTCGTAAACGGCCTCCGCGCGCTCGTCGTCGCGCACCAGCTCGAGCAAACCGGTGAGCCCCGCGCGCTCGCAATACGCCATCAGATCCGCCGGCACGTGCACCGCCAGCGAGCCGGTGCGCACGTGCGTATCGCCCTTCGAGACCGGCAGCGGCGGCAGGCGCTGGATCACCTCGTAGCGCCCAGCGCGCGCGGAGAGCAGCGTCTCGACTGGATCGGTTCCGTCGGCGTCCGCCTGATCGAGCGCGATCTGCCCGGCGACGAGCGTGACCTCTTGCCACGCGCCGTCGATCTCGAAGCGCAGCGCGCCCGACGTGCGCTCCACCTCGATCGCGCGCAGCACATCGAGCACGCCGTCGGCCGGTATCACGCCTTCTCGAACGGTCTCGCCGGCCATCAGGGGGGCGAGTGTCGGCGAGGATCGCGCGGAGGGCAACCTAACGTCTTGTCGATGAGTAGCCGTCAACGCTTCACTTCCAGCACGGCGCACCAAGAACGCGAAGGGCCCGCGTCGCTTCCGACGCAGGCCCTTCGAGTCTTCCGTTCGTCGCGCGCAACGAAGCGCGCGCGCGATCACGGGAAGATGTCGCGCTCCTTGTAAGCCGCCGAGAGCTTCTGCAGCGCGAGGCCGTACGCCGCGACGCGCATCGAGGTGCCATGCTCGCGCGCGAAGTTCCGGGTGCGGTGGTAGGCGCGCTTCATCGCCGTCTCGAGGCGCGAGTCGACCTCTTCGAGCTCCCACGTCTCCGAGCGCTTGTTCTGGATCCACTCGTAGTAGCTGACCGTCACGCCGCCCGCGTTCGCGAGCACGTCCGGCAGGATGTCGATGCCGCGCTGGAGAAGCAGGCTCTCGCCCTCGGGCGTCGTCGGGCCGTTCGCGCCCTCGGCGACGAGCCGCACCTGCAGCACCTTCGCCTCGTCGACGCCGACCTGATTCTCGAGCGCGCACGGCGCGAAGATGTCGGCCTTGACGGCGAAGAACTCCTCGCGCGTCACGACCTGGCCGCCCTCATAGCCCGCGATAGCGCCCGTGCGCTTCACGTGATCCATGAGCTTGTGCGCGTTGATACCTTCGGGGTTGTAGAGGTAGCCGGTGTGATCCCCGACCGCGATCGTCGACACGCCGAGCTTCGCGAGCAAGAGGCCGGTGTGACCGCCAACGTTGCCAAAGCCCTGGATGATCGCCGTCTTGCCCTCGAGCGAGAAGCTCTTCTCGCGCGCCCACTCGGTGACGCAATGCACGAGGCCCTGTGCCGTCGCCTTCTCGCGGCCGTGCGAGCCGCCGCATGCGAGCGACTTGCCGGTGACGACGCGCTTCTGCGCGTTCTTCTCCACGTGGCCGACGGTGTTCATGTACGTGTCCATCATCCACGCCATGATCTGACCGTTGGTGCCGACATCCGGCGCCGGGATGTCGTACTCGGGCCCGATGTTCGCGCCGAGCGCGTGCGTGAAGCGACGCGTGACGCGCATCAGCTCGCCGTTCGAGAGCTCACGCGGGTTGAACTTGACGCCGCCCTTGCCACCGCCGAACGGGATGTCCATCAGCGCGCACTTCCACGTCATCATGGCGGCGAGCGCCTTGGTGTCGTCGAGCGTGACGTTCTCGTGATAGCGAATGCCGCCCTTGAATGGCCCGAGCATGTTGTTGTGCTGGATGCGATAGCCCTTGAAGAGCCGCACCTCGCCCGTGTCCATGCGCACCGGGAAGTGAACGATGATCTCGTTCTTCGGCTGCGACAGGATGAGCGAGACGTGCTTTGGCAGATCGCACGCCTTCGAAGCTTGATCGAGATACCCCTGAATGACCTTGAAGAACTCGAACTCGGCCATGATGGTCCGACTCCCTTGAAGGCGCGCGCGTAGCAACTTCGCCGTGCGGCGCCGGCGCGCGCTAGTTGTCATGCGGCGCAGAAGCGCGCAACGACGCAGCGCGTTGTGGATGCGCCTGATGGGGAGGTCGTGAGCGGGTGCGCGTAGATCGAGCGCGATGGTCACCGTGACGTCACGCCGCCGCACACCGCCGAGCGCCATCGTCGTCGTGGTGAGCTTCATCGTATTGGCGACGTACGCAACGAGCTATGGGGCACTGCGCGTCGCGCACGTGCTCGTGCATCAGGCGCTGTGGGTCAGCGAGGAAGGCTACAACGGCGCGCATTGGCACTCTGTCGTGCCCGCGGACGAGGTCGCGCCAGGTGTTGGGGGATCATGCGGCGGGCGGATCCTCGCTTTGACGTACGCGCCGTTCATACGCGCAGAGGCCGCCGCGCAAGCGCTGCTGAAGCCGTAAACTTCGCTGCAACGCGCGACACCTTCCCGCGAGCGGCGGCGTGCACCATGTTGCGGCGATGTCGTCACCTGCACAGGCACCGCGCGCGCACTCGCCGGCGCGAATCGTCGGCCATGGCGTGGTCGTGCTGCCGCGCGCCGGATATCAGCTCGAGCGCGTCGCCGGTGCGCGCGAGTCGACGCTGCGCGTGACCTACGGTGACGACGCCCAAGTGCTCGACGTCAGCGCGCCCGATGCCGCCGAGAGCACGCTCGCCGAGGTAGCGCCAGGTCCACCGATGCGTGCGTGGCGTATCGAGACAGATACATTTACCTGTGCCTGGCCGCGCGGACTCACGCTCGCAGACGACCCCGACGCGCTCTCCGCGTTCGTCCTCGCGGGCGCCAACGGTGCGCTGATCTGGGTAAGCGGCCCGATGCCGCGCGAGCGCGCGCTGCCGATCGAGAACCTCGCCGACGAGGGCCAGAACATCCGCGCCGTCGCGGATGAAGGCGAGAACGTACGTATCGATCTTGATTATGTGTTCGAGGGCGAGCCATGGTGGCAGCGCCGCTACGTGCTCGCCTGGACCGCGGACACGGTGTTGGTCCTGAGTGCCCAGGCGAAGGCGCTCGATGAAGAGGTGGTGGCGGCCGCGATCGACGAGGTCGCGCAGACCATCGCGGAATCGCAGCCGAACTAGTGCACCGATCCGTTCGATCTCCTGCGAAAACCCACCGCTTTCGGCCTACGCCCCGCTTGCCTCCTCGGTCCTCATTGCGGCCTACAGGAGTAGGCCTCACTCCGGGCCTGTGGGGGCGCTGGGGCTCGGCTCGAAATCGTTGGTTTTCTCGACGGATTCGAACGGTTCGGCGCTCTAGGAACGTACCGGGCTGGCCGCTGTCCAAGGCCGACTCTACGGGGTTCCCTACATCGTGGAAGCGCGTGACCCGCCATCGCCGAGTGACGACGCCCCCGCAAGCGGACGGGCGCGACGACGACGCCGCGCTCCTCGATCCAGAGGCGCTGTTCGCGGCGCATCAACGCGTCGTCCGCCTGCGGCTGCGTGCGGTGTTGTTCGCGCTCGCCGCTTGCTGCGCGTGCAGCGCGATGTCAGCGACGCTCGGCGATCACGTCGCCGCGTTCAGCCGCGGTGAGATCGACTGGCGCGGGCAGAGGCGCTTCGAGCCGGTTCATCCCGTCGATCGGCGCGCGCTCGCGGCGATCGACATGCACGCCGTGCACACGCGGCTGCTGCCCGGCTGGGTGATCGCGCAGGCGCGCAGCGTGACGCCGGAAGGTGCCGCGCTCGCGCACCGCGCGTTCGACGAGCTGCGTCGCGCGGTCGCGCCGGACGCGAACCTGAGCGCGCTGCTCGACGCGCTGCAGGAGTCCCTCGCCGACGACGATCTGGTCGGTGAGCGTCGACGCATCGAGTGGCTGGTGTGGGCGTACGACGAATATCTCGATCGCGCCGGCGTGCCGTATCGCATCGAGGCGGGCCTCCGCGACTCGCATCGACGCGGCGCGCTCGCGTGCGATCAGGGCCCGGCGCGCGATCTCCACGCGCGCGCAGCCGACGAAGCGCGCCGCTTGTTCGGCGCGCTGCCGGACATCGACACCGGGCTGCCTGAGCGCGTGCACTTTCTCGCGCGACGCCGAGCGACGGCAAGAGCGCGGCGTTGCGGCGTTGAAGGCGCGCTCAGTGCGCGTCGAGGATCAGCGTCGCGTAGAGCCAGGTCGCGGCGCTGGTGAAGACGAGCGCGTCGACGCGATCGAGGAGCCCACCGTGACCGGGCACGATGAAGCCGCTGTCCTTCACGCCCGTCGAGCGCTTGATCAGCGACTCGCACAGATCGCCGGCTTGGCCGAGCGCACCCGCGATCACCGCGAGGATGATTCCGTCGACCAGCGGCAGCGCCTGCAAATACCAGTAATGGGCGCAGAGCGCGCCGAGCACGCTGCCTGCGAGCCCGCCGATCGAGCCCTCGATGGTCTTCTTCGGCGAGACCTTCTCGTAGAGCTTGTGCTTGCCGAACGCGCGCCCCGCGAAGTAGCCGCCGGTATCGCCCCACCACGCGAGCATCATCGTGAGCACGACCCAGCCGCCGCCGTTGTCGCGCATGTGCAGCCGGCCGATCGTCGCCAGCAGCCCGATGTAGAGCGGCCCTGCGATCATCCAGGCGATGCGCCGATCGGCCTTGTCGATCGGATCTGGGCGCACCAGCGAGAACAGCAGCCCGGCCATCGGCAGCAGCGCGAACGTCGCGACGAGGATCGGCGGCGTCGGGAAAAACAGCAGCACTGTCGCGACGGCGAGCGACGCGACGACGCCATACGCCTCGAGCACGCGATCCTTGCCCATCGTCATGCCGAAGAGCTCGAACGCGGCGATGGCGACCGCCGCCATCACCAACACCTGGAAGCCCCACCAGGGCGCCCAGAACATCAGATACAAGAGGAACGGCGCGGCGACGGCCGCGGTCAGCAGCCGGACGACGAGGTTCGACGCTTGCTTCGGCGCTGCGGTGTCGCTCACCGAACTCCGAGCGCGACCGGAAGCGCTGCAGCGATGTCATCGACGGCGGCGGTCGGCGCGCGCTGCTCCGTCGGCGAGGCGACGTCGGAGCGCACCTTGCCGAAGCGGCGATCGCGCTGCTGGAACGCGGCGATCGCTTCGTAGAGATCGCTCTCGCACCACTCCGGCCACAGCGTCGGGCTGAAGTAGAGCTCCGCGTACGCCGCGCCCCACAGCATGAAATTCGAGATGCGCTGCTCGCCGCCAGTGCGCACGAGCAGGTCGACGGCGCCGACCGACATCGACGCGAGCTCTGCCTCGAGCGCGGCCTCGTCGATACGCGACGGTGAGATCTCGCCGCGCATCGCGCGCTCCGCCAGGCGCCGCGCGGCGTCCGCGATCTCCTCGCGACCGCCGTACGAGAGCGCCAGCGAGAGCGTCATCGTGCGGTGGTTCTTCGTCTCTTCGGTGAGCTGCTCGAGCACGTCGCGCACGCGTGAAGGCAGGCGTTCCGTGCGGCCGATGCCGCGCAGACGGATGTCGTTGGCGAGCAGCTCATCGCGCTCCGAGAGCAGGAACTCGCGCAGCAGATCCATCAGCGCCTCGACCTCGCTCGGCGGGCGCGCCCAGTTCTGCTCGCTGAACGCGTAGAGCGTCAGCGCCGACAGCCCGAGCCGCCGGCTCGCACGCACGATGCGCCGCACCGCATCGGAGCCGATGCGATGACCATGCGTGCGTGGGTGGCCGAGCTGCTGTGCCCAGCGCCCATTGCCATCCATCACGATGGCCACGTGCGCGGGCAGGCGGCTGACGTCGACGAGGAGCACGGGCCGGCTAGTACCACTGCCGATTACCCCCAGCAAGAATGCCCGGGCGAACGGGCGGGATTGCGGTGCGAGCAGCAAAGGCTTACTGCTGGCTCGCATGGCGGACCGCGATCTCTACGGAACCCTCGGCGTCGCGAAAGACGCCACCCAAGACGTCATCAAGAAGGCGTACCGCAAGCTCGCCAAGGAGCTGCACCCTGATCGCAACCCTGGCGACAAGAAGTCGGAGGAGCGCTTCAAGGACGTCGCCTTCGCCTACGACGTCGTCAGCGATCCGAAGACGCGCGCCCTCTTCGACGAGTTCGGCGAGGCCGGCCTGCGCGAGAATTTCGACGCCGACGCGGCGCGCCAGATGCGCGCCTATCAGCGCGCAGCCGGTAGTGGCCGCGGACGCCAGAGCGGCAGCCTCGAGGACATCTTCGGCTCGGTCGGCGGCGCTGGCGGCGGCGCTGGCGCAGGTGGCGGATTCCCGTTCGATCTCGAGGATCTGCTCGGCGGCCGAGCGGGCCAGCGCCGCGGGCGGCGGCCGAGCAAAGGCAGCGATCTCGAGAGCGAGATCACCGTGTCGTTCGGCGACGCGCTGCGCGGCACCGAGCAAGCGCTGACGTTCCGCATGCCCGGCACGGAAGGCCCGACCACGGTCCGCGCGCGCATTCCGGCCGGCGTCGCCGACGGCAACAAGGTGCGCCTGCGCGGCCAAGGCGGCGCGGGCGTAAACGGCGGCCCCACGGGAGACATCGTGCTCACCGTGCGCGTCGCGCCGCACGACTCGTTCCGTCGCGACGGCGACGACCTCCACGTCGAGCTGCCGATCACCCTCGCCGAGGCGTTCCGTGGCGCGAAAGTGCGCGTGCCGACGCTCGAGGGCGACGTCCAGCTGCGCATCCCGCCGCGCACACAGGGCGGCGCGACGCTGCGCCTACGCGGCAAAGGCGCGCCGATGCGCGGCGGCGCGCGCGGCGATCTCTACGCGCACGTGCAGATCCGCCTCCCCGACGGCGAGCTCCCCGACATCGACGCCGCCATCGACGCGCTCGAAGCCGGCTACACCAGCGACGTGCGCGCCAAGCTCGCGCTCTGACAAGACGCCTTCAGCGCCGCGGTGCAGCGGGTGAATCGTCGCTAAGCGTATCGACTGCGATACCTGTTGCACGGACGATCCGCACGCTCGCCATGACGTCGTTCGGCAGCAATTGATCGACGAGGTCCATCCCGCGAACGACGCGCGCAAACGCGGTATAGCGGCTGTCGAGGTGCGGCTGCGTGGCCTGCGCGATGAAGAACTGGCTGCCGCCGGTGTCGCGTCCCGCGAGCGCCATGCCGACCGTGCCGCGCACGTAGCGGACGCGGTTGTCTTCGCAGCGCTGCGCGTAGCCGGGGCCGCCATAGCCGTCGCCGCGCGGGTCGCCGCCCTGCGCGACGAACGCCGGGACGACGCGGTGAAAGCGCAGGCCGTCGTAGAAGCCGCGCTCGGCGAGCGCGACGAAGCGCGCCACCGTAGTTGGCGCCTCGCTTGGCAGCAGCAGCAGCTCGACCTCACCGCCTGGCACCGTCAGCACCGCAGAGATCTGCGCGTCGGCGCGCGGCAGCGCAGGCGCCGCGAGCGCGTTGCCGATCGCGCTCGGCGCCGTCTCGACGCGCGGCACGCCGAGCGCCGAGAGCGCCTCCTTCGCCTTCGTGCGGACGCTGATGTTCGCGTGTGTCGCGAGCCCGCGGACACCTGGCGCGAGCGCGGGATCGCGCAGTGTCGTGACGGCCGCAAGCCACGCCTGGAGCCCCTCGAGCTCGTCCGTCGCGGCCAGCGTTTCACGTGCTGCTGAGAGTGCCGCGCGGACCTCGGCCGAGACGCGCGCGGCCGCTTCGCCTGGCGCGCCGCTCGCCCCTGCGGGCGTCCCGCTCGGCGGCGCAGGGCTGCCCGCGGAGGCGGGCGTGCGGTTGGGCTGCGTGGGGGAAGTCGCCGTGAGGACGCGCGCAGGCTGCGCAGCGATGGCCTCGAGTGCGCTCGTGACGACGCCGAGATCCGACTCGCCGAGGCCGCGCACGATGAGCCGCGTCGCCAGCGGATCGTCGATGACGGCGGCGGCCGTGAGCACCGCCTCGCGCACCCGCGCATCGCCGCGATCGTAGAGGCGCAGCAGATAGCCAGCGCGTCCGGCCGGATCGCCCGCGGTCGCTTGCAGCACCTCGGCCATCAGCACCGAGCGCTCGGTCTCGCTCACCTGGCCGAGCCCGCACTGCGTGAGCCGCTGCGGCCAGCCGTGCGCGAGATCGACGAGCTTCGCGGCGAAGCAGTGCGCGAGTCCGTCGATGCGCGTGCCGCGACCCTCGGGCAGATGCAGCCGACGCAGCGCGTCCTCCGCCACCGGGCGCACGTTCACGCCCGCAGCGAGACTCGCCGCTTCCTCGAGCGCGACCAGCAGCACGTGCGCCGAGGGCACACGCAGTCGCGCGATCGGCGCGCTCGGCGCGGCCCCATCGACGTGCGCGGCCGCCCCGGCGGGCGCGATGTCGGCGGGCGTGGCAGCGGTGGGCAGCTGTCGCTCGACGACCGCACGAAACGCGGCGGCGAAGCGGCCCTCGTTGCCAGTCGTGCTGCGCCGCGCGAGCGAGCGAAACGCCTGCACCGCGACGCGCCAGTCGTCGTCGTTGGTGAGCACGGTGAGCAGTTCGACCGGCGCGTCTGGATACTTGCTCAGAGTGCGCGCCGTCATCAGGCGGACCTCGGCGTCGTCGTCGCGCGCCGCGCGTACGAGCTGCGCGACGATCGCCGCCGTCGTCTCGGCGCTCGAGGCGGGCGGGACCGGCAGCCGGCTGAGCGCGTAGGCGCACGCCAAGCGGACAGAAGGCGCGTCGTCCTCCGCCATGCCCGTCGCGACCAGTCGCAGCAGCGCGGCGTCGATCGCGCGCCCCCGCAGCCCCACCGCCCCAAGCCCGCGACACGCCGCCTCCCGCTCCGCCGATGGCAGCGCCGCGAGGCCCGCGCGCATCGCGGGTGCCGCGGTGTCACTCGCGATCCGGCCAAGGTCACTCAGCATCGCAGCGCGCGTCGCGGCATCTTGCTCCGTCGCGAGCGCGCCGAGCAGCGCCGCCTCAGTGCCCGCGGGGGCATCGCCCTCGAGCGCGCCGAGACCAAGCGACGCCGCCTGCCGAACCGCTGCGCTCGGATCGCGGAGCGCGCTGCGCAGCTCGGCGGTGTGCGCGCCATCGTGCAGTCGCGTCAGCGCGAGCGTGGCGTCGGCACGCGTCCGCACATCGCTCGCCAAGAGCGCCGAGTTGAGCTGCGCCGCGCCACTCCGCGCGTCGGCGATCGCGAACTGCGCGCGCCCGTCAGGCGCCTGCGGGGCCGCTGCCGGCGCTGCGGTCGGCGCCGACGACACGGGCGGGCGCGCTGCGTCATCCGAACATCCGGACGCTGCGAACCCGAGGGCCACCAGACCCACGCAAACGAATGCCGCCCGCACCACGCATCCCACCACCGCGGGTCGGGCGGTGCGCGCCACAGCTCCCACACCGACGAGTGCCGCGATGGAGCGCATCCGTACCTCGCGCGATGTCGCGCTTCGCAGTGGCGTGACGACGCATGGCCCTACATGCAGCTGCATGTGTTTCACGTGAAACATTGGTGTGGGTGTTTCACGTGAAAAAGCATCGATCGTAGGTGCTCGTGATCCTTTGATGCGCATCGGCGGGTCGAGAATACCACCGCGTGCGCGCCGTGGAAGTTGCGCAGACTGCGCCGTGCCTACGGCGACCACGCGTACTACTGTGGCCGCGCCGATGTCCCTCGCTGACGACGCTCGCGAACGCTTGGCGCAGCTAAAGCGCGATGGGCTGCTCCGCGCGCCGCCGACGGTGAGCACAGCGCAGGGCCCTGTCGTCACGATCGACGGACACGCCCTCCTCTGCCTGTGCTCGAACAACTACCTCGGCTTCGCCGACGACCCGGCGATCATCGCAGGCATGCAGCGTTCGCTCGAGCGGGATGGCGCGGGAGCCGGCGCATCACGACTGATCAGCGGCACCATGAGCGTTCACCGCGACGCAGAGCGCACGCTCGCTGCGCTGGTGCAGCTGCCGTCTGCGCTGCTGTTCACTTCGGGCTACGCGGCGAACGTCGGCGCGCTGCAGGCGCTGTTCGGCGATGGCGACTTCATCTTCTCCGACGCGCTCAACCACGCGAGTCTGATCGACGGCTGCCGGCTGAGCCGCGCTTCTATCAACGTCTACCCGCACGGCGATCTCGAGGCGCTCGAGCGGCGGCTTAGGGCGCGGCCGCGCGGCGCACGCGCCGTCATCGTCACCGAGAGCGTGTTCTCGATGGACGGCGACCTTGCCGATCTGGTCGCGCTCCGTGCGCTCGCCGACGCGTACGACGCGGCGCTGTTCGTCGACGAGGCGCACGCGCTCGGCGTGTTCGGGCCCGGCGGCGCAGGCCTGTCAGCCGCGCTCGGCGTGGTGCCCGACGTGCTCGTCGGGACGCTCGGCAAGGCGTTCGGCGGAGCCGGTGCGTTTGTCGCCGGGGACGCCTCGGTCATCGCGCTCATCGAGAACCGCGCGCGCAGCTACGTCTTCTCCACCGCGCCCGCGCCCGCGCTCGCCGCAGCTGCCGTCGCTGCGGCTGCCCTGGTACAGCGCGCCGATGAACGCCGCGCGACGTTGCTTCGCCACGCGCAGAGGCTGCGCACCGCGCTGCGTGCGCTCGGCTACGAAGTGCTCCATGGAGAGAGCCCGATCGTCCCGGTGTTGCTCGGCGAGCCTGCGCGCGCCGTGGCCATCGCCGGCGCGCTGCGCGAGCACGGCTGCTTCGTGCAGGCGATTCGTCCGCCGACGGTGCCGCGCGGAACGAGCCGGCTGCGCGTCGTGCCGATGGCGACGCACAGCGACGCGCAGATCGAGCGCGCGATCGAGGCCTTCGCGACTGTGCGTTCAGCGCTGAAGGAGCACGCGTGATCCCCGGCTTCTTCATCACCGCGACCGGCACCGGCGCGGGCAAGACCTTTCTCGCGCGTGGCCTCGTCCGCGCGCTCGTTTCACGTGGCGCGCGGGTCGCCGCGATAAAGCCCCTCGAGACGGGCTGCATCGACGGCCTGGCGCTCGACGCGATCGCCCTCGCCCGCGCCGCCCGTCGCCCCGAGCTCGCGACCGCCGCCGGGCTCTATCGCGCCCGCCTCGCCGCTGCGCCTTACGCCGCCACCCTCGCCGGCGAAGCTCCCGTCCCAAGCACACGCGCCCTCGTCCGCGCCATCTCCGATGCCTGCGCGGGCGCTTCCCACGCCGTCGTCGAAGGCGCAGGCGGCTTGCTCGTCCCGCTCGATCACGCGCGCACCACCGCGGATCTGATCCGCGCGCTGCGGCTCCCCGCCGTCGTCGTCGCACCCGACGTCCTCGGCGTGCTCTCGCACGTGCTCACCCTCGAACAAGCGGCACGCGCACTCGACGTCCCGGTAGCCGCCGTGATCCTCTCGCGACACCCCACCGCCGATGTCTCACGCACGAGCAACGCGCAGATCCTCCGCGAGCGCCTCGACGTACCAGTTCTCACCCTCGATCCCTGCGCCGACGACGACGACGCACTCGCGGCCGCCGTGACGACCAGCGGCCTCCTCGATCTGATCCCCTGAGCTGCACGCTCACTCGAACGCGCTGCGCCGGCGCCTGAGCTGAGTGGTCACTCGAAACGCGCGGATGGACCGACTGGGCACGCTCACTCGAACGCGCTGGCGGATCGGCGTTGCGAGCTCACTCGAACGCGCTGAGACCCGTGATGTCCTGCCCGACGATCAGCGTGTGGATGTCGTGCGTGCCCTCGTAGGTGAACACCGTCTCGAGGTTCATCATGTGCCGGCCAATCGGGTACTCGAACATGATCCCATTGGCGCCGAGCACGTCGCGCGACACGCGGGCGATGTCGAGCGCCATCTTCACGTTGTTGCGCTTGGCCAAGGAGACCTGCGCCGGCCGCAGCTTGCCGCTCTCCTTGAGGCGTCCGAGCTGCAGCGCGAGGAGCTGTGCTTTGGTGATCTCGCTCACCATCTCCACCAGCTTTTGCTGAACGAGCTGGAAGCCCGCGAGAGGTCGGCCGAACTGCACACGGCTCTTGGCGTAGTCGAGCGCCGTCTCGTAGCAGCTCATTGCCGCGCCGATCGCGCCCCAGGCGATCCCGTAGCGCGCCTGCGACAGACACGAGAGCGGACCCTTCATCCCTGTGACGCCCGGCAGAATCGCGTCGTCCGGGATCTCGCAGTCCTCGAGGATGAGCTCGCTGGTGATGCTCGCGCGCAGCGAGAATTTGTCGTCGATCTTGCGCACCGTCAGGCCCGGCGTGCCCTTCGGCACGAGGAAGCCGTGCACCACGCCGTCGAGCTTTGCCCAGACGATGCAGACGTCGGCGATGGAACCATTCGTGATCCAGCGCTTGGTCCCGTTGATACGGAAGCCGCCGCCGCTGAGGCGCTCGGCGCGCGTGATCATGCCCGTCGGGTTGGAGCCGAAGTCTGGCTCGGTGAGCCCGAAGCAGCCGATCAGCTGGCCCTTCGCCATGCCGGGGAGCCACTTCTCTTTCTGGGCCTCGGAGCCGAACGCCCAGATCGGGTACATGACGAGGCCGCTCTGCACCGAGCAGAACGAGCGCACGCCGGAGTCGCCGCGCTCGAGCTCTTGCGTCGCGAGGCCGTACGCGATGGCGCCCATGCCGGCGCAGCCATAGCCGGTGAGGTTGGCGCCGAGCAGGCCGAGCTCCGCGAACTGCGGCACCAGGTCCATCGGGAACGTGCCGTCCTGATAGTGGCGGCCGATGACCGGGACGATCTTCGCCTCGACGAAGCGCCGTACGCTCGCGCGCACCAACTTTTCTTCGTCGGTCAGCTGATCGTCGATGCCGTAGAAGTCGACCCCTTGGAACGCCATGCGCGGTGCCTCCTCGCGAGCGTGCTCGCGGCCTGTGCTTAGCACTTGCGAGGTCGCGACGCGCGAGTATAGTCCGCGCCTTCGTTTCGGGGATGTAGCTCAGCTGGGAGAGCGCTAGATCCGCACTCTAGAGGTCGCAGGTTCGATCCCTGTCATCTCCACCGCTCGAAGGTTCAAGGGCCGCGCTGAAAGGCGCGGCTTTTGTTTTTGCGCCTGTCCGCCAAGACCTCTGTTTTTGCGCTGTCCGCCGAGACCACGGCGCGCGATGCTGCGCGACTCCATGAAGATCGAGTTCCTCGGCGCGGCACAGACGGTCACCGGCTCGATGCACCTGCTGCGCACGGCGCGCGCGACGGTGCTGCTCGACTGCGGGCTCTTCCAGGGCCGCCGCCAAGAGGCGAGAGAGCGCAACCGCACGCTGCCGTTCGCGCCGCGCGACGTCGACGCCGTCGTGCTCTCGCACGCGCACATCGATCACTCGGGCGCGCTGCCGGTGCTCGCCGCCCACGGCTTCCGCGGCACGATCTACTGCACGCCGGCGACGCGCGATCTCTGCGCGGTGATGCTCGAGGACGCCGCGCACATCCAAGAGAGCGACGCGCGCTACGTGAACAAGCTCGTCGATCGCGGCGAGCTGCCCGGCGAGCACGTCGAGCCGCTCTACACGATGAACGACGTCGTGCGCGCGCTCGAGGCGATGGTCGCCGTGCCGTACCACCGCGGCGTGGAGATCGCGCCGGGCGTGCGGCTCACGTTCCTCGACGCCGGCCACGTGCTCGGCAGCGCCATCGTCGTGCTCGACGTGCAGGACGGCGCGCGCCACCGACGTGTGGTGTTCACCGGCGATCTCGGCCGCATCGGGACGCCGATCTTGCGTGACCCGGAGATCCCCGAAGGCACCGAGACGCTCATCATGGAGAGCACGTACGGCGACCGGCTGCATCCGCCGCG
>Ga0335397_10004581_pt1 | contig 18256 bp, 8 predicted proteins | sample MAT04_FD_205740 | JGI IMG/M metagenome (GOLD analysis project Ga0335397, IMG submission 205740) | Freshwater microbial communities from Lake Fryxell liftoff mats and glacier meltwater in Antarctica - MAT-04 (spades assembly) (version 2) ... | reverse complement strand
CCATTTTCCATCCCCTCTATCTTCACATCCCTCGCGTTCCTCGTTCTCTTCCTCCCTCTTTTATTCCGAATCTTTATACCCCCGTTTTCACGTCTTTATTGCGGCGTGTAACATCACTCACCACTCCCAACTTCAACGCCGCCTTAGCGGCTTCGTTCAACCATGCGCTCCAGCGAACTGCTCCGCCGTCGCTGAGCTTGGGGTCGTTAGGCGTCGCTAGCCGTCACCTGTGAACGAAGCCGATGACACCGAAAAGCCAAGACGGTCGCTCTTTCGCCAACTGGCGACCGAGTCAGACCGGGGCGCTGCGATTGTCGGATGCTCCCTCCTTGAGGACGACCTTGAACATCTACTCAGAGCTAAGATGGCCCCTGCCGCATCGAAGAAGCAGATTGACGGTCTCTTCTCTACATACGCCCCTTTGGCTACCTTCTCCGCCAAGATTTCCATCTGCTTCGCCTTTGGCTTCATTGACGAGCCGACATTCCGCGACCTCGAAGTTATCCGCAAGATTCGGAACCGCTTCGCACACGATTACGACAGCCGCGAGTTCTTCGACGCCGCTACGTTCCAGCAGCTTTGCACCATTGATTGCACCTACCTGATTGGCACACCCGACTACGCGGGCGCCACGGTGGATGACCTCAAGCAAGCAGTGCTCGAATTTCATCCTGCGGACGGCCAGGAGCCTGAGATGGTCGCAATCTCCGGCGCGAAGTCGAAGTTTCTTCTTAGCGTCTATCTCCTTTCCGGTCGTCTTTCACAACTCTATACGAACACCCGCAACGCCTAAACGCAAAGGATTGATGCGGCCCGAGCCCGCATCAATCCATGGTTGAACACTGCCCTGCTGCGAAGGCAGCAATACTTTAAACCGAAGCCCGAATTGCAGAGCCTGCACAGCAGGATAACCCCGGTGAAGAGTCCGACGCGCTTGGATTGGAGCGGGTTGAGTGAGCTATGCGGATTTCATCCGCGAAGTCGCGGGTAGGGTGGGCATTTGCTCAACGCCTCCGCGCTACCCCTTCGGGCTCCCTGCGGTCGGCTATGTCGCTCCGCTCCATTTGCCCGCCGTTTTTGGCGTCCCGCCAAAAACATTCCTCCAATGCGGGAGCATCATTCTTTGTGGAAAGGTGGTGGCGCCCGCGCTCATCGTCTCAAAGCTCACATTTTGCACGGTCGCGCATGGCACGGCGTCGGTGCCTACCGTGGGTTCGACAACCAGCAAGATCGCCAAACCCTAATTCACAAATTCGCTTACGGTCCAATCGCACCACCCCGCACGAAGTATGGTTCATATACACACTCGACGGGGATACCTTCACCTTCGACGGAATAACAGTTCTCGGATGGTGACTCCAATGAGCAGCACGCCGCCTTGTCTTCAGAGTCTGATAATGGGGAACGCGGTGCTTGTATGATCTCCTTATTGTTAATCTTTGATTAGCAAACGGCTTTTTTTCTGCTTGGGTGTCCGCCCCCCTCCAACTTCTTTAGCAATCTTCATCATTATGCCTTCCACTTTAAACGGCGTCGGAACCAAATATTACGGAAAGAAAAACATCTCGAGTCGTGTCGGTCAGTGTTCGCACTGTGGGCAAACGACGCAGATTGACAGCTACGATACGCGGCTTTGGTTTTGCCTGGTTTTTATTCCAGTCATCCCGCTTGGAAAAAAGAGGATCGTGAATTACTGCGCCAAATGCACCATGCATCATGCCATTCCGCTGGTGCAATGGGAGTCTCAAAAGCAACTGGGCGTATCCGGAGCGGGCGAGAAATTCCGGAGCAATCCGACTCCTGAAAACGCATTGGAACTTCATGAACATTTGATCGGCTTCGATCAGCATCAGGAAGCGGCGGAATTCAGGAAAATCATGGAGGAGAAATTTCCAGACGACGCAAAGGTTTTTGAAGGGATGGGGCTTTCGCTCATTAATTGCGGGCAAGTGCAGGAGGCGGAAAAGCATTTTGCCAGGGCGCATGAGTTACGTCCGGATCTCCCAACTCCACGCATGGGGATCGCTGATAAGTACATCCGAGAGGGAAGGCTGGATGAAGCCCGCAGCCTGCTTGACTTCATGGAAAAGCCAGGCTCGGGGCAGCTTTACAAGCTCGGTTCGATTGAAGATCTCGGGAACGCTTACCTTGCTAAAAAGTCCTACCTGGAGGCGTTGGAACTGTATCATCACCTTTTGAGGGAATTGCCTGCGGCGGCGACACATGTTCCGTTTCGTAAAAAAGTGGAGCAATGCGAAAAAGCGCTCGGGAGAAAAAAGGAAACCATCCTCCCCGAGAAGAAATTCAGTTGGCGGGCACTCTTTGCCAGCAGCTCAGCTCCGGCTCCGGGTCAGGGAGTCAATATGGGGCAGATCATCAAAATCGGTGCAGTGTGTGCGCTGATTCTTCTGAGCCTTGGCATTTATAATGAATGGGTGCGTCGTCACCGGACGCTCCATGTGGTGAACAACCTCGGCAAGCCAGTGACCGTAGAAATCGCGGGGATGACAGAGATAATTCCTCCCGGCGGCCCTTTCCCAATCAAGCTCAGTGAGGGAAAATATCAGGTGATCATGCGGGGAGGCGTGGAGGAGCAAATCGATATCACGCTGAAATCGGATTACATTTCGAGGTGGGGTGGCAAGTCGGTGTGGGTTTTAAATCCTGGAGGTGCGGCGGCCATTGAAAGAATCACCACCGTTTACAGCAAGAATCCGGAATCGGGAGGCTCAATCTCGTATGAAACTGGACGATTTATTGCCATGACGGATATCGATCATCCGTTTGAACCTTTGCCGACAACGGTGAAAATGAAGTCTTCCGAAAAACGCCGTTATTTAAAAGGAACAGATGTTTACAAAGGCCCACCTAGTGAGCTGGTGGATTATCTGGCCGCAAATAATATGGTTTCAAACGCGCTGGATTACGCCGAGGCCAATCTGCGGCTTGGCTATAGCGAGGAGCTTCTCAATAGCTATGTCAAAGCAGGCTACACTGCCGGTCAGTATGAACGCCTCTATCAGTTTTTAAAACCCGGCCTGGCGATTCTCCCTGTTAATATGGAGTGGCATCGTCACTATCAGACGGTTGGAAAAAAGGTGCAGGGTGATGCGCTGGAAGCTGAATATCTCGCCATGCTGGAAAAGGAGCCGGATAACTCAGCGCTTACCTACCTTTGTGGGCGACTCATGACGGATCACGCCGAGTCCGTTGCTTATTTTAAGCGCTCCATAAAGCAGGATGCAGAAAACCCATTCCCTTATCTTGCGCTCGGATACGATGCGTTGAATCGGGCTGATTTTACGGCCGCGGCGAAGCTGTTGGACAAAGCTTATGAGCTCGCCCCCGATAATTACGCCATTGGTATTACGCACGATTACCTACCTTATGCGTTGCGTTCATATGACGATCTTGAACAGGAGTTGCGGGAGCGGATGGATGAAAAACCGATGGATGTGGGAGCTGCTTTTCAGGTTTGCACGCTGCTGCTCCATCAGAATAAACGCGAGCAGGCGACGGAAGTTTTAAAGGAAGCCGAAAAGCGGTTGATAAAAGAAATGCCGAAGGACGCACCATATATCATGGGGCTTTTGAATCAGGCGTTTCAGATGCAATCGCAAGACTACGCAACACTGGAAAAAGAGCTTACGAAGGACAAGTCTGACGAAGCGAAAGAGAAAATGCTACGGATCAAGCTGCAACAGGGCAAGGTGGAGGAAGCCATGAAGATGCCGTCTGCAGCAAAGCTTTTCGAAGCGGATCCGGAAAATGGACTGGTTTACGCACTGGCATGGAAAAATGTGGGCAATGATGCAGAGTGCAAAGCGTGGTGTGATAAAACGGCGGAGGGCCTGCGGGCGGGTGATGCCGATGACCGTAGGGCGGCGCAATTGCTCACCGCAGGAAAGGCTCCGACGATTGCTCAACTGGATGAAGTTGTGATGCAGCTTGAGTGGAAGGCGACGTTGGTCGCGTTGTTTGGAATCCAGTACAAGGACCGCCCCGAGCTGACTGAACTGGCCCGCAAACTGAACTATTTCCCAGGCTATCCTCATGTGATTTTAATCAGGGCTCTTGATCCTGCGGCCGGGCGGGTGGCCGAATGATGAGCGACTTGAAAGTGATAGCCGGAAATTAATCTGATGATGAGTTGTGAGGCTTTCGATGTGCACGTGCGGGAGATTGAGCAGCGATTTGCGAAGAATCCCACGGCTCGGAAGTTTATAGACGTTTACGAACGATAGGGCGCGCTGCATTCGTCGCGAGAAATGCAGCCTTTTAGGACGGTTTTAAAATTCCACTAACGGCGCAGAACATAATTTAGCGTTTCTTGAAGTGCCTCCGGCGCGATTTCGTCTGAAATTACATTTGAATGCCAAAAACCAAAATAAATGAATTTTTTCTTGCGGATTGGATAAAAATCTCTAAAACAGACCCTCCCTTAGCAGCGAGGCATAATGCCTCGCTTGCTTTGTCTAGACGAAAAAACTGACAGTTACCTCTGAAATTCACAGCAAGCTTCGGGTTCAAAAACGCCGCATTACCAGCCGCAAGAACCTGCTGCCACTGTAAATATCAGGGATTAACCGTCTCCAAAAACGAACGCGCGCCTTGTTTATTAAAACTGTTCCTCCGTATTTCGGTTACTTTGAATCTGGTTTGTCCGGCAGCGCCCGCTCGCTTGTGATTTCACTTGGCTCTTCGTCTTTTATACACGCCATGGGCTCCATCGCCCTCGTTTCACCATCCGCCCCATTCGGGAGGATCACTTTCTAACCCACTTCGTCGTCGCTGGCCCCAACGGCTTGCCGACGGCAAAAACAACCACACCCGCTGCAATCATGTCTGAACGCATCAACTTCGGTAAACTCAAGGAAGGCGCCGAACCGCCAAATCTCATCGAAATCCAGTTGGATTCTTACAAAGAATTCCTTCAGGAGGGCGTTGCGCTTTCCAAACGCAAGATAACCGGCCTTCAAGCTGTTTTTAAAGAGGTTTTCCCGATCAACAGTTACGACGAGAAAATCACTCTGGATTTCCACAGCTACGAAATCGCCGAGCCTAAGATGTCGCTCCGCGAATGTATGCGCGAGAGCCAGACTTATTCTGCGCCGCTTTACGTCACCTTCCTGCTGAAGGAAGAGAAGCAGACCAAGGAGGAGAAAGTTTACATGGGCGAAATCCCGCTGATGACTCCCTCGGGAACTTTTGTGATCAATGGCGCCGAGCGCGTTGTGGTCTCCCAGTTGCACCGCTCACCGGGCATCTGCTTTGAGTCCTCGATCCATTTGAATGGAAAGGTGCTCTATTCGTTCCGGATCATTCCTGATCGTGGTTCGTGGGTGGAAGTGCAGTTCGATACGAACGATCTGCTTTATGTTTATATGGATCGCCGCAAGCGCCGTCGGAAGTTTCTCGCTACCACGCTGTTGCGTGCGCTCGGCTTCGGTTCCGATGAGGACATCATCAAGATTTTCTACAAGGTCGAAGACCTCAAGCTCAGCGAAAACCTCGAGGAAGAGGCGATTGCAACCAAGGTGCTCACCGCAGACGTGCTCGATGGAGAAATCACCGTCGCCCGCGCTTTCGAGCCGCTCACCAAGGCAACCATCCGTCAGATTATCGCGCTCGGCATTAAGAGCGTCAAAGTGGTGGATACCTCGGAAGACGACACGGTTATCAAGTCGCTGAAGAAAGACCCAGCGCATGATGAAGATGAGGCGTTGAAGGATATTTACCGTCGTCTCCGTCCTGGCGACCCGCCAACCATTCCAAACGCCCGCGCCTTGCTGAAACGTCTTTTCTTCGATCCGAAGAAATATGACCTCAGCCGCGTTGGTCGTCACAAGCTGAACGCAAAGCTTGGCGTGGATGTGTCCCTTGATACCCGCGTGGTGACCAAGGAAGATTTCATTGCAGCGATCAAGTATGTGATCGGTCTGCGCCGCAACGAAGGCATGCTCGATGATATCGATCATCTCGGCAGCCGTCGCGTCCGGACCGTGGGCGAATTGCTCGCCAACCAATGCCGCGTGGGTCTTGCCCGCACCGAGCGTCTGGTGAAGGAGCGCATGACCTTGTTTGATGTAAATATCGAGGGCATGACCCCGCAGAAGCTCATCAATCCAAAGGCTCTGAGCGCGGTGATCCGCGACTTCTTTGGTCGCAGCCAGCTCTCACAGTTCATGGATCAAACGAACCCGCTTTCGGAACTCACTCACAAGCGCCGTCTATCGGCCCTTGGACCAGGAGGTCTCTCGCGTGATCGCGCCGGCTTCGAAGTCCGTGACGTGCATCCATCGCACTACGGCCGTATTTGTCCGATCGAAACGCCTGAAGGTCCAAACATCGGTCTGATCAGTTCGATGTCCACCTTCGCGAAGATCAATGACTTCGGGTTCATCGAAACTCCTTATCGCAAGGTCGTAAACGGCCGCGTGACCGAGCAGGTGGATTACCTCGCCGGTGATAAGGAAGAGAATTACATCGTTGCTCAGGCGAACGCGCCGATCGACGACAAAGGTAAGTTCACCAATGAGCGCGTCAGCGTGCGTTACCGTGGAGACTTCCTAGAAGTAGAGCCCGACAAGGTTCACTACATGGACATCTCGACGAAACAGCTCGTTTCCGTCGCCGCTTCGTTGATTCCGTTTCTTGAGCACGATGACGCGAACCGCGCACTCATGGGCTCGAACATGCAACGTCAGGGTGTGCCTTTGCTCATCTCCGATTCGCCCGTCGTGGGAACCGGAATGGAAGGCAAAGTTGCCCGCGATTCCAAATCGGTCGTCATCTCCGAAGGAAATGGCAAGGTCGCCAGCGTCACCGCAGAGCAGATTATTGTCACCAAGGACGGCGAAATGCCGAACACCAAGAAGACACTCAAGCACGATCCGGATGACGAAATTTATGTTTACGATCTGCGGAAGTTCATGCGCTCGAATGCGGGCACTTGCGTGAACCAGAAGCCAATCGTGAAAAAAGGTCAGGCTGTGAAAAAAGGACAAGTTCTAGCGGACGGTCCGAATACCCAGAATGGCGAGCTCGCCCTCGGTAAGAATGTGCTCGTCGCGTTCATGCCATGGAACGGTTATAACTTCGAAGATGCGATCGTGATCTCTGAGCGCGTTTCCAAGGAAGACATCTACACCTCGATTCATATCGATGAATTCGAAATCGGCGCACGCGACACGAAACTCGGCCCTGAGGAAATCACCCGTGATATTCCCAACGTCTCGGAAGAGGCGCTGAAAAATCTCGGACCTGATGGCGTTATCCGCATCGGCGCGGAAGTGAAACCCGGCGACATCCTCGTTGGAAAAATCACTCCGAAGTCCGAGACCGAACTCGCTCCTGAAGAACGCCTCCTGCGCGCCATCTTCGGTGAAAAGGCGGCTGACGTGAAGGACACCTCACTATCCGTTCCATCCGGCACCTACGGCATCGTGATGGATGTGAAGGTTTCTTCCCGCAAGGAAGTTGCCCGTCTGAAACTCACGCCGACCGAACGCAAGCGTCAGCAGAAGACGATTGATGACGACTATATCAAACGCAAGGAAGAGCTGCATGAGCAGCTGACTGAAGCACTCTCCAACATCCTGCTGGGTGAAAAAATCCCACTCGACGTGGTGAACGCGCAGACCGGCGAAATCATCATCCCTGCGAACCGCAAGATAACCAAGACGCTGCTCCGCAAGCTAGCATCCGTTTACGATCACGTGGACATCGATCCATCGCCGATCCGTAACAAAATCCGCGAAATCATCAGCCAGTTTGAGCACAAGTTCGCTGAGTTGGAGCTCGATAAGGAACGCAAGATGGACATGATCGAAGCTGGCGACGACGTTGACCCCGGCATCATCAAGCAGGTGAAAGTTTACATCGCCAGCAAGCGCAAGCTGTCTGTCGGTGATAAGATGGCAGGACGCCACGGAAACAAAGGTGTGGTTGCTCGCATCGTTCCCGAGGAAGATATGCCGTTCCTTGCTGATGGAACCCCTGTGGACATCGCGTTGAACCCGCTTGGCGTGCCTTCGCGTATGAACGTCGGTCAGGTGTTGGAAACTCATCTTGGAGTCGCTGCACGCGCTCTCGGATTCAAGGTTGCCACTCCAGTGTTCGACGGTATCACCGAGGAGAAAATCTTCGAATTCGTTCGCGATGCGAAGAAGGTTCCCGGCTACGAATGGCTCGGCGAAAACGGCAAGAGCATGCTTCATGATGGCCGCACTGGAATGCAGTTCGATCAGTCTGTCGTCGTCGGCGTGATCTACATGCTGAAACTCGGCCATTTGGTTGCTGACAAAATTCATGCTCGTGCAGTCGGACCATACTCCCTCGTCACGCAGCAGCCATTGGGAGGTAAAGCCCAGTACGGCGGCCAGCGTTTCGGAGAAATGGAAGTCTGGGCGCTCGAAGCATACGGCGCAGCCTACACGCTGCAGGAGCTTCTCACCGTCAAGTCGGACGACGTTCAGGGACGCACCCGGATCTACGAAGCCATCGTCAAAGGCGATAACAGCCTCGAAGCCGGAACGCCTGAATCGTTCAACGTGCTTATCAAAGAAATGCAATCGCTCGGTCTCGACGTCAAAGTCGGCCAGCGCAACCCGATCGCCGAACTTGCAGACGGCATCCTCTAATCAACCCAACGCAACGAGCGCATTACTACTACTATGAGCGAAGTTAATTTCCGCGATCTTCTGGGCGACCAGGAAGCCACCCGTTCCGAGTTCAACTCGGTTACCATCACCGTTGCATCACCCGACAGCATTCGCAGCTGGTCGAAAGGTGAGGTGAAAAACCCTGAAACCATCAACTACCGCACCTTTAAACCCGAGAAAGGCGGCCTTTTCTGCGAACGCATTTTCGGTCCGACCCGCGACTGGGAATGTTCCTGCGGAAAGTACAAGCGTATCAAGCACAAGGGCGTGATCTGCGACCGCTGCGGCGTCGAAGTCACCCTGTCCCGCGTGCGTCGTGAACGCATGGGCCATATCGAACTCGCTGTGCCGACGACGCACATATGGTTCTATAAGTGCATGCCTTCACGCATCGGTCTCATGCTCGACATGAGCGGACGTCAGCTTGAGCGCGTGATCTATTATGAAGATTATCTCGTGATCGATCCCGGCCAGACCCCGCTGACTAAAGGCCAGCTTTTGACCGAGACCGAATATCGCGAAGCGATTGATCAGTATGGTGAAGACAGCTTCCGTGCTGGCATGGGCGGCGAAGCCGTTCGCGACCTGCTCGCAAGCGCTGATCTGAACACGCTGCAAAAGGAGCTCGAAGAGCAGATGCAGGCGACCCGTTCGAAGCAGAATCGCAAGAAGCTGGCGAAACGCCTCAAGCTTTGCCAGGGCTTCATGAACAGCCACACCCGTCCTGAATGGATGGTGCTCGAAGTATTGCCGGTGATTCCTCCGGACCTTCGTCCGCTCGTTCCACTCGAAGGCGGACGTTTCGCGACCTCCGATCTCAACGATCTCTATCGTCGCGTAATCAACCGCAACAATCGTCTCCGGAATTTGCTCCAGCTCAAAACGCCGGAAGTCATCATCCGCAACGAGAAGCGCATGCTTCAGGAAGCGGTGGACGCTCTTTACGACAATGGCCGACATGGCCGCGCCGTCACCGGTGCTGGCAATCGCGCCTTGAAGTCGCTTTCCGACATGCTCAAGGGCAAAGGCGGACGTTTCCGTCAGAACTTGCTCGGCAAGCGCGTCGATTACTCCGGCCGTTCGGTTATCGTCATCGGTCCAGAGCTCAAGCTCAACCAATGCGGTCTTCCCAAGAAGATGGCGCTCGTGTTGTTCGAGCCATTCATCATCCGCCGCCTAAAGGAACTCGGCTACGTGCACACCGTGCGCAGCGCGAAGAAAATGATCGAGCGTCAGACGCCGGAAGTATGGGACATCCTCGAAGAGGTGACCAAGGGGCATCCTGTGCTCCTCAACCGCGCCCCTACGCTGCATCGTCTTTCGATTCAAGCATTCGAGCCGCTCCTCATCGAAGGCGAAGCGCTCCGCATTCATCCGCTCGTTTGTACTGCGTATAATGCGGACTTCGACGGTGACCAGATGGCGGTGCACGTTCCGCTCTCTGTGGAAGCACAACTCGAAGCCCGTCTCCTCATGCTCGCGCCGAACAATCTGTTCTCGCCTGCAAGCGGCAAGCCGATCAGCACTCCGTCGCAGGACATCGTGCTCGGTTGTTACTACCTCTCACAGGAGCCACGCAATCCGAAGGCGGAAGGCCAGTATCTCCCGCTCTTCGCCGACGCATTCGAAGTCGAATTCGCAATGGCGGAAGACAAGGTCAAGGTTCACGACCGCATCCGTTTCAAAAACCCAGACTTCGGTAGGGAAACTGTTTACGGCAACCCCGAACTGCGCGTCATTGAAACGACGGTGGGCCGCGTGATCTTCAGCCAGATCTGGCCGACGGAAGTCGGTTTCTTTAACAAGGGTTGCCCCAAGAAGCAGCTCTCTGAATTGATCTACAAGACTTACCAGGCGTCCGGCCACCAGCCAACGGTCATCATGCTCGATCTCCTGAAGGAGCTCGGATTCACTTGGGCGATGCGCGCCGGTGTTTCCATCGGAATCAAGGACATGATTATTCCGAAAGAGAAGCATCAGCAGGTGGACTGGGCGTTTAAGCAGTGCGGTGAAATCGATAAGCAATACCGCCGCGGTATCATCACCGACGGTGAGCGCCACAACAAGGTCATCGATACATGGACTCAGGCAGGTAACGCGATTTCGGACGTTATGTTCCGTACGCTCCAGCACAATGAAGGTCGCAAGGAATTGAATCCTGTGTGGCTCATGGTGGACTCCGGAGCACGCGGTAACCGCACCCAGGTGAACCAGCTCGGTGGTATGCGTGGTCTTATGGCCAAGCCCTCCGGCGAAATCATCGAACAGCCGATTACTTCAAACTTCCGCGAAGGTCTGACGGTATTGGAATACTTCATCTCGACGCACGGAGCCCGTAAGGGTCTCGCCGATACCGCGCTGAAGACCGCCGACTCCGGTTACCTCACCCGCAAGCTGGTGGACGCATCGCAGGACGTGATCATCGTGAGCGAGGATTGCGGCACCGCACAGGGTATCGTTCTCCGCGCCATCTATGACGGCGACGAAGAAGTGGTCTCACTCAGTACCCGCACCATTGGTCGCGTGAGCGGAGAAACCATCAAGGATCCGATCACCGGCAAGGCCATCGTGAAGAAGGATCAGCTCATCGACGAAAACACCGCAGCGGCAATTGACGCGATCGGTCATGAATCGATGAAGATTCGCAGCGTGCTGACTTGTGAAGCGGGCCGTGGCGTCTGCCGCAAGTGCTATGGCCGCCAGCATGCGACCGGGCAGATGGTGAAGATGGGCGAGGCAGTCGGCATTATCGCCGCGCAGTCCATCGGCGAACCCGGAACTCAGCTGACCATGCGTACCTTCCACGTCGGTGGTGTTGCGATGCAGACCTTCAAGACTCCGATCATCAAGGCGAAGAACGATGGTGCCATCCAGTTCCACGATCTCCGCGTTGTGCACAGTGTGGACGATAAGTGGATCGCTCTGAACAAGAACGGTTACATCACCATCGCTGCCAAGGACGGACGCGAACTCGAACGCCACAACATCATTCTCGGCTCCGTTATCGCCCTCCCAGATGGCGGTCATGTGAAGAAGGGCGATGCTTTCGTGGAATGGGATCCATACAACGTTCCAGTACTCACCGAGAAGACGGGTAAAGTCGTCTTCAAGGACATGATTCAAGGCGTGACCGTTAAGAAGGAAGTGGACGAGTCCACCGGCGTTCTTGGAATCGTCATCATCGAGCATAAAGAGGATCTGCATCCGCAGATCGTCATCGAAGGCGACGACAAGAAAGTGCTGGCGAGCTATCCAGTTCCCGCAGGGGCTCACTTGGCAGTTACCGAAGGCAAGAAAGTGCCGGCTGGAACCCTGCTCGCGAAAACACCTCGTAAGATGTCCAAGACCAAGGACATCACGGGCGGTCTTCCCCGCGTGGCTGAACTTTTCGAAGCCCGTCGTCCAAAGGACGCCTGCGAAATCGCCCGTATCGATGGCACCGTGGAAATCGGCGGTCTCGTGCGTGGCAAACGCCGCATCATCGTTCGCGACGAAAACGGTGCAGAAGAGGAACACCTCATCCCACAGGGCAAGAGCCCGATTGTTTACACCAGCGACGTGGTCAAGAAAGGCCAGCAGCTCACCGATGGACCAGTGCCTCCGCACGACATACTCGACGTCCTCGGTCCGATCGCGCTGCAGGAACACATGGTCAACGAAGTGCAGGAGGTTTACCGCCTCCAGGGCGTGGAAATCGCCGACAAACACATCGAGATCATCGTCCGTCAGATGCTCCGCAAGGTGAAAGTTACCGATCCAGGCGACACCACATTGCTCTGGGGCGATCAGGTGGACAAGCTCACCTTCGAAGAAGAGAACCGTGTGGTTGGCGAAAAGGGCGGCAAGCCTGCCGAAGCGGTTCCAGTTCTGCTCGGTATCACCAAGGCATCCTTGGAGACCGACAGCTTCATCTCCGCAGCAAGCTTCCAGGATACGACGCGCGTTCTTACCGACGCTGCAACTTTGGGCCGCACGGACACGCTCCGAGGCTTCAAGGAAAACGTCATCATGGGTCACCTTATCCCGGCGGGAACTGGCTTCCCGACGCACAAGGAAATGCGCATCAACGGCACCGCACCGGAACCTGTTGCCGCCGACGTCGATCCGACAACCGAGCTAGCAGTAGGTTAATCCAAGCTAATCCATAAAGGGCTGATCCGCCCTCAGGTTAAAATTCACAAAAGGTGGAAGACGCGAGTCTTCCACCTTTTGTGTTTGTAAGAGAAACCGGCGAAGTGGGATGGTGGGTGTGCCTCCAGTTGGGCTAGTTGGGCTAGTTGGGGAGGCGCTATTTTACTGAGGGGACTATTCCTGCGTAACGGGACTTCTGATACTGGGCCGATTCTGTATATTGCAAAAGTGCTTATGGTGGAGATCCAGCCTATTCTTCTTTTGAAAAAAGCTGGCTACATTGCGCGACCGTTATGTTTTTACGTTGCAACAAACGACTCAAGGACGGGAAGGAGTGTTGTCGCCGTTCCTCTATCGTTACAGAGCCTATTCCACCAGCACCCCGCCGACTACATACGGGATGGCGTGTCCGCTTTTGGAAATCGAGATGGCTTCGGGGTCTGCACTTTGAATGTGCCATTTTCCGGCAGGTAATCGCAGGCCTTTTGCTCGTGGATGAAGGGTGTCGCTAAACTCCACTTTGCCGTCCGGCCCGTCTTTACGAACGATGATGGATACTTTGCGTTTTGGTTCGATGACTAGCATGTCTTCCACGGAGTTGTCTTCTTCAACTGCAGCGACATCGGCTGGATATGCGGTGATCCCGGGTGAGGGCACAGCGTCCAGTTCCATGAGCGCTGCTGCGTCGTTTACCGTAAGCCTGTTGGCAGAGGTTATGGGGATGGCTGGGCGAATTTCTGGTTCAATGGCAGGAGTAGGCGGAGGTGGTGCCTGGACTACTGGTCTAGGGAGGAGGGTTGGAGAAAGAGGCGCTGGAGCCGGAGTAACAGCGCGGGGCGCGAGCGGTGATTGCTGCTGCGAGGTGAGCTGCGGCGGGATGACGGCAGGTTTGGATTCCGGTTCCGGTGTGGATTCTTTGGCTGGAGCCGTCGTGACTGCCTCCTTTGGTGCTTCTACGGGCGCTTCTTTGAGACGTCCGATGTTGCTGTAGATCATGAACCCAAACAGTCCCAACACACCCACGACACAGAGGATGATCAGTGGCAGCAGAGATGTCTGTTCCGGGATTCGAACACTCGGTGCCGCATAGCCGCTGAGCGTCGGCGAATCCGGACGCGTGGAAACATCCATGTCCGGCATGCTCGCATTCCTCAGATAGGCGTAGTCGTCAAAGGTAAGATGAGTGCCCGTATCAATTGTCGCGGCGACTTCCTTTACATCCACACCGAGAAAGCGTGCGTAAAGCTGAAGGAAGCTTTTGGCGTAAGCTGCGCTTGGAAATTTGGAGAGATCGCTGGCTTCGAGTGCGAGGATTTTTTCCGGGCGCATCCGCGTTGCATCCGCCGCCTCGCTCACGCTGATGCCTTTCGCGATGCGTGCCTTCTGCAGTTTCCTGCCGAAAATATCGTTCATGTTTCCAGTCATCACAGTGCGTCGAGGTCTCGTAAAATTTCGCGGGGCTTTGCGCCCTCACCTGGACCGACATAGCCGCGGTCTTCCAAAATATCAAGGATGCGCGCGGCCCGAGTGTAGCCGAGACGCAGTCTGCGCTGGAATAATGACGTGCTGGCCTTCTTCTCCTGACGCATCACTTCGATGCATTTTTCCACCAGTTCCTCGTCTTCACTGCTGACCTCCTCCTCTTCGTCTCCGCCTGCGCTTTCCAGCTTCTTATGGATTTCGGACTCAAAGCATTGCGCTCCCTGGGCAGATGCATGCTCTACAACTCGCTTCACCTCATCGTCAGTCACTAGTACTCCCTGCGCGCGGATCATTTTAGAGGTTCCTGGTGGACGATAGAGCAAATCACCCTGGCCGAGTAGGCGTTCTGCGCCGTTCTCGTCGAGAATGACGCGCGAATCGAGCGGGCTGGCGACTTGAAATGCAATGCGACACGGGACGTTTGCTTTGATGACACCGGTGATCACGTCTGCCCGCGGTGTCTGCGTGGCGATGATCATGTGAATACCCGCAGCGCGCGCTTTCTGTGTGATGCGGGCGATAGCGCTTTCCACATCGGCTGGGGCTGTCTGCATGAGGTCTGCAAGCTCGTCCACGATGATAACAATAAACGGCATTGTCTCCGGGACTTCGATGCCGTCATCGCGCGGGACGGAAATTCCAAGCTGTCCTTGCAGGTCCGCTCGCTCGCTTTCGATGCGCTCCAGATCCGACATTTCATCAGTCGGCGTGCCGTAAAGTTCGCTGTTCGCATTAATAACCGGCTCCTCGCCAAATGGTTTTCCTAAAATATCCTCGCTGCTGGCAACTTCGGGTTCCTCGTCCGGATCAATGGCGATTGCAGTGACGGCGGCGGGTTTGATCTCTGCGTTGTTCGCGACTTTTTCTGCGTCGAGTTCACGTTGAGATTTGGGTTTCGGGCGGCTGTTGAATGTTGCGATGTTGCGCACGCCCGTCTTTGCAAAGATAGCGTAACGCTTTTCCATTTCATTGACCGCCCAGCGCAGCGCCAGAAGGACCTTCTTGGGGTCGGTAACAACGGGGACGACGAGATGCGGTAGGGTGTTATACATCTGCATTTCGACGACCTTCGGATCAATGAGGATGAGTCGGAGATCAGCAGGCGAGAAGCGGTAGAGGATGCTCGCGAGGATGGAATTGATACAGACGCTTTTACCCGAACCGGTGGTTCCTGCGACCAGGCCGTGTGGCATTGCTCCGAGATCGGCAATGATGGTCTTGCCGTAAACGTCCTTGCCGAGCGCGATGGGAATGCGTGCGCTGGAGTTGGAGAAATCGTCGGTCTCGAGCAGCTCACGTAAGGTCACCTTTTGCTTCTTTGAATTTGCAATCTCGATTCCGACCGTGTCCTTGCCGGGAATGGGCGCGAGAATATTAATCCGTTCCGCACACGTCGCGCGTGCGATGTCGCGTTCGTAGCTCACGATGCGATCCACACGAACGCCACGTGCAGGGTAAACTTCGTACCGCGTGATGGTGGGGCCTTTGGTGATGTCGCCCGCCGAAACCGTGATGCTAAATTCTGCCAGCGTCTCAATGATGCGGTTTTGCATGGCAAGAAGCTCGTCGGGATTTGCAGCCTGCCTGTCCAGTTCATCCGGCGGGTCGAGAAGATCGAGCGATGGAAGCTCATAGCCTTCGCTGGCAATGGCGGCCATGAGGCGTGTCTTTTCTTTCTCCTGTTTTTTTGTCTTTTGGGGCGGAGCGATCGCCGAGGAATCGAAAATCTTCGGGGCGGGGCGCTCTGGCTCGGGAGACGATTCCTGCGCAAGACCCAGCTCGCCTTGTCCGTCCTCATCATCTTGCAGGGCAGAACCGGATGGACGCGACCGCCTCGGTGAAATTTGCTTTTCCAGCTTGCGACGCTGTCTCTCCAGTTTTTCCTGCTGCAACTCTAGGCGCTCTGCTTCGTCTGCCCGTTCCATTCGCCACTGGTGATACCACTCGTAAATCTGTCCCGGCAGCAACAGTGCGTGGCGCATGATCGCCATTGGGTTCAGTCCAGTCATCAAAACCACGCTGGCGACATAGATGAAGCCAAGCACAATGATGGAGCCGGGAATTCCCAAAAGCGTCTTAAACAACCCGCCCAGATACTGGCCGACAATTCCGCCCTCGCTGCCGATATTCATTTTTTCCCGATCGATCAGTGACCAGCCCAACAAACCCAACACATGGAGCAGACATGCGCCTGAAACGACAAAGAGGGTAATCCAGACCGGACGCAGGGCCACCCCCATCATTTTTCCGATGATGCCGGTGATTCCGTAGGCGATCATTGCAGCGGCCAGAAGATAAGAGGCGGCTCCCAGAAAAACATAAGCCGTGCAGGCGAAAATCGCGCCGATGGAACCGACGAAATTCTGAGTGACTTTATTGGGGGGCGAGACGTGTGAAAGGCCGAACCATGAGGGTACGTCGTGGGGTGTGTAAGAAATCAGGGCGAGAAAAAGCAGCCCTCCTGAAACCAATAGGCTGAGGGCGATGATATCCTGTACCGAATGATTTACCTGTGTCCGGGCGGTCGCCATGAAACGTCGATCCTAACGGTCTCGGGTAAAGTTTCAATGCAGTAGGTGAGGGAAAACAGAGAAAGGATGAAGGAAAAGTGAGGAAGTATAAAATGGGGGCGTTTTCGGTATTGGTTTAGAAGACTGTTAGTAATCAGTAACTCATTTCGCTGGGGCAAAGAGTAAGAACCTTCGGTTTAATTCATCCCAGCCATGCCTGAGTTGTTTCAACAGGCTGTTAGGGTTTAGGGGTCCTTCATTCCTCATCACATGAAAGCCCCTCGTCGCTCCTCGATAAATTTTCGTCTCCAACCAGCTTAACCATTGACGGATGCTACAAGTTCGTGCAGAAATCGCGCCCCTGACATGATCGAATTAGGAATGTTTTTACTCATCATCCTCGCTTTAGTGGCCACTATTTGGTGGGCCGTACGTGAGGAAGGTGGCAGCACCCAATAACCCTTTACTGACCTCCCTATGGCGGACAATGATGATATCCGCTGGCTTCAGAAGACCACGAACGACCTGAATAATTTGTTGCAGGTCATATCAGAATCCAGCGCATCGCTCCGGCGATATTGCGAAATAAATATGGAAGGAAAGGACTTTTACGCCTTTCTTCGAAGTGGCCTTGAGCGCGCTTCGCAAGTTACCAGCCAGATGGCCGCGCGCGTCGGCGGTATGTCCAACCGGCTTCCTGTTACTTCCCTCAAACAGGATCTCCGGCAAGGAGACGCACGAAGCCTTATCGAAAACGGCGATGGGCCGCGGGAATTGATCCTCCTCGTGGACGATGAGGATCTGGTGTTATCCCTCGCTCGGCGTTTTCTCATTAGCGAAGGTTACCGGGTTATTTCCACGACTGATCCCTTTGAATCACTAGAAATATACCGTCAGCTGAAAGACGATATCGCGCTGGTGGTCCTCGACTACAGCATGCCCAAACTCGACGGCTCCGAGGTTTTTAATGAACTGCAAAAAATCAAGCAGGATGTTGCTGTCATGTTAAGCAGCGGTTTTGCAGAGCAGTCAAAGATCAGCGTCATGCTGGGCAAGGGTTTGAAAGGGTTTCTACCCAAGCCCTATACACACGAAAAAATGCTCGAACAGATCCGCTTCACGCTGGATATTCTAGGGAAAACGCAGGCGGTGTAGGGTTGATCGCGTGGAGGGTACGGAGTTAAAAGAATTTTGGCTTCCGTAGCGTGAAGCGCCTCGACCTTTTTCCTTTGTCCTGACCCCTTCTTCCCCTTCTTCCCCTTCTTTCCAGGGCTAATTCACCGGGAGTGACCGCAGCGTGATGTAATAATTTAAAAGACAACTTGTACAATAATATTATCTAATTAGAGCCTGTCCCAACGGTGTGCGGGACTGATGGGCGCAAGGAAAGCGCTACAAAAAGAAGAGGCATGAAGACGCAAAAAGCGCTTCATGCCCCGAATTCGATGGCTATGATTAGAGTTCGACCAA
>Ga0335397_10004577_pt1 | contig 18260 bp, 17 predicted proteins | sample MAT04_FD_205740 | JGI IMG/M metagenome (GOLD analysis project Ga0335397, IMG submission 205740) | Freshwater microbial communities from Lake Fryxell liftoff mats and glacier meltwater in Antarctica - MAT-04 (spades assembly) (version 2) ... | reverse complement strand
CGTGAGCATCAGCGCGAGCAGGGCGAACAGATGCATGAGGGTGCGGGAGAACGCGCCACGCAATAGGGAGTGGGGGAGGTGCGAACGAAACGTCATGAGTGTGTAGCTTTCTGTCGTCGATTGAAGTGCGCGCGGTGGAGACCTTCTGCCACTTTTGCCGTTGAAATTCCATCTGGCGCGTTAAGCGCTCAAATCTCATACGACATATTAAGCGGCGCGACCCTACAAACCTCCTACACAGGTGCGAAATTTTTCGCGCTTCAGGTGCAGTTCAATGCAGCTGCGGCTCGCATTGGAACCACTGGATTAACGGGGAAACCAGCACGCTAGACAAAGCGATTTTTCGAGTCTCGCCAACCAATGTTGCGATTTCGGTAAACCCTACAGCTTTTGTCTGTAATTGCCAAAAAACGGGGGGTTGCGCCAACAAATACGACAAGTCGATAATTAGCCATTTGACGCTGTAGCCCCAATACAGCGGGCGTTACGGCAAAAAGACGTTTGATTACCTCTGTATGTTCTTGTCTACGAATGGATCACACCGTATCGAAGCAGCGTGATTCACGCAGTCTACGTGCGACCAAAGCCGGAAGTGGATTTCGCCTTGAGGGCGCGTCGTTCACCAATAGCAAACCCGATCACACCGAGCATCACGACGACCAGCGCCCAGGGGCTATCCACAGGGACGGGAGTAGCCGTCACTACGACGGGCGGCACAGGCGCGTCGTCGTTAAGGATGGTGCCGGTCGCGGTATCGTTGAGGGTCGCCCCGACGCTGATGGTCGCGTTAGTCACGTTGGTTATTTTGACGGTGAACGTTTCGTCGGGCTCCACCGTGGTGTCGCCGTTAATCGTGACGGGTAGGTTGCCCGTCGTTGCGCCTTGTGCGATCGTCACAGTGCCCGCGACGACCGCGACGTAATCACTGCCCGCAGTGGCCGTACCGTTTGCGGTGGAATAGGTGATAGTGACGCCGCCCACGGGCGCTGGGGCGCTAAGCGAGATCGGGAAATTCATCACACTGGTGCCCGAATTGCCCTCAGCACTACTCGCATTACTCAATGTCAAAACAGGCGGCACACCGACTGCGGGGCTGATGACAATGCTGAACGCTTGCGACGCATTCGGCAGCGTGCCGTTGCTGGCGATGATTGTGCCGGTGAACGTGCCTGATGCGGTTGGAGTGCCACTGATGACGCCGGTGGTCGCATTGAGCATCAATCCCGGCGGCAAGCCGCCAATTCCAATGCTGAAGGCAATGGGTGCGCTACCGGTGGCGGTGACGGCGAAGCTGTAGGGAGCGCCAACGGTGCCGCTAGACGTCGGTACTGCGCTGGTGATAAGGGGTGCGACGTTAACCGCTGACGAGGATAGCGACGCGCAGGCTGAGAGTTCTGACGTGCCGTTTACGGCATTCGTAGCCGTTGCGCTGACGACGCCCGTGGTTAAGGCAGAGGCAAGCGCTACCGTGCCGTTTGCATTGCCTGCGCCATCGGTGGTCACGTTGGTGGTGCCCAGATAAACGCGCGCGCTACCGCGACCATTGGCGTCACACACGCCCGCTTGAAAAAATTCCAGCGTGAATGTTTTGCTGGCTTCACTATTGAGCGCGTAAGGAATTGAGATGCTGCTGCCATTGCCAGTGGCTGGCGAAAGCACTGGAAAATTTTGCAAATTGTTTGGTGCGCCGGGACCACCGTCGCCATCGCCTAAATCGTTCGCAGTGAGGCCGAAGACGTAATTATTGGCACCATTTGGCGTGGCCAAATCAATTTGCTGCCTAGTGTTCGCGTACACAAGGTTACGCGTCAGACGCACCCCCACAATCGTGTTCAGTGAATTAGCAATCCCAATCACAATGCCGCCACTACATCCCACGGCACCACAGGTATTGTTGGCCACGACATTGTCGACGACATCGATGTTGTCAATGGTGAACGGCGTGGCGTTGCTCAAATCAAAAATGAACAGACCGCTGCTCGTATTCGGTATTGAGCCAGTGCCCGAAGCATTAGTGCCGATCAAATTGCGGGCAATCGATATGGCAGTGCTTCTTTGAAGAAGACGAATGCCTTCGGCACTATTTCCCGAGACAACGTTATCGGCAACAACCCCGTTGGTCACGCCCGTCAACTGAATGCCGATCTGGTTGCCGATCGGCGCTGTACCGGTGGCATTGCTCCCAATCAGATTGCCGCGTATCGTGAGATTTGTCATATTCCCAGAGACGGTCACACCGGCGTTAAACGAGCCGGAGAGCACGTTGCGCGCGCTATCGTCAAGCGCGCCCATTGCGCTCGACCCGATGACCAAATTGGCAGTGGTGCCATCCACGTACACATCGGGAGAGCCTTTGTAGCGCACAGCCATGCCGGGGACGTCGGTGCCGAAGAAATTGCCACGAATGACGGTGCTTGCCGCGCCGTTGACTCCGGACACATAGATACCCGATTGCGCGCAACAGACAGGATTTGCACTGTTGTTGATGACCAGGCCCTCAATGATCGAGCCGCTGGCTGCGCTGCCTATGAGTTTGAAGGCCTGAGCATTACCTGCGTTGACACCATCAATTTCAATTTTTAGTTGCGCGTTCGTGCCGCCAGAAAGCGGCAATGTGTTCTTGAGCGCACCCGGTGCGGTGTATCCGTTAATGTGAATCGGGGTGATGATGTCGGGCATGGAGGAAGCTGGTTGCAGCGTGCCCGCCACGCTAAATGCGATCACGTTGAGCCCTGCCGTACCAGCCGCGCATTCGCCTGCTGCGGCACCGGATAGGGTGTTCGTGTTGGCCGCGATAATTGCCTCGCGTAACGTGCACGCGCCGTCGTTGGCCGTCGTATCCGCCAGCGAGTTCACGGTAATCGTCGCTGCGAACAGCGGCGCTGCCAGCGCGAGCGTGATCGGCGTCAGCAAACAGGCCAGATGGTGGGCGGTTCTCCGCCGTAACGAGTGGATGGAGTGCGAGTAGAACGTCATAGGTGTGTCGCTTTCTGTCGTTTTCTAAAGAGCGCTGAGGCGAGGCATATTGACGACTTGTGCCTTCGAATTTCCATCGAGAGCGTAGAACGCTAAAACCTCAGACGACACTTTAAGCGGCGCGACCCTACAAAACCCCTACACAGCCATGCACCGTCACCAATTTCTTTGTGATTGAGGTGAAGTTCAATTCCGCACCGGCTCTCATCAGATCGACGGGACTAACGAGGAAGCCGGCACGTTAGACAGAGGGAATTTTTGAGTTCCGCCAGCTCAATTTTGCGATTGCGGTAAGCGTTACAACTTTTTTCTGTAATTGCCGTTTCACAAGGGCTAGCGCCGAGAAATGTTACAAGTTGATATCTGTCTATTTGGCGCTGTAGCCGTGACAAAACGGACGTTGTGTAGAAAAGACGCTTGAAAATATCCGCCGATTCTCGTCTTCCAACGACTCACACCGTATCGAAGCTTCTTGCTTCACGCTGTCGGAGCGCGACGGAAGCCATAGATGATGTAGGGGAACTGTAAGCGCCACGCGGTTAACGTAGCGCTATTGCCAATCCATCGCTGTCAGTTCCGATTTTTTATGCCAAGACCTCTCCTCAGTTTATTTATGAAATGCGCAGTCTGCGCGATCTACATGAGCGCATGGGGCGTCGGCACGGCATCGGCAGAAACGATCGCCGCTCGCCCTTTCCTCGCCGTCTGGCCAAGCGGTTGGGAAGTGAATTATTTGCCCTCGCCAAAGACTGACAGCGGACGCAATCTGGGTGGTGAGCGCGTGCGTGTGTTGCTTAAACCCAATGGCGCCGCGGTGGCCGCCGCAATTGAGCTCACCTATTTTCCGCGCAGCGACACGGGGCGCGCGAGTCTCGCGGAAGAATTTGATCAGGTTCGCGGCAACATACAAACCATTTACGAACAACAAAAGTTCAAAGTCAGTCTTACGCCGACGCAAGCCATTTCGATGGGTGGTCAATCTGCGTTGACGACGGAGCTGGCCATCGCTAACGACAGCAAGCGCTTAAAGCAGTGGCTGGGCGTTGCGCTGTCACCGCAATTTTTTTATTCGTTGACATTCACCGCCGGCGAAGAAAATTTTGCGCGCTATCTGCCGCATTTTGATGCGGCCACGCGATCCATCACTCTCAAATAGAGAATCACCGACATATGAGCACGATGCGTTCCGCTCCGCACATTGTTGCGTGCGTTGTCGCGTGCATCGCACTTTCATTGAGCGCTGAAGTTAGCCCCATGGACCCCTGGTACACGCCCTCTAACAAGCCCGCAGTGGGATCAATCAGTAGTCTTCGCTTGCACATCGACTTTGAACCCGTTCAACCGGACAAACTTGCGAGCGTCGAGGAGTTGCTAAAAAATTATCCGCTCGTCGAGATTGACTCCGCTACAGCTGAATCGCTGACGGGACAGAAGATGAGCCCATCAGCCGAACAGCGACGCTATCTCGTGCGATCTCTGCATTTCGCAGCACATGGCGAATACACCGTAGAGCGCGATCAAACGTCGCTCCGAATTCATCACCGCTCACTTGGGTTTGATGCACCCATACTTCGTCAGGGTCTGGTGGTTTTGCTTACAGGGCGACCGAAGGACGTATTCGCAACGTGCTCGATGGCGCGCTAAAAAATCACGACAACGACCCAGACAAACATGAGCCCAATAATGTCGATCAAACGCTTTCTTTCTGCCGCGCCTGCCCTCTTTGCGGCGCTGTCGCTACCCGGATGTACCACCACCGATCCTCTGCTGCGACAGGCAGTCTCCGAGGTAGAGCTACGACCCGAATCAGCGCGCGTCAAATTGCGCCCGTTCGCCGAGCAGGGCAATTCCGTTGCCATCGCGCAAATCTGCATTGCCTACGGTCGGAGCATGAATTCAACGGTTCGCAGCCCTGAGCGCGAACAAGCGTTTGCCTGGTGCAAAAAAGCGGCCACCGCAGGGAGCGTTGACTCGCAATATCACCTGGGCAATTTCTATATGTGGGGCGTGGGAACGGCAGAAGATCGCGCCGAAGCACTGCGCTGGTACACCGAGTCCGCTCGTCAGGGCAATGCGCAGGCCGAGAACGCCAAGCGCGGCATGGAGGGGAAACCAGCGGTGTGTAAAAACTGGATTACCGGCTGTCGCTTGATGTAAGCAGCGATCCGGTGGGCATCCGCGAAGCGGTTTTGTGGTTGGCGATGTCCAATTGCGGAAGCACGAATGAGCATGCTTAATAGTTTTCTAATCGTCACGAGTCTGTCGATCGCTTTGGTCGCTGGCGCTGCCCCCGTCGCACCCACCGCGCAGCGACTTGACGACTCCTTAACATTGAAGCGCGCGCCGAATGGCGGCATTGCGGTCATCAGCTACAAAGTCGTCGAGACATCGGTAACGACGAAATTGGCTGAAAATACCGCATTACTTTTTTCGCGACTTTCGTGTGGCAGTAACCCGAATTCAGGCGTGTGCCCGTCGACCGTTAAAGTGCCGCAGCGTTGCGCCACTGGCACATCGTCGGATACTTATCCTCATCGACATCGCCCCCTCCCTCAATGGCCATGTAGCACAAAAAGCGATAGATCGCGTTGACCTGGGGACGTGAGAACGAGTGGTCTTTAATAAAGTTGGCGACGTTGAAATTCGCGCCCAAACCCTGACCTACGTTCCTCGGTGCAATCGTCGGAAACAGACGCAGATAAGTAAAAAAAGGAACTCCCCACTGGTCACCATTGTCAGGTGTCAGCGACCACACCATATTGGCGGGCAAGTAGTAGCGAAACCCGGCCGTATCCACAAATCCCATGTAGGACGGGTTGTTACAAATATCGCTGGCGGGTACGTCCTGCCAGCGTGATTCCAGATCAAATTTGCGTGCGTCTTTCTGCGCCTCGATGCTGCCCCAGTCATCCATCATCATGGCCTCGTGCAGCGTTGTTCCGTCACCACGCGTCACACCATCAAACGCAGCGTTGATCAGAGCGACAACCGCTGCTGGCTCAAGTAAGTCCGCTCGAAATTCTCTTGCAAAATTCGCGTCTCTGTAGATGTAGCGTTCGTTGAGCGCTGCGATAGCTTCCCGCCGGGTGCGATCATCGACGACGCTTGACAGCGCATGGGTTATGACCGCTTCAACCTCGCGCACGATATCGGGATAGTTGAACGTCGCTTTGATGACATAGCCGCGATGGCTCGACAAATCGATACCTCGCACCGCCGCAACGTTGGGTGTGATCACGTTGAAGCACAAATGAGCCACATGATCGTCGCCAGGTTCAATATCCGGAAAGCGAATGAGTAGTTCAAAATGAACCGGATAATCCGATGGCTTTGGAATTGCACCCGCTTTGAAATCGGAATAGAGCCATTCAATTTTGAAGTTAATCATTTGCCATCCTTTGACAGCGATGCCACATCAAACGCGTCTGTTAGCGCTGCGCGCCGAGACTGCTGATCGCTCATAGCGTAAGCAACACAGAAAAAGTAAATTCCACCGATCTTCGCAGAGCTTCGCGCATCCGCTCCCGGTCGCGGCCTAACGGTCGTAAGCGGCCACAGCAATGACGGCGACATCGATGCCGTCGTAATAATTCGTCGATGCGGGTGTGGACGGTTGCTGTTCAGTTGCCGCTACCGGAGTCGCTGCCTTAGACGCTTTCGCAGCGGTAGCAGCAGCGGTCTGGACGGACGCCTCATCGGCGTGAACAAATTTAGGCGCAATCAGTGCGGCGCTGGCAGCTGTTAGGGCCAGAAAAGCAATCGCTTTGAGGCTTGGGAAGGTGCGTGAAGTGTGTGATCTCATAGAAATTTGAAGATAGAAAGTTGAATCGTTACGTGCGTAGACGTAACGGTTAAATGGAGCGGGACAGCGGATGTGCTGCCCCATTTTTTAGAACGTGCGGCGGCTAAAGGCGAGCGACAAGCGCCCCAATAGTGCTAGCAACAGGGCAAGCAACGCGATCATCGCGGGATGCAATGTTGGTACGTTCACTGCGGGTGTGGCGACTGCTGCGGGGGGCACGGACGGTCCACCCTGATCAACGATGGTGCCGTTGGCGATCAGGTCATCGTCGCCGAGCGCGCCATCGGAGATCGTGAATGTCACCGTGTTGCCTGACACCGTGGACGGCAAGACGTACCAGGTTGCTGCTGCATTCGACGGTGTTGGGCCGTACTTGTAGTACTGCGTTCCTGCCGCGAGTGCCGCTGGGTAGGTGACGGTCAACGTGACCGCGCTGCCCGGCGCGCAACCGTTCAACGTGAAGTCGAACAGGCCGTGCGGGAACGTTGTGCCTGCTGGAGGCGCAACGGGAGGTGACGCCGCATTGCCTGCGACCGGTATGAACTGGCGCTTGCCAAATCCGCAGCTCGCGCCGCCGCCAGAGATAGCGACCGAAATGATGCCGCTCGCAGTGGCCGAAGTCGCGCTGTAAGCCGTTTGCGGCGCAACCATGATCGCCAGCGTGCCAGCCGTTGCCGACAAACCATCGACGTCTGAGCATTTGATCGATACGTTCGATGTGCCCGCCACAGTCGGTGTTCCTGAGATCAGGCCGCTCGTGCCGTTCAAGGTGATGCCCGCTGGCAGTATGCCGCTTGCCAATGTGTAGCCCGTGATTGGATCGCCGTCGGTCGGTGTGCAGGACGAGGCTGGGCTGAAGCTGAACGCTGTATTCACCGTGCCTGCTTGCGCGGCTAGATTCATCATCGTCGGTGGCGTTTTAGCGGGTCCGTCATCATCGGTGAGAGTGACCGCGATGCTTGCTGGAGCCCCCAGTGTTGCGCCACCCATTGGGTTGCTCAATGCCACCGAAAACGTCTTTGTTGGTTCTGGAATTGCGTCGTTGATGATTAAAACGTTGCACGCTTTGGTCCCGCTGTCACCGTCGGCCCATGACAGCGTAAGGCTGGTCGCGGTGAAATCCAGGCCCGCCGTCGCAGTGCCGTTGATTGCCGCGCAGGTCACGCCAATTGCGCCGTCTGTGCCGCCAACGCGATCGACGGAGAGCGCGAGCGCGCCGCCGTTTTCGGCAATCGTTCGCGTCGCTGCGCCGCTGAATGAGAGGACGCCTGGCACTAAAGTGCTGATGGTAATTTGTAAAGAACCCGCTGGGTTTGACGTGCCGTCGATGTCGCTGCAAGCGATGGTGACGTTTGACACCACGGCAGCCGTTGGTGTGCCAGAGATCAGCCCGGTCATCGCGTTCAACGTCACGTTCGCTGGCAAGGTGCCCGAAGCGACGCTATAGCCCGTGATCGGGTCTCCGTCGGTGGCGGTGCACGCGGCGGCTGCGTTGAAGCTGAATGCTGCGCCTGCCTTGCCAATTTGCGCGGCCATGTTCGCCATCGTGGGTGGTGTTTTCGCCGCGGCGTCATCATCAGTCACTGTGACCGCGATGCTGGTTTGCGCTCCCAGTGTTGCACCACCCGTTGGGGTGTTAAGCACGACTGAGAATGCCTCTGTCGGCTCTTGAATTGCATCGTTGATGATTGGAACGTTGCACGCTTTGGTGCCGCTGTCGCCGTCGGCCCATGTCAGTACGACATTGGTCGCGGTGAAGTCCGACCCCGCTTTGGCTGTGCCATCCACCGCAGCGCAGGTCACGCCGATGGCGCCATCGGTACCGCCGACGCGATCAACGGACAGGGCCAGGGCGCCACCGTTTTCAGCAATGGTGCGTGTCGCCGCACCGGCGAATGTCAGCGCGCCGGGGGTCAGCGGACTGATCGTGATTTGCAGCGTGCCTGCGGGCACGGATGCACCGTCCATATCGCTGCAACTGATCGTGACGTTGGCTACGCCGGCAGTCGTCGGTGTTCCAGAGATGATGCCTGTCATCGTGTTCAACGTGACGTTTGAGGGCAACGTGCCAGACGCCAGGGCATAACCCAGAATCGGATCGCCTTGTGTCTTGGCGCAGGAAGTCGCCGTGTTGTACGAGAACGCGACGCCGACTTTGCCTACTTGCGCTGGCATGTTCGACATCACGGGAGGTGTTTTTGCCGGCATTGGATCGTCGTCATTGAGCGTGACGGTGACCGTGGTGATTGCGCCGAGCGTGACGCCATTGGTTGGATTGGTCAGCGTGACTGTGAATGTTTTTGTTGGTTCAAACACCGCATCATTGATGACCGGAATGTTGCACATCACGCTGCCGTTCACACCGTCGGCCCAATTGAGTGTCGAAACCGTCGCAGTGAAATCCATGCCAGCCGTCGCAGTGCCGTCCACCGCTGTGCACGTTGCGCTCACCGCGCCCACGCCTCCCGTAGCGTTCGACGTGCGCGTGACCGGAATGGCGAGCGTTCCGACGTTTTCGTTAATTGTCTGTGTCGCTGAAGCAAACGAGATCACGCCTGCGTTACCGATGGTCAGCGTGAACGCTTTTGGCGTTGAATCACCGAACGCATTGGTAGCGCTGATTTTCAGATTGACCGAGCCTTCGACGCCGCTGTTGCCAGTGATCTTTCCGTTTGAACTGTCGAACGAAAGGCCCGATGGCAGCGAGCCAGTGAGCGTGTAGCTGGTCACACCGAGCGTGACTGCCAGAAATGTTGACAGGTCAAAACTGGCTGCCTGTCCGGCGAGTACGCCCTGCACGGGAATATTCGACCAGACCGGGAGATTGGGAACGGTAGGGCCAAAGCTTGAAATCGGAATTGGCGTCCAGTACGGACCCGGAAAATTCAAATTTCCACCAGAAATTGCAGGACCTTGCAGGAACGGCGGTGAAACGGCGGCACGGTGAATCTCGTTCGTCGCGTCATCAGCCAGAATCAATTCACCCGTTGCAGTGAGCACGTTGAAACTTGGCGTGTTGCTGCCGATGGTGTAGGTGCTGACGACTGTGTTCGTGATCGTATCGATAATCGAAATGCTGTTGTCACCGACGTTCAACACGTAGAGCAAAGTGGCCGACATCACGGCCATGCGCGGCACCGAACCCACCGCAATGGTCGCCGCAGAGAAGGTGTCTGCTCCCGTATCGATCACGCCCACCTTGCCCGAACCGCTTAGCGTGACATAAGCTTTTGTACCAATCGCATTGAATGCGATGAACGTCGGGCCGCTGCTGGCACCAACATCAATCAGTTTGGTCCACTTATTGGTGATGAGATCGAGCACGCCAACTTTGTCGATGCCGAGCGGGATGTACGCCTTGGTACCTGTTGGGTTCACCGCGGCGGCGTACGCGTTACCGGGCGTGATAATTGAAGCGGTGCCGTATTTGTCGATGCGGCTGATGTTGGCAGTGGCTACGCAACCCGCGGGCGGCAGCGGCAGCGAAAAAATCTGCACGTCCTTGCCAGAGCTCGTCTCCGACTCGTTGGTGACGATCACTTTGTCGCCGAGCGGCGTGATGGCGAGGCCGCGCGAAGTCGAGCTTACTGCGCCTGTCGTGCAGCGACCGGTGACCACGCCGAGCGCAAGATTGAATGCGAGCAGTTCGTTGGTGTCATGATTGGTGATGTAGATCTCGTTTGCTATAGCACCCGTACGAACCACCGCGCTCCGCATGAAGCCCACGCCACCTGGAAAACCCGCCACCGAATAGCGTGACACTGCCGCCCCGGTGCCAAGGTCGAACACCGTCAACTTGTCGGATACCGTGTCCGGCACGTACGCGTACGGCGCTGCGTCAGCGTTGCTTGCCAGCAAAGTACCGGCTACCGCGACGCAAGCAAGCGACGCGTTGCCGAGCCTTTTCAGCGCGGTCGCGAACCCGGCATGAACGGCGGTTAAAGGGCGAAAGAGGGCCATGTGCAGTCTCCAATCCAATGTGACGAGTCGGGATAAACATCCCGTATGCCGACACGTTAGGTGGCACGCACCTACATTTCCCCTACATCGGAATGGCGCGCTTTATCGACGTGCTTCGTCTGAACGGGCATCTCCTGCGCTGTAGGGAAACTGTAAGTCCACCAGCGCTAACCTCTCGCCTTCAGTCTTACCCACGTTCTCATCCTCGAAAGGACACATCATGTTTAAATCTATATCCACGTTCGTCTGCGCGTTCGGCCTCATCATCGCTGCCGGTTCAGGCATTGCAATCGCGGCAACTCCCGCTGCCGAAAAAGCGTTTGTTGATGCCTATAAAAAGGCTGTCGAAACCAGCGACAAGAAGACGCTACGAGGCTTTTTGTATACCGTCGGCGCGAACCCGATGGCGCTGGACTTCTACAAGGAAATGGTGACGATGGAGGCCGGTAGCAAAGTGACGGAAATCAAGCTGACCGACCTCAACGCTGAGGACAAGCAAAAAATCGCGACGCAAAAAGGCCCCGACGGCAAACCAAGCAAGAGCAACACACCGATTGTGAAAAAGCTCTCGTTCAAGACCGAAACCAAGTCTGCCAACGGCAGCAGTTCCGGCAACAGCAGTGTTTTCGTTGGTGAAGTGGACGGGAAGCTCATGATCGCCGTGCCCGCGAAGTAGCACTTCTACGGCTATAGCTTTTAGGTGAAACGCCCTTTCGTTGAGGGCTAGAAGTCAATTGTTTAGTAAGTCAATATCAAGCGAATATTGATTGTTACCCTGATGCAGTGGTTGATGCAGCGAAAAGCTATGAGCGCGTTTGAGCTTCCAGCGCGCTTAAAAACTGCATCGCGTGAACACGCGTCGCCAACACGTTGTCATTCGCGCCGCACATCTCGACAGACGCCCGCAGACTTGAGCAAACGCTGGGCCGACGCGGGTCACCAAAGATCAGGCAGCGGTTGTTGTCATCCAACTGCACACAACGCACGCCAGCCGGTTTGCCCTTTGGCCTGCTTGCCGATGTGTTGTCCGGCAAATTCGGAATCGGCGACGAAATTGAAGGAGCGATGCAGCACGCGCCGCAGCCTGCCCGGCAGTTCATGAACGCTTCAGCAACGCGTCAATCACCGTCGCGAATCGCGCGTCTGAGTGTGGCTGAGTCTTCGCAAACGACTCATTCAGCGGATGCCAGAAATAGTCGAAAATCAGCCCGTCTTCCTCGGGGCTGCCTGTCGCCATATGCGACCAGCGCTCCGGCAATGGCTCAACCGCGTCAAACCGGAAGATAAACCAGCGCTGCTGGGTCGGAGGCCGTTCGGGAAAAACCTTGTTCTTCGAGCCCGTAAATTTCATCTCGGCAATGAGCTTCGGGGTCGCCGCCAAGCGCAGTCCGGACTCCTCCGCAAGCTCGCGCACCACCGCAAGCGCGGGCGATTCACCGGATTCAATGGTGCCCTTGGGCAGTTGCACGCCAGCGTTCGTATGCGGATGACAAAACACCAACACCCTGCCGCGCTGCACCACGCAGGCACAGGCCTTTTCAATCACCGGCATCAACGCTTTAGTCGCAGGCAACGCGGTCTATTTACAGACTACAGACGAGCTCTAGGGTGCCAGCCGCTCAATATGCCAGCCGCCAAACTGACGCTGAAACATCAGGCGATCATGCAGGCGTGATCGACGCCCCTGCCAGAACTCCACCATCTCTGGCACGATCACATACCCGCCCCAATTGGCTGGGCGCGGCGGGTTATCGCCCAACCTTGATTGCGCCTCGGCAAATCGCGCCTCCAGCGCCTCGCGGCTGTCGATCTTTTCGCTTTGTGGCGAAGCATGCGCGCCGATGCGTGAAAGCAGCGGGCGCGAGTTGAAATATTCGTCAGAAATCGCGTCATCCACTTTCGCCACATGGCCCTCTATGCGCACCTGACGCTCAAGCTCCACCCAGTGAAAGGTCAGCGCCGCCCACTGCGCCTCGGCCAACTCGTGTCCCTTGCGGCTCTCGTAATTGGTGAAAAACACAAAGCCGTTTTCATCGAAACTCTTGAGCAAAACGATGCGCGCCGACGGTCGTCCGTTGGCACCCACTGTCGCCAGATTCATCGCCGTCGGCTCCGGCAGCTCCGCCTTCATCGCGTCATTCATCCACTGGCCAAATTGAGTGAACGGGTCCGCCGCCAGATCACGCTTGCCGAGCGAGGCGAGCTTGTAGTCTTTGCGGAGGTCGGCTAAGTTACTGCTCATTCTGGAATCCCTTGCGCCGTTGGGGCGTGCTATATTGATGTGTATTGTTGCACACACTATCAATGGTTAATCTGGAGTTCGTCATGCGACTAAACGATCTACCTGCTAGCGAAAAAAAACGCGTCAATGTGACGCTCTCTGCGAAGCTTATTGAGGATGCTAAGGCTTTTGGCATCAATGTGTCGCAATCGGCCGAAGATGGCCTGCGCGCCAAAATCAAAGAAGTGAAGTCGGTGCAGTGGATCGAAGAAAATCGGGAAGCCATGCTGGCCTACAACGAGTGGATCAAGACGCACGGCACGTTCGGTGATCAGGTGCGGGCCTGGAAGAAAAAGAATGCCGCAGTTTGACGTTTACAAACCTGCTGGCGAAGCGGGCGTACATTCATTATTGCTGGACATTCAATCGGACTTGATCGGGCTCATTGGTTCGCGCGTGGTGGTGCCGATGGTGAAGTTCTCTCAGGCGCCGAAATTGACGCAACGACTTAACCCGGTGTTTGAAGTGGGATCGCAGAAATACGTCGCGCTATTTCAAGACCTGCAATCCGTTTCGCTGGAGATGCTCGGCGCGCGCGTTGGCAATCTCGCAGACAAACGATTTGAAGTAACCAATACGCTTGATTTTCTTTTTCAGGGCTACTAATGACCGTCAAATTCCACGGCACCGACTCCTACATCACCACCCCCGACCTGCTGCTCGCCGTCAACGCCGCGATCACGCTGAAGCGTCCGCTGCTGATTAAAGGCGAGCCTGGCACCGGCAAAACGCTGCTGGCGGAAGAAGTCGCTCGCGCTCTCGGCTGGCCGCTGTTGCAGTGGCATATCAAGAGCACCACCAAGGCGCAGCAGGGCCTGTACGAGTACGACGCCGTTAGCCGCCTGCGCGATTCGCAGCTCGGCGAAGAAAAGGTCAAGGACATCGCCAACTACATCAAGCACGGCGTGCTCTGGGAAGCGTTCGACAGCGACGTGCCCACTGTTGTGCTGATCGACGAAATCGACAAGGCCGACATCGAATTTCCGAACGATCTGCTGCGCGAGCTCGACCGTATGAGCTTCGACGTTTATGAGACGCACAGCACCATCACCGCCAAGCACCGCCCGCTGTTCATCATCACCAGCAACAACGAAAAAGATCTGCCCGACGCCTTCCTGCGCCGCTGCTTCTTCCATTACATCAAATTCCCCAGCAAAGAAACGATGAAACAAATCGTCGACGTGCACTATCCTGAGATCAAGCAAGAGATGGTGAGCGCCGCGCTGGAGGCGTTTTTTGATCTGCGTGAAATGCCGGGACTCAAGAAAAAGCCATCAACGAGCGAGCTGATTGACTGGATCAAATTGCTGCTCGCGGAAGACATTGACCCGGCCGTGTTGCGCGAGAAGGATCAGCGGAAGGTGTTGGCCCCGTTGTATGGGGCGGTGCTTAAGAACGAGCAGGATACGGAGTTGTTTACTAAGCTTTTGTTTATGGCGAGACGGGGATAGGCCTTGCTGTCTGCTGACGCACAATCGAAAAGGCTCCCGTCGTATGGTTGGCTCGCGTTCGTTAACGTCGGACTTTCTGTCTGGTTACTGTTCGCTGCGTCAGCGCTGATTTTTTTGACACTCCTCACAGCAGTCTGCTCGGTCATCGTTGGTTACTCAATTGGAGTGGACCGGCGAATTTGCGGAATTGGGGGTTGGGCTCGCGTGTTCGTATTCCCTGCATTGGTCGCGGCCAGCTGGTGGTTGTGGTGTTACCAGCGACCCGATCCGGATTTCGGAACCATCAGCGGAGACTTGGCTTTAGCGCATTGGGCGCTGATTTGCGCGACGTATCTTTTTGTTAAATGGCGACTGTACTCGTCTCGAAGGGGGGCGAGACGTAGCCCGGATTAGGCGCGTTCCGAATCCGATTACCTACTCAGGTGATAACCAGCACTGCACTTCGTGCATCATCAAGAAATGCGCGAACGCCCTCAACGTTGTCGCGCAGCATTGCTGCCGTATCGTCCACGCTGCAATTGCCGCGTCGAAGCCAGATAACTTTCGGCGGCGTACCGAGGCGCAAGCTGATCTCGGAGAAGTCGGCGTCTTTGGTGACAATCGTCAAGCTGTTTTCGCCGGCAAATCTCCAGACAGTCGCATCGTCCGCTTGATCCAACCCCACGCGCGAAACATGTACCGAATCAGGAAATTCGGCAGCGAGCCGTACAACAAGTTTCGGCGAAAGGTTTTCGTCGAACAGTAACTTCACGCGGCGAGCACAAGCTGCTGGCGCTCACGATCCGCCGCGTACGCGAGGCAAGCGCGAACGTCGTCCAGCGTTAGATAGTCAAAGTCAGCCACGATCTGCTCGGGCGTCATGCCCGACGCAAGGTACTCCAGCACGTCGTACACGGTCATGCGCAGCCCACGGATGCACGGCTTGCCGCCGCGCTTTCCGGGTTCGTAGGTGATGAATTTTCGGTAATCCATGGGCTTGCTCACGCGGGTTTGGGCACTCTCCCGAGTTTAGTCCTCATCGGTCGGTGACGTCGAGGCGCACGCCTTACGAGGCCAACGGTTTAAATTCCCGGCTTAACGGGAATGACACAATCAACGGTCGGTGCGACCCCCGCACGTCACAATGCTCGGATGAATGCCTTTTCCGACGCCATCAATTTCTCCCAATCCCACGAAGTCCCGTGGCCGCGCGACCCGCACGCCTTGCCTGCGGCGGGGCAAGTCCCATTCGGCGTCCATCACACCGATCCCGCGCCGTATAACGTGTTGCGTGGGCCAGTGCATATGCGCGGCGGCGTTTCCGGTGTGATCCTGCAACGCGGCAAAGAAATCGCCGTGTGGGGTGAACCGGATCGCGCGGATCAAACGTTTAGCGTTGCCAAAACCTACCTTGCGTTGCTTGCGGGCGTGGCGAGTGCGCGCGGGTTGCTGCCTGATGCGGACGAACCCGTCGTTGTTCGCGTGCCAGACATCGGTTTCGATTCCGAGCACAACCGTTTGATCACATGGTCGCATTTGTTGACGCAAGTGAGTGAGTGGGAGGGATCGTGTTTCGGCTTGCCGGACACAGTGGACCGTTACCGCACTGTCTCGCACGATCCGCGTCCGCCCGGTGGCGTGAAGGGTGACGCGCGTCCGCTGCAAGCGCCGGGGACGTATTGGGAATACAACGATGTGCGCATCAACCAGCTCGCGCTTGCGCTTCTGCATTCGTTCAAACAGCCGTTGCCGGAAGTGTTTCTCGAAACAATATTGCAACCGCTCGGAGGTGGCGATGGTTTTCGTTGGGAAGGCTATGACGATGCGTGGACGGAGATCATCGATAACGCGGGCGTGAAGCGCAAGATGCAGAGCGTTCCCGGTGGCACCCATTGGGGCGGCGGCGTGTCGATCAGCGCGCGAGATCAGGCGCGGGTGGGGCAACTGGTGCTGAACGGCGGTCGTCACTCCGGTGAGCAAGTCGTCCCCGAAGCCTGGGTGAAACACATGACCGAGCCGTGTCCGATTGCGCCGTTTTACGGTGGGCTGATGTGGCTAAACTGTGCTGGGACGAACTTCCCCGGCGCATCAAAAGACGCAAGTTTCATGGTCGGCGCGGGTGGGCATTACACCTGGATTGAACCGGCCTATGATGCGGTGATCGTCGTGCGCTGGATCGACTCAGCGCATGCGGATGAATTCATGACGCAAATTTCGCAAGCGTTTGCGGGGAAGATGTGAAAGGATTCGCGTCGTCGCTACGACCGATCATTTCGTGCTCTGCAATAAGGATTTTTTGATGAAACGTTTTTCGATATTTGCCGTAATGGCGGCGGCGCTGGTGCTCGCTGCCTGCGCGCCGATGGTGACACAGAACCCCGGCGGTTCGATCTCGCCGGCCAACGTCGTGGCGCTGGACGGCAATGATCGCGTCATGCTGAAGGGTGCCGATGTGGTTGCCTACTTCACGCAAAGCGCGTATGTGCAGGGCACGCCGACGATCAAGAGCGAATATCAAAAAATCACGTTCTATTTCTCGTCGGCCGCGAATAAAGTGCTGTTCGACAAAGAGCCCGCGAAATACCTTCCGCTGTACGGCGGATTCTGTGCGAATGGCATTGCTTATGGTATTCCGTGGGGTGGCGACGCCGATACGTGGCGGATTTTTGACGGCAAGCTGCACATTTTTGGTGGTGCGCAGTCGCGCGATGCCTTCTTGCTCGATGTGCCCAAAAACCGGCAATTGGCTGAGAAATACTGGAACGAAGAAGTCAACGGTAGCAACGCGTTCGTGCAACGCAGCAAACGCCTGATGTTCAAAGTGCCGCACTACAAATCGGACGCGGACGTGGCGGCCGAAATCGCGAAGGCGAAGAAGTAGGCCACCGCAAGAACCAGGTTGCCGCTTGCGGCGATAATGTGCAGCTTAGTTTGACCCTCCTTTCCAAGGTGATGCCATGAATCGCGTTCTCGTTGTCCTGTTTTCTATTGCTGCGTTGGCGTTCTCTGCCTGCGCGCCGTTCGTCACACAAAGCCCAAGTGGCAAGTTCTCTCCGGTGAACGCGCATGCCATCGACGGCAATGATCGCGTTCTGCTCAAGGGCGGGGATGTCGTGAGCTACTTCACGAAAAGCGCTTATACGCAGGGCAATCCGTCGATCAAATCGACCTACGAGAACGTGACGTTCTACTTCTCGTCCGCCGGGAACAAAGCGCTGTTTGACAAAGAGCCCACGAAGTATTTGCCTGAGTTCGGGGGCTACTGTGCCAACGGCGTCGTCTACTCAATTCCGTGGGGCGGCGACGCTGACTCCTTCGAGATGATCAACGGAAAGCTCTACATCTTCGGCGGCAAAGGTTCGCGCGATGCGTTCATGCTTAACGTCCCGAAAAATGTGGCACTCGCCAACAAATACTGGAAAGAAGAAGTCAGTGGCAGCAACGCCTTCACGCACCGCACGCTACGCACGACGATAGGCCGTGTGGCGCACTACAAATCGGGCGCAGAACTGGCGGCTGAAGTGGCGGCAGCGAAGAAGTAAAAGCGCATCAGCTTTTGTTTCAAAGCCCCACTGCACTGGGGCTTTATTCATTTTTAGGCATAAGTCGATTTTTGAATATTTCGCTTCCAGCCCCTGATCAGCGGTCATTTCAGCGAAAAGCTGGTGTTTTGAAATGAAGTCCAATTCCTTCGCGCAGCTCTTGCTGCTCGGCGCGCTGTGGGGCGCGTCGTTCATGTTTATGCGCGTCGCGGTGCCGGAGTTTGGCGCGTTTGCGATGGCTGCCGCCCGCGTTGCCGTCGCCTGCGTGA
>Ga0335397_10004575_pt1 | contig 18266 bp, 20 predicted proteins | sample MAT04_FD_205740 | JGI IMG/M metagenome (GOLD analysis project Ga0335397, IMG submission 205740) | Freshwater microbial communities from Lake Fryxell liftoff mats and glacier meltwater in Antarctica - MAT-04 (spades assembly) (version 2) ... | reverse complement strand
TTTCGCGTCAGTGCGACGACGGGCCAGCACACCAACACCAGCCAATGCCAACGTCATCAGCGCAACAGAGCTCGGCTCGGGAACCGCGGTGGTGGCGGCAACGTACGTGATGTCATCCATGACGTAGTTGCCGGCGGGGCCCAGAACTTCGACCCGATCAACAGCCCCGTTGTATCCTGATGACAGGAAGGTGGACGGCGTTGTCAACAGGAGGCCTGTGGAAGTACCGACGACGCTTGCACCCAGGTACATCCGGAAACTCACGGGTGTGGTGGTGCCCGAACCGCCAGAGAACCAGGCCCCAAGAAACTGCACCGATCCGCCAACAAATGCGAAGTCTGAAGTGCTGAGGCCGGTGTAGACGCGATTCGTCCCGGAGTGAGCGAGATAAATGCTCTCCGGGTAGCCGAAACAGGTCCAGTGATTGCCGTAGTTGATACCGGCAAACGTGCCGAGATTATTCTGGACGGCTCCCACTTGTGTCGCATTACATGCGGAGAAAGATTCGAACGTCTGGATGGTTTGTGCGGGTGCGGCCGAGGCGGCTACAACACTCACCGCGAGCGAGATGAGCGAATTCCTGAGAGACGTCTTGGTCATCAAATGGGGGGCTGGGTGAGGAAAATTTGCGCAAGAGTATAGAAGTAACAGCATTTCTCGTGCCTATGGTCATCACGCCAGTGCGAAACAGATAAGTGTATGTCTGCAAGTCGCTTGCACGGATGAGTCCGGATGTACTCCCAAAATAGAGAGCAGGAATGTGATGCAGCGCCGCAGCGCAGTCGTGGACAGCTACAGCAGTTTTTCAAAAAGACTGTGCATGAGTGCCGGTCGGGTCAACGGAGCCGCCTAATCCTGACATGAGTGCCGGTCGGGTCAACGGAGCCGCCTAATCCTGATGAGCACCAGCCGAAGTGACTAACGCTGAGCCCAACCCAGGCGCACTAATCCTCCGCCCGCCGATCGACACCTTCACTCCGATCTGTAGGCACACATCGAGTGAACACCCACCTCATATCGACACGTTGCATGCTCGCGGCCAGCGACCGCCGTCACAGCGTGCGCAACGCTGCTTGTGTCGTGCGCGACCGTCTCACCGCACTGTGCGGCGCAGTCAACTCTCGGCGGCTGATTCGACGGCCAGAGTAGCCATTGCCAACGAGCGCTCGATTGATGCCACTGCATTTCCCGCACAGTTGGTCGCCGTAGTTCCGATGAACGTGACGGCGCGCGGTACATCGCTGATTATGCTTGGTGCAGGAATGGCCGACTTGTTGATGACCGACCTCGCGCGGGCACGACAGCTCGTGGTGGTTGAACGTGAGCGCATGGACGCGATCATGCGCGAATTGCAACTGGCCGCAACCGGTCCGGTAGATTCGGTCACCGCACCGCGTGTTGGCACACTGGTACGCGCGCGCCGCATTGTGGTTGGGAACTTCTCGCAACTGCCAAACGGACAACTACACCTCATCACACGAGTCGCCGACACGCAGACCAGCGTTGTTACGTCAGCACGGAAAATACAGCAGCAACTGATGGCGTGATGGACGCCAAAAAAGCGCTCGCGTTTGGATTGCTCGCAGAAATGGGTGTCACGCTTAGCCCAGCCAAGCGCGCTCAAAATAGAAATGCGAACCACGCGAGGTATTGCTGCGCTGTTAGCGTATGGCCCAGCGGTTCCCGCCAACGCGGAAGGTGATTTTGCAGCGGCGGCAAATCATTATCGCGACGCTGCTCGCATCGAACACGGCCTTAACCTGTCGAAAACGCGCGCCGTCGAGGCGGATGCGCGGGCCACTGCTGCCGCGCCAGGTAACTTTGGTGATGCCGCCACCGGGCTCAGTGGTATCGCTTCACTCGCCGGCGATGCCGTCAACAGACCAAACGTGCCAACGGCCGACGCTGCCAACTCAGCATTCACAGCAGCGGCGCAGAAAACGGCGACGATCCTCATCACCGTCTGGAGAGCTATGTCCGCCGCACCATTCGCGTCAGGTCGCTATTACATGCAGAACCTGAATTTCGGCGCAAGTTGCTCGCTCGACATCACGCCTGACACTCTGGGGCTGTTTGCGCCGCGCATGTTGCCAACGGGCAACGTGACCGGACAGTTCTGGACGTTCACGCGCCGGGGCCGGCTCCAGGCGGCCAGATTTGTAATGGTGGAGCGCTACCGGAGTCGAGCTTCCTCGAAGGTCACGAAACCTTTGACGCGCGACCGCGTGGTGTGTGAGCCGAGTCTTCGGTCTGGCCCGTCGTAGTGCCCCCTGCAATTCGCCATCGATCATGCGATACAAGCTCTATTCACTCGCTGCTTCCCTCGTGATGCCTACGCTCGCTCTCGCGCAAGCGGCGTCAGCGTCCGTTGCCACGGACTCCACGACGCGCGCCGTCATTACTGAGTGGGTGAACGCAGGCCGTTACCCCGGACTCGCAGTGGGATTTGTCTCTCACGATAACAAGCGCCGCGTCATTACCTACGGGCCGGCAGCTGGCGTCACGCCGTTTGACGGCAAGACTGTGTTCGAGATCGGATCGATCACCAAGACGTTCACTGCGGCCGTGCTGGCTGACATGGTGCAGAAAGGTGAGGTCGCGCTTGACGATCCGGTGGTGAAGCACTTGCCAGCGGGTACCGTCATTCCGTCGCGTAACGGCCGGCAGATCACGCTGCTCGATCTCGCCACGCACAGTTCCGGACTGCCGGGGATGCCGACAAATTTCACGTCCAGCGACAACGAGAATCCGTACGCCGATTACACCACCGCGCAGCTGTTTGCGTTTCTCGCATCGCACACGTTGCGACGTGAAATCGGTGCAACGTACGAGTACTCAAACCTTGGCGTGGGCTTACTTGGCCAAGCATTGAGCTTTCGCGCCGGCCGGAGTTACGAGGCGCTGGTTGCCGAGCGTGTGACCGGCCCCCTCAAGCTGACCGACACGCGAATTGCACTCACACCTTCCATGCAGCAGCGACTCGCGCCCGGACACACCGGGAGCGGTTTGGTGGCGAAGAACTGGGACCTGCCCACGCTGGCCGGCGCGGGTGCGCTTCGCTCGACGATGAATGACATGCTCACCTACGCTCACATGCAGGCGTCATCGCCATCAACGCCACTCGGCACCGCATTCGCGTTCACGCACGCCGAGCGACACGCCGGCCCAACACCCAACATGACAATCGGATTGGCCTGGCACCGTTTCAAGACGCCTGCTGGACGAACCATTGTTTGGCATAACGGCGGCACCGGCGGCTACAAATCGTTCATTGGTTTCGACGAAGCGTCGGGCGATGCAATTGTGGTGCTGGCGAACAGCGCGAACAGTGTGGACGAGATTGGTCTGCATCTTCTCGACGCCGCCGTGCCACTGCCCGCCGTGCCACGTACGCGCCGAGCGATGCTTCTTCCAGACGCGATGCTCAATGAGTACCCGGCGACGTACGAGTTTGCGCCAACGTTCGCGATCGTGATTACGCGGAACGGCTCGCGTCTGTTCGCGCAGGCCACAAATCAACCGCGTTTTGAGCTGTTCGCCGAACGGGCTGACGCGTTCTTTCTCACCGTCATCGATGCGCAGATGACTTTCGAGCGGGACAGTGCAGGCGCCGTGACGGGTATGGTGTTGCATCAGAACGGACAGAACAGTCCCGGACGGAGGAAACAATGACCTTGCGATTGATCATCTGGGCGATGGCCACCGGCTTTATCACGGGCGCGGTGTGGTTCGCCATCCACTTTCTTCGACGTGGTGGGAGCATTCCGCTCGCATCGCGCGACGGAGAGCGGCACGACGCAATTCGTGACGATGCCATGCATAACGACGCGCTCTCGTCCGGCGCGGCAGATAGCGTGAACCGATATCAGCCCATAGTTTCGGCCGACCAGAATTCGCGGAACCTCCATGCGCACGTGAAGGCCCCGACTGGCGAAACACCGCCGTCCTGAGGTCCACTGGCGCGCGCGACACGCCGTTGTAGGATATTCTGAACCTATGTCAAATCCCTCCTGCTCCCGCCGCGATTTTCTCTCGCGCACCGGCGCGGCAGCGCTCCTGACCACGTCGCTGCCAGCGCTTGCGAACGCGATGGAGTCGCCGCTGCCTTCAGTCAACTACGCCGCCGCGGTACCACCCATCGGCATCGAGCTCTACGCGCTGCGCACCGAACTCGCGCGTGATCTGCCCAACACGCTTCGCACCACCAGGCAGTTGGGTTACGAACTCGTGGAGTTTTACGCGCCGTACATGAGCTGGTCGTTGCCGTACGCCAAAGACGTGCGGTTGATGCTCGACGATCTGGGCCTGAAATGTCGCTCGACGCACAACGCGCTGACATCGCTCGTGCCCGGTGACAGCATGACCAAAGCCATCGAACTCAATCAGATACTCGGCACCCGATATGTGGTGCTCGCGTCACCGCCGTTCGCGCGAGGTTCGGCCGACCAGTACAAGACGCTCACGGATCAACTGGCGGCGTCGGTGGCACTCCTCGCGCCGCATGGATTGATGGCCGGCTATCACAATCACGACGAGGAGTGGATGCCGCTCGCGAACGGCATTCGGCCGATGGATTTCATTGCCAACAACACACCGACCGAATTCATGTTGCAATTGGATGTCGGAACGTGCGTGAAGGCCGGCGCCGACCCAGTCGCGTGGGTCAACACGCACAAGGGGCGCCTTCGCAGCGTGCATCTCAAGGACTGGGCACCAGGAACCGATGCGCAGGAGAAAGGGTTTCGCGTGTTGTTTGGTGAGGGCACGTCGCCGTGGCAATCTTTGACGAGTACGCTGGAATCGGTGGGTGGCGTCGAGTTCTATCTCATGGAGCAGGAAGGCAGCCGCTACAGCGAGTTCGATACCGCGAAGCGGTGTCTTGAGACGTGGACGACAATGCGGAAAGGTGGTTGAGGCTAATGCCTTTCGCGTACGCGCTGGCGACGGCGGGAGGTCGGGCGGGTGAAGAAGGCCACACCTCGCCAAATCGAACAAAACTCGTAGTTTCCTCAAGTGCGTGTGTTGAACCCTCGGAGACCAACCATGCCGTTGTCGTCAATCAGCAAGTACCTGCCAATGGCCCGTAAGGGCATCGTCGTCGCCGCAATTCTCTCTGTGGCGTTGTTTGGCGCGTGGAAATTGACGATGGGCCCGCTGTATCGAACGAACACCGCCGCGCAGTGCCAAGGCAAATATGCCAACGCGACAACGTTGGCCGAAACAACCACCGTCGATTTCCAACCGTACGCCGACAGCACGGGCAAACGCCATCTCCGTTGCGGTGTGACGCGTTCGACAACGTTGAGCGGCATCAAGTAGTAATACTCGAACGGCGATTCTCGAACACCCGATGGATCAATTTCTAACCGACGCCGACGTGCGCGTTCTTGGCGCACTGATCGAGAAACAAATCACCACGCCGGATAACTATCCGTTGTCGCTCAACGCGCTGGTTTCGGCGTGTAATCAGTCGTCCAATCGTCAGCCGGTAGTGAGTTACGGCGAAGAGACAGTGCTCGCGGCCATTACACGGCTGCGTCGCGCGTCGCTGGTGCGTGGTATTCAACGAATTGATTCGCGTGTGACCAAGTACGAGCACACGGCGGGCGATACGTTGGACATAAGCGAGCAGGAAATCGCGGTGCTGTCTGTGTTGATGCTGCGAGGTCCGAATACGGTGGGTGAACTGCGCACGCGAACAGAGCGATTGGCGACGTTCGAGAGTCTGCCAGAAATTGAGTCGACACTCACGGCATTAATCGAACGCGAAAAAGAGCCATGGGTGGTACGGCTACCGAGAAAAGCCGGGCAGAAGGAAGTGCGGTACGCGCATGTGTTGTCGGGCGAGGTCGCGGTTGACAGCAGTGATTCCGCGACGACCGCCATTTCGGCAACCGTTTCACCGGTGGATGATCGTGTGGCGGTGCTTGAACAAACGGTGTCCGAATTGCGGAGCGAGGTCGCGGATATTCGGCGCCATTTAGAGGAGTTTCGGAAGCAGTTTGAATGATGCCTCAGCTCGTGCAACAACATTAATTGTGCACGCGATTGCTGCGGCCGTGCGTTCGGCTTTATCGTCCCGCGGCCAGACACGATTGGTGAGCGACAGAAGCCCCATTCTCACTCACCCCTGGGTTGCCACAGATGCTTACCCATGGTATGGGTTTCCTTATGAAGACTACACTTATTCTCCCCGACAATCTGGTGCGAGCCCTGAAACGACGCGCGGCCGATCGGGCCACCACTCTGTCCGCAGTCGTGGCCGAAGCTCTGCGGCTTGGCCTCGAGAAGCAGCCACCATCCGAACTACTGCCCCTGCCCGTGTATCGCATGGGAGCCGCGAGAGTAGACGTGTCCGATCGCGAAGCGCTCTACCAGGCGATGGAAGCCACCTAAGTATGTTCGTGGTCGATACCAATCTGCTGTTGTATGCGGTCAATCCCGACTCAACCGATCATCCGGCGGCCCGACTTCTGGTCGCCGAGTGCCGCCGCGGCGATCGCCTGTGCTTCCTGACGTGGAGCAGCATCTACGAATTTCTTCGAGTCTCCACTCACCACAAGGTGTTTCCGCAACCCCTCGACTTACGCATCGGGCATCGCCCAGTCGATGGCGGCAGCGGGTTTGACGGCGCACGCCCACGGCCAATAACTCGACCCAGCGCTTTCCCTTGGTCGTCGCGTTTTTGTATCACGACTTCTGCCTGCCCTTTTTCTCGCACACACTCCATGAAACAGCGCCACATCCTCACTGCCGTTTTTTGCGCCTTGACCTTCTCGTCCAGCGCCCATGCTCAAACTCCCGAACAAGGTCCGTCTACGCCGCTGGGCGAGCAGATGAAACTGATCAACGCAGCCTACCGCGCACTCAATCCGCTCATCACCGCCGGCAGCGCCGACTCCGCGATGGCAAAGGTCGTGATCATTCACAAAGCGGCTGAAGAGGCGCTCAAGTTTGAACCCGCCAGGAAAGCCGATACGCCGGTCGCCGAACAGGAAAAGTTCGTAACGGATTTCAGACGACGCTCAAGAGTTTTATTGGCGACGTCGAGAAGCTTGCAGCCGTACATGAATGTGTGAACCGGATTTGCGATTTCGTAAACTCTTCGAACATTGGTATTAAGCCGTTGTGAAGCCCGCACGCGATCCTCACAAGCGGACAGAAGTTCTGTGAGCTACGCCGCGCTTGTTATTGACCAGGGCTTGACACGTGACCAAGGTTCTAAATGTTCAAACGCACAGCGGCACCTGTGAAAGTACTGGTACGGATCACATTCGCCCTGTTCTTTGCTGCATGCAGCGGAGCAGCTGACAAACCGATAACCGGAATTGTTGAACCGGTTGTCGTTCCGCCCACACTGCTACCCGGCACCACACAAGCGTTTGACGCTGCGCTTAATTCGGTTCTGGACGTGGTGCCATCGATCACCCTGAGGGATCAGTACGGGATCGGCGTGGCCAATATCTGGATCAAATGGACACCAAGTTCGGGCAAGGTCGAGAGCGACTCATCGAAGACGGACGGCAACGGCAGGGCTGCTTCGGGTAGGTGGACGCTGGGCACGTTGTCCGGGCTGCAGACGGTGACTGCTAGCGCCGGTACAGTTTCCGTAGTTGCGATGACCGCCAGTGTCGCGCCGGGTCCACTGGTCGCACTGGTGACCGTGTCACCGACCATCACCGGGGTGGTCGGAAGCAATGTCGCGACGCCACCATCGGTGAAAGCGGTCGATGCCTACGGCAACGGGGTGCCTCGCATCTTTGTGCAGTTTGCGAAGTGGAACGGGGAAGGCAGCATCACTGGCAGCGGACAGACCACAAACGAAAACGGTGTCGCGATGGTCGGCTCGTGGAAACTGGGCCCGCAGTCAGGCACGCAGTCGATACGCGCTGACGATAGCAGGACTGGCGCAACCACTTTGATGTATGCGATCGCGTTACCAGCCCCGGCCAGCCAGTTCGTCGTCATTGACGGCAACGCGCAAACGGGACAAGCGGACAAGCGCCTGTGCACCTCGCCAGTGATTGCCGTGCGCGATGCGTTTGGAAACGGTGTTGGACAAGTCTCCATTGTGTTTACACCCGGTGCTGGCTCGGGTACGGTGACTGAGGGCTCGGTTGTGAGCAGCGCAAGCACGGGTTACGCCACGGTCGGTGCGTGGACGTTGTCTGGCAGCCCTACGCAAACGTTGATCGTGACGAGTCCGTCGGTTCCCGGTGTGTCGATCACGCTAACCGCTACCGTTGTACCCAGCACGGCGTACTCTGTGTGCGCGCGATTTTTGGGCGACGGCGGTACGCCGCGTCAGCGACAGGCCGTCACCATCGCCGTGCAGCGCTGGCAACGTGTGATTGCCGGACACGTGGAAACAAGTCCACTCAATGAGCCTGCGAATCGTTGCTTTGACGGTGCTCCGGCCATCAATGAAATCGTGGAAGACCTTCTGGTGTTCGTGCAGATCACCGCTATTGATGGACCCGGGAATAGAGTCGCCCGTGCGGGCCCGTGTACGGTGCATCCGCAGTCGTCGCTCACGCAAATGGGACTGCTGCAACTCGACAGTGCCGATCTGGGATTGTTGTTAGGCCAGGGCACCCTCGACAACATGGTAACGCACGAATTCGGTCATGTGCTTGGTTTTGGCACACTCTGGAGGGCCAGTTTTCGCAACCTGTTCAGTGGCGCCGGAACGAACGATCCGTTCTTCAGTGGCGTGTCTGCGCGTGCAGAGTTCGCACGGCTGTTCAGTTCGTATGTGGGCAACACTGTTCCGGTTGAGAACACCGGCGATGAAGGTACGCGCGATACGCATTGGCGCCGCAGTGTGTTCAACAATGAGTTGATGCAGGGGTTTTCGCAGGCCAACATGCCGATGAGTCGGGTGACGGTGGCGTCACTTGCGGATTTGGGATACACGGTCGATCTGACGAAGGCGGATCCGTTTACGTTTACGGCGGCGTTGCGGGCGGCGGCGCTTCGCGGCACGGAGTTGGCAAACGATGTCGCGGAGAACGAGATCTGGGGCGTTGAAAAAAACGGGCGGCGATTCTTGGTGCGTGGTGCGCAAAATCCGCTTGAGCGGAGGTAGTGGTTGTCAGAGCCACACGTGCGTCTCGAATTGCTCCAGCTCAACGCCGAGCAACTTTTTGACTCGCATGCGCAATTCGTGTCGATCAACGGGTTTGCAGAGTACGTCTTCGACCCCCGCTTGCGCGCCGAGCAGCCTCGCGTCGCGGTTGTCTATAGCAGTAACCATTAGAATTGGAATATGCCGAGTCGCGATGTCGGCTTTCACAATCGCCGCAACCTCGTAACCGTTCAGGCCCGGCATCATGGCGTCTAACAGGATCAGGTCCGGATGTTGCACCGCCAACAGCGCAAGCGCTTCGGCACCACTTTCGGCGGTGAAGAACTGGTAGCCGTCGGCCGCGAGCATGATTTGCAGCAGCATCCGGTTATCGCTGTCGTCGTCCACAATCAGTACGCGTGCGGCGCGCCCTGTGATCACGGAGAGATGACTTGTGGTTCGGCCAACTGAGCGGCAATGGTGGCCAGAAATTCCTGATAGCGAATTGGTTTGGCAATGTACCCCGCGCAACCGGCGGCGCGAATGCGCTCCTCGTCGCCCTTCATGGCCAGCGCCGTTAGCGCAACGACCGGAATCCGTCGTGTGGCCTCGTCCTGCTGTAGCACCGCCAGGGCTTCGAGACCGTCCATACCGGGAAGCTGGATATCCATGAGTATCAAGCTCGGAAGTTCATCGCGCGCCAACATCAACCCTGTCTCCGCATTCGTTGCGCTGAGTACCGAATGGCCGGCAGACTCCAGCAGGAATAGTGCCAGCTTCATGTTGGCAACGTTGTCTTCAACGATCAGCACCTTGGCCATGTCAGTTGACCATCACGGCACGACCCGGCATCGCCCGCCGCACTTCGATGCGGAAGCGCTCACGATCGAAGTCAACCTTCTCCATGATCGCGCGCACAAACCCATTCAAATTTCCGCGGTCTTCGGCAGTGATCTGCTTGGCGGTTACCACCAAAATCGGAATGCGCGCGGTGTCGGGATGCTCGTTCAATGCTTGCACCACTTCGAATCCGTTCACTTCGGGCATCATCAGGTCGAGCACGATCAGGTCGGGCAATTCTCGTCGCGCGATTTCGATTGCATCGCGACCACTGTAGGCCCGCAACACGGTGTCAGCCAAATCCACCATTCGAAGAGCGATGAGCTCAACGGCCTTCGGCTCATCGTCAACGATCAGCACTTTGCGTTTCAGCCCCTGCGGTGCAGGAAACAGCCGCAGCGCGACCAGCGAGTCGTGCAAATCTTTCCGCGAAATTGGTTTTTGCAGCACGGCGGCGGCACCCAGCGCGAAGCCTTTGTTGCGATCCGCCACAATTGAAATGATCACAACGGGGATGTGCATGAGCGACGGCACACTCTGCAGCTGGCCAAGAAACTCCCAGCCGTCAATTTCCGGTAGAAGGATGTCGAGCGTGATGAGCGACAACGGCTGCTGCGTTGCAAGCACCAGCGCGTCTTCGGCCGACACGGCGTGAAGGACTTTAAAGCCTTCCGCTTCAAGTTGCACGCGGATGAGTTCTGCAGACTTCAAATCATCCTCGACTATCAGTGCGGTTGGCGTTCCATCTGAGGCTTCAGGAACCGGTCCGAGTGCGACCCTTGCCTCGGTGGGTGCGGAATCCGGCGCGCCCCTGAGTGGCAGCCACACCGTAAAGCAAGAGCCCTCGCCCACCGCTGTTTCAAGCGCGACGGTGCCACCGTGAAGTTCAGCCAGCAGTTTGACCATCGCCAACCCAAGTCCGGTGCCCTCAAATTTTCTCGACAGGCCGCTATCTACCTGACTGAACGGTTTGAACAGGCGAGTGAGTTCGTCGGGAGAGATGCCAATGCCGCTATCGGTCACGCTGAATTTCAGGAACTCAGTAAACTCGTTGTCGGCCAGCGCGAAGCTGCGGCCTGGCCAGGCACTGCTTAACACACCAACGTCGGCGCGCGGCACGCGACTCGCTTGCAAAGTCACTTCGCTGCCTTCTGCGGCAAACTTGACGCCATTGGTCAGCAAGTTGTAGACAATCTGCTTGACCATTCGGGCATCGGCATTGATGGTGCCGAGCGCTTCAGCGGCAACGACGCGTAGACGAACGCGGCGACTCGCGGCTTTCTCCCGCACAATTGACATACTGTTCACAAACAGTGACGACACCTGGACCGGCTCCAGATCGAGCGTCATCTTCCCGGCTTCCACTTTTGACAAGTCGAGAATGTCGTTGATCAACGCGAGCAGGTGCTTGCCGCTGCTGAAGATGTCGCCAATGAAGCCCCGCTGCTGATCGGTGAGTGCACCCACCAGGCCGTCTCGGAGCACCTCGGAGAAACCCATGATGGCATTGAGCGGTGTCCGCAGTTCGTGCGACATGTTCGCCAGAAATTCGGACTTCATACGACTCGCGTCCTGCAGCTCCACGTTCTTTTGCTGAAGCGTTTGTTCATAACGCTTGAGCTCAGTCACGTCACGCGCTGAAGCGAAGACTCCTTGCAGTCTTCGGTCGCGATCATGAAACGTGGTTGCGTTATACGACACGACCGTAAGCGTACCATCCCTGGCGCGCGCTGTGAGTTCATAGTTCGTCACGCGGCCTTCACTCAACACGCGGTTGATCGCGGCGTCGGCTCGCGTGGAGTCTGTGAAATAATTCTTGAACGGCGCGCCAATCAGTTCGTCACGCGTGCAGCCGGTCAGTGCTTCCGTCTGCTTGTTGACATCCGTGATGATGCCGCGCGGGTCGGTTGTGATCAACGCATCGATGTTCGATTCAACGAGCGAGCGCGTGTAGAAGTGCTGATCGCGCAGTCGTTGATCGAGTTTCGTTCGCTCTTCCTCGACCTGCTTGCGAGCGGTGTTGTCGGTGCCGATCAGCAGATAACCAATGATGATATCCTGCGAGTCACGAAGGGCCGTGACCGACACAACTGCAGGAAAGCGACTCCGGTCTTTCCGGATGTAGGTGAGTTCGTAAATGTCTTCGATGCCGCGCGATGCCTTGAACACCAGGGCCTCAAACCCCGGCGTAATTTGTGTGCCGAGTTCAACACTCAGCGCCTGTGCGCGCGCGATCACTTCGTGTGGATCGGAAATATCGGCCGGCGTGATTTTGTTCATCACTTCGGCCGCTGTGTACCCCAGCATCCGCTCGGCGCCCACATTGAAAATCTGAATGACGCCGTTGGCGTCAGTCGCAATGCTGGAAAAGTTCGCGCTGTTGAAAATTGCGCTCTGCAATGCCCCTGTTCGGAGTAGCGACTCCGCCTGCCGGACCTCGCGGTCGACGGCCGCCGCTTCGGAGTTGCTACTCATGTTGGCAGGGTTCATGTAGACTCGTTCAAGGGTTGGGCGATGCGCGGAATGAACACCGAGACCCGCGCACCGTACGCTTCGCCGTTCTGCATCCCTTGCTCAATGCGCAATTCGCCGCCGTGCGCGCGCATGACGTCCTGCACAATGGAGAGGGCCAGTCCCAGTCCGGGTCCATCAGTCGTTTCGCGAAAACGCATCGGCGCAAACGCACGGCTGGTGCGGTTGTCGTCAACGAATGCGATGGCGAGTCGCGCCGGGTCGTGCGTATCCGGTTCGACAAACACGTGCACTCGTTCGAGCGCATGACGCAGCGCGTTCGAGGTAAGTTCGTAGAGCACGATGCTCATCCAGCGAGCGTCAACCGTGCACAGTTGTGGATTGGGTGGCACGTGGAGCTCCAAGGCAATCTTCGTCTGGCCATGCAGAGCCTGCGCCGCAACAACGGCGTCGCGCACCAGTTCGGTCAGATCGTAACTGTTTTGGTTGAAGGCCACTGAGCCGCGTTCAAGCTGTCCGGTCTGCTCAAGCCGATCGGCGCTGCGCACAATACGCCCAACTCCCCGCCGCGCCATCGCGAAGAGGTGCGCATGGCCTTCCGCAGCATCACCAAGGGCCGCTTCAAGTGCCTGCATCACTCCCTGGATTGTGCCCGCGGGCCCTCGCAGCTCATGAGCCACGCGTCCGAGGAACGCGGTACGCAAATAGTCGTTTTCTGTGGCGTACTTCATGCTTGCTCGCGAGCGAGCGGCGGGTCCAGCTGTTGGTCGGCACTACCGCATTGCCGGCGCGCGTTGGTCATCGGGTTCCTGACTGGCAGGAGTCTCTTCAACTCCAGAATGCGCGTGATCGATATCACGCACACATGACGCTAACCTGCTGCACGAGGTCAAATGTCTCGGCGGTTGCGATGGAAAGGTGACTTCCGTCACACGGCGCGCCTGCGTTTGCGCGACAGCACCTCGCGTCAAACCTCAGCAAGGAATTTTGAGACGATGACACCTCTCGCCTTCAAACTCTCAAATGAAAATCTCGCCGAAGAGAGCGGGGTAGTTCCGTCGCGCCGCTGGATCAACGCGTTGCGCCTCGATATTTTGCGCAGATCCCGAAGAGAAGAGTTGTCCATCTCCGGTGAGACGATTTGGCAACAAGGTTGCGGATACTGAAATCGGTGGTAATTACAGCACGCCCGGCGCGTTTTCGTGAGCGCGACGCTATGCAGGCAACGTTCATAGGGCCCCTGCGTGGTAGCCGGTTGAGTGTTTCGACAACCCCAGCATGTAACCGCTACGCCCCCGCTACGCCCTGCGCGTTACCCGCGCCGTCAACTACAACCAGACGTCGTCCGCCGACGCGTTCAACGAAGACAGCGACACGTCTGCCACCTGCGGAACAACTCCGCCCAGCGCTCCGCGATGTTCGCGCGCGTGCGCCCAGTCGTCGGATGTGCGGGGCAGGAAAAACGCTCCGGTGCGTGTGTCGCAGAACAGGGCTCCGGGCTCGCGCTGGAGATTGTCCGCGATGAACTGATCAGTATCGCTCACCATCGCCCGAAAGTGATGCGCGGCTTCCGCGACATCGTACGTCCCGACAAATCGCAGGAATGCGGCATCCTCGGGGGTGAGGGTGCGACGCCGGAACTGCTCGAGATACGCCGCCGGATTGAGCCCAGGATTCTTCTCGACGACGGCCCAGACGAGCGCGGGAAAGGGCAGAATGTGACGGTCGGCAAAGATTGCATCCACCAGATCGCGTGGCTCGCGGCGATGCGCGAGGGCCACGAGCTTGTTGATGGCGAGGTCGATCGGATGCAGCATGACACCGCCGCGGTTGAGCGCAACGAGTGGAAGAAAGCGCCACGCGGATTCGTGCGACCAGTCGATTTCAGTAGTGTCGCTGCCATCGCTCACGCGCGCTTTGACGAACCCCGGGAACTGCGAGTCGATCACGACCTGCCACCCCATTCGCCGGAGGGCGCTGGCATCGCGGTCGAATGCGTCGTTTGCGGCTTTGGCCGTGGTATGGAATAAGTCCAGGTCGGCGCTGTAACGCTCTCCGCCAGCGCCGAGGTGAAGCGCCGCGCCCCCCGCGAGGTACGAGTCGCGACCCCGGCCGTCAGCGAGTGCAGCGAGCACCTGTGCCTGAAACGCGGTCAGCGGCATACTACGACTCTGCGGTGGCTATGGACGCGGTCACCGGCGACAGAGCGTCGAGGCGCGCAGCCAGACGCCATTCCAGCCGTCCGCCGCGTTTCCGCAGGTGATCGGCGACCCAGGCGACGCGCTCGAGCGTGATGACGAGATCGGATGGCACCCACCAGAAGCAGCGCGCGTGGTAGGAACGAAAGAGTTTGCGGGCTTCGCGAATACGTACCATGGCGCGCGCCTGATCGGGCGACAGACGGCGGCGACTCTTGCGGCCGCCGAGGCGTCCGGCGTCGGCGGTGCTCATGGGCTCGGGCATACCGCAGAACATAAGCGCTTATGATGTTATCACAAAGTGGCGTGGTCCAAGATCGTTCGTGAAACAGACGCCAGGCAGCCGGTGGAACGAAAAGGCCCCGCGCGGGCATCGTACCGCTGACAATGGGCATCGCCCGTGAATACGACGAAAGACTTTGCGGGTAAAAACCGCTGGGCGCAGCACGAGAAATTCTGAACGGTCGACCTGGGTGGTTGTTGTGTGGAAGTAAAACTGCCGAATCACACGGGGAGTTTCCGGAAAGCAATGGCGAGGCGGTTCCAGGCATTGATGGTGTTAATCACCATTGTCAGATCAACCATTTCCGTTTCAGTGAAGTACGGTTTTACGTGCAGCCACACCTCATCAGGCACATGTGTCTCGGCAACTCGTGTGACCGATTCGGCCCACTCCAATGCAGCGCGCTCGCGTTCATCGAAAAACGCTGTTTCGCGCCAGACCACCACAGCGGCCAGTCGACGTTCATCTTCTCCGGCTTTGCGTGCATCGGTGCTGTGCAGATCCACGCAATACGCACACCCATTCATTTGCGAGACGCGAAGTCGCACCAGTTCAATCAACGATTTTTCGAGCGTCGAGCGAACACCTTGCTGCTCAAGTGTCATCATGGCTTTCATGGCATCAGGGCTGGCTTTATGGAAATTGAGACGTGGTTTCATGGTGTATTCCTTGGTGGCGTGCTCGCAGGGTGATCGTGGCGGTAACGGTGCGAGCGAGTAGTAGGTGCCATGCCGCGACGTTGGATTCTCAATGCAGCAAGGGGTGGACGTGCTCACATCAAACGCACGCGACTACGCAGTCCGATTACGAGCGCCGCAAGCATGAGTGCTGCTGCAACCGCGAACGTGACGTGCATGCCGGTTGCTACCGATGTCGCGCTGCTCGCGTTGATGTCAGTCGAGCCCGACGCCTGTGCAAACACCGCACCCATCACCGACGCACCGCTGATCAAGCCGAGGTTGCGCGCCAGGTTCAGCAGCCCCGCGATCACACCACGCTGATCGCCACTCACACCGATCATCAACACGGTATTGTTGGCCGTTTGAAAGATCGCGTATCCAGCGGTCATCAGAGCGAGCGGAACGAGATACCCAACCACGCCGGTTGATGTCGGCAGCAACGCCAGCGCCAGCGCTCCAAAGGCGACGCTGCAGATTCCGGCGAGTGTCACGCGATACGATCCGAAGCGATCGGCAAGACGTCCGGCGGGCACGCTGGTGAGTGCAGCGACAATGGGACCGACGGACATGGTGAGGCCAACCATCGCGGTGCCGAGCTGCAGCGTGCGCGCGAGATAGAATGGGCCCACCACCAGCGTTGCCATCATCACCGTCGAGACAATCGCAATCATGGAAAGGCTTGTTCGCAGCAACACATCGCGAAACATCGACAGGCGAACCAGCGGCGAATTCACTCGCAACTCTACAGCAACAAAAGAGACGCCACCAAGAGCTGCGACCATCAGCAGCGAAATGTTGAGGAGTCCAAACCGACCGCGACCCATCGTCATTGCCAACGCGTAGCTGGCCAATGTGAACGCGAGAAGCATCGTACCAAAACCGTCGAACGTGGCGACTGTGCTGCGGATGCGCGTGCGATCGTCTGGCAGGCTGCGATACGCGAGCAACAGCGTCAGCAAACCAAGCGGTACGTTCACGAAAAACAGTGCGCGCCAGCTGAATACCGCAATCAGCACGCCCCCGAGTGACGGGCCCAGTGCCGTTCCGATTGCCGCCATTGCGCCAAGCAGACCAATGGCACTCCCCGCGCGTTCTTTGGAAACCGTCTCGCCAACGAAGGCCATTGTGAGCGCCAGCATCACGGCCGCGCCGACACCCTGCGCGACGCGGGCCGCAATCAACAGCGGCAACAGCGGTGCAATACCGCAGGCAAACGATGAGACGGTGAAGAAGACAATTCCGGCCAGCAGCAATTGACGACGCCCGATGATGTCGCCGAGTCGGCCGACGCTGACCACGAGTGTAGTGCTGGCCAGCAGGTAGGCGAGCACGACCCACTGCACCTGCGCAAACGTTGCGGCAAACGACTGGGCAAGCGTGGGCAGCGCGACATTCGCGATGCTGGTGCCTAGCGACGACATCAGCGTGGCCAGCGACAGGCTGACAAGCGCTGCGCGCGTTGGTGCTTTTCGCGGTGGTGCATTGCGCGTTGGTGCATTGCGCGTTGGTGCACTGCGCGTTGGTGCACTGCGCGTTGGCGCACTGCGCGTTGGCTCAACCGGCTCAATGCGATGTCCTGATTGCACCGCTGCTCTCTCCGTTCAGATGACAACTTGTGGCTACAAAGCGTGGTGATTGGTATGTAGTTCCGATGACCAAATGGCGGCAGACGCACCAGTTGCATTCAATTACTGCACAAAACGCCATATCAGAGGGAAACTTGCTACATTCTCCCTATGTCGAACCCCGATCTGAACCTGCTGGTCGTCCTCGATGTACTGCTGACAGAGGGGAGTGTGGCCCGAGCGGCGCAGCGGTTGCGGTTGAGTCCTTCTGCCATGAGCCGGGCATTGGCGCGCTTGCGCCGCACGACTGGTGATCCGCTGTTGGTGCGAGCAGGACGTGGACTGGTAGCGACACCACGGGCGATGGAACTGCGCGAACAGGTCAGTCAGCTCGTGCAGGATGCGCAGAGCGTGCTTCGTCCGTCAAAGAAGCTCAGGCTCAAGCAACTGGTGAGAACATTCACGTTGCGCACCAGCGACGGCTTCGCTGAAAACTTTGGCGCGGAGCTTATTGCGCGTGTGAGCCAGGAGGCGCCGGGCGTACGACTGCGTTTTGTGCAGAAACATTCGAAGGACAGCATCGCGTTGCGCGACGGTACAGTCGACCTGGAAACTGGCGTTGTTGAAAACTTGATCAGCCCGGAAGTAAGAGCGCAGGCACTCTTTCGTGATCAGCTAGTGGGTGTTGTGCGCGCTGGGCATGCGCTAGCCAGGGGCAAGGTCTCAATAGCGCGGTTTGTTGATGGCAAACATGTGCTGGTGTCGCGACGCGGTATAAACGAGGGGGCGGTGCACGACGCGCTGGAACGTCTTGGAATGACGCTCGACGTGACGACGGTTGTAAGCGGTTTCTCTATCGCGCTCGCGCTGGCGCGGACGTCCGATCTCATTGCCACGGTGCCCGAGCGTCATTCCGGCAACCTGCTGGCCGGATTGTTCAGCTTTCCCATTCCACTGGTGTTGCCGGAGATCGCGGTTTCGTTGCTCTGGCATCCGAGAATGGATGCGGACCTCGCGCACCGGTGGATGCGCGGGGTGGTGCAGGAGGTGTGTGCGGGCGCGCGCACGAGTGTGTACGATGTTCGGGGCGTTCGTATCCAGTAGTGTGTTTACATCGTGGCTGGCGGGCCCGGGATGCGCTTGTCTGGCTGCACGGTCTTC
>Ga0335397_10004569_pt1 | contig 18280 bp, 19 predicted proteins | sample MAT04_FD_205740 | JGI IMG/M metagenome (GOLD analysis project Ga0335397, IMG submission 205740) | Freshwater microbial communities from Lake Fryxell liftoff mats and glacier meltwater in Antarctica - MAT-04 (spades assembly) (version 2) ... | reverse complement strand
CTGAAATCCCACCAAGATGTCTGGCCACTTATCAAGTGCTTTCTGCTTTAAAGTAACTTTGTAGTGGCCTGACATCTAAAAAAATATTTTTATGCAATTTTATTCTGAATCATTAACTACATATAAGCGCCTTGTTACAAGGGAAGTAAAAGTGGGCAATCTTTTATTGGGCGCCAATCATCCCATAAGGGTGCAAACCATGACTACTACAGATACCATGGATACTATGGCTACTGTAGAGCAAAGTATCCGTTGTATTGAAGCAGGTGCAGAACTGGTTCGTATAACTGCACCTTCTAAAAATGAAGCAGAAAATTTACAGAACATTAAAGATGAATTAAGAAAAAGAGGCTATACCACACCGTTAGTAGCTGATATACATTTTACCCCCAATGCTGCTGAAATTGCTGCGAGGATAGTAGAGAAAGTAAGAGTGAATCCGGGCAATTATGTAGACAAGAAAAAATTTGAGCAAATTGAATACAGCAACGAAGAATATGCAGAAGAAATAGAAAGGATAAGAGAACGCTTCACACCACTGGTTTTAATTTGTAAAGAACATGGTACTGCTATGCGTATTGGTACCAACCATGGCAGCCTGAGCGATCGTATCATGAGCCGTTATGGAGATACCGCCATAGGTATGGTAGAAAGTGCAATGGAATTTTTGCGCATTGCCCGCAGCGAAGACTTTCATAACATCATGCTAAGTATGAAAAGCAGTAACCCATTGGTGATGGTGCAGGCATACCGGTTGTTGATTGATCACATGAAAGCAGAGTTTGGTGAATGTTATCCTTTGCACCTGGGTGTTACAGAAGCAGGTGATGGAGAAGATGGCAGGATAAAATCGGCTATTGGTATTGGAACATTGCTGCAGGATGGCATAGGAGATACCATTCGTGTAAGCCTTACCGAAGACCCTGAATTTGAAATACCTGTGTGTAAAGATCTGGTGAACAGCCTCCCTCGTCCTGAGAACTTTTTAAACACAGGAGTGGATGATATAGAAGATCCGCAAATAGCTAAACTTCCTTATAACCCTTTTGAATATAAAAGAAGAAGTACGCATACAGTTTTAAATGCAGGAGGAAAAAATGTGCCTGTAGTGATTGCAGATTTTATGTTGCAGGAAAATATTATTCCTGCCGATTTGCAAACAATTGGTTACACTTATAATGAACAAACCGATAAGTGGAATATTGCAGATGCAGCAGCCGATTATATTTACACATCCAATAAAACAATTGATTTTAATCTGCCTGGTACTTTACAGGTGATTTGCGATTATCAAACATGGATTACCACAAATGAACCTGAAAAATATTTTCCTTTATTTGATAAGAATAACTTTAGGTCTGCAGAAAATAAGTCTGGCAAAATAAATTTTATAACGCTGGATGTATCTGAAGATCATTCTGAACTATTGGATTTGATTAAGAAAGATGCTACAGTTATTTTATGCATTTATTCCAATGCAAAAAATGCTATGCAGCAACTGCGCTCTTTTATTGCCGGTTTAATGAGCAACGATATTAATTGTCCTGTTATTATTGCAGTAGAAAGTATGCATACCCATATTGATGAACAACTGATTCATTTTAGTATTGGCGCAGGTGCTTTATTTTTAGATGGAATGGGTGATGGTATCTGGCTCATCAATGACCCTACGCTTTTAAAAGATCAAAAAGTAAGTGGAAGAACTTACCTGCCCACAAAAAACAATCAACAGTTTTTAAATAACACTTCTTTCTCAATTTTACAGGCGGTGCGTACCCGCATTTCTAAAACAGAATATATCAGTTGCCCAAGCTGCGGCCGTACTTTATTCGACCTTCAGGAAACAACTGCCAGGATCAGGAATGTGACCAATCATTTAAAGGGATTAAAGATTGCTATCATGGGTTGCATCGTAAATGGCCCGGGCGAAATGGCCGATGCCGATTTTGGATATGTAGGTAGCGGCCCCGGTAAAATCACTTTATACCGTGGTAAAGAAATAATGAAAAAAAATATCAATAGCGAAGTAGCAGTAGATGAATTGATAAATCTCCTTAAAGAAAATGATGTTTGGATTGAGGCTGATGATTAACAATAACAGAAATATAATTGCTCCGATAGCAGAATAACTTCAACAAAATAAATATTAGCAAAGCGCTTTAAAAAATTACTTCAATCTTTTTAATACAGGTACCGCCATCAGGGAGGATGCATCCCGGTAATCTACCGGTTGCACATCACCTTGTTTAGAAAAACGGTAATTTTTTCCACTGATATTTCCTTTTACAGATAATGCCGTTTTTCCTGTGTATTCAAAATTAGCATCAGGCCACATCTTAGTTTCCTGTTTTGAAATTTTGTTAGGATTGCTTAAAGCAAGCGATTGCTGAGAAGAAAATGCTTCTCTTTTATTTCCGCAGTTACACATAATTGTAAAAATTTAATCTTCTTTATAATCAGGAATATCTTCTTCATTATTTTTTTTGGCAGTAGTGGCTTGTTCCAATAAACAGGCTGCACCGGATATGGCCCACCAAAACAATATTTTTTCTATCCAGCCATTGCCCATCCAAATACCCAATGGCAGGGCAATCCATATACTCACACAATAAAAGCAGTCGAGCAGGCTCCCGAAGAAGCCTGCTCCTGCTTTTTTTCTTAACAGATAAATTACATCAAACGGCCCATCTTCTTTATTTAATAAATGAGTAATCCTCCAGCATACAAGGCTCAGTATTAATAAGAAAAAGAAATCCATTGTTTAATTTTTTTTGTTCTTTTTAAGGCTCTAATGCAAATGCTGCTAAATCGCCTGCATCCTTAGCAGAAAGCCTGCTGTAACCATCTGTGGCCATTGCTGCCACATACAGGTTTTCTGCAAAAGCTGCTTTTCCTGTGCCATTAAGATAACAATCTCCCAGTAATTGCGAAGGGGTAAAATGCTTTTCGTAAACAGCACTTGTGAGCACATAGCCCATCGCATCATCTATTACCATTCCGTTTGCATTGGCTGGAGTTAATACTTCATCACAGGTACCCCTAACCACACCAAAACTAAATACTGCAAAATTGTTGGGGTGCACAGCCTGGAATGATAATGACAGATCTGCTTCCACGCCACCGGGTTTATATTGCGCAAATCCACAGCAATCTAAAGAAGCGGGTGCCCCATTTACTTCTACCGTAAATATTTCTCCAAGGCACTGGCTATTGTCAACTCTCATAAGCATTTTAAATCCGCTTGCTGTAGCTGTTGTGGTGTTTTGCAGCAGGATGTCTGGTGCATTTACACTATAGCCTGCATTATCATAATCAGGCACTTTATAAGTAGATTTGGGGATATTTACAAGCAGGTTGCCGCCCTGATCAAACAACTCTAATAAAAATTCATACAAGCCATCGCCGCCAGGCACTGTTCCATTTTTTAATGTTTCAGAATTAAAGAACATGGTAACCATGTTATCTGTTGGCTGGTGCCAGTCGGGGCTAAATTCAGTAACACTAAATGGTGCCATATTTGGCCGTTCTGGTGGTATGATATAAAGATTGTCATTTGGCCCCACGGTAAATGGCCCAAGCTTCACACTGTTAGGAGCAGATTGGGTATCGCCATTTGAATCTGTATATTCAAACTGGTACCCCTTATTGATTGCGCCACCAATGGGTTCGATAGGTTTAAAACTATCTGCAACATTATTTAACCCGGCATCTTTTACCTGCCTGTAACTCCAGCGGTAATGATAGATAGCATTGTTTGGAAGACTGCTGCCAAAGCCCATGTTTAAATATGGGCTCCCACCAAATGGCCGTTTAAAATCACCTGTTACTATTGGCAAATAGGAGGGATCTCCGGCAGCTCCGGCATCAGTTAAACCAATCCGGTCATAACCTATTGATTGACCCGGAGGTGGCAGCACTTCAGTTAATTGCTTAATGTGCGATACACTTGTATGTCCCACGCTTCTTATCCAAACCAAATCGCCGGGCAAATTGCAATCGCAGCAGCAGTTGCCGGGAACCCTTGGGTCTGTAATCTGGATATTGATGGGTGTGGCGCAGGCATAATCCCAGCGGGTATTGCAAGGGATAGGTGGATGATAAATAATTTCCCAGGAACCATTGATAAGATATTCTACCCAGATATAAATATCCGGCTTGTCTCTAAAGCAATGATAAAATACTGTAGCATCATAGCGGCCATTGGCATCAGTATAATCTACCGCAAGTTCCTGCAGATGATAAAAATAAGGCCACCACCACGGCCAAAGACAAAACCAGGGATGCAGAATGGTATAATTGCCGATGATGGTTTCTCTTATACTATCCAGGTTGCGGGAAGCTAAACTTTGCCTTATATCTAAACTTAATTCTGGCAATGCCGCTGCCTGTGCCATTATTTTAGTTTCGGAAGTGGCTTTTTTAAAAATAACCGGCTGTTGAAATTTTATTGGTAAACGGCCCTGTTGAAAAAATGGCGGAGGGTCGGGTATGGGTATTGGATACCTTACGAGTTCTTTGGGATTTAAAATTGCATCAGGAATTTTTGCAATAATTTGATCTGGTATTTTATATATCCAGTAGCGGATACTGTCCACATCACAAATATGTACTTTTGCCCTGCACACAGCCCGGTTTTCCCATGCATTGCCCACCTGAAACCATTTGGATACTTTTCCGGTTACCCTGCAACTGCATCTTGGCCAAAAGGCAGAAATATTTCCCGGTATTGGTAAGATGGATAATGCACCATCTGCATTGCGTTTTAAAACCGGTTCGTAAGGCTTAAACTTTTCCAGTGCTTCTATGCTGCTGATGTTATGTATTTTTTTATCTGAAACAGGTACAATAAATAATCTCAGTTCCCTGCTGTTGATATTCCTTGCGGCATTATCTTTTTCTGATCTAAAATTTGATAAGTCAAATTGCAGCGTATTATTTTTTACAAACTGCTGTTGCAAAAATTTTCCGTTGCAGTAAAAAAGAAAACCTGCCATTAAAACTTCTTCTTTTGGCGGCTGTTCAAAGCTTACGTCAAAAGATAAGATGCTGTTTTTTTCCATAAAATGATTTTTGAAGATGTTTAAGAAAATATTTTTTATTGATGATTTATTTTAGTCGCTGTTTAAAACCGGTGCAGGAGGGCAACACCTGTAGTCCTGAGATTTTTCCAGCAGTTCTATTTGTTTGCGCAGCAAATCATTTTCAAGCTGCATTCTTTCTTTTAAAAATGGTTCGCATACATCGCAATCATCAAGGCATCCTTTTACAATTATACCTGGTGTGGGCAATGAGAACTCCATTTCGAAATCTATTTTTTGTTTTGTTTCCGGTGCTACATTACCGGCTTTGTCTATCAGGTTTCTGTTCATCAATTGTTCGTCTACTTCTTTCAGTGCTTTTATTCGGGTTTCTCCTTCTAAAGCCGTACCCACATTGATATCATTGTTAAAGACTACTTTGTTCAATAAGGGTGCAGCCGCCATTGAAATAGCAGATGTATCTATGCTTGAAAATCCTGTGGCAGCACTAGCCATTACAGTTGTTCTTTTTAAAGTAACAGTTGCCGGTAAATCCTGTGGTACCAATGCGATGGGAACTTTTCTTTTGCCGGGTTGCAATATTCCTCCAACGGGTGCATTATCATCCAGCACCCTTCTTTCAATGGATACCAATTCAAATTTTATTTTCTGTTTTTTATTGAGCCTGTAAAACATATAAGTAACAGCGTGGCACTTATTATAGTTACTAAATTCTCTTGAAGATGCTTCAAAATGATCTTCTGACTCTCCTTCAACATGTGTGCGGCTGCTCACTTCGCCAATGGAAACTGAATGAGCTTTCCTGGTGGCATTCACCGCCTGTGAGGCTGAGCTTTGCATATGGGTTTTTTGCTGGTTTAAATAGTCGGCCACAGAATGGTTGTTGTGGCTGCCGCCTGCGCTCGTACTTGCGCTGGCGCTTAAACTAAATATGCCAATACTACCTTCAGCATCTCCATGAAAATCCCATTGCCCCTCCGAAGAACTTTCTGCATGCCCAGACTGTGCAGCAGACGCATCGGCCATATATTTTTGGGTGGCCGTCATAAAATATTGCTCTTCCGATATCTGTTCACTCCGGTAGCTAAGTTTGGATTCACTATCGAAAGTAAACCGGCTTCTTCTATCGGTAGTGGATAGCCGCACTTTTTCTCCCGGTAACAGGGTAGTACTGTATGCAGGATCTCCTAATGTAAGCCCAAGCGTACATCTTGAAAATTTAAAATGAAGGATCACTTCTACCATTACCCTTCTGCGGTTATTGCCGGATAGTGTAGTTGGGTAATTAAGCACCCTGCTGAAATTGATTACATCACAATGATCATCTTTGAGTAACTCCGGGCAGCAGGGTAAACCTGATTCTTTAATGTTTGCCATAAATGGTGTTTTTTTAGTTTATGAAATTGGTGTTAATGTAGCAACGGCATAGTTTCCCCCTTACAATCATTAAAGATTGATGCAGGGTAAATTTTATTTACTGTAAATAGTAAAAGTTTTTCTTAAGACTTGGGTGCAAACTTGAGGGAATATCAGGGGGCCAGTGTTTTATAAAATTAAAAGCATTGTAAACCTACATTGCACATTTTCTTTTTGCAATACCCAATTGTGGTATTTTTATTTACTTAACATTCAAAGTATTTGTAGAATTATCAGTTAATTTTGAAGTTCAGGTAATGATAATGTTATTATGCAAACAAATTATTTAGTGATAGGCTCAGGCATTGCAGGACTTACGTATGCACTAAAAGTGGCGCAGGAATGCCCCGATAAAAAAGTAACGATTCTTACTAAAACACAAAGTGATGAAACCAATACCAAATATGCCCAGGGAGGCATAGCAGGTGTAATGGATTTTGATAACGATAGTTTTTACAAGCATATAGAAGATACGCTTGTGGCAGGCGATGGGCTATGCAATAAAAAAATTGTTGAAATTGTTGTAAAGGAAGGAGTTGATCGTATAAATGAATTAATAGAGTGGGGTGCCCTGTTTGATAAAGAGCCCGATGGAGATTATAAATTGGGAAAAGAAGGTGGGCATAGCGAAAGTCGTATTCTGCACCATAAAGATGTTACCGGAGCAGAAATGGAAAGGGCTTTACTGGAAGCAATAAAAAAATGCCCCAATATAGAACTCATCAGCCATTGTTTTGTAGTAGATATAATTACCCAGCACCATTTGGGATACCTTGTAACTAAATCTACACCCGATATTGAGTGTTATGGTGTGTATATATTAAATCTCTCAACAAAAAAAATTGAAAAAATTATAGCAAACATAACGATGCTTGCTGCCGGTGGTAACGGGCAGGTATACAGAAGTACTACCAATCCTGCCATTGCCACAGGAGATGGGGTAGCAATGGTTTACAGGGCAAAAGGCAGAATTGAAAATATGGAATTCATCCAGTTTCATCCAACAGCATTATATGAACCTGGAATAAGAGGCCACTCCTTTCTTATAACAGAAGCGGTGAGGGGTGATGGTGGAATTTTGCGTAATATCAATGGCGAGGCTTTTATGGAACGCTACGATAGCCGAAAAGACCTTGCGCCCAGGGATATTGTGGCAAGGGCTATTGATAATGAAATGAAAATAAATGGTACCGAGCATGTGTACCTGGATTGCAGGCATATGGATACAGAAAAGTTTATGGAGCATTTTCCAAATATTCATGCCAAATGCCTTAGTGTAGGAGTAGATGTGTCAAAAGATATGATCCCGGTTTCTCCTGCAGCGCACTATAGCTGCGGTGGAGTAAAAACGGATGAGTGGGGGCGCACTTCCATTCATAACCTGTATGCTGCCGGCGAATGTGCCAGTACGGGGCTTCATGGTGCCAACAGGCTGGCCAGTAATTCTTTGCTGGAAGCAATGGTTTTTGCACACAGGGCCTATAAAAATGCTGTTGCTAATTTTAATGAACCAGCAATATTTTCTTTAAACACAGGCAACCCCATACCCGATTGGAATGCAGCCGGAACGGCTGCACCCGGTGAGATGATCCTGATTACCCAAAGCCTTAAAGAACTTAAACTTTTGATGAGTGATTATGTAGGTATTGTTAGAAATGATAAACGTTTGCAAAGAGCAAACAGAAGACTGGATCTGCTGCATGAAGAAACGGAGCAATTGTATGAAAAAACTGAGCTGTCTCCGCAGCTTTGCGAATTGAGGAATATGATAACGGTAGGTTATCTTATTGTAAAATGTGCTGAGCTTCGCAAAGAAAGCCGGGGGCTGCATTACAATACGGATCATATTGAAAGAAGTGACATTTTGCAGAATACCATTTTGTAACTGAATATTTTATAAATAATCATTAAACTTTTCATGGATATTTAATTGAAAGCATGTACTATATTATTTACGGGTTATTATACAGCATTTCATTGCTGCCATTTTTTATTTTATATGGCATAAGCGATTTTATATTTATCATTATTTATTATTTAGTCGGGTATAGAAAAAAAATAGTCTTTTCTAATTTAAATATTGCTTTTCCTGAAAAGTCAATATCAGAAAAAAAAAGTATAGCAAAAAAATTCTATCGAAATCTAATTGATACTTTTTTAGAAGCCATTAAATTATTAAGCATTTCCGAAAAACAATTTAATAAACGTGCCAGTATGGATTTTACTGTTGTAAAAAAATTATTGGATGAAGGAAAGAATGTGCAATTACACAGCGGCCATCAAATGAACTGGGAGTATGCAAATTGGGCAGTAGCCAATCAGGTACCAGTACCATGGATTGGGATTTATATGCGGATAAATAACAAAGCACTTGATCGTATTTTTTATAAACTGCGTAACAAAGAAAAAACAGTTTTAATTGCTGCAAATGAATTTAAATCCAGGGCGCATACCTGTTTTAAAAGCCAGTATACAATAGGCCTTGCTGCAGACCAAAATCCCGGAGTGCCGGCCAATGCTTACTGGCTTAATTTTTTTAGCAAGCCTGCGCCATTTGTAACAGGGCCCGATAAAGGCGCCCGTAAAAATGATGCTGCAGTAGTTTTTGTACGGTTTGTAAAATTAAAAAGAGGGCATTATCGTTTTGATACCGAAGAAATAACAAAGCATGGCAGCAGCCTGAAAGAGGGGGAACTTACGTTGATATACAGAGACTTTCTTGAAAAAACAATTCGTATGAATCCTGCTAATTATTTATGGAGCCACCGGAGATGGAAATGGGAATACAAGCCGGAGTATAAAGAAAGATGGATAGATATTGTGCCTCCTCCATCTTTAAAATGAATTAAAAATGGAAGAGGGTAAGCAATATTTGATATAAAAAAGAAAACCACCTAAAGTAGCAGGGATGTAAAATTTGGGTACGGATTAAAATGTAACTAACCTGAAACTATGAGAAAAGAAATAACGGCACACAATGGATGTTTTGTATAAAACTAAAATTGCAAAAAGGTGGGGATTAAAAACGGGTAAACAAGCAATTTTATTTTTTCCCCAATGTGGCCGAAATTATTTTGATTAAACTGTGTCAAAGATTCTTAAAATATCAAAGGTTCTTTTGTGCCTTTCATATTTGAAATGTAAATTTCATCAACTTCTGGGATAGTTTGCACAGGAAAATGCTTGTAAAAAAAAGGGGTTTTTCCTGTTTTTTTATTCGATTATTTTCCGTAGTAACTTTTTTCAGGAATTTTTACTAAATTGAAATTTCTTAATTATTTAATCTTAATACCAAACTATCATGCTTCATTTAACTTCTAAACTGGCAGCCGCCTTTTTATTTTCAGTCATTTTTTTATTCAGTTGTAATACCGGCAATTCCGGAAAACAATTAAACAACAAAGAAGATTCATTGAATTTTGCCAGGGAGATCATGCAGAAATACGCAAACGATGGGAGTTTGCTGAGCCCCAAACAGGATTCCCCTTTAAAGGCAAGAACTTTGGCGGGAAAGGGTGTGGAACCTATTACATGGGACACTGTATTAAGTTATCAAAATTATTATGATAAAGCACCCCTGTTATTCAATCCTGAAAAAATGGCATATAAGGGATTTAGTGTAGATCCCCGGGGATATTCAATGATTGCAGGCAACTCCAATATTAAAGGCTTATACCTTCGTTTAGGTCGCAAAGGAGATGGGGCTTACACTATAATGATACTGGGGACGGATAGCGTTGGTAATATTCTTCAAAAAAATAATGTGCAGTCAAAATCCATTGAGGGAGATGCATCCAGCAATTTTGATAATACAACTCCCTGCCCCGAAATTTGCCCGGATAATGATGGCGATTAGTAAAAAAAACTAAACATATTTTAAATTGAGTACTAAATATTATTCCTGGGTTTTTTTTGCGATTTTATTTTTTGGCATAGTAGCAGGCATTATAAATTACAAAAAAAAAGTAAAAATACGACCTGTTGTTATATTATTTGCAGTTACTTTTTTGGCAGAAATACTATCCTACTATACCGGCAAATATTACAGGAATAACATGCCTGTTGCCCATATTTTTAATCCAATTCAGTTATCGGTATGGGGTTATTTTTTTTATAAAAATTTTTCCAATATTAAGGCTAAAAAAATAATAAAGTGGGTTACTATTGCTATGATTTTGTTCAGTATTTTTAATACACTTTTCATTCAACCAATTAAAACATTTCCGGATAATTTTATTAAGATGGAAACAATGTTGTTAATTATTTCAGGTGCTTATCTTTTTATTCAGCAATTAGAATTGCCATCGGGAATTAATATTTTTAAAGAACCTGTTTTTGTAACATCCGTAGCCATTTTATGGTTTAACCTGTTGTCTTTTTTGTTTTTTTTATTACTGGCTTATATGATTATTAATAAAATATCAACAGTTAATATGCGGGTACTACATTTTTTTTCTAACTATGTGTATTACGTTTTGTTAATAGTAACCTTTTTTTTACCCAATAGATTCCCCGCTCATGCAAGAAAAATTCAATAGTGATATCATCTTTATCATTATAAATTTCTTTTTCTTTTTCCTATTGGTTTTTTTTGTAATGCTGGCAATGGCAATCAGGTACAGGAGAAAGAAAAAAGAGAATGAAATGATGAAAATTGAATTTTCAGAACAATTGCTTAAATCTCAATTAGAGATACAGGAGCAAACACTTCAACATGTGTCCCGGGAACTGCATGATAATATTGGCCAGGTAGTATCCCTTGTAAAGATTAATTTAACTACACTGCAGCTTCAAAATATCGAGGCTGCTGAAACTAAAATTGCCAATACCAGGGAATTGGTAAAGCAATTGATAACAGATATTAAAATGCTTTCGTCTGGTTTAAATGGCGACAAAGTGCATAAGGTAGGTTTGATGAAGGCGCTACAGAATGAAGCAGACAAGATTAATAGCACCGGAGCTTTTAATGCCCGGTTTATACAGCATGACCATGTGCCACCTGTAAATTATGAAAAATCCATTATCATCTTCAGAATGGTGCAGGAAATTTTAAACAATGCATTAAAACATTCTGAAGCAAAAGAAATAATTATTGATGCTTATTATGATAATAATAGATTTATTTTGACAGTTAAAGATGATGGCAAAGGTTTTAATGCAGAAGAAAAGCTGGCTGATATAAATGATAACGGCAATGGGTTAATAAATTTGCAGAAAAGAGCTAAGGTAATTAAAGCAACAATTTCTTTTATTTCAAATCCAGGAATGGGGACAGAAATTTCCATCAATGTACCATTATAATTAAAATATTTTATGAACCCCGGTTTACAATTATCCATAGCATTGGTAGATGATCATACCCTTTTCCGAAAAGGAATGATAAGCCTTATTGAAATGATAGGCGGAGATATTAAAATTTTATTTGAAGCTGATAATGGTATTGATATGCAGCAAAAACTGGATGCAGACCGCTTGCCTGATATTATTTTAATGGATATCAATATGCCAGAGATGGATGGTTTTGCAAGTGTGAAGTGGCTTAAAAAAAACTATCCCAAAATAAAAGTATTGGTAATATCAATGGTAGAGAATGAGCAGAGTATTATCAAAATGCTCAAGCTGGGTGTAAAAGGATATTTATCTAAAGATGTAGAGCCGCAGGAACTGAGCAATGCACTTGCAGCTATTAACAGCCGTGGGTTTTATTATACTGATTTTATTACCGGCAAACTGGTGCATACCCTGCAAAATGAAGAGGAGAAATCCAATGCGCTGAGCCTGTTATCTCTCAATGAAAATGAAACTAAATTTATGCAATTGGCATGTTCAGATTTGACCTATATTGATATTGCCAATGAAATGTTTCTGAGCCCCAAAACAATTGATGGCTATAGAAATAGTTTGTTTGATAAACTGCATGTAAAAAGCCGTGTTGGACTGGCTTTGTACGCAGTTAAACACGGCTTTGTAAAATTATAAATTGTAAAAAAAGTAAGTGCTATGTTAAGAATAAAATGACGTATCAATTAGTGAGTGGTTAAATATTGACCTTTCACCTTTGACCTTTCACCATTCACTTAACGCTAATTTAAAACTCTCGCTTCTTTTATTATTCTCACCTTTTCCTGTTCCTTTATTTTTTCCCAGCCGCCCAGTACGTTTCTAAGATTGTGCACGCCCTGGCGCTTTAATAAAGAGGTTGCAATAACACTTCGGTATCCGCCTGCGCAATGCACGTACAAATTCTGGTTATCTTCAAATTGGGCCAGTTCTGCAATATCTGTCATTTCGCTAAGCGGCAGGTTAAGCGCATCTGGTAAATGACCATCTGCGTATTCTGTTTCTCTGCGTACATCCACTACTGTTAAATTAGGGTCATGCGGTATATCCATCATTAATTCATCGGCTTCTACATTTATGATAAGGTCGGTTTTTTCACCTGCATTTTTCCATGTATCAAAACCTCCATTTAAAAATCCGGCCATTTTATCAAATCCTACACGGCTCAACCTGGTAACCGTTTCTTTTTCCTTGCCTGCGGGAGTTACCAGTACAATAGGTTTATCAAACGGAAGTAAACTTCCTGCCCATTCGGCAAAACGTCCTTCCAGGCCAATAAATACAGCACCCGGAATAAAACCTTCTGTAAATTCGCTGGCAGGCCTGCTGTCCAGTAAAATCACATCTTCTTTTATTTTTTCTTTAAACGCCTGCAGGTTTAATGGCTGTGTGCCCCTTTCTATCACTTTATCTATGGCATTATATCCTGCTTTATTAATCTGTGCATTAATAGCAAAATATACCGGTGCATTGGTCAACCCGCTTGTAACAGCCTCTATAAATGCTTCTTTAGTTTGAGCTTTTAATGCATAATTATTTTTCTTTTCTTCTGCAATAGTGCTGCTTGTATTAGGGCCAAGGTTTTTGCCACAACTGCTGCCGGGCCCATGACCCGGATATATCAGCACATCATCGGCAAGAGGTAATATTTTATTTTGAATAGTATCGTACATAATGCCTGCCAGTTCTTCGCTGCTCATATTGCCACTGCTTAGGTCAGGCCTGCCCACATCGCCTACAAAAAGCGTGTCGCCGGTAAAGATTGCATGTGCCTTATTATTTTCATCTCTAAGCAAATAGCAACTGCTCTCCATGGTATGGCCCGGAGTATGCATTACTTCAATGCTGATGTCTCCCAGTTTAAATAGCTCTCCATCAGCAGCGTTATGCACTTTAAAACTGGTATTGGCACCAGGGCCATAAATGATAGTAGCTCCTGTTTGTTTGCTCAAATCAAGGTGTCCACTTACAAAGTCTGCATGAAAATGTGTTTCAAAAATATATTTGATTGGGGCATTTCTTGATTTTGCCAGTTCCAGGTAAACATCAATATCCCTCATGGGATCAATAACGGCCGATTCTCCATTGCTTTCTATAAAATAAGCCGCTTCGCTTAAGCAATCGGTATAAAGTTGTTGTATATGCATATTTGATTTTTATGATCTGCTGCAAAAATAAAAAAGCGATTGTATAACAATCGCTTTTTTAAAATAAAATTATCCAGGGCTAAGGTTAAGAAACAAGGTCTTCAATTACACCATTGATCTCTTCAATACGTTTGTAATTAACCGTGTAGTAAATAAACTTTCCGTCACGTTGCGTAGTTACAATTCCGGCCCTGCGCAAAATAGCAAGATGTTGTGAAGCAACAGATTGTTCCAAACGCAAACGAACGTAAATTTCTGTAACAGTAATTTTTTTCTCTGTTTCTATCAGAGTTAAAATTTGCTGTCTTAATTTGTGATTCAGTGCTCTTAGAACTAACGCAGCTTTCTTTAAGTTGTGATAATTTATTTTTAGGGTATCAGGGATTTCTGTTGCAGACACGATGGTCTGCTCTTCGATTAGAGTTGCTACCGTCATAGGAAGTAAATTTAAGAATGCTTGAACAATTAATTAAAAAGCAAATATACGTACTATTAAATATTTATTATTTTTTGAGAATGTTAAAGTCTGTGAAACGTAATAGAATAAAGACATCATGCTGAGTAAAATTCTTTAAGATAAAGAGGTTCGCTGTAGGCAAGATCAGTAAATTCCTTTTGCATAAACATTAGATAAGCGCCTTCGCATAGGGCTTGATAACTGTTGTAAATGGTTGAAAACAGGGCATTTGGGTGATTGGTTAATGTTTGAAATTTAAGCGCACCATTTCCAAAAAACACAATTTTGTTTTGTAGTAAAGTAGCTACAAAAGATTCGTGATTTAATATCACAGCCTGGGCAGGAAATATTTCATTTAATGATGAATTATATACCGCAGTAAACACTTCCATTCTCCTGGCATCTATCATTGGGCAAAACAATGGAACCGTTTTATTGTCACTCCCGTAATTTTTAATAGCCGCCATTGCCATTAATGGTAAACTGCCGATGGTAATTAATGGTTTGTTTAAAGCATAACAAATCCCTTTGGCACTTGCTAGTCCTACCCTTAAACCAGTATAGGATCCAGGGCCATTTACAACTGCCACAGCATCAATATCTTTCAACAATATTTGTTGTGCTGCCAACAATTTATTAATAGCAGGCTGTAAAAAAGAAGCATGTTCATTTTGTTCTTCATTTTGTATGATGCCTATCCCTTTTCCATCCCTGCTTATGCTTACAGCCGCAATGGATGAAGAGGTGTCGATATTTAATATAATACTCACTATTGGTTTATTAAATTTAATAATGCAGGAGCAGGAGAATATTTTTTATCATGTATAGATAGTTGAATCAGCAGGTTGTAAATATTTTTTAATCCTATTTTTTCACCCCATTCAAAAGGGCCATATGGATAGTTCGTGCCAAGTTTCATTGCAATGTCAATCTCTTCTTCGCTGCTCACATTTTCTCCTTTTGCAAAATAAGCCTCGTTAATAATCATTGCAATAATTCTGGCACTGATAAACCCGGGCTCATCTGCAGTAAGAATAAATTTTTTATTCATCACTGATAAAACTGCTATTGCTTTTGTATTTATATTGCCTGCTATTTCCCAGGTAGTTTTTTCCAAAAATCCTTTCCATCCGTTGATACGGATTATGTTTTTATTTTCACCAATGGGATGTATAACACTGTTAATGAATACCGGGAATAACAAAGCAGAATAATTCAATTGGCCGGCATCTTCATTCAGATTAAAAAAGGCATCTATTTCTTCATATGTATTAAATGATGAAGTATCATTTACTCTTATCAATTCAATATGATCTAAACCATTTATAAGTTCATTGTAAGAATCATCATTGCCCAACACAACTAATTTCATCCGTTTTAATTTTTGGCAAAAATACGTGGTTGATAAAAGATATATTTGCTATTGAAAAAATAATAATAAAAATGGCTAAAGAAATCATTAATACAGATAAAGCTCCTGCACCTATTGGGCCTTATAACCAGGCTGTAAGAGCTGGCAACATAATGTTTATTTCCGGGCAGATAGCAATGATACCAGAAACCGGCGAACTGCAAATGGAAAATATAACTGATGAAACACATTATGTAATGAAAAACCTGCAGGCTATTTTGACTGAGGCCGGTATCAATTTTGGGAATGTGGTAAAAACAACTATTTTTTTAAGTGATATGAGTTTGTTTGCTGCAGTAAATGAAGTGTATGGCCAATATTTTACATCTGATTATCCTGCGAGGGAAACAGTAGCTGTAAAAGGGTTACCCAAAAATGTGAACGTAGAAATAAGCATGATTGCATCTATATGAAAGTTATCATTACAGCAAAAGCGCATCCATTTTTATTAGAAAGTCTTCAAAATGCAGGCTATGAGGTTTTGTACGATCCGGAAATAAAGTATGAAGCTTTATTATCCATCATTGGCGATGCTGCAGGCCTGGTTGTTACTACAAGGTTAGCTATTGATAAAATAATGATTGATGCAGCAACACAATTGCAATGGATAGGCCGGCTGGGTAGTGGGCTGGAATTAATTGATATTGAATATGCGGCTCAAAAAAATATTAAATGCGTAAGCAGCCCGGAAGGTAACCGGAACGCAGTGGCAGAACATTCACTGGGTATGTTGCTGAGCCTGATGAACAACATACATAAAAGTGCCAATGAAATAAGCAAAGGTATTTGGCTGCGTGACGAAAACAGGGGGATAGAGCTAAGTGGAAAAACCGTGGGTATTATTGGATATGGAAATACCGGGGCAGCATTTTCAAAACTATTAAGTGCATTTGATGTTACGGTACTTGCATATGATAAGTACAAAACAGATTTTGCAACAGGATATGTAAGAGAGGCTAACCTGGAGCAACTATGCAGGTATGCTGATGTAATCAGTTTTCATTTGCCACTTACCGGCGAAACCAATCATATAGCCAACGAGCAGTTTTTTAACAGCCTGCAACAAAAGCCTTATATCATTAATACCTCAAGGGGTAAAGTGGTAGACACGCCGGCGCTTATCCAGGCATTATTAAATGAAAAAATATCCGGTGCTGCATTGGATGTGTTGGAAAATGAAAAATTAGATTCATATACGCAGGAAGAATCCAGCCAACTTGCCTTGCTAAATGCTATGTCCAATGTGCTGCTAACTCCCCATATAGCCGGTTACAGTAACGAAGCATTCTTTAAGATGAGTACCGTTTTATTAGAAAAATTAGGCATATAACCACTCTCACCCTTTTTACCCAAATATATTTTACTATATTTGTAATATATGCAACGCCTTAGGCTATCTAGGGCGTTGTATTTTTTTTCTATATACTTAAAAGAATTTTATGGCAGAAATAAATTATGTAACGCAGGAAACATTTGACAAAATGCAAATCGAGCTGCATACTTTAAAATCAGTGGACAGGCCGGCTGCCAGTGCAGCCATTGCAGAAGCAAGAGAAAAAGGCGACCTGAAAGAGAACGCAGAATACGATGCTGCCAAAGAAGCACAGGGTATGCTGGAAGCAAAAATTAACCAACTGGAAGGTGCGATGGCTAATGCCCGCATTATTGATGAAAAAACCATTGATACCAGTAGGGTAAGCATACTCACTAAAGTTACACTCACCAATATGGCTACTAAAAAAAAGGTAACCTACCAGATTGTATCCGAAAGTGAAGCAGACCTTAAAATTGGTAAGATATCAGTCACTTCTCCTATTGGCAAAGGATTGTTGGGGAAGGTAAAAGGGGATGTGGCAGAAGTAACGGTACCTGCAGGTATTTTAAAATTTACAGTTGAAGAAATTACAGTATAACTAAATGAGTATTTTTTAAGAAAGCCCACCTTTTTTGGATGGGCTTTTTTGTTACATATATTTACAAAAAAACCATGACGATATTCTCTAAAATTATTGCCGGCGAAATTCCCTCTTATAAAATTGCAGAAGATGAAAATTTTTTCGCTTTCCTGGATGTTTTTCCGCTGGTAAAAGGTCATGTACTGGTAGTGCCAAAAATAGAAGTAGATAAAATATTTGATTTGCCCGATCACTACCTTGCTGCCATGCTGCTGTTTGCAAAACCCATTGCACATGCAATAGAAAAAACGATGGATTGTAAGCGTTGCGGCATCAGCGTAGTAGGGCTTGAAGTACCACATGCTCACCTGCACCTGCTGCCAATCAACACTGCTAATGATTTGAATTTTACTCAACCAAAGATTACGGTATCAAAAGAAGAGATGGAGTTAATAAGGGAGAAAATTGTGGCAGCGTTATGAGTTATGAATTATGAGCTATGAATTATGAGTTCGCTAAAGTTAATAAATGAACTTTTAGAAGGAAGAACTTTAAACCTTTAAACCTTTAAACCT
>Ga0335397_10004567_pt1 | contig 18282 bp, 17 predicted proteins | sample MAT04_FD_205740 | JGI IMG/M metagenome (GOLD analysis project Ga0335397, IMG submission 205740) | Freshwater microbial communities from Lake Fryxell liftoff mats and glacier meltwater in Antarctica - MAT-04 (spades assembly) (version 2) ... | reverse complement strand
AACCGCGAGTCGACCGACCTCGATCAGGTCGAGGTCTCCGAGCGGCTCCCCGACGGCTCGATCCGCGTCAAGATCGGCATCGCGGACGTCGACGTGTTCGTCGCCAAGGAGTCGGCGCTCGACCGCCATGCCGCCACGAACACCACGTCGCTCTACGCGGGCGTCGCGACCTTCCCGATGCTCCCCGACGAGCTGTCGAGCGACGTCACCTCGCTGCTCCCCGGCGTCGACCGCCTCGCTGTGGTGACGGACATGACCGTCGCCCCGGACGGCTCGATCCTCGCGTCCGAGGTGTATCGCGCGCGCCTGCGCAACCACGCGAAGCTCGTCTACGAGGACGTCGGCGCGTGGCTCGACCGTCGCGGCGAGCCGCCGCCCGAGGTCGTGCAGAACCCGGCGATCGGCGACCAGCTGCTCATGCAGGAGGAGGCGGCGCGCCGCCTTCGTCGTCGTCGCGTCGAGCACGGCGCCCTCCAGCTCGAGACCGCCGAGGCGCGCGCCATCGCGAAGGACGGCGACGTCGTCGAGCTGAAGCTCGTCGACAAGAGCCGCGCTCGCGAGATCATCGAGGATCTCATGATCGCCGCCAACGGCGTCACGGCGCGCTTTCTCGAGGAGCGCCTCTTCGCTTCGCTACGGCGCGTCGTCCGGACGCCCCGCCGCTGGGACCGCATCGTCGACGTCGCCGCCACGCGTGGCGCGAAGCTGCCGGCCGAGCCCAATGCCGTCGCGCTCTCCGAGTTCCTGCGCGACCAGCACGACTCCGACCCGAAGCGGTTCACGGATCTCTCCCTGAGCATCGTGAAGCTCATGGGCCCCGGCGAGTACGCCGTCGCCGATCCGTCGTCGCCCGAGGGGCACTTCGGGCTCGCGGTCGACGACTACGCCCACTCGACGGCGCCGAACCGTCGCTTCGGCGATCTCGTCACGCAGCGCCTCCTCAAGGCGGCCGCGAGCAAGTCGCCCACCCCCTACACGGTCGCCGAGCTCCGCGAGGTCTGCACGCGCTGCACGGAGCGCGAGAACCACGCTCGGAAGTTCGAGCGGACGATGCGCAAGGTCGCCGCCGCGACGTTCCTCTCCCGGCGCATCGGCGACGTGTTCGACGCGGTCGTCACCGGCGTCACGCCGAAGGGCACCTTCGTCCGGCTCGAGGCGCCCCCTGCGGAAGGCCGGGTCGTGAAGGGCGAGGAGGGCCTCGACGTCGGTGACACCCTCCGCGTGAAGCTGGTGGCGACCGAGCCGAGCCGGGGTTTCATCGATTTCGTGCGTGCTTAGCTCGTGAGCCGCGTAGACCGCGCCCGGGGTCGCGTGCTAATTCAGGTCCTTCCCCAGGAGGGGTGACCGAGTGGTCGAAGGTGCTTGATTGGAAATCAAGTGTACTGAAAGGTACCGGGGGTTCGAATCCCTTCCCCTCCGCAAGGAAAAGGCCTGTGAGCTAACCCTCACGGGCCTTTCGTTTTTGGTGAGGGTTGGTGACGCGCCGGTTGCGACCGAGCGCCCCCTTTTCAAGCTGGCCGGGTCCCTCTAAGGTTCCTCTCCCTCAAAACCAGGAGACAGAGCGCCATGGCTTTCACGCTTCCCGAGCTGCCGTATTCGAAGGATGCCCTCGCCCCCCACATCTCTGCGGAGACGCTGGAGTTCCACCACGGCAAGCACCACAAGGCCTACGTCGACAACCTGAACAAGCTGCTCGACGGCAAGCCCGAGGCCTCCAAGAGCCTCGAAGAAGTGATCATGAGCTCCGAGGCGGGCGTGTTCAACAACGCCGCCCAGATCTGGAACCACTCGTTCTACTGGAGCTCGATGAAGCCGAACGGCGGCGGCAAGCCGAACGGCGACCTCGCGGCCGCGATCGACCGCGACTTCGGCTCGTTCGACAAGTTCAAGGAGGAGTTCACGACCGCGGGCACCACGCAGTTCGGCTCCGGCTGGGCGTGGCTCGTGCTCGAGGGCGGCAAGCTCAAGGTCACGAAGACCGGCAACGCCGACCTCCCGATGAAGCACGGCCAGAAGGCCCTCCTCACGATGGACGTGTGGGAGCATGCATATTACATCGATTTCCGTAACGCTCGCCCCAAGTACATCGAGACGTTCCTCACGTCCCTCGCCAACTGGGACTTCGCGCTCGAGAACCTGAAGAAGGGCTGAAGCACCCCGCGACGACCGACGGACCGCGTGCGCTCGAGAGAGCGGCGGTCCCTCGGTCAGGCCGGCCGGTTCCAGCGATAGAGCTGCGTGGAGGCCTTCGCGGTGGGCTCCGACGTCGCCGGCACCACGATGCTGCGATCGACGAGGTGCTGCTTGATGATCCGCGGCCCGAGCTTCTTGCCGATGACGACCTCGTAGATTCGCCGGAGCTCGGCGAGCGTGAAGCGCGGCGGGAAGAGGTCGAACGCCGAGTCGCTCGTCGGGTCGTCGAGATGGCGGCAGAGGCGCCGGTAGGCGCGGCTCAGGATCTTCGCGTGGTCGAACGCGAGGCGCAGCTGCCTTGGCGGGCGCTGCGGAGTGGTGCGCTTGGCGGCCTTCTTCGAGGCAGGCGTGCCGCGCGGCGGAGGAGGCGGCACCGAGCGCGCGGTCGACACCTCACCGAGGTCGAGCGCGCGGAGCGGGACCCAGTCGGCCTCGACCGCGTCGTCGCCGGCGTTGATGGAGGTCTCGGTCGCGCAGTACGTGACGTAGGCGACCGTGATGGTGTGCCCGCGCGGGTCGCGGCCCGGGTCGCCGAAGGCGCCGAGCTGCTCGAGCTTCGACGGGCTGACGGTGAGGCCCGTCTCCTCGTGGAGCTCGCGCGCCGCGGCGCGGTCGAGCGACTCGTTCTCGTTCACGAACCCGCCCGGGAGCGCCCAGCAGCCCTTGAACGGCGCCTCCTTCCGGCGGATGAGCAGCACGGCGACGTCGTCCGCGTGGAGCGTGAACGCGACGACGTCGGCGGTCACGCTTGGGCGTGGGTAGGGATAGGTGAAGGGCACGCGGCTCGCGTCATGTCGTGCCCACGCTGCGCCGTCAACCCGCCGGCGGGAACCCCCCTCGCGCGGCCGGGAAACGTCGCGATATCGACCCGGTCGAGATAGTCGACGAGCGCCGGGCGGAGGGTGAGCTCGCGGCCCTGGGCGGCCGTGAGCGGCGTGCGGAGGCCGTGGAGCTGGCCGAAGATCGCGATGTCCGCGACGGTCGGGGTGTCGTTCTCGACCCAGAAGCCCGAGAGCGGGGCGCGCGCCTCGAGGGCGTCGAGGATGCGGCGAAAGTCGTCCCAGAGGGCGGTCTGGCCGGCGCGGAGGAAGTCGCGGGCGACCAGGGCCCCGAGCACCCGGCGCCGGATCTTCGGGACAATGATCTTCTTCACGAACCACGGCGCGCCCTGGAAATAGGCGTCACGGACGAGCGGCCAGTTCATCTCGTCGGCCCAGCGAGCGGCGACGAGGTACCCGTTGAGCGCGCGGTCGGCGTGGTCCTCCCAGAGCCATGCCTCGGCGCGGGCGCGGGCGTCACGCGGCAGGAGCGAGGGGCCGCCGCGCTGCACGGAGATCTGCTCGAGCCGCGCGAGGATCCTCGTCGAATCGGCGATCACCTCGTCCTCGTCGACGATCAGCACCGGCAGCTGCTGGAGGGGGTTCAGGTCCGCGAAGTCGCGCGGCGTGCCGCGCTTCGACGTGTATTCGAGGCCCGTGGCCCCGAGGGCGCGGTGCACCTTGAGGCAGAACGGCGAGAAGCTCTGGACGCCCTCGATCCCGGTCTCGGTCATCTCGCAGAGCACGATCTTCGGTGGATTGGTCTTCATGAGCTTCATCTTGCGCCGGGCATATGTCACCCTTATGTCAGGTATCTGAATGAAGCGAACCGAACGCCTCTTCGCCATCGCCGAGTACCTGCGCGGCCGCCGCACGGGGGTGACGGCCGAGATCCTCGCCGAGCGCTTCGGCGTGACGCTCCGGACGATGTACCGCGACCTCGACGCCCTTCGCGCGGCGTCGATGCCGCTCTCCGCCGAGCGCGGGCGGGGCGGCGGCTACGCGCTCGACAAGAGCTACTCGCTGCCGCCCGTGAACTTCACGGCGCGCGAGGCGGCGCTGCTCGTCGCCCTCGGGAGCTTCGCGGTGGAGACGCGCCTGTTGCCGTTCGAGGAGACGCTCCAGCGCGCGCTCGACAAGGTGCGCGCCGCGCTCTCGACGTCCGCGCAGCGCGAGCTCGTGGGGCGACTCCAGGAGCTGGCCTTCGTGGGCATCCCGGCGCAGCCGATCGCGAAGGCCGTGCGCGCGGCGGTGGAGCGCGCGTGGTTCGAGCAGCAGACGCTACGCATCACCTACCGCGACTCGAGCGGCATCCAGACGACGCGCGACGTGCGCATCGAGCAGGTGGTGATGGAGCGCCGCGAGACCCGCATCAACGCCTTCGACTTCGCGAAGAACGAGAGCCGCTCCTTCCGACTCGACCGCATCGAGAGCGCGGAGGTCATCGCGCTGGCACCAGCGCCTCCACGAAGCACATAGGCATCGACGTAAAGGAGTCGTCAGACCATTCGCTTCGCGAGCTGGCGGATGGCCGCCGGCTGCGCGGCGTCCTCGAAGAGCTGCGGGAGGAACGAAGGCGAGATCGGGAGCTCCTCCGAGAGACGAAGCAGGCTCTCGGCCTGCACGCGCTCGCGCGTCGCGCGGCTGCGGCCCGCGGCAAACGCGGCGTCGGCCGGCGTATCGCCAGTGATCGGGCCTGCGCCCTCGATCGCAAGGCGCTCCGCCTTGGAGAAGAGCGGCGGAAGCACGCCGTTCACGACGATCTTCCCGATCGGGAGCCGCAGCTCCTCGCGCAGCGCCTTCGCGAGCTCGATCGTCTCGGTGGTGGGCATCTCCTCGGGGAGCGTGACCAGCACCACCGCGCACGTCTCCGGGTCCTGGAACATCTTCCACGCGCGCTCGGCGTCGCGCCGGAGGAGCCCCGGCGGGACGACGTCGAGGATGATCTTCGGCACGCGCAGCATGTCGAGCCCATGGCCCGTCGCCGGCGCGTCGAGGATGACGACGTCGTACTTCCAGCTGCCGTCGTCGCGCGTCTCGGTGGTGTGCCACCAGGCCTTGCCGAGGAGCGTCCACTCCTGCATGCCCGGCACCGCACGGAAGAACTTCCGCACGTACTTGTTGTCGAAGAGGAGCTTGAAGAGTGTCTTCGAGTGGAGCGCCATCATCCCGTACTCGGCGAGGGCGAGCTCGGGCTCCATGTTCACGGCCCAGACGTTCGGCGCGACCGGCTTCACCTCCGGGCCGATGAGCTCGGAGCCGAGCATCGACGACAGGCGCTCCTTCGCGTTGCACATCGCGACGAGGACGCGCTTGCCCTTCGCCGCCAGCGCGAGCGCTTCGGCTGCGCACACGGTCGTCTTGCCGACGCCCCCCTTGCCCGTGACGATCAGGAAGCGCTTCGTCGCGAGCGCCACTCCTTTGGTCATGGGAGGCGGCACGTTCGATGACATCTGCTCCGGCTAGATAGGGTAACGGGCCGCCCATGTAAACCCGCTCGCCTGGGCCGTGCTAAGTCGGTGCCGTGGTCCTCGCCCCCTCCCCGCCCCCCGACTCGCGCGCCCGGCTGAGGGTGCTGCCGCTCGGCGGCCTCGGCGAAGTGGGCATGAACTGCATGGCCGTGGAGCAGCGCGGCGACGTGCTGCTGGTCGATTGCGGCGTCACCTTCGACGACCGCGGGCTCGGCGTCGACGTCGTTCACCCTGACTTTCGCGCGCTCGAGAGCTTCGGACAGCGAATCGCCGGGGTCGTCGTCACGCACGGCCACGAGGACCACATCGGGGCCCTGCCCTACCTCCTCAAGCGGTACGACGTGCCCGTCTGGGCGCCGCCCTACGCGCTCGGCCTCATCCGCGAGCGGCTCGGCGAGCACGAGGTCCTCGCGCACGCGCGCCTCCACGAGACGCGCCCGCGCACGCCGTTCCACGTCGGCTCGTTCCGGGTCGAGCCCATCCGGGTCACGCACTCGATCGCCGACGCCACGGCGCTCGCGATCACCACCGACGTCGGCATGTTCGTGCACAGCGGCGACTTCAAGGTCGACGACGCCCCGCCCGACGGCGAGCACTTCGACGCCGAGCGCCTGCGCGAGCTCGGCGACGCGGGCGTCACGCTCCTCATGAGCGACTCGACGAACATCGACGCCGAGGGCCCGACGGGCAACGAGGTCGACGTCGGCGCCGTGCTCGAGACGCTCGTCGAGGGCGCCACCGGCGCGGTCGTGGTCGCGATGTTCGCCTCGAACATCCATCGGCTCCGCCTCCTCGGCGACATCGCGCGCCGCGCAGGCCGCAAGATCGTGCTGCTCGGTCGCGGCGTCGGTACGCACGCGCGCGTCGCGAAGGGCACCGGCTACCTGCCCTGGCCCGACGAGCTCGTCTGGCCCGACACGATGGCGCGCGAACTCCCGCGCTCGAAGATCCTCGCGGTCGCGACCGGCTCGCAGGGCGAGGCCAATGCGGCGCTCGCGAAGCTCGCGCGCGGCGAGCATCCCGCGCTCGACATCGGCCCCGGCGATCGCATCGTCCTCTCCGCGCGGACCATCCCGGGCAACGAGCCCGGCGTTCACGCGCTGCTCGGCCAGCTCCTCCGGCGCGGCTGCGAGGTGCGTACACCGCGCACCGATCGCGGCGTGCACGTGAGCGGGCACGCGCATCGCCCCGAGCAGCGAAAGATGATCGAGCTCGTGCGCCCGAAGTGCTTCATCCCGGTGCACGGGACGATCCACCACCTCACGCGCCACGCCGCGCTCGCCCGCGAGACGGGCGTCGAGCAGGTCTCGGTGATCGAGAACGGGCGCATCGCGGAGATCGCGAACGGCGAGCTCGACCTCGGCGACACGCTGCATTCGGGCCGCGTGCACGTGTGGGCGGGGCGCGCCATCCCGCCCGCCGTGCTCCGCGATCGGCAGGTCCTCGCCGAGGAGGGCTTTGCCTCCTGCACCGTCGTGCTCGACGCGGTCGGCACCGTGCTCGACGTGTCGCTCCAGACGCGCGGCGTCGTCGACGAGGTCGAGCACCCGGAGGAGCTCCGCGATGCTCGCGAGGCGGTGAAGCTCGCGGTGACCCAGCTCGACGTGTCCGCCGACGACGCACGCATCGTCGAGCAGGCGCGCCTCGCGGTGCGCCGCACGTTCTTCAAGTCCAGGGGGAAGAAGCCGATGACGGTGGTCCACGTGAGGAGATCCACATGACCGAGCGAGCGCCGCGCCCGAGCGGGCCCCCGCCGGCAGGGCCCTACGTCCTGAAGAAGCTGCGCGAGCTCGACGGCGCGCTCATCGCGGCCATCCCGCGCGTCGTCGAGTCCTCCGACGACGAGGCCATCCACGATCTGCGCGTCGCGATCCGTCGCCTCCGCACGATGCTCAAGATGGCGCGCCCGCTCTTCGGCCGCTGGCACGCGGACGTCGTGCGCAAGGCATTCGCCGACGTGATGAAGGCGACCGGCGACCTCCGCGACGAGGAGGTGCTCGAGGAGACGCTCGACGGCCTCTCCGACGATCCCGCGTTCAAGACCTGGCTCGAGGCGCGCTCGGCGCGCGAGCGGAAGCTCCGTCGCGCCGTGATCGCGCGCATCGAGCGCGGCGAGCTCGATCGCGCGAGGCTGATGCTGAAGGCCTTGCTCGTGTTCCCGTTCGACCCCGCGCGGGACATGGAGCTGTCGAAGTTCGCGCGGCGGACCGTCGAGCGCGCACGCCGCACCGTCGAGAAGGGGCGCGATGTCCCACCGGAGGACATGCTCGGCCTCCACCAGCTACGCATCTCGTACAAGGAGCTCCGCTACTCGATCGAGCTCCTCGCCGACGCGCTCCCCCTCGATGCGCGCGCGATGCTCGAGCCGGCCGTCGTGTTCCAGAAGCGCCTGGGCGAGATCCACGACGTCGATGTCGCCGCGGAGGTCCTTCGCCACTCCCGCACCCTGCCCGCGGAGGCCCGCGAGCAGGCCGCCGCCAGCCTGGCCAGGGTCCGGGAGAAGCGGATCGGGAAGTACCTGCGGGAGCTCGACCCCCTCGGGCCGCACGGGCCGGCCGGGGGACCGAGGGAACCCGCGGCGCCGCACGAGCTTGTCGGGAGGGGCCCCGAAGAGGTCGTCCGAGAGGTCGGGCGCGGGCACGGGCACGGCGAGAGCAGGGAAAACAAGGGGAATGGGGCCGCGGCGAGCCTCGACGAGGCGGTCACGACGACCTCGTTCGACCCGCCCGGCGAGCCCGGATCCCAGTCGAGCTGAGAGTAAAGCGCGAACGGGCGGGCTCGGCCGAATGGCGACTTTCCGGCCCGAGGTGCGACCCGTGCTTGACCCACCTTGTCCGGGTGCCAGATACTCCCCCTCGCGCGGAGACCCTCGCCGCGGGAGGCTGCTTTGATTACGTGTCCGAAGTGCAGCAAGGACAACCAGGACCACTACAAGTTCTGTCTCGGTTGTGGCGCGGAGCTCCCTCGTGACGCGGCTCCCAAGCCGTTTTCGCCGCAGACTCCCTCGCATGGCGTGAAGTCGCAGGCCTCGGCGGCGCCCGCGCCGAACGCCGTGTCCGTTTCCCCCGCGGCTCCGACCGCACAGCCCTTCTCGCCTCCTGCCGGTCCGGCCGGTGGTGGAATGGTCATGGGCGGCGGCGGCGTGGGCTCGGGCCCGGCCGGCGCAGGCCAGGGCGGACAGTCCCAGCCCCCGCCGGTGGGTGGCACCGTGTCGTGTCCGCAGTGCGGCCACATCAACACGCCCTCCAACCTGTTCTGCGGCTCCTGTGGCTTCCGCCTCACCGGCGCGGCCGCGGCGGCCCCGAAGGCGGCTCCGTCGTCCCCGGCTCCGATCGGCGGCCTCGGCGCCGGCACCGTGGTCCTCACGGCGCTCCGCGCAGATGGCACCGAGGCAGGCACGTTCGCTCTCCCGGGCACGACGGTCACCGTCGGCCGCGAGACGGGCGCCATCTTCGCCGGCGACAGCTACCTCTCGCCGCGCCACGCGACCTTCACGCAGAACGGCCAGAAGGTCACCGTCAAGGACGAGGCCTCGCTGAACGGCGTCTACAAGAAGCTCGTTCGCGACGTCCCCGTCGAGCTCCGCCCGCACGACATGTTCCGCATCGGGCAGGAGATCATCAAGTTCGAGCCGCTGGCGCCTGCGCCTGCGTCGCCCGACGGCGTCGAGCGTCTCGGCTCGCCCGCGAAGGGCTACGTCGGTCGCATCGCGCTCGTCATCGGCCGCGAGGTGACGGGCAACGCGTTCCCGATCCCCGAGACCGGCGTTCACCTCGGTCGTGAGCGCGGCGACGTGCTCTTCCCCGAGGACGGCTACGTGTCGGGCCTCCATTGCCGCCTGAGCTGGGAGGGCGGGCGTCTGCTCCTCACCGATCTCGGCAGCTCGAACGGCTCGTTCATGCGCCTGCACGAGGAGACCGAGGTCAAGACGGGCGACGTGCTCCTCATGGGGCAGCAGTTGTTCCGCGTGGCCGTGTGAATTGATGGAGCCCCCTCCGTCTAGCTCTTCCCCCGGCGGGCGCACCATCCGGGTCGTCGCCGCGGTGCTCGAGCGAGACGGCAAGTACCTCATCACGCAGCGCCGCACGTCCGCGGTGCTGCCGCTCATGTGGGAGTTCCCGGGCGGTCGTGTCGAGGCGGGCGAGACGGATCAGCAAGCGCTCAAGCGTGAGCTCAATCATCGCCTCGGCGTCGGCATCGAGGTCGGCAAGCTGATCTCGTTCGTCAGCCACCCGTACGAGCACTACGTCGTCGACCTGTTCCTCTACGAGTGCACGCTCGCGGCCGGCACTCCCGAGAGCGCGCTCGAGGCGCGCGCAGTCAACGCCTTCAAGTGGGTCGCGAGCGCCGAGTTCGATCAGTATCCGTTCACGCCCGCCGACGAGGCGTCGATGAACAAGCTGCTCGGGGTGTCGAACTAGGAAACCGTGAGGCGGAGCAGGATGGGCGTGGCCCATGCGATGCCGACCACGAGCGATGCGACGGCGCTCACGCCGACGAGCACGGGGACGAAGCGCGGCGCACGGGCGAGGCGCGCGAGCGGCCAGCCGAGGACGCCCGCGAGCGTCGCCATCCCGACCGCCGCGCCGATCGCGTAGACGGCGATGAACCCGATGGCGAAGGCCTTCGAGCCGACGTGCGAGGCGACGAGCGCCGCGAGCGCGCCGCTACCCGCGAGGCCGTGAACGAGGCCGACCACGAACGGAAGCCGCGCGAGCGTCCAGCTGTTCACGTGGACGTGATCGCGAACGCCGGCGTGGGAGTGTGCGTGCTCGCCGTGCACGTGGGTGAAGGCCTCGCCGCCCGCGGGCGGACGGCCGCTGCGCGCAGCTTGCGCGAGCCCGCGCACGCCTAGCGCGATCAGAACGACCGCGACGACGAGCTCCAGCGCGTCGCTCGCCACCTCCGGCAGCTCGGTGCGCAGGAGGGCCAGCGCGCCGCCCGCCACCACGAGCATCGCGGCATGCCCGGCGCCCCATGCCGCGGCATAACGCACGGACGCCTTCGCGCTTCGCTCACCCGCGACGAGCGTCGAGACCGCCGCGAGGTGGTCGGGCTCGAGCGCATGCCTCATTCCGTTCGCAAAACCGAGGAGGCATGCGGAGAGGGTGAGCGCGAGCATCGAGGAGGGTGTAGCACGCTTTGGTCCAGGCGTGCCACGAGAGCCTTCCGCCGTTCGTGCGGCCTGGTGGTGCAGCCGCTCCAGTTGCCGCCGAGAACGACCCTAGGAGTACAGAACGCGCTCGGCGCTCGTCAGATCTCCGTCATCCACAGCGCGAGGACGCGGTCGCCCGTCGCCGCCAGCTCCACCATCACGCGCTCCGGCGCAGGCAGGAGCGCCGAGAGGAGCACCGATGCCGCGCGCCGGCCCGCCTCGCCCTCCGTCGGCGGCTGCATGATCGGGAGCGCATGGCGCGGGGCGCGGATGACGTGGGGCTCGAGGTCGTCACGGATGTCGGCCGGGAGCATCGCGCGGACCTCGCGGAGCGCCACGTCGAAGCCGCCGAGCACGTCCACCAGGCCGGCGGCCTTGGCGTCCTCGCCCGTGTAGACGCGCCCGCGCGCGAGCGGCTCGACCTCGTCCACCTTCATCTTGCGTCCCTGCGCGACGACGCGAACGAACGTCCGGTACACGGCCTCGAGCTCGCGCATCAGCGCGGTGCGCTCGTCCTCCGAGAGCGGTGCGCTCGGCGAGAGCAGGCCCGCTCGCGCGCCGCGCTGCACCGTCTCGGTGGTGATGCCGAGCTTCTGCATCAGCGGCTCCATCGTGAGGCGCGCGCCGACCACGCCGATCGAGCCGGTGATGGTCACGGCCTCGCAGACGATCTTGTGCGCAGGCGCAGCGACGTAATACCCGCCGCTCGCGGCGACGTTCGCCATACAGGCGACCACCGGCTTCTCGCGCGCGAGCTGCACGATCTCGTGGTGCATGCGATCGGAGGCGAGCGCGCTCCCGCCGGGTGAGTCGACGTGGAGGATGACGCCCTTCACGCGCTTGTCGAGCCGCGCGATGCGAACCATGCGGGCGAGCTTGTCGTCGGTCGCGTAGTTACCGAACGGCGACGAAGCGTGCGCGATCGCACCGTGCACGGGGATGACCGCGATCACCGGCGCGCGCGTGAGCCTCCGGAGGATCGGCCGCCTCCGGGCGAAGAGGTACGCGCCGGCCGCGACCATCCCCTCCGTCGCGGGGCCGGGCCGCTTGCTCTTCGGGAGCCCGAGCAGCGACGGGATCTCGTCGTCGTAGGCGACCGCATCGGCGAGCCCCACCTCGATCGCCGCCTCGCCGAAGTACGGTCCGCCGTCGACGATGGCGCGAGCGCGCTCGCGAGACACGCCACGCCCTTCGGCGATCGCGTCGAGCAGCGCGCTGTCGAAGCGGTCGAGCAATTTACCGACCTGCTCGCGCTGCGCGTCGCTCATCGAGTCGCGCACGAGCGACTCGCCGGCCGACTTGTACTCGCCGCACGCGTAGACCTCAGGCACGACCCCGGCCTTGTCGAGCGCGCTCTTCACGTACCGCGTCCGGCTCGCGAACCCGAGCGCAGAGAGCTGAGCCGCGGGGCCGAGCAGCACCTTGCTGCCCGCGGTCGCGACGATGACCTCCTTCGTTCCCCCGCCGAGCGGGAGATGGACGACGACCTCCTTGCCGGCGGCACGGGCGCGCGCGAGCTGCTCCCGGAGCGACATCGACGTGGCCATGCCCGCGCCGAGCGCCTTGATCGTGACGATCAGCCCCCGGACGCGCGGATCGGCGATCGCGTGGTCGACGAGCTGTCGGACGTCGTGCAGCGAGATCGCCCTCTGCGCACGGACCTCCCAGAAGCGCGGCCGTGCGAGGACGTCGGTGACGGCGCCGTCGATCTTGAGCGTCAGGAACGTCCCCTCCGGAACCAGCTTGCCGCGACGCAGCGCGCGGAGCGGGTAGAAGAGGAGATCGAGCAGGAACCCGAGAAAGCGCAGCAGCGGCATCGGGGGAACCATAGCGCTCCGGCGAGCTGCCGGCTGGTCTCGAGCGATCTCCTCGTGCCCGTCCGTGGCACAATGCTCCCGTGCGAAGCTCACCCCAGCCCAGGGCCACGCGGTTCACGTCACGCGTCGTGTCTGCGAGCGTCCTCCTCGTGGCGCTCGCGTCGTGCTCCACGTTCGGCGCCGTCTACCCGCCGCGCCCGCCGTCGGCCTCCGGGGCCCCCACCGCCGATCCCCTCCCCTCGCGTATCGTGGCCCACGTCTCGGTCACGAGTGCCGGGCTGCGGAGCGCGATCGACGACGCCGTTCCCCGCACCGGAGAGGGCTCGTTCGCGCTGCTCGGCACGCAGCGCAAGTACAAGTGGGACCGAAGGCCGTTCGAGGTGAGCTTCGCGCAGGGCCGCGTCATCCTCACGACGAGCGTCCACACCAACGTCGACATGCCCGTGGGGAGCCTGGATTTCCCGCTCGACGTGCGCGTGGTGGCCGAGCCCGTCGTGAGCACCGAGTACAAGGTGAAGCTCCAGGGCGCCGAGGTGAAGGTCGCGTCCGCCGACCGTCGTCTTCGCGTGGCCGATCACGTCGCCGGCGTCTTCGAGCGCATCACGGCCGAGCTCAATACCAGGCTCAAGGAGTTCAGCTACGACGTGCGACCGGGCCTCGAGGAGGCGTACGCGCGGATCTCGAAGCCCATCGAGCTGCCGATCGGCGACGCGCGAGGCTGCGCGACGCTCAAGGTGCTCGGCGTCGAGGCCGGCCCGACCATCATCGCCGACGGTCTCGAGAAGGACCTCGCGCTCGTCGTCGCCCCCGAGGTGACGCTCCCGTGCGCCGCCTCCGAGCCGCCTCCGCTCCCGCCCTTCGCGAACGTCGCGCTCGTGCCGCCCGGGCCGTTCACCGTCACCGTGCCGATCGCCGCACGCTACGACGAGCTCGCGAAGGCGATGGGCACCGTCTTCACCGACGGGAAGTACTTCTTCTCGACCGAGTTCCCGAACCTCTACCTCGAGAGCCCCGAGGTCTACGAATCGCAGGGCCTCGTGGTGCTCAAGGTCCACCTCAAGGGGCCCGTGCACAAGTTCGGCATCGACGCCGACCTCGAGGGCGACATCTTCTTCAGCGGCCACCTGACCGTCGCGGACAACGAGATCCAGATCCCCGACCTCGAGCAGACGATCGAGACGAAGAGCTTCTTCCTCTCGCTGAAGGCGCTCACCGACGGCACGAAGATCCGCGACCAGGCCCGCGCCGCGCTACGGCTCGATCTGAGTGATCGGCTGAAGGCCGTGCGCGAGAAGCTCTCGACGGAGCTCACGTTCGGCGGGCCGGCGGCGTGCTTCCGCGGCAACGTGGACAAGATCGAGCTGACCTCGGCGCACTCGCACGGCACCTACCTCCGCGCGTACGTCGCGGTGACCGCGCGCGCCGCCGCGATGCTCCCCTGCCCGAACGTGCCGGCCCCGGCCGCACCGCCCGCCGCGCCGAACGCGAGCCCCTGACGGACGCCGTCACTCCTCGTGATGCGCGTACTTCTTCGGCTCGAACTCTCGCCAGACCATCGGCACCGTACGCTCGCCCACCGGCAGTGACGTCTCGACGCGGAGCGCATGGCCGACCTGCAGCCATGGCGCCTTCGCGACGTAGTGCGAGCACGTGCCCGGCAGCTCCGCCGCGGGGCGCTCGTTCGGCGGCGCGCACGCGAAGGTCAGCGTCCTCGGCTCGCCCTCGGCGGCGCGCGCCGTCGCGGTGAGCTCCTTCGAGGTCAGCGCGAACGGGCCGTCCTTGTCCTCGACGAAGATGTCGAGCTCGTGGCCGTCCCTGGACGAGAGGTGCGCCGTCAGCAACGCGTTGTACGTGCCGTCGGACGCGAGCAGCATCTTGCCGCGCGCGTGGTTGTGGTCGCCTGGATGGTGAGCGTGCGGCGCGGCCGACGTCGTGACGGCCTTCGGCGCTGGCGCCGAGCAGCCGAACGAGAGCACGCCGAGCATGCTCAGCGCCGCGATGACCCCCGCCCACGTCCTCGAAGTGGCCATTTTTCGCCTCCTCGTGAACTACGCGTGAGCGGCTGCAGTGGATCCACCTCAGCCCGGGCCGGCGTCGGCTCCGCCTTCGCTGCCGGCATCTGCATCCGGCGTCGGCGTGGTCGTGCAGCTCCTGGCGTCATACACCGCGTTCGCGAAGTCGCCGGGGAAGATGCGCTGCGTGATGAAATCGGCGTCCTCCTGGGAGAGCGGCTCGCGAGCGTCGCAGCTCCCCCTGAACGTCGCGTCCGAGACGACGATGTGGAGCGTGTCGCCGCGCGATGCCACGAGCTTGTCCTTCGACCGGACGGCCACGAGCCTCGTCGGCGGCGAGCCGGAGGCCGGGTCCCATCCCGGCGTGAGGAGCGCGTAGACGACGTCGCTCTCGGGCACGCTCCGCTCGATATCGGACGACGCGCCCGGCACGACGGGCTCCTTGAACAGCGTGGCGGCCCACCAGGCCTTGTAGACGACGACCCGCGTCGCCTCCGGATACGCGTTGTCCACGACGGCGCTCGTCGCGTCCGGCGTCTCGCACGCGGCGGCTCCGAGGAGGAGCGAGAGAACCACGGTTCGGTAGAGGTTCATCGGGGTCTCCTCGCTAGTGCCGGTAGACGGTCGCCATGACGCGGAGCGTGAGCGGGTATTGCGGGGTGAAGTGCACGTCCTCGCAGCCCTGGAAGGTGCCGGGGCTCCCCCCCGGTCGCGAGCTTGCCGCCGGAGCCGCAGTTGAAGCCGAGCGGCACGGGCGCGCCGAGCGCGGGCTCGGTGCGCAGACGGCCGGTCGTGTCGAACTGCGCGGCGCGCGAGTCCTGGTTGAAGAGGTTCTCGACGTCGAAGGCGACGTCGAAGCGCCGCAGCCGATAGCCGGCATGCACGTCGAACAGCGTGAAGCCCTTCGCGATGATGTCGCCCTCGTCGTTCGCGGGGCGGTCGGTGATGCCGTAGAAGCGAAGCCCGCCGCGGACGATGCCCGGTCCGAGCGCGTGCCGCGCGGAGAGGCCGCCCGAGTAGGTCTGCTTCGGCGCGAGCGCGAGGCCGTTGCCGTTGCCGGCATTGGCCTTGAACTCCGACTTGGTGAAGGTGACGTCAGCGTCCGCGGAGAGCCACCTGGTGAGCTCGTAGCGAGTCTCGAGCTCGATGCCCTGCCGGCGCGTCGAGCCGCCGACCTCCGTCGTGCCCTCGTCGCCGACCCACACCGTCTCGCTCGCGAGATCGAGCTGCCAGAACGCCACCGCGAGGTCCCAGCGGTCGAAGAATCGACCGCGCGCGCCGACCTCCTCACCGATGGCACGCGTGAGCGGATTCACCGAAGGCTTCGAGAAGGCGCCGCGCACGTCGTTCGAGTGGAAGCCGTGGCCGTAGTTCACGTAGAGGTCGACCTGCGCCGGGTCGCTCTGCAGCGGCGAGACGACCATGCTCGTCTTCGGGCTCAGCTGGCTCGCGCTGTCGACGCCGCTCGACGGCGCATTGGTGTCGCCGGCCGGCGTGAGCTTGTTGTCGACCGCGAAGCTCAGCGAGTCGGCGCGGCCGCCCACGTCGAGGCGAAGCCATCGAACGGGCGTGATCTCCTCGTTCGCCCAGGCGCCGATCATCGTCTCGTAGACGTTGTTGCTCCGGACCTGACTGAGCTCCCTGCGATGGACCGTGTTCCACAGCTCCTCGTGGATGTCGTCTTGCCGGACGTCACCGCCCATCGTGGTGTCGAAGCGCACCTTCTCGAGCTCGTGCACGATGCGGTAGCTGACGCGGCCGCCGTAGAACGTGCGCCGATCGCGCTGCTCGATCTCGTCGCCACTGTCGGGGTCGCGGATGAAGAGCGAGAAGTTCGAGAACAGGTTGAAGCGGTACGACCCGAGGTAGGCGAGCGCCTTCAGCTCGCTGGTGTCGCTCGGGCGGACCTTGTACTGGACGAAGATCTGATGGCGGCTCGTGTAGCCGCCCTCGTCGGGGTCGATCGACCCGAAGCGCGAGACGCCGCCCTGCTCGACGGCGCGCGCGGGGAGCTGACCCGAGCCGTGCCACGCGCCGCCGTAGCTCATCTCGCCGAGCGTGATCGAGGAGGTCGCGCTGATCGGGTACGTGAGCTTGTTGAACAGCTTGTACTTGTCCCACGCCTCGGGGTTGTCGAACGGGCCGTTCTGGCGGCCGGCCTCCACGGCGAAGGTCGCCTTGAGGCCGCTCTCGAACTTCGGAGAGGCGATGAGCAGCGCCCGGAACCCCGCCGCGCCGTGGCCCGGTGAGCCGGACACACCGAGGCCGAGCGAGCTGTGCTCGAAGTCGTCGCGCGAGACCATGTTCACGGCGCCCGCCGTGGCAAAGTCCCCCTGGTACGCGAAATAAGGGCCCTTCGCGATCTCGACCCGCTCCACGACCTCGGGGATGATGAAGTTCGTGTCGGCGTAGCCCTGGCCGTGGGCGTGGCCGACCATGTTGACCGGGATGCCGTCGATCGACAGCGCGAGATCGGTGCCGTGGTCGACGTCGAAGCCGCGCAGGAAGTACTGGCCGTTCCACCGGCTGACGGAGATGTTTCGCGCGGAAGGCATCAGGCTCGATGACGGACTGATGTGCCGCTACGCCGAGCACGACGGCGCGAGCAGCCCGCGCTCGAGGATCTCCTTCGGCCTGTCGACGGTCGTGAGCTCCTGCGTCTCAGGGTCCTTGTACACGGCGCGCGCCACGACCAGGCGCACGGCGCCGGCGCGGCGGTAACCGAGACGGGAGCTCTCCTCGAAGAAGAGACGCTCCGACGTCCCCTCGCGCTCGGGATCCAAGAGCTCAATGCGTTCCTCGGGCAAGTCTTCGACGGCGAGGTTGCGACGTCCCGTCGGCTTCGCGCGCGGCAGCTTGGCTGCTGGAGGCGGAGGCGGAGGTTCGGCCGGCGCATCGCTGGAAGCGGTGAGGTCCGCCGCGTCGGCTTCGGCAAGCGCGGAGCCAACTTCGGTGAGCGCCTCGGCGTTCTTCTTGAATTCGAGCTCCAGCTGGGTCACGTCGATCCGCTCGGCGCTTGCCATGTAGATGCGGCGACGCAGCAGCTCGTGCTGCTCGAGCAGAAGCTGGTAAACGCGGCGGAGCGCGTTTCGCTCCTCGGTCACCTTCGCCAGCGCAACCTTCGTCGTGCCGAGCTTCGCTTCGGTCCTGGAGAGCTTCGTCCCGAGCTCGGCGACCTGCGCGAGTGCGGCGTCGAGCTCCGAGGTCTGCGCGCGTCGGCTTCCAAGCACGAAGGCGTTTCTAGTCGCTCACGCGAGCGCTGTCGACGTACGTATGCATGATGCACTCACTTCGATCGCACCATGTGCGACGTCGTCAGTGCACCTTCGGGCGACGCGGTCGCTCCTCCGGCGCCAGCTCGACATTCACGCCATCGAGAAGCCCCTGAAGGGCCGCCTCGTCGATGGCGACGTGCTGAGCGCCCTCGGCCACCGGCGTCGGAAAGCAGAACGTGCCGCGGTCCAAGCGCTTGTAGAAAATGCACATGCCGCTGCCATCGAAGAACAAGATCTTCAGCGCGTCGCGACGACGACCGTAGAAGACGAACAGGGCGCCACTGCGCGCCTCATAGCCGACCTGCTCCTTCGCGACGCCCGAGAGTCGATCGAAGGAAGAGCGCATGTCCACGGGAGCGAGCGCGACGAACACCTCCACGCCCGACGGGATCATCGCCCACCACCGATCGCGTGAACGAGCTGGCGGAGCAGCTCGGCGTCGAAGCCACGGCGCACCACGACCCGAACCCCCTCGACCTCGAGGGTGAGCGTCGGCGCGTTCGGCGACGCGACGCGGCTCGTTGCGACGCCCTCTGCCGCC
>Ga0335397_10004565_pt1 | contig 18282 bp, 14 predicted proteins | sample MAT04_FD_205740 | JGI IMG/M metagenome (GOLD analysis project Ga0335397, IMG submission 205740) | Freshwater microbial communities from Lake Fryxell liftoff mats and glacier meltwater in Antarctica - MAT-04 (spades assembly) (version 2) ... | reverse complement strand
ATGTTTCATCGCCGGCCGGAGCCGCTGGTTTCTGGCAGTTTATTCCGGGAACGGCCAAGAATTTCGGCCTCGAAATTTCTGATCAGGTCGACGAAAGATATCATGTAGAGAAAGCTACTGAAGCTGCGTGCAAACTTCTGCGCGGCTCATACAACAAATATGGCAGCTGGACACTTGCTGCTGCTGCCTACAACGTTGGCGAAGGACGCATCTCGAAAGAACTGGAAAAGCAGAAAGCAAGCAGCTACTACGATTTGTACCTTCCGGAAGAAACCATGCGATATGTTTACCGCATTATTGCACTGAAGCTCCTTTATGAGCACCCGACCGAATATGGTTATTTTATCCGTAAAAAAGATTTATACCCTCCTATTCCTACTTATAATCTCAGTATTGACTCAACTATAACCAACCTCCCGGTTTTTGCCAAATCCATGAATATCAATTATCGTTTGCTCAAGGAATTTAATCCCTGGCTGCGATCGGACAAACTGCTGAATCCTTCCAAGAAAAAATATACCCTTAAATTGCCGGAAAAAGGTTTTGAAGACTTTGATAAGCTGCTGGATGAAATTGAAAATGCTGAACAGATTTTTAACGATACAATTACAGCTGGTTCCCTGCCCAAATAGGCACTACTCAAATAACCCGGCACCAACTACCAACAACGTATGAATCAGGGCAGCATGAACCAAAAACCTTCGGAAGAACCAGTTACTGAACGTCAGGAATTTCTTGAAGTATATGGTGCCCGCGTTCATAACCTGAAAAATATCGATGTAATAATTCCACGCGACAAATTGGTTGTAATAACTGGTTTGAGCGGCAGTGGCAAGTCCTCACTCGCTTTCGATACTATTTATGCCGAAGGGCAGCGGCGCTATATGGAAACATTTTCGGCTTACGCACGCCAGTTTATGGGGGATATCGAAAGGCCTGATGTGGATAAAATTACCGGTTTAAGCCCTGTTATTTCCATTGAACAGAAAACCACGAACCGCAACCCGCGGTCAACCGTTGGTACAATAACCGAGATTTACGATTTTCTGCGCCTGCTCTTTGCTCGTGCCGGTGAAGCATATTCCTTTGTTTCTGGTCATAAAATGGTCCGCTATTCGGATAGCCAGATCATTGAACTTATCCTGAAGAATTATACCGATAAAACTATTTATATCCTTGCGCCTTTGGTTCGCGGGCGAAAGGGTCATTACCGTGAACTTTTCGAACAAATCCGCAAGCAAGGATTTCTTAAAGTCCGGGTCGATGGTGAAGTGAGCGAGATCAGCTTCGGTATGCAGGTCGACAGGTACAAAATTCATGATATTGAGGCAATTATTGATACTATAAAAGTGAGTGAGAAATCGCTTACCCGTCTCACTGCTTCCATCCAAACTGCGCTCCGGCAAGGTAAAGGAGCCTTGATGGCCATGGAAACCGATGCCAAAGATGCCCGGTTCTACAGCAGGCTGTTGATGGATCCTGAAACCGGGATAGCCTACGATGAACCCGAACCAAATACTTTTTCGTACAATTCACCTTATGGATATTGTCAGCGTTGCAAAGGATTAGGATACATTTCGGAAATTGACCTCGATAAAGTTATTCCCGACCAATCGAAAACTATACGTAAAGGCGGAATAAGCCCGGTTGGCGAATACAAACCCACCTGGATTTTCAGACAACTCGAGGCAATCGCTCACAAGTATCACTTCACTCTCGACACACCCTTATCCGATATTCCGGAAGCTGCCATAGAAACTATACTGTATGGATCTGATGAAGTTATTAAGGTTAAAAACGAGTACCTGGGAGTTACATCATCCTATTCACTTAATTTCGAAGGAATTGTACAGCATATTTTAAACCAGAATGAAGCCGGCAACCCGGAAGGATTAAAACGCTGGGCCGAAGGCTTTATGAATTCCGTTGAATGTCCTGAATGCAATGGCACAAGGCTAAAAAAAGAAGCTTTGTTTTACAGGATCAATGAGAAGAATATTTCGGAACTATCCCGGATGGATCTGGTGAACCTTTCGGAATGGTTCATGAATCTGGAAGAACATCTTGAAGATCGTCAAAAACTTATAGCCCACGAAATAATACGTGAAATCCAAAGCCGCCTGACATTCCTGCTGAATGTAGGTCTTGATTATCTTTCGCTCAACCGCACCTCAGGAAGCCTTTCGGGTGGCGAATCACAGCGTATACGACTGGCAACTCAGATAGGCTCACAATTAGTCGGTGTGTTGTATATCCTTGACGAACCCAGCATTGGCCTTCATCAAAGGGACAATCACAGACTCATCCGATCACTCAAGGATCTTCGCGATACAGGAAATTCGGTAATTGTGGTTGAACACGACCAGGACATGATTCTGGCTGCTGATCATGTAATTGATATGGGGCCCGGTGCAGGTACGCATGGCGGGCATGTTGTGGGCCAGGGTTCGCCTAAATCTCTGCAAAACTGTAAAAGTATCACTTGCCAATATCTTTCGGGAAAGAAAAAGATTGAGCTACCGCTGAAACGACGAAAAGTTGGCAAAGAATTTCTCTCGCTAACAGGAGCAACCGGCAATAACCTGAAAAATATCGATCTGAAACTTCCTCTTGGAGTGTTTACCTGCATTACAGGCGTTTCGGGCAGCGGCAAATCGAGCCTGATCAATGAAACACTTTACCCGATCCTGAGTAAGTATTTCTACCGCTCGGAAAAGAAGCCCCTTCCCTATTTAAAGATCGACGGGCTTAAACTTATTGACAAAGTCATCGAAATAGACCAGTCGCCTATTGGCCGAACACCACGATCGAATCCGGCAACATATACAGGTGTTTTTGACGAAATACGCAAATTGTTTTCGGCCTTGCCCGAGTCGAAAATTCGCGGTTACAAACCCGGACGCTTTTCCTTTAATGTAAAAGGAGGCCGCTGCGAAACCTGCCAGGGTGCCGGCATCAGGGTAATTGAAATGAATTTTCTTCCCGATGTGCATGTCCCCTGCGAAGTATGCGAAGGCAAGCGCTACAACCGCGAAACACTCGAAGTTCGTTACAAAGGCAAATCTATCACCGATGTGCTGAATATGACCATCGAAAATGCGGTTGAGTTTTTTGCAAATATCCCGTCTATTCTTCAAAAAATAAGTACACTGAACCAGGTTGGGCTTGGTTATATTACATTAGGACAGCAATCGACCACACTTTCAGGAGGTGAAGCGCAACGTGTAAAACTTGCCACAGAACTTTCGAAGCGCGATACAGGCAAAACGCTTTATATATTGGACGAACCTACTACCGGCCTCCACTTCGAAGATGTGAATATCCTTCTGCATGTGCTGAATAAGCTTGTCGACCGTGGTAACAGCGTACTTGTAATCGAGCACAACCTCGAAGTAATAAAAGTTGCTGACTATATCATTGACCTTGGTCCGGAAGGCGGTGAGCGCGGTGGGTATATTATTGCCCAAGGAACACCCGAACAGCTTATCAAAAACGAAGTCAGCTATACAGCACAATACCTGAAACTGATTATTGGGAATTAAAGAATATATAAGCTTGAAAAGCAGCAAATTAAAAACACTTTTTATACCTCACCTTTAGCATTATGAAAAGTACCATTGCCATTAATTGTATCAATTCAGGTACAACCAAAACAATACGCAGGGGCACTTCCCTGCATGAGCTGATTAAGGAATTCGGGGTGGAAATGAAAAACCCGATTCTTGGAGCTATGGTTAACAATGAGTTGGAAGAATTGTCATTTGAAGTATTTCACCCTATTTCAGTACAATTTATCGATATCACACATCCTGACGGAATGCGGATGTACCTTCGGGGACTTTCTTTTGTACTTTACAAAGCAGTTGATGAACTTTTTCCCGAGTCAAAACTTCGTATCAACCATTCCATTTCAAAAGGATTTTATTGTAAAATATATTCTCAGAACCAGGAATTAAAAGCTGAGGATGTAGTGAAGGTGAGGGAAAGGATGATCGAAATTGTAGCAGCAGATCTTCCGTTTATACACATGGAAGAAGAAACTGAAGAGGTGATAAAAAAGTTTGAAGCCAACGGCCTGAATGATAAAATCAGCCTGCTGAGGCACAAAGGGCAGAACTTTTCGAGCTATTACAAACTGGAGGGACATATTAATGCCTTTTACGGTTATATGGTTCCAGGTACCGGCTACCTGAAAGTTTTCGACCTCAACAGCTATTACAACGGAATGCTTCTGCAGTTGCCGCAAAAAAGCAATCCTTCACTTGTTGAGAATGTGATAACTCAAAATAAACTATTCGAAATTTTCCAGGAATTTTCGCAATGGATAAGGATTCTTGAAGTTCCCAATATAAGTGATCTCAATCATGCCTGTTCGAATGGCAAATCTGAAGACCTGATAAAGATATCAGAAGCACTTCATGAAAAGAAAATAGGTCAGATAGCAGATAGTATTAAGGCAAAAAGCAATCAGGTAAAGATTATTTTAATAAGTGGACCTTCGTCAAGCGGGAAAACAACTTTCGGTAAAAGATTGGCGATACACCTGATGGTAAACGGGATGAAACCCCTTAATTTATCGCTTGACAATTATTTTGTTGATAGAGATAAAACTCCGCTTGATGAATATGGAAATCATGATTATGAAGCACTGGAAGCATTGGATATCAACTATTTCAACCAAAATCTTTTACAACTTTTAAACGGTGAAAAGGTAGAGATTCCAAAATTTTCGTTTGAAACCGGAACCCGATATTATAACGGTGAAATCATGCATATGCAGCCTGACAATGTACTGATTATTGAAGGAATTCATGGTTTGAATCCTCAACTTACCAGTGCAATTCCTGCCGATTTAAAATTCAAAATCTATGTTTCGGCACTTACTTCTTTAAATATTGATGATCACAACCGCGTAAGCACAACCGATAATAGATTGATACGCCGATTGGTACGCGATTACCGCTTCCGCAAATATACCGCCCGCGATACCATTTCACGCTGGCAAAGTGTGCGCGATGGCGAAGAAAAACATATTTTCCCTTTCCAGGAAGAGGCTGATACAATGTTCAATTCGGCACTTTTATATGAACTGGCGGTATTAAAACCCTATGCCGAACCTATTCTCCGTGAGGTTCAGCCCAACCAAACCGAATATTCGGAAGCAACACGGTTAATGAGTTTCTTCAGTTACATTAAGTTGCTGAAGCCAAGAGAAATTCCGCCGACATCCATATTAAGAGAATTCCTGGGGGGAAGTAGTTTTAATTATTAATTTACATAAGACTCACTAATTGAAGGCCGGTAATTAGACTTGAAAATGGCTGATGAATTGGAATCGTTGCTTTCAGTTCATGATCCTGGATATCACATTTGTTCCAATTTGACCTGTTTATCAAACCTACTGTCGGTATCTTTGTTGTCTTATAAAAGGATACTTTGGAAAATCAAAATACAAAAAACGTTTTTACAGTTACCGGCATGGCCTGTGCTGCTTGTGCAGGAAGCGTAGAGAGCATGATTGCTTCACTGCCCGGCGTGAGCAGTGCTTCCGTTAATTATGCCGCTGCAAACGTTTATGTGAATTATAATCCGGAAATTGTTTCGCCTGGTGATTTCGTAAAAGCTGTTGAATCTATAGGTTATGGACTTATTATTGAGGAGGAAGATCTTAGCAAAAAGCTTTCCGATATTGAGCAGAAACATTTTAAGGATCTGAAAAGAAAACTATTTGTCGCTGTGCTTTTCTCTGTTCCGGTATTTATTTTATCCATGTTTCATCATATTCATTTAGATTATAAAAACTGGTTCCTGCTTGCCTTATCCATTCCTGTACTTGTATTTTCGGGTTCCGGATTTTTTAAAAATGCCTGGAAACAAGCCCGGCATCGTATGGTGAATATGGATACACTTGTTGCACTTAGCACGGGTATTGCATTTATTTTCAGCGCGATAAATACTATTGTTCCGGATATATTTCTTCGTGCCGGGCTTCAACCTCATGTATATTTTGAGTCGGCAACAGTAATAATTACATTTATACTCTCAGGGAAATTTCTTGAAGAACGTTCGAAAAGCAGGGCCTCATCGGTAATCCGCGGGCTGATGAACCTGCAACCAAAAAGACTTACGGTTACCCGCGATGGCATCGAAATGGAACTGCCACTTCCAATGGTAGTTCCAGGCGACCAGGTTATGGTGCGCCCCGGCGACAGGATTCCTGTTGACGGTAAAGTGATAAGCGGTGATTCGTACATCGACGAGAGTATGCTCTCGGGAGAACCGCTTCCTGTTTTTAAAACAACAGGAACAAATGTGTTCTCAGGAACCCTGAATAAAAACGGAAATCTGACAATTACCTCTACAAAAACCGGTAAAAACACTTTGCTGGCAGGCATTATTGCCATGGTGCAGGAAGCACAATCGGGTAAACCACCTATCCAAAAACTTGCCGATAAAATTGCATCTGTATTTGTCCCGGTTGTTCTGGTTATAGCTATGGTTACTTTTTTCGTCTGGTGGGTGTTTGGCCCTGATCCGGCAATTACTTTTGCATTCCTTACAACTATCAGTGTATTAATCATTGCCTGTCCGTGTGCGCTTGGACTTGCAACACCAACGGCTCTGATGGTCGGAATCGGTCGTGGGGCTTCGCAGGGAATACTGATCCGCAATCCGGAAAGCCTCGAAATTGCCTGTAAAATAACAGCTGTAATTTTCGATAAAACCGGAACTCTAACCACAGGGAAACCCACTGTAACCAAAAGCAACTGGTTCAATACCAATAAAAACCTTAAACAACTTTTATTTTCACTCGAAAAAAGATCAGCACATCCACTGGCTTTTGCAATTGCCGACTTGTACGTGAATAAGGAGATGCTACCGCTCGAAAATTTTGAAGACATTCCCGGTAAAGGCATAAAAGCCATATACCAAGGCAACACGTGTCTTGTCGGGAATAAATCACTTGTGGAAGAAAACAGGCTTGTGATTCCTGCCGGATATGAAGAAGCAAACTCAGTATTTTTTGCCTTTAACAATGAAATTGTTGCCGCTTTTTCGGTTGATGATACTATGAGGGAAGAAGCTGTTGAAGCTATCGGTAAACTTAAAAATGAAGGCGTCGAAGTGTTTATGCTTACCGGCGACAAAGAATCGGCAGCTGCTGAGATGGCTGATAAAGCAGGCATCACCCATTATTTTGCCGGCGTACTTCCAGCCGATAAGAGCCACTTTGTTGCGGATCTGAAGAAAAAAGGATACAATGTTGCCATGGTGGGCGATGGCATCAACGATTCGGCGGCACTGGCTGAAGCTGACCTTGGCATTGCAATGGCTTCTGGCTCCGATATCGCAATTGACAGTGCAGGAATTATCCTTATGCATGGCGATTTACGCGCTGTTGCCCAGGCCATCCGGTTATCGAAAACCACTGTAAAAATTATCCGGCAGAATTTCTTCTGGGCATTTTTCTACAATATTATTGCCATTCCAGTTGCAGCCGGAGTACTTTTCCCCTTCACGGGATTTCTGCTTAGTCCTATGATTGCAGGTGCGGCTATGGCAATGAGTTCGGTTACAGTTGTATTGAACAGTTTGCGGTTAAAACGGGTAGTTTTATGAAATGAAGAAAATACAATATGTCGGATGTTGGATGTCGGATGTCGGATGTCGGATGTCATGAAACCAGAAACCCTTCAAACCCTTCAAACCTTACTAACGGGTAGTACAGACGCGGTATACCGCGTCTCTACCCACAACCCTTCAAACCCTTCAAACCCTTCAAACATTTTAACCCATTGAGCCCACATTTTCATCATCACGATCATAAAGCAGAAACCAATCTGAAAATGGCTTTCTGGCTCAACGCTTTGTTCGCTTTAGTCGAAATTGCAGGTGGAATTATGACAAATAGTGTGGCCATACTTTCCGATGCTTTTCATGATATGGGCGACTCCGTTGCACTTGGCCTTGCCTGGTATTTTCAGCGTGTTTCGTCAAGGCAGCGGGATGAAAAATATACGTATGGATATAAAAGATACTCTCTGGTTGGTGCAACAATCAGTGCAGCAATTCTTCTGATAGGATCAATAATTATTATTTCCCAGGCTGTTCCGCGCTTATTTGCACCTGAAACTGTCCACGCGAAGGGCATGCTGTATCTTGCAATAGCAGGAATAATTATTAACGGGCTGGCAATGTTCCGGCTTAAAGGTGGGCATAGTCAGAATGAAAAAGTAATATCCCTTCATTTGCTCGAAGATGTCCTGGGATGGGTGGCTGTTTTGATTGCCAGTATCATCATGAATTATTGGAATATCCCGATCCTTGATCCGATTTTATCACTGATTATTACAACTTTTATTCTTTTCAGGGTTTTTGGTAATATGCGGCAGACATTCAGGATATTTATGCAGGCTGCTCCGTCAGAGGAAGAAGTCGAACATTTAAAAACTCACCTTGTTGAAATCAGTGGCGTTATTGATGTTCATGATATGCATTTCTGGACCATGGATGGCATCTATAATATTGCATCACTGCACGTTAGTGTAAATCCAACGATTACCGTTTCCGAAACCGAAGTAATTAAACTGGAAGTCCGATCTTTGCTGAAAACCGAAGGTTTTGCTCATACTACGATTGAAATTGAACCGGACGGTAAACTTTGTGAGCTATCCGATTGTTAATCAGGTACTCATTTTCTTAAAAATCAGACATCGTATTTAATATCATCATACACAATCAATAATGGACAAAATACAAACTCTCCGTTTCAAGACCAGCCTGAAGTGCAGTGGCTGTGTCAGGGCAATTACACCCGGACTCGAAAGTCTCAATACGATAGAACACTGGAATGTTGACCTCGAAAGTCCGGAAAAAGTGCTCGAAGTTCAGGCAACTGACGATATCTCGGAAATGGTAATTGAAAGCGTAAAAAAAGCCGGCTATCAGATAAGCCGGCTGTAAAAAAGATTAGTCTGTCCTTGTTTTATCTTTTGGCAATAATATCCCAGTCAGCCAATTGCCAGAATGCATTCACGTAATCCGGGCGACGGTTCTGAAAATCAAGATAATAGGCATGTTCCCAAACATCACAGGTGAGCAGAGGTTTCAACCCGTCGCGCATCGGATTTGCAGCATTCCCGGTAGTCACAATTGATAGTTTACCTTCAGAATTCAGCACCAGCCAGGCCCATCCTGATCCAAACTGATTAACGGCTGCCTCATTGAACTTTGTTTTAAATGCTTCGAATGAACCGAAATCACGGTTGATCATTTCCAGCAGTTTGCCTGAAGGAGTTGTATTCCGCTTTGCAGAAAACCCTTCCCAGTAAAAAGTGTGATTCCAAACCTGGGCAGCATTGTTAAAAATACCGCCTTCGGCTTTCATAATAATTTCTTCGAGTGTGGCATTTTCAAAGGCAGTGCCGGAAATCAGGCTGTTAAGCTTTGTAGCATAAGCCTGGTGATGCTTTCCATAATGGAATTCGATGGTTCGTGCGCTGATAATCGGTTCCAGAGCGTCGGGCGCATAAGGAAGTGATGGAAGTTGAAATGTCATGATTTTTAGGATTTAAATGGTGGTTATTTTGGAGAATTGAGTGGCGTGGGAGGAATGCGTAACGGAAGAGGATTGAGTGAAGAGGGAGGATTGAGTGATTCGGTGGTCATTCAGTAGTTGAGGGGAGAGAGGTTTGGGAGGTGTGGGAAGTTGTGAATGGTCATTCGATGGTCATTCGGTGGTTGAGGATAGAGAGGTTTGAGATCAGTCGTTGAGGGGTTGAGAGAGCTGAGTTTAACAAGAATCATGGAGAGGTCATTCAGTGGTGGAGGGTTGAGTTTTGGGGTGTTTCCAATTCAGTTGTTGTTTTCTTCCTTATATTTTCACTTCGAATGTTGCATTTTGACCGGCTTAGGCGGATTGAGTTTTGCATTGAAAAAGCCCTGTTATCTGATAAAATTCGTCGAGTATTTGGTTTCATTCCCTTTTTCATCTTCAAGGTAAAGTGTAAATGTATTCTTGCCTGGCTCAGCAACCTTGTCGAAACGATAAATCATCAGTTTGTTTTTCGGATCCCATTCAACTAAAGCCCATTTTCCGTTAACCTCTCCCCTGTATTTACTTATTCCCGAAAAATTATCCGATACCGTGAATTTTAATACCGTCCTGCTTTTGCTGTTTTCAGTTCTTGGTTTTATTACTGGTGCTATTGTATCAATTGCAATTGCGTAACCATCGAAAATATTGGTTGAACCAGTTATATACCCATTTTCAAAACTTCCGCTCACCGGGCTGCGCTTTCCCTTCCTGTCAATACGCATAAGCAATGCTTTGCCCCGCAAATTCTGCGGAAGCCTTCCTGCTTTTATCGAAACCTTTATCTTACTGTGTAACGGGACTTCGGCAGTGTGAAGATAATGAATATCCGAAAACATCCCGCTGGTTCCTGCTGCCTTTTTGTAACTGAAAACAATATCTTCGTATAAACAGCCAGCCGGCAATTCAACATTCAGGTCTGTCGAAATAAACTTATTGATTTTATTATACCTGAAAGCCAGAGTTGTATCAGCTACCTCAATATCCGGCACCAGCACTATTCCGGATGGTTTCTGAGCATTTACCAAAAAACGCAGATTGACAGTGTTTTCAGCCAGATCACCAACTGTTATCAATATTTCGTGCACTTTTTCATCTGTAAAAGTCAGTATCCCGTTGGAACCATCAGTCATAAAAAAACTTAGCTGGTTGCCTGGCAGTTTCCTTGATTTCACTATCCTGTTGCCGGAAATGTAGTTGGAAACATAATCGATTGATGCATTTATATACCGGCTTTCTGCAAATGAAAAGCTATCGCAAACCATCGAATAAAAAATCGACTTATCCATATACATTTTCATGCTGTAAAAACCATTCCGGTTGCTCTGGTTATGGTGATGATCGAAAGCCTGCACTCCGATACTGAAATTCCCCCATAGCGTAAGTGTATCTTTTGTGGTGAGCCGATATTCTTTTGTTCCTGTTTTTTTAACATTAAACCGTGCGTCTGCATTGGAAGAATTGATCAGGCTGTTTTCATTTTCCGGGTATATTTTAATAAAATCAATATAGGGAGGATAATTATCGGTTATACTTAAACCAAAAAGCATCGGATTAATAGTACGTTCGGTTTCGGTATTACGCAATTCGAAGTGAAGATGAGGTCCGCCCGATGAGCCTGAATTACCGGCATAACCAATCAATTGCCCTTTCTTCACGTAAATAAATTCTTTTTTAACAGCAGGAAAAAGATCCACATCAAAACTCTTCAACCTGTATTGGTTAGTTCTAAGATATTCAGTTATTGAATCACTGTACCTTTGAAGGTGGCCATACACAGATGTAAATCCATTCGGATGATCAATATACAAAGCATTTCCAAAGCCTACAGGCGATACCCTTACACGCGAAATTACACCATCAGCTACCGCGAAAACAGGTAAACCTTCCTTCTGCTGCACCGGGAAATCAATCCCTGAATGGAAATGATTTGGACGGATTTCAGCAAAAGAACCGTTCACCGAAAGGTCGATGTTAAGTGGCGATGAGAAATACCCTTTGGGAATAGCAATCTGAGCTGATAAATTTTCTAAAGGCATTATTATCAGCAATATAATTAGTAGCAGGAAATAAATTTTCATTTTACAAACTTACTCTTTGTAAGGCTTGGAAACAACCAGATAATTATTAAAAACTCATAAAACATTACCCAAACACAAACAGAATGCCACTTCATACCAATATATACTGTCAATAAGAAAACGAGTTAAAAATGAGTTCTGCCCACGCGCACCCCTTTGCTTCGGCTTGGTTCGGCTTCGCTCACCAACCATCGCTCAGCACCCGTAGGGAGTGTGCGCACAGAAGATTGAGTTTTGTATACCAAACCTGAAATTAAAGGAAATGAGCAAGTTTACGTAAAATGATGAGTTTTCTTACTATATAGCACTCATTATCAAACAATTCAGACTCTATTAAATTTACTGAAATTATATTGAATAACTGAAAGGTAAATTGCAACCATCATAACTCCTGCTCCCGAAACAATAAACATAGCTTTCATTCCAAGTGTAAACCATATTAACCCAGCCAGGCTACTGGCAAGCATTGTAAATATACTTGCAAAACTTGTATAAAACCCAATGGCTGTCGCGGTTTTATCCTTTTCGGCAATATTGCTTATCAATGCTTTCGAAATTCCCTCACTTGCTGCAGCGTAAAGGGCATACATGCCGAAAAGTGTTATAAACTGCCACGGCAGAATTGCGAAACCCATCAAACTATATACAAGGGCAAAAACCACCAACCCGACTATTAGTGTACGTGCCAGTCCGAATTTATCAGCCAGAATACCTACTGGAAAAGAAAGCAATGCATAAACCAGGTTATAAAAAATATATACTCCAATCATATAGGTATCAGAAAACCCTTTGCTTTTTATTGAAAGCAAAAGGAACGCATCTGAACTATTAAACAAAGTAAAAGCCAGCAAACCAGCTACCAGCAGTTTATATTGCTTTGTCGATTGCTTCCAGTAAGCCAGAAAGGAGAAAAGTCCGGGCGACTGTTTCCTGTTAACGCTTCCATGTTTGTCCTTTAAAAGAAAAGTGAGCGCTATTGCAATTATTCCCGGAACAACAGCAATAATAAAAAGCCATTTATACTGAGCAGGATAATAGTAAAGAAATATGAGTGCTGCCAATGGCCCCACTGCGGCACCAGCCGTATCCAAAGCCCTGTGAAATCCGAACACTTTGCCTTTGTTCTCTTTTGTTGCTTCATCGCTGAGCATAGCATCGCGGGCACCGGTTCGAATGCCTTTTCCTAGCCTGTCGAGTGTGCGGGCAAAAAATACCCATAGCGGAAATGTAAAAACTGCCATTAAAGGTTTGGAAATGGCACTCAAAGTATATCCCCATCGCACAAAAGGAACACGGCTCCCCGATTTGTCCGAAAAATTACCGAAGTATCCTTTGCTAAGTCCCGCTGTTGCTTCGGCCACACCTTCGAGAACACCTATCAGTAAAACAGAGAAACCGATGGATTGTAAATAAATCGGCATAACCGGATAAAGCATTTCGCTGGCTATATCAGTAAAAAAACTGACAAACGAAACCAGTAAAACTGTGCGGGTAAGAATTGATCGCATCATGGGCTGAAAAGAATAAATAAAAGATGAAAAGATGCAAATGTAATACCTTTTTAAAATGACTTTTTATTTATAATCCCTGATAAAAAAGTATCACAGATAAGTGAAGTCCCGCATCGGAATTATGCTGTATCTATAACAGAAACTAATGGACAGAAAATCTGAATCTTTATTATCCCGTCTGGCTGATTTTCACCAGATTATCAATATTTAATATCTCAAAATCATTTCCATTTACCTGTATAATGCCTTCATCCTTAAACTCACGTAATATCCGGATCGCACTTTCCTTCGACATCCCCGACATATCAGCAAGATCCTGGCGTGAAAGAGTAGTGTGAAAAGGATTTGTTTCATAAACTTTATCCTTAAGGTAAAGTAAAACATCTGCAATACGCCCGGGCATCTGTTTCTGAGTCAGGCTAATAAACAATTCATAATTATAAATTGATTGTAAGCTCACCTTGCTGAGAAAATCCTCTGCAAAATCAGGATTAGTGCGAATCAGCGATTTAAAAGTAACCAGGTCGACAAGGCAGGCCACAGAATCTTCAATAGCCATTGCTGAAAAATGATGCATCTGATCAGCATAAATACCGGGCCCAAGAATATACTCAACTGGCTTGATAACACTCAAAATAAGATTTTTATCATTATAGCCCTCAATATATGTTTTTACTTTGCCCTGGGTAAGACAAAGGAAATGCATATTTGGTGTCCCTTGTTTAAAGATGAGTTCACCCGCTTTAAAATGTACTTCTATGCGTTTATCATCGATCTGGTCAAGCTCTGTCTGGCAAAGGCAGCTGAAAATATCAGCCTTATCTTTACAGGTGGAACAGCCCTTATTATATTGAGTGTATTGATTCACTTTGTTTTATCTTTGGAGTTAGTCATAAGCTGCACTACTTCAGGAATACTATTATTTGTACCAGCAGCAGCTTCCTTTTGAGGGTACAAATATAATGACATATATCAATACTTCGACTGATAAGTATCAAAATATTATTGTTAAACAATCATATATAAAAGACTCACTATTTCAGTTTAAAAGCATTCCTTTGTATCATTAAAAGCATCAATATTGTTATCATTCAAACCTGAATTAATAAGCTCATTTGTAAATCATTAAATATCATACCGATGAAAAAAAGAAACCTTGGATTATTATTTCTTACCGGCACATTGATTATGTTGCTAAGCTCCTGTGAATACGATTTCATTGTTACTGCTCCAAAAGCTGCTGCACCTCCACCCGAAAGTGATACAATCAGTTATTCGCAGGATATTCAACCGTTTTTTGATAGCGAATGTGTATCGTGCCATCAGGGCGGCATTGCTCCTGATTTAAGGCCTGCTAAATCATATTCAGCACTTGTTCCTGATTATGTTGTGGTTAAGGAACCCGAAAACAGCAATCTTTACACAAAATGCGCTCCGGGTGGAAGTATGGCCCCCTATACGCCTGCTGCTGACCTGGCCCTGATTGAACGATGGATTAATGCAGGTGCAAAAAACGATTAAGTTGGTAAAAATACATAAAAATAGAAAAAAAATATGAAAAACGTTTATATAACACTTAGAATCAGCACTTTAACCTTATTGGCTTTATTCCTGTTGCAAACAACTGCTTTCGGACAGGAAGAAGCTACCGAAGATACCATTGTTGAAACCCCGGTTGAACGCCCGGTTCGTCCGGCATTTGAAAGCGGACTTTTATTCGATGCTGCAACCACTACATTATACCCGTCGAAAACACTCGAAATGATTATTCAACATCGCTTTGGAATTATTGATTTTAATGACGATAATACAGATTTCCTCGGCATTTGGGGTGCTTCGAACATCAGGATAGGCATGAATTACAGCATTTTGGACAACCTGACAGTTGGTGTAGGTGCTACCAAATTCAATAAAATGGAAGACATACAGCTTAAATACCGTGTAATTGAACAAACCCGTTCGAACAGCATCCCTGTCACGGTTATGCTTTACGGTGTTGCCGGCATTGATGGTAGTGCAAAATCGAAATGGGACGGAACTCCTGATTCATTAGAACCAAAATATAAATTCAGCAACAGGCTGTCCTATTTCACACAAGTTATTGTTTCACGCCGTTTTAACGATAAATTATCACTTCAGATTGCTCCGGGATTTACACATTATAACAGCGTAGATTCAGTGTACAACCACGACAGGTTCTCCTTATCCTTTGCAGGCAGGTATAAATTCTCGCCACAGGGATCATTTATTATTTCCGGTGATTTCCCAGTGGATATTGAAAGTCTGAAAGACTATAAAAAAGTTGATCCTAAAACAGTTATTTACGACAGACCAAATGTTTGTGTAGGTTTCGAAATCTCAACAAGCACACATGCGTTCCACATTTACCTGGCTTCCGCACAAGGAATATTACCACAGGAAGATATTATGTGGAATAAAAATGACTTCTTCAAAGGAGAATTCCTTATTGGATTGAATATCACACGCTTGTGGAATTTTTAATTCTTAAACACGTGTCTGGAATACTTTTTGCAATTAAAACAATTTATAACCAATAAATAAAAACAGTATGAAAAACTCAATTAAACTTGCTGCTATCATTTGCGTAGCAATTATGTTCGTGTCGGCCAACATGGCAATGGCACAAAAAGCAGGCGGTCCCTGGACAGTTCCTGCTAAGTACAAAGCAATGAAAAGTACAGTTAAAGCCGGAGATGCTTCCATTAACAGTGTTGGTAAGGAAACCTACAACAAGCATTGCAAATCATGCCACGGAGCAAAAGGATTAGGTGATGGCCCGAAAGCCGCCAACCTTAAAACCAGCACCGGTGATTTTTCGTCTGCTAAATTTCAGGCTCAATCCGATGGTGATATATATTACCAGTCATTTATAGGTCGCGATGAAATGCCGAATTTCGAAAAGAAAATTCTTGACGAAGCTGACAGATGGGCTGTGATTATGTACATGCGTACAATGAAGAAATAATTATTATTGAAAAGGTGTTCTGTCTGAAACCAGAACACCTTTTTTCTTCTTACAGCCTGCAAATTACTTACGCTAATTTCTACCTGAAAATGACTCAATTATTTACACGTTGCTTCCTGAAAACTACACTTTATATGCTGTTTGTAGTGATGGTAGCAATAATTGTTCCTGCTAATGCATTGGGGCAAAACAATAAAAAAGCTGAAAACGCAGATTTCAATGAGAAATGCCTGAAATGCCACGGGCAGTCGAAATACAAATATCTGAACCCCGAATCCGGTTCGGAAGTAACCAAAAGGATGTATCTCGAAACCATTGTGAACCGCGATGAATACGGGAACTCAAATCACGGGATGTTCAAATGCACCGACTGTCACGCCGAAGATTATGATACTTTTCCTCACCCGGGCCGACTGAGGATGGAATCCAAGTATGCCTGTATCGATTGTCACGGTGGTGATGAGGCATACGCAAAATTTAAATTTGAAGAAATTGAAGTGGAATATCAGGCAAGTGTTCATGCTACCAAGCACGGTGATGACTTTAACTGCTGGAAGTGCCACAACCCTCATACATATAAAAGCAATGCGCGCTCCGACAATAAAATAAAGGACATAGTTGCCTATGACAATGCAATCTGCCTGAACTGCCATGGAGATATCACGAAATACCAGATGCTCACGGATAAAGTAAATCCAAACATTATCCAAAAACACGAATGGCTGCCCAACCAGGCTTTACACTTTAAAAGTGTACGCTGCATCGAATGTCATGCCCGCACAAATGATTCCATACTTGTTGCTCATAATGTACAACCCAAAGAAAAAGCAGTCCGCCGGTGTGTTGAGTGCCATTCGACAAACTCGATACTTATGGCAACACTATATAAACACAAAGTGCAGGAAGAACGCAGCAAAGCAGGTTTTTATAATGGTGTAATTATGAATGAAGGTTATGTAATGGGCGCCAACCGAAATTACTACCTGGGCATTATAAGCCTAATCATGTTTGGCTGCGTGGCTGCCGGAATTTTATTACATGCAACGTTGAGAATCATAAAACGCAAGAAATAATGTCAGGAAAAATATATCTCTACCCAATGTGGATCAGGCTATGGCATGCCCTAAATGCCATTTTAATCATACTACTCATAATCAGTGGTATAAGCATGCAATACACCAACCCGGCAAATCCATTTATCCGTTTTGATATTGCTGTATCCATGCATAATATAAGTGGTATAATACTTACGGTGAATTATGTCTTTTTCCTTTTCGGAACATTTTTAACTCCTAATGGAAAATACTACAAACTTACATTTAAAGGATTAATAAACAGACTGATAAAACAATTTACTTATTATACCTTCGGGATTTTTAAACATGAGAAACCGCCGTTTCCTGTGACCAAGGAGAGTAAATTTAATCCTTTGCAACAATTTACATATGTTGTTGCTATGTTTACCCTGGTGCCAATAGTAATTATAACCGGCTGGGCTTTGTTGTATCCCGAATTAATACTCACCAAAATTTTAGGCGGAAGCGGACTGAAGATTAACATCTTTTTTCATGTAATCATTGGATTCTTTGTTTCCTTCTTTATGTTTATCCATATCTATTTCTGTACAATCGGCGCAACGTTTGTCAGCAATTTCAGGAGTATGATAACCGGTTTTCACGAGTCGCACGATTAAAATTCCTGTATGCAGAATTCGTTATAATCAACGGATTCTGCTTTTTATTGATTTGTTATATTAACCTATTTATATATATAATTGCATCCCGAATGAAAGAATTTCCTACTTTAGCACCTCTTAAATCCTAAAAATCATTTCAATTCCTCAAACCCTTAAATACCAATACATATGAAAACATCAATCCGATTAGCTGCATTTCTTTTTACAGCAATCCTTTTCGTTATAGCTAACATAGCTGCAGCGCAAAAAGCAGGCGGTCCATGGACAGTACCGGCAAAGTACAAAGCAATGAAAAGCACTGTTAAAGCAGGTGATGCCTCCATTAACACTGTTGGTAAAGAAACTTACAACAAGCATTGCAAATCGTGCCATGGGGCAAAAGGCTTAGGCGATGGCTCAAAATCAGCAAGTTT
>Ga0335397_10004562_pt1 | contig 18285 bp, 13 predicted proteins | sample MAT04_FD_205740 | JGI IMG/M metagenome (GOLD analysis project Ga0335397, IMG submission 205740) | Freshwater microbial communities from Lake Fryxell liftoff mats and glacier meltwater in Antarctica - MAT-04 (spades assembly) (version 2) ... | reverse complement strand
CTGCCCCCGCGCTGGTCGGTGACTCGTCGGTGCTGGTCACCGACGTCACCCTCGACTCGCGCGAGGTGCGCCCCGGTTCTTTGTTCTGTTGCGTTCGGGGTGAGCACCGTGACGGCCACGAATTCGCCGCAGCGGCGGTGTCGGCGGGCGCGACAGCACTGCTCGTCGAGCATCAACTCCCCGTGCCCGTGACGCAGCTCGTGGTCCGCGACTCACGTGGCGCCACCGGGTGGATCGCCGCGTCGGCGCACGACCACCCGTGCGACTCGTTGCTCACCGTAGGTGTCACCGGCACGAACGGCAAGACCACCGTGTCACAGCTCATCGGTCACGTGTTGCGCGCCACGGGCCGCCGCACGGAGGTGTTCGGCACCCTGTCCGGTCGGTTCACCACCCCCGAGGCGCCCACATTGCAGCGGGCACTCGCCGAGTGTCGCGACGACGGCGTCGCAGCAGTGGCGATGGAGGTGTCGTCACACGCGCTCGTGTACGAGCGGGTGGCCGGGGCTCACTTCGACGTGTCGGTGTTCACCAACCTGGGTCGCGACCACCTCGACCTGCACGGCACGGTCGAGCGGTACTTCGCCGCCAAGGCCCGCCTGTTCGAACCGCGCCTGTCGGAGGTGGGCGTCGTGAACACCGACGACGTGCACGGCCGTCTCCTGTTCGACACCGCTTCGATCTCGCTCGTGCCCTTCTCGGCTGACGACGCGAGCGACGTCGAGATCGGGGCCACGTGGCACAGCTACACGTGGCGCGGGCGACGGATGCACGTCGGCATGGGCGGCGGCTTCAACCTCATGAACAGCCTGGCCGCGGCCACCGCCTGCGTGGCCGCAGGACTGTCGGAGGACGACGTGGCCGGAGCCCTGTCCCAAGCCGCCCCCGTGCCCGGGCGATTCGAACCGATCGACGAAGGTCAGTCGTTCTCGGTAGTGGTCGACTATGCGCACACGCCCGACGGGTTGGACGAGGCGCTGCGCGCTGCTCGTGGGGCGGCGGGCGACGGCCGCGTGATCGTCGTGTTCGGCTGCGGTGGTGACCGCGACCGGGAGAAGCGTCCGCTCATGGGTGCCGTGGCCGCCCGCCTCGCAGATCAGGTGGTGATCACCTCGGACAACCCCCGATCGGAGGAGCCGATGGCCATCATGAATGCCACGGTGGCCGGGGTACCCGACGACTACCGTGGCTCCGTTGTGATCGAGCCCGACCGAAGGACCGCCATCGGCGTCGCGCTGCAGATCGCCCGCACGGGCGACGTGGTGCTGATCGCTGGCAAGGGCCACGAGACCACCCAGACCATCGGTGATCTCGTGTTGCCCTTCGACGACCGCGCCGTGGCACGGGAGCTGCTGGCCTCCATGGCGGGGGGCCACCCGTGATCGCTGTCATGATCGCCGGTGCCACGGCGATGGTCGTCTCGCTGTTCGGCACCAGGTTCCTCATCACCTTCTTCCGCAACCGCGGGAAGGGCCAGCCGATCCTCGGCAAGGAGGATCACGGGCCCGAGCACCACATGGCCAAGCAGGGCACGCCCACCATGGGCGGCCTTGCGATCATCGGCGCTGCGTTCGTCGGCTGGATGGTGGCCCACGTACGCGACGGCCTGGTGTTCTCGACCCAGGCGATGATCATGTGGTGCGGCATCCTGATCATGTCGTTCATGGGGTTCCTCGACGACTACATCAAGATCACGAAGGCTCACAACCGGGGCATCTTCTGGAAGCGCAAGAGCTGGATCACCCTGACACTCGCGGTCGGTGTGGCCTGGTGGCTGTCGGCCGGCACCGGCATCAGCGAGACCCTTTCGGTCACCCGCGCCACCTATCCGGGCTGGGACCTCAACACCATCGTGTGGATCCTCTGGGCAGGCGTCATCATCTGGGCGACCACGAACGCGGTGAACGTGACCGACGGTCTCGACGGCCTCGCCGGTGGATCGGCGATGATGGGCTTCGTCGCCTTCGCGATCATCGCCTACTGGGCGTTCCGCAACGACGACATCTACGGCGCCGTCGTGAACCCGCTCGACCTCGCCACCTTGGCGGCGGGCTTCGCCGGGGCCTGCGCCGGGTTCCTCTGGTTCAACGCCGCGCCGGCACGCATCTTCATGGGTGACGTGGGCGCGCTCGGCGTCGGCTCTGCGCTCGCCCTGCTCTCGCTCGGCACGAACACCCAGATGCTGCTGATCCTCATCTGCGGCATCAACGTGATGGAGGCCGGTTCGGTCGCCATCCAGATGGGCGTGTTCAAGGCCTCGGGCCGCAAGAAGCGACTGTTCCGGATGTCGCCGATCCACCACCACTTCGAGTTGCTCGGATGGCCCGAGACCACCGTGATCATCCGCTTCTGGATCATCCAGGGGGCGTGCATCGCGACCGCGCTCGCGCTCTTCATCGGCGACTTCACACGTCTGGAGGGCCTGCGGTGACCGCTCCACACAGCACTCCGACGGCGCTGGTGCACGGGGTGGCCGTCGCCGGAGCAGCCGTGGCTCGCGCGTTGGCAGCCCGTGGATATCGCGTGCTCCTAGCCGACGATGCTCCCGACGATGCCAAGCGCGAGCTGGCAGGCGAGCTGGGGACCGAGCTCATCGAGCGTCCTGGTACCGACGCCATCGCCCGGTTGCTGGCGCAGGTCGATCTGGTGTCACCTGCTCCCGGCGTGCCGGAGACCCACGAGCTCGTCCGTGCTGCGCTGGCCACTGGCGTCGCGCTGCGCACGGAGATCGACCTCGCCCACGAGTGGGAGCAGGAGCGTCCGGGCGGCCCGCGCCCGATGGTGGCGATCACGGGTACCGACGGCAAGACCTCCACCACGATGCTCGCTGCTGCGTTGTTGACGGCCGGCGGCCTCCGCGCGGCGGCCGTTGGCAACACCGAGATGCCGTTCGTCGCTGCGCTCGACGACGACGTCGATGCCTTCGCCATCGAGTGCAGCAGCTTCAGGTTGTCGTGGATCCGCTCGTTCCGCTCCGAGGCTGCCGTCTGGCTGAACCTCGCGCCCGACCACCAGAACTGGCACGTCTCGATGGATTCCTACGAGCGGGCGAAGGCGAACATCTGGTTGCATCAGCGGTCGAGCGACGTGGCCGTGGGTTGCACGGACGACGCAGTCGTGATGCGTCACCTCGCCGCAGCGCGAGCCCGTCGTGTCACCTTCGGCCTCGGCGACGGCGACCATCATGTGGTCGGTTCGCTCGACGCCTCGGGCGACCGGCGGATGCTGGCATCCGCCTCTGGGGCCTATGCCTCGGTCGCCTCGCTTCGCCGTTGCTTGCCGCACGACCTCTCGAATGCGCTCGCTGCGGCGTCGGCCTGCATCGAGAGTGGCCTCGTCGCACCCGGGTGCATCGACGCCGGCCTGGCCGAGTTCCGGGTGCCGCCGCACCGGATCGAACCGGTCGGCGAGCTGGACGGGGTCACCTGGTACAACGACTCCAAGGCCACGACGCCACATGCCGCGCTCACGGCCATCCGGTCGTTCGACATGCAGGTGCTGATCGCCGGCGGTCGCAACAAGGGACTCGATCTCTCCTCGCTCGCTGGCGCATCGGCGCGCATCCGAACGGTCGTCGCGATCGGCGAGGCGGCCGGTGAGGTCGCTGCTGCGTTCGACGGTCGCTGCCCGGTGGTGATGGCCGACTCGATGCCTGCGGCCGTGGCCGCAGCACGCACGGCCGCACGGCCGGGCGATGCGGTGCTGCTGTCGCCCGCATGCGCGAGCTTCGACTGGTATCCGACCGGGGGGTACCCCGCTCGGGGCGACCACTTCCGGCAGCTCGTCGCCGACATGACCCGAGCCGTTGCGCCAGGCACACTCATCGGAGGACCACCGACGTGAGCACCCCGAGCATCGCCGTCCGTCGGCGACAGGCCGCCGAGCGGGCGGCCGCCCTGCGCCGCAGCGACCATGGCGGTGTCGAGCCCCGACCGCAGCTCCCGCCGCCCACGACGTTCTACGTCATCGCACTCGTGGTCACCGTGTTCACGATGCTCGGGTTGGTGATGGTGCTGTCGGCATCCTCGATCCGCCTGTTCCACCAGGGCGAGTCGCCCTGGCGGACCTTCAACCGTCAGGTCGTGTGGGCAATCCTCGGCACCGTTGCGTTGTGGATCTGTGCTCGTGTGCCGTATCAGTCGTGGCGGAGATTCGTCGTGCCTGGGCTGGCGCTGTCGACCGGCCTGATGCTCCTGCCGTTCGTCCCGGGTGTCGGACTGCAGGTGAACGACGCGAGCGCGTGGGTGTCGCTCGGTTCGCTCAGCCTCCAGCCGAGCGAGTTCTTGAAGCTGGCAGTGCTGCTGTACTGCGCTGATCTGCTCACCAAGCGCGGCGACGAGATGCACGACCTCAGCCGAACCCTGAAGCCCACGCTCATGGTCGCGGCACTGGCCGCCGGCCTGTGCCTGCTGCAGGGCGACCTGGGGTCGGCGATCGTGCTCGCCGGCATCGTGTTCGCCGTGGCCTTCGTGGGCGGCACGCCGCTCGTACCGATCGCTGCAGCGGGCGCCATCGGCATGGGCGCCGCGGCGCTGTTCGTGATGTCGAGCCAGCGCCGGATCAACCGGTTCACTGCGTTCCTCGACGTGGCCGGCAACCGTGACCACCTGAGCTATCAGACCTACCAGGCGATGATCGCGATCGCCCAGGGCGGCACCACGGGGGCCGGTCCGGGCCGCGGGCTCAACAAGCTGGGCGACTTCCTGCCGCTGGCCCACAGCGACTTCATCTTCGCCGTCGTCGCCGAGGAACTCGGCCTGATCGGCGTCGTGGCCGTGGTAGGTGGTTTCCTGGTCCTCACCTATTGCGGCGTGCAGGTGGCGCTCGCCGCCAGCGACCGTTTCGGCAGCCTGCTCGCCGGTGGCATCGTCGGCTGGCTGGTGGTGCAGACCACCATCAACATCGGCGGGGTCACCGGTCTCATGCCGGTCACAGGACTCACGCTGCCGTTCTTCTCGGCCGGTGGCAGCTCGCTGTTCGTGTGCATGGCGGCGGCCGGCCTGCTGCTCAACGTGGCCCGCCACACCCGATGACCCACGCCGTCGTCACCGGCGGTGGCACGTCCGGACACGTCCTGCCCGCGCTGGCGATCATGGATCGTCTCGTTGCCGCCGGACACCCGGCGTCGGAGTTGCACTACGTCGGCACCGAGCGCGGCATCGAGTCGCGCCTGTTGCCGCCCACGGGTTACGGCTACACCCTGCTCGACGTGGTCGGACTCCAGCGAGCACTCACCCGACGGAACCTCGCGGTGGCGCCGAAGCTGCTGCGGTCCACCCGTCGAGCGGTGGGAGTCCTGCGCGAGCTCCGCCCCTCGGTGGTCGTGAACGTCGGCGGCTATGCGAGCCTGCCGGCAACGCTCGCCGCCCGCAGGCTGCACGTACCGGTCGTGGTGGTGAGCTACGACCTCCGCCCGGGTCTGGCCTCGAAACTCGCCGCTCGCTCGGCAGCGGCGGTAGCGGCCGCCTTCCCTGACTCGCCGCTGCCTCGCGCTCATCTCACGGGCGCGCCCATCCGTCCCGAGATCATCGCAGTCGACCGATCCCGCGATCGCGAGGCCGCCCGCACCGCGCTCGACATCCCGCTCGACCGGCGGGTGATCACGGTGTTCGGCGGTTCGCTCGGGGCGCGAGCAGTCAACGAGGCGGTGGCCGCGCTGGTCGAGTCGTGGGCCGAGCGGGCCGATGTCTTCGTCCATCACGTGGTCGGTGACCGGTGGCTCGCCGACGCGCCCCCTTCACGCCCCGGTCCAGCGGGCATCATGTACCGCGTGATCGGCTACGACGACCGGATGCCTGCGCTCTATGCGGCGAGCGACCTGATGATCGTGCGCGCCGGTGCGAGCACGATCGCGGAGCTTGCAGCCACCGGTACCCCGGCCATCGTGGTGCCGTGGCCGGGTGCGGCCGAGAACCATCAGCTCGACAACGCTCGCACGCTGACCGACCACGGTGCAGCAGTGTTGCTCGAGGAGCGCGACCTCGCTCTTGCGAGCCTGCAGGCGGCCGTCGGTCGGCTCCTCGAACGGCCGGGCGAGTTGGCGTCGATCGGCGCAGCCGCTCGACTGCAAGGCGAACGGCATCGCGGCGACTCCCTGATCGAGTTGATCGACGCAGTGGCCGATCGGTCGAGCGCCGGGGCCGCGTCGTGACAGGCGCGAGCGATCGCCCCGCCCGCCCGGTTGCACCGCTCGACCTGGCCGTCGAGCAGCGTCTCCACGTCGTGGGCGTCGGAGGCCCGGGCATGAGCGCGATCGCGATCGTGCTCGCCGAGATGGGCCACCGTGTGAGCGGGAGCGACATCCGTGAACGTCCCGTGCTCGACCGCCTGCGTGCCGGCGGCGTGGCGGTGCATGTCGGCCACGATCGGCAACTGGTACACGGCTGCGACGCCGTCACGGCCAGCACGGCCGTGCCCGACACGAACATCGAACTCGACGAGTCGCGTCGCATCGGCGTCACCACGATGCGTCGGGCCGGGATGCTCGCCTCGATCTGTGCCCAGGCGAAGTCGCTCGCCGTGGCGGGCACGCACGGTAAGACCACCACCACGTCGATGCTGATGTTGATCCTCGCGGACGCCGGCCTGCGTCCGAGCTTCGTCATCGGCGGTGACGTCACCGACACCGGTACCGGCGCCCAGTGGACCGGCGGCGAGTGGTTGGTCGTCGAGGCCGACGAGAGCGACGGCACCCATCTCGAGCTGCCGCTCCACGGCACGATCCTGACGAACGTCGAGATCGATCATCTCGATCACTACGGCACGTTCTCCGAGATCGAGCGCAGCTTCGACCACTACCTCGCCCAGATCGAGGGACCGAAGGTGCTCTGCGCCGATGACGAGGTGTGCCGTCGACTGGCCGAGCGTCATGGCGCGGTCACCTACGGCACTGCCGCTGACGCACAGGTGCGGGCGACCGAGGTGGAGCCCCAGCACGGTTCGTTCCGGTTCGCCGTCGAATGTCACGGCGAACGACTCGGCACCGTCGACCTGCCCCTCCGCGGGATCCACAACGTTCGAAACGCCGTCGGAGCACTCGCGCTCGCGATCGAGATCGGCGTGTCGTTCGCCCAGGCGGCAGCATCGCTTGCCCGCTTCGGCGGTGTCGCTCGGCGCTTCGACATCCGGGGGAGGTCCGGCGGCGCCACACTGGTCGACGACTACGCGCATCTGCCGGCCGAGATCGATGCGGTGCTCACCGCCGCCCGGTCGAGCGGCGACGACTGGAAGCGGGTCGTCGCGGTGTTCCAGCCCAACCGGTTCAACCGGATGGCGGTGATGTGGCCCGACTACGCAGACGCCTTCGTGCAGGCCGATGTGGTGGTGCTCACCGACATCTTTGCGAGCGGCACCGAGCCGATCCCTGGCGTGACCGGCAAGCTCGTCGTGAACGCCGTGCTCGATGCTCATCCGCACACACGAGTCATCTGGCTGCCGCGGCGTCACGACCTCATCGATTTCGTGGCCCGCGAGCTGCGCGAGGGTGACGTGTGCATCTCGATGGGCTGCGGTGACATCGCGTCGTTCCCCTCCGAGGTCCTCGATGTGCGAGATACGTGGCTCGATGGTGCCGCCGGGTCGGGACGTGATCCAGAGGAGGTCTCGTGAGCGAGGCCACCGTGCTCGAACGTGTCGAGGTCGCCGCCGGTGTGCTCGGCCCGCTGGCCGCTCGTGGGGTGCCGCTCGGACCGATGACCACCTACCGGGTCGGTGGCGCAGCTGCGCTGTGGGTGAAGCCACGTTCGGTGGACGAGCTGCACCTGATCGCGGAGGCCTGCCGGCTCGGCCGGTTACCGGTGCTGGTGGTGGGGCGCGGCTCGAATCTGCTGGTGGCCGACGACGGGTTCGCGGGTGTGGCGGTGTCGCTGGGCGAACTGAGTGCGAGCATCGAGATCACGGGCTCGCAGGTGCGCGCCGGGGGAGCGGTGGCGCTGCCGATGCTCGCTCGCCGCACCGTGGCCTCGTCGCTCACCGGGTTCGAATGGGCGGTGGGCGTGCCGGGCTCGGTGGGCGGCGGCGTTCGGATGAACGCGGGTGGCCACGGATCGGACATGGCCGCGAACCTCGTGGAGATCGACATGTTCGACCTCATGCGCGGTGAGGCGACGGTGCTGCCTGGGTCCGCCCTCGGTCTCCGCTTCCGCGGATCGGATCTCGGAGACCATCAGGTCGTGCTCGACGCGACGCTGACGCTGGAGCCGGGTGACCGGTCGCGCTCCGAGCGAGAGCTCGACGAGATCGTCCGGTGGCGCCGAGAGCACCAGCCCGGTGGCCAGAATGCCGGCTCGGTGTTCGTCAATCCCGTACCGGGCGAGGTGACCGCCGGCGCTCTCATCGATCGCATCGGGTTTCGCGGCCATCGGCTGGGAACCGCTCACGTGAGCGACAAGCATGCGAACTTCATTCAAGCCGACGAGGGCGGGTCGGCGGCCGACGTACGTGCGCTGATCGAACTCGTGCGCGAGCGGGTCGCCGTCGAGACCGGTCACCGCATGCGCAGCGAGGTGAAGCTCGTCGGCTTCGAGGACCCCCGGGAGCACCCGGAGCACCCGGATGCAGGGGTGCGGTGGTGAGCCGCGACGAGTGCGAACCCCGCGAGCCCACTCCGGCGCACGGCGACGACGTGCCCGATGCGGTGCTCGACGAGCTCCGCCAGGCATTCACCGGCACGCCGCCGGGTGGCCCCACCCGTCCCGGTGTCGATCCCACCGAGGCAGCCGACATCACCGAGTTGTCCGATCTCACGGACGACTTCATCCTCGACGACCTGACGCTCGGCGACCTCACGCTCGACGACTTGCCGGTCGCCGAACTCGACGACCTCCACCACCTCTCATCCGACGAATCCGGCGCCGGGTTCCACTCGGGCGCCGATGACTCGCTGTTCGCCGAGGCATGGGTGGTTGCCGTGCCCGAGCCGGGTGCAACCGCTGGCAAGGACCCCCTGGCCGGTCCGAGCGGTCCCGGCCAGAGCGACTCGCCGAGGGCGACGAAGCATCGGAACACGATTGTCATCGGTGGGGACGACAGCTTGCCCGATGCCGTGTACGTCGACGATGGCGACGTCGCGTCGGCGGCCCAGGGAGAGGCGCCGAGGAGCGATCGAGTGCCGACCGAGACGACTGCGCCGGGGGACCGGGGCACGATCGTCATCGGCGACGAACTCGAGGCCTCGGGGGCGTTCGATGCGGTCTCGGTGCCCAGTCGTTCGATGGATCCTCGCGTCCGCGCCCGGCGGATCGCGGTCAAGCGCGCCCAGGGTCGCAAGCGGCTCGTGCTCGTCGGCGGCATCGGCGGTGCTGTCGCTGCAGTGGTGGCGGTGCTCGCCGTCTTCTCGTCGTCGCTGTTCGCCGTCGAGCGGGTCGACGTGCAGGGTGCGCCGTACACCCGGGAGCGTTATGGAGATCGGCTCCAGGCGGTGATCGACGACATGATGGGTACGCCCGTGCTGCTCGTCGACACCGCTGCTGCAGAGGTGGAACTCGAGTCGCTGCCGTGGATCGAGCGGGCGTTCGTCACGACCGACTTCCCCGACCGGGTGCTGATCGACGTGCGTGAGCGACAGCCGCTCGCGACCTACCAGGGTTCGGACGGCCGGTACCGGGTGATCGACCGCGACGGCTATGTGCTCGACGTCCTCGCCGGCCGCCCGGCCGACTACATGCTGATCGACGGCATCGGTCCCGACCTGGAGTCGGCGTCGTCGGCAGGTTCTGCGTACGCGTCGGTGGCCCAGCTCGTCGGTGCGCTGCCCCCGGAGATCAGGGATCTCACCCTGGGTGTGTCCCTCGATCCCTCCACCGGCGACCTCGGCTTGTCGATCCAGGTCGTGCAAGCCGACGACAGCGACACCAGCGACACCAGCGACACCAGTGACAGCAGTGGGGGCGACCTGGCGCTGATCGAGGTGAGGATCGGGAGCTTCAACGGCCTCGACAGCAAGCTCGCCCGTCTGCTGCAACTGGTGCGTGACGGCCTCGGCGATGCCGACCGACTCGACGTGTCGACCGACGACGTGATCGGTTGATACCGGCTCGATCGGGTGGCTCCACGCCCGAGCAGCGGTGACGTGCCAGACTGTGCCCGGACAGCGGGCCACAGGAAGTCGACACCGGTGACGCCGGAGACGATCCTCAGTCGTTACGATCGTGAGGTCATGTTGTCCGTCACGTCCACGCCTGCACTGGCCGAGTGCAGGTTCGAATCGAGTCACGAAAGCTGGAGGTCACGCTGATGGCCGGCGCCCCACAGAACTATCTCGCCGTCATCAAGGTGATCGGCGTGGGTGGCGGTGGCGTCAACGCCGTCAACCGGATGATCGACGCCGGGTTGAAAGGCGTGGAGTTCATCGCCGTCAACACCGACGCGCAGGCGCTGCTCATGAGCGACGCCGACGTGAAGCTCGACATCGGTCGCGATCTCACGCGTGGCCTCGGTGCGGGCAGTGATCCCGAGGTCGGTCGTGCTGCCGCCGAGGCGCACCGAGACGAGATCGAAGAGATGATCAAGGGCGCCGACATGGTCTTCATCACCGCCGGCGAGGGTGGCGGTACCGGTACCGGTGCTGCACCGGTCATCGCCGAAGTGTCGCGCAGCCTGGGGGCGCTCGCGATCGGCGTCGTCACCCGTCCGTTCAGCTTCGAGGGCCGTCGACGTGCCGTGCAGGCCGACACCGGCGTGGCGAAGTTGAAGGAGAAGGTCGACACGCTCATCGTCATCCCGAACGACCGCCTGCTCACGGTGGCCAACGAAAAGACGAGCGTGCTCAACGCGTTCAAGATGGCCGACGAGGTGCTGCTCCAGGGTGTATCCGGCATCACCAATCTGATCACCACGCCGGGCCTCATCAACACCGACTTCGCCGACGTGAAGATGATCCTCGCCAGCGCCGGGTCGGCGCTGATGGGCATCGGTCAGGCCAGCGGCGAGAACCGCGCAGTGGTCGCCGCAAAGGCGGCGATCTCCAGTCCGCTGCTCGAGGCGGCCATCGATGGAGCGCGGGGCATCCTGCTCAACATCACCGGCCCGTCGAGCATGGGTCTGTTCGAGATGAACGCCGCTGCAGAGATCATCCACGGCGTAGCTCACCAGGATGCGAACATCATCTTCGGCACGGTGATCGACGACGAGATGGGCGACGAGGTCAAGGTCACCGTCATCGCTGCCGGTTTCGATCGCTGGGACACCGGCGCCGGTCAGTCGTCCGCCAAGCCGGCACTGAAGGCCGTCGAGAACAAGCCGACGTCCACTTTGAAGGATCTCTTCGCCGACGACGTGGTCGATCCACTCGACGGTGACGACGACTTCGATGTGCCTTCGTTCCTGAAGTGATCCGGTGGACCGTGCCGACTCGTCGGTGCGCTCGACCGAAGTGATGCTCCGTTGCCGGTGCATGCTGTGATCGCCGCCGCCGAGGTCGCCGAGCGCCTCCACGTCGTCAATTCGCGGATCGCCAGTGCCGGCGGGGTCGGCGTTCGCGTCGTCGCGGTCACGAAGACGTGGGGCCTCGATGCGGTACGCGCTGCTGCTGCGGCCGGCTGCGAGGCCATCGGTGAGAACTACGCGCAGGAACTGGTCGCGAAGTTGACGGGCGAGAGCGACCTGCCGTCCGTTCACTTCATCGGCCGTCTCCAGACCAACAAGGTGCGTCTCGTCGCTCCGCTGGTGTCGGTCTACGAAACAGTCGACCGCATCAGCCTCGCGACCGAGATCGCTCGGCGTGCGCCGGGTGCGCGGGTGCTGGTGCAAGTGAGCGCCGACCGTGACCCGGCGAAAGGTGGCTGTGCGCTCGGTGATGTCGCGGCTCTCGTGGAGCAGTGTCGGGCCCTCGGCCTCGATACCGCCGGGCTGATGACGGTCGGACCGACCGACGGGGGACCGGAGACTGCGCGTCCCGGCTTCCGTGCGGTGCGTGCGGCCGTCGACGTACTCGGCCTCACCGTCTGTTCGATGGGTATGAGCGACGACCTCGAAGTCGCTGTGGCCGAGGGCTCGACGCAGGTACGGATCGGCAGCGCGTTGTTCGGCTTGCGCCCGCCGACCTCGTGACCAATCGCATCACGGCGGGCATCACGCGGGCAACACGGCGGGCATCACCGCGGGCTTCATCGCAGGCATCATCGCAGGCATCGGGTGCCGAGCGGAGACCGACCGCGGCAGACGCAGCGGACCGCAGCAGACCGACGCTGAGGCTCCACCTCACCGCCAGCGTGATGGGCTAGCCTCGACGATCCAGGAGGAAGCGTAGATGTCGATCTGGAAGAAGGCCATGGACTATCTCGGGTTGGGGCCCGACGACGCCTATGACGACTACGACCTGCCGCCCGAACACGAGCCTCGCGGGGCCCGCGGCCGCCAGCAACGCTACGACGAACCGGTGGCGCGTGGTCGTGCTGCACCCGAGTACGAGCAGGAGACGGTGGTGCGCCCGGTCCCCACGCGACCCAGCTTTCCCAGTCGTGATGTCGAGCCCGCAGGGCGCCGTCCGATGCCTGCCAACGACGATTCGAGCGTGCACCCGCGCCCGATCAACCCGACCCGCGCCGCTGCCCCGGCACGAGGAGGTTCGGCCATGAACTCCGATCCGCACACCGTTCGCCCTCGCCGGTTCGACTCCGCGCAGGAGATCGCCGACAAGTTCAAAGAGGGCCAGCCGGTGATCATGAACCTCGAGGCCGCCGAACGTGACGTGTCGCGCCGCCTCATCGATTTCGCGAGCGGTCTCTGTTACGGGTTGAACGGGAGCATGGAGAAGGTCGCGAGTGGCGTGTACCTGCTCAAGCCGGCTGGTGCGCGCTCGTCGGGCTACGGCGACCTGCACGAGTGACCGAGCGACATCAGCGGGTGACCTCGACGGTTCGAGCGGCCTAACATGAGTTCCATGGAACTGAGCCCGCAGGCCGTAGCGGCTGCCACCTTCAAGACCGTCAAGCGGGGATACGACCCCGACGAGGTGCGGGCCTATCTGATCGAAGTGTCGGCCAGCCTCGAGGCATCTCATCAGCAGGCAACCGCGATGGAGGCCCGTGCCCGCGCAGCGATCGCGAAGTTGCAGGACGCGACGCAGCATGTCCAGTCCACCGGCCCGGTGCCGGTCGTGTCGACCATGCCGAGTGTCGGGGCTCAAGATGCCGAGGCGATCAGCCGCATACTCTTGCTCGCGCAACGCACGGCCGACTCGACGGTGGCAGAGGCACTGGCAGAGGCGTCGTCGCTCGCCGAATCGGCTCAGCTCGAAGCGACCGGGGTCACCGCATCTGCCAAGCGCGAGGCCGCAGCGGCGCTCGAGCAGGCTCGTGCCGAGGCCGCTCGCATGCTCGACGAGGCTCGTGCCGAGGCGCTCCGGGCGAAGTCCGAGCACCACGTGCGTGCCGAGGCCGAGGTGCGTGAGTTGCAGGCCCGACGCGACACCCTGATCGCCGACGTCGACTCGCTCGAGCGCCACGCTGTGCTCCAGCGCGATCGCCTGCGTGAGACCGCCGAGGCTCTCGCCAAGCTGGCCGATGACGTACCCGTCGGATTCGAGCGCCCGATGCTCGCCACGCCGATCTCAGGGTCGACCGGCACGTTGTCGACCGGCACGTTGTTGGAGCCCCTGATATCGAACCGCGAACACACCGGTTCACATCTGCTCGCCCCCCCGGCGCCAGCGGGTTCGATTCCGAACGGTCCGATCACGGGGCAGGTGCCGCTGCAGCCGGGCGTCGAACCGCTCGTGTCGCCCCGCCCCACGTCGGCAGACGAAGTCCGTTCGATGTGGGCCGAGGCCGAGCGGGCCGAGCGTGCAGAGCATCTGGGTCTGGACAGCTCAGACGAGCACGATGCCACGCCGGTCGAGGGTGGACTGGTGACCGGGTCCGACGAGCCCACGCCGAGCGAGGGCATCCGGCGCTGATCCGGACCGAGCGGCGTGGCGCGGGCGGTAGGCTCGACCGTCATCGGCGACGACGAGGCCATCACCTCCGAGCCTTCGGAAGAACCCTGCGAGAGGCCATGGCTGATCGTGCGCAGTAGAACCGAACGGGTCCAGCCCGTCATTGCTGGCGAAGTGGAGTGGTGCGTGGCTGCGGTTGCGCACAAGCAGGGTGGTACCGCGGATCACAGCAACTGATTCGTCCCTGTGGAACCCGTGTGACGGCATCCAGGAGACCACCCCATGACCACGCCCGATGACAGTCTGACCAGTCCAGCCAGCCCAGCCAGCCCAGCCAGCGGGTGCGTGCCGGCTGCTCGCGATACCACTGGTTACCCGGCGGTCGAGCCGAAGCCGGACTTCCCGGCGATCGAACGTGACGTGCTGTCGTTCTGGGACGGCGACCACACGTTCGAGGCCTCGGTGGCAGCTCGCGCCGATGCCGACGAGTACGTCTTCTACGACGGTCCACCGTTCGCGAACGGTCTGCCGCACTACGGCCACCTGCTCACGGGGTTCGTGAAGGACGCGGTGCCGAGGTATCGCACGATGCGCGGCCAGAAGGTCGACCGGCGTTTCGGATGGGACTGTCACGGTCTGCCGGCAGAAGTGGTCGCCGAGAAAGAACTCGGCATCAGCGGTCATCCGGCGATCGCGAAGTTCGGCATCGACAAGTTCAACGATGCCTGCCGCACGAGCGTGCTGCGCTTCACCGACGACTGGCATCGCTACGTCACCCGTCAGGCGCGGTGGGTCGACTTCGACAACGACTACAAGACCCTCGACCTCACCTACATGGAGAGCGTCATGTGGGCCTTCAAGACCCTGTGGGACAAGGGCCTGATCTACGAGGGCTTCCGCGTGCTGGCGTACTGCTGGCGTTGCGAGACACCACTGTCGAACACCGAGACGCGCATGGACGACGTGTACCGCGACCGCCAGGACCCGGCGCTCACGGTGCAGTTCCAGCTCGACTCGGGCGAGAAGATTCTCGCCTGGACCACCACCCCGTGGACCCTGCCGAGCAATCTCGCGCTCGCCGTCGGGCCCGACATCGACTATGCCGTGATGGAGCAGGACGGGCAGCGTTACATCCTGGCCGGGTCCCGCCTCGGCGCATACGAGCGCGAGTTCGCCGGCGCCGAGCAGGTCGGAACGCTCAGCGGTGCCGACCTCGTCGGACGCCGGTACACGCCCCTGTTCCCGTTCTTCGCGGATACGCCGAATGCGTTTCACGTCTTGGCCGCCGACTTCGTGAGCACCGAGGACGGCACCGGCGTGGTCCACCTGGCGCCAGGGTTCGGTGAGGAGGACCAGAACGTCTGCAATGCGGTCGGCATCCCCACGGTGTGCCCGATGGACGAACACGGGCGCTACACGAACGAAGTGACGCCTTGGGCACACGTGCACGTGTTCGACGCCAACCCGATGGTGATCAAGGACTTGAAGGATCGCGGCATCGTCGTGCGTCACGACAGCTATCAGCACTCGTACCCCCACTGCTGGCGCTGTGCGGAGCCGCTCGTGTACCGCGCCATCAGCTCGTGGTTCGTGGAGGTGACCAAGTTCCGCGATCGGATGGTGGAACTCAACCAGCAGATCACCTGGGTGCCGGAACACATCAAGGAGGGGAGCTTCGGCAAGTGGCTCGCCAACGCGCGCGACTGGAGCATCAGCCGCAACCGGTTCTGGGGATCGCCGATCCCGGTGTGGAAGAGCGACGATCCCGCATATCCGCGCATCGACGCCTACGGCTCGATCGAGGAGCTCGAGCGTGACTTCGGAGTGACGGTCACCGACCTCCATCGGCCACAGGTGGACGACCTCGTGCGGCCGAACCCAGACGACCCGACCGGGGAGTCGATGATGCGCCGAGTTCCCGAGGTGCTCGACTGTTGGTTCGAGAGCGGCAGCATGCCGTTCGCACAGGTGCACTACCCGTTCGAGAACCGTGAATGGTTCGACAGCCACTATCCGGGCGACTTCATCGTCGAGTACATCGGCCAGACGCGCGGCTGGTTCTACACGCTGCACGTGCTCGCCACTGCGCTGTTCGATCGGCCGTCGTTCAACACCTGTGTGAGCCACGGCATCGTGCTCGGCGACGACGGCATGAAGATGTCGAAGAGCCTCCAGAACTACCCGGACCCGATGATGGTGTTCGACACCCATGGCAGTGATGCGATGCGGTGGTACCTGCTCAGTTCGTCGATCCTTCGCGGTACCGATCTGGCGGTCACCGAGGACGGCATCCGCGACACGGTGCGACACGTGATGCTGCCGATCTGGAACACCTGGTACTTCCTGTCGCTGTATGCGAACGCCGAGCACACCAGCGGCACGTGGCGGACGGACAGCGACGACGTGCTCGACCGCTACATCCTCGCCAAGGTCCATGACCTGGTGGTCGATACGACGGCGCAGATGGACTCCTACGACCTGTTCGCCGCATGCGATTCGGTTCGCACGTTCCTGGACGTGCTCACCAATTGGTACGTGCGCCGCAGCCGCGATCGCTTCTGGTCGGGCGACCAGGCGGCGATCGACACCCTCCACACGGTGCTGTCGGTGTTGTGTCGCGTCGCAGCCCCGCTGTTGCCGCTCACCACAGAAGCGGTCTACCGGGGGCTCACCGGCGAGCGCAGTGTGCATCTCACCGACTGGCCCGATGCATCGATGCTGCCCGCCGATCCGGCACTCGTCGACACGATGGATCTCGCCCGCGACGTCTGCTCGGCCACGCTCCGGGTGCGCAAGGCGCACCAGCGTCGCGTGCGACTGCCGCTGGCGAGACTCACCGTCGCGGTTCCGGGCGCGGCGCGACTCGACGCGTTCACGGGCCTGATCGCCGACGAGGTCAACGTGAAGTCGATCTCGCTCACCGACGACGTCGCCTCGGTCGCGACGCACGAACTCCAGGTGGTTCCGGCCACGCTCGGTCCGCGACTCGGCGGGCAGACGCAGCAGGTGATCAAGGCCGTGAAGAGCGGTGACTGGCAGCAGGACGGCGACCGGGTGGTGGCCGGGGGGATCGCCCTGGAACCGGGGGAGTACCAGCTGAAGCTGGTCGTCGCCGGTGATGGTGCGAGCACCTCGCTGTCGGGGGGCGCCGGCGTCGTGGTGCTCGACACCGATGTGACGCCCGAGCTCGAGGCCGAAGGTGCAGCCCGCGACCTGGTGCGGCTGGTGCAGCAGGCCCGACGCGATGCCGGCCTCGCGGTCGGCGACCGGATCAGCCTGGCACTCGGCGTGCCCGAGTCTGTGCGCCGGCAACTGGCACCGCACCAGGAGTTCCTTGCTGCAGAGACCCTCGCCGTCACCGTGTCGTACGACGGTGTGGGCGACCCGAACGCCGAGCTCGACGGCGAGCCGATCCTGATCCGGGTGGCGGCAGCCTGAACCCGTCCTCCACCACCCCCGGGTCGCTGGTCGCAGTCCCCGGCCTGTCCACGTGCACCGTCGGTCGATGGGCGCGCATCGTGCCGATGCACCTCGTTCGCGTCCTGGTCGGTGTTCTCGGTGCCGGGCAGATATCATCCCGCGCTCGCTCGGTCGACGGAGGTGCACCCCAGATGGCGATTGCCAAGCAGGTACCGGCCCAGAAGCAGCCGGCCCGCAAGCCGGCGGCCCAGAAGCAGGCGGCCCGCAAGCAGGCGGCCGCGGCATCCGGTGCCGCGACCACCGCCGAAGCGGCTTCCAAGCCAGCGCCCAAGCAGACGTCCACGGCAACCAAGCCAGCCGAGTCGCCCGCCACGACGACCCTGAAGCGTGCGCCATCGAAGGTCGCGACCGCGCGAGCCGCGTCAGCGAAGACGCCGGTCGCCACAGCGAAGACGCCGGTCGCCACAACGAAGACCCCGAAGACCCCGAAGGTGGCTGCATCTGCCGCTGCGGCGGGCACCAATACCACGGCCGTCAGACCCGCCACCGGTGCGATCTCCAAGTCCTCCAAGTCCTCCAAGTCCTCCAAGTCCTCCAAGACCTCCGAGACGTCGAAGACGCCACCGGTGTCCACGATCTCGCCGCCCACCCCCTCCAGCAGGAAGCCCGAGTCCCCCTCCATCGTGCCCAAGAAGTCGAACACCACCACGGTCGCCCCAGCGCCTGTCACCGCCCACCCCGAATCGGCTTCGCCGAAGCCGGAACCGAAGCCGGAACCGAAGCCGGAACCGAAGAAGGTCGAGGCGAAGAAGCCGACCGCCGCCGACTCGATCCCGCCCGTGAAGGGCGTCACCAAGGAAGGCGTCGCCTACACCAAGGACTTCGATGCGAAGTGGCTCACCGCGCAGCGCACGCTGTTGCTCGAAGAGCGAGAGGCGCTCACCGGCCAGGCCAAGCGTCTCGAGGACGAAGCCAACTCGCTGATCGAAGAG
>Ga0335397_10004561_pt1 | contig 18287 bp, 13 predicted proteins | sample MAT04_FD_205740 | JGI IMG/M metagenome (GOLD analysis project Ga0335397, IMG submission 205740) | Freshwater microbial communities from Lake Fryxell liftoff mats and glacier meltwater in Antarctica - MAT-04 (spades assembly) (version 2) ... | reverse complement strand
GAAACGCCCGGAAGCAACTTGTTTGATCGCGCTGTTTTTCGAGTCACCGCGATCGTTCGTCCAAGTGTAGCGTTCGGAATCTTCGCCCCCTTCACCGGTGTTCGATTTACCACCAATGCGGTTCATCGCGATCGCCAAAGACTCATGGGCTTCTTGGGAAATTGAACCATAACTCATCGCCCCAGTTTTAAAGCGTTTGACAATCGCTTCCACGGGTTCTACTTCTTCAATTGGTATCGATTCCCGCTGTTTGAATTGCAACAAACCACGCAAAGTAAAATGCTGCTGGTTTTGCTCGTTTACCAAGCTTGAATACTGTTTGAAAAGCGGATAACTTCCCTCGCGTACCGACTTTTGCAGCGCGTGAATTGTCTGCGGACTAAACAAATGCGCCTCGCCTTCTTTCCGCCACTGATATTCGCCGCCGACATCGAGAGTATGTCCGCTGCTGGGGCGTTCTGGGAATGCGTGGGTGTGCCGCAAAATTGCTTCTTGGGCGATGATTTCCAAGTCTACACCTGCAATCCGCGATGCTGTCCAAGTGAAGTATTTATCGACTACGGATTTGTTTAAGCCGATCGCCTCAAATATCTGTGCACCGCGATAACTTTGAATCGTGGAAATCCCAATTTTCGAGGCAACTTTCGTCACACCCTTAGTTGCGGCTTTCACGTAGTTTTTGCAAGCTGTTTTGTAATCGACATTTAGCAGCAATCCTTCGCGGATCGAATCGGCGATCGTCTCAAAGGCTAAATACGGATTGATCGCACCGCAACCGTAGCCGATTAAAGTCGCAAAGTGATGCACTTCGCGCGGTTCGCCGGATTCGAGCACGAGTCCCGCCCTGGTGCGCGTACCTTTACTGATCAAGTGGTGATGCAAGCCCGCAACCGCCAGCAGCGCTGGAATTGGAGCTTTGTTCTGACTGATGCCCCGATCGCTCAAAATGATGATATTCACCCCAGAGGCGATCGCGCTATCTGCCGCTGCAAAAACTTCTTCTAACGCCTGTTCTAAACCTTTTACGCCTGTTTTGGGGTCGAACAAAATCGGCAGTGTAGTAGAGCGGAAATTGCCTAGATTTACCTGTTTGAGTTTTGCTAATTCTTCATTGCTGAGAATTGGCGTTTTCAGTTCGATTAAATGGCAGCTTTCCGGTTCAGGTTTGAGCAAATTGCGTTCAGCGCCGATCGTAGTTTCGGCAGAAGTGACAATTTCTTCACGGATCGAATCGATCGGCGGATTGGTAACTTGAGCAAACAGTTGCTGGAAGTATTCGTAAAGCAGTTTTGGGCGGTTGGAAAGCACGGCTAGCGGCGTATCTGCACCCATTGCACCGATAGCTTCTACACCATTTTTTGCCATTGGCGCTAACAGCAACCGCAGTTCTTCAAAGGTATAGCCAAAGGCCATTTGGCGCTGGATCAATGTTTCGGGATCGGATTCTGCGACTGCCGGCGCATCTGGGAGTTTGGCGATTTCGACCATGTGCTGGTCAATCCACTCGCGGTAGGGGTGTTCTGTGGCGATTTTGGTCTTAATTTCTTCGTCAGAAACGATGCGGCCTTCCTCGGTATTTACCAGGAACATCCGCCCCGGTTGCAGGCGGCCTTTTGATAGGATTCTTTCTGGGGCGATCGGCAAAACTCCGGCTTCCGATGCCATAATTACTAAGTCGTCTTTGGTAATGCAGTAGCGGGAAGGCCGCAAACCGTTGCGATCGAGTACAGCGCCGATCGATGTACCATCAGTAAATGCGATCGAAGCCGGGCCATCCCAAGGTTCCATCAAGCAGGAATGGTATTCGTAGAAAGCTTTTTTCTCGTCACTCATCGACTCGTGGGCTGTCCAAGGTTCGGGAATCATCATCATTACGGCGTGGGGTAAAGAACGCCCAGCCAAATATAGCAATTCCAAAGCGTTGTCAAAAATCGTCGAGTCGCTACCTTCGATGTTGATTAAATTCGGGATTTTCTTCAAATCATCGCCGAACAACTCCGACTCGAACATCGATTGTCGCGCGTTCATCCAGTTGATGTTGCCACGCATCGTGTTAATTTCGCCGTTGTGGGCGATGTAGCGATAAGGGTGCGATCGTTCCCAACTCGGAAAAGTATTGGTGCTGAAGCGCGAGTGAACTAGGGCTAAAGCGCTTTCCATGTCGGGGTCGTGGAGGTCGGGATAGTAATCTCCCACTTGCACCGGCATTAACATTCCTTTGTAGACGATCGTCCGGCATGACAATGTGGAATTATACCAGTATGGGTCTTTTTCTGTCCTGCGAATGGCATTGTGGGCGCGTTTGCGGATCACGTAAAGTTTACGCTCAAAAGCTGCTTCATCCATACCTGGGGCGCGGCTGACAAACACTTGCTGCATAAATGGTTCGCTAGCTTTAGCGGTGTCGCCCAGGGACGAGTTATCTGTGGGAACCTCGCGCCAACCGAGCACAGGACATCCTTCTTCGGCGGCGATTTGGGCAAAAATGCGTTGGCCGTTTTCCCGTTCAATTTGATTTCGCGACGAGTAAATCGCGCCAACCCCGTACTCGCCGGCTTCTGGAAGTTCGATGTTGAGGGCCGCCGTTACTTTTTTCATGAATTTGTGCGGCACTTGCATCAAAATTCCCGCCCCGTCTCCGGTGTTGGGTTCGCAGCCGCAGGCCCCCCGGTGGTCGAGATTCAACAGGATTGTTAGTCCCTGCTCGACGATTTCGTGGGATTTGTTGCCCTTCATGTGTACAATAAATCCGACTCCGCAAGCATCGTGCTCGAACTGCGGATCGTACAGGCCTTGTTTTTGTGGCAGTCCGTTGTTGTTCATTTTGGTGTATCTCTCAAAGTGGCGAAAAGATTTTGATCTAGAGTAGAGGGCGGGATGCCGATCGATCTAGTATCATTTATTATATGTGGATCTACTCAATTGGGCAGATGCACGAAAAAATCAAAGCTGATGCGTGCGATCGACTGTGCAAAAATAGTTGAAGCTGAGATGTTGTACCATTGTCAGCAACAGGCATCTTACCTGTTCATAAATAAGTAAAGAACAGCTTGTTGGTAATTAGATGATCAATTGATATTTGGATTTTTTTAACCGCAGAGGCCGCAGAGAGCGCAGAGGAAGAGAAGAGAGATGGGCAATTCGGATACATTGTTAATCGGTCTTTCAAGGGCGGACAAGATGCTTACCCCACAACAAAATTTAGTCTTTGTGGAACAGGAATCTTGCCTGTTTTTGAGAAATGAGTTTATCGCATTGTTAGTTCGACTTTATCCTCAGCGTCTGGGTGACATTCTCCACCAGTATTTTGCCTTCTCCTCCACGATGAATCTTTCTGAAAAATTGCAAAAAGTCGATCGCCTCAAAGTCTGGTTAGATAGCTTTCGCCCGCTTTCTCCGACTCTGGTTTCAGAATTGAAAAAACTCTATGACGTGCGGTTCACTTATCATTCTAACGCGATCGAGGGCAATACCTTGACGCAGCGCGAAACTGAGTTAGTCCTAGAAACTGGCATCACTGTCGGCGGCAAAACTCTGCGCGAACATCTAGAAGTTATTGGACATCGAGATGCGATCGACTATATTGAAATGCTAACGCGATCGGACACTGCGATCGGTGAATGGGAAATTAAACAGATTCACAACTTAATTATAAGGGCGATTGCGCCGGATGAAGCTGGACGTTATCGGCAGTTAGATGTCAAAGCCGCTGGTACCGAATACCTCTATCCGCCTCATTATTTGCTTTCGGATTTAATGCCGGAATTTATCGAATGGCTCAACGATGCTAAAATCCGATCGTTGCATCCGCTAGAGTTTGCAGCCGAAGCACATCTTCGCTTTGTATCGATTCATCCGTTTCGGGATGGTAACGGGCGTACCGGGCGGTTATTGATGAATCTCCTGCTGTTGCGGGCTGGATATCCCATTGTGATTGTATCTAACCAGGTGCGTGCTGCCTACATCGATGCGATCGCCCAAGCCCAACAACATGATTCCGGGATTCATCCCCTCCTCGATCTGATTGTAGATGCGGCGCGGTACTCCCTGATCGAAACCCTGCAAATCGTAGCCACCGCCAGCGATAGTCAGAGTCAAGGGCTGCCTTTCTATCAAGAGATGCTAGCAGTTTTGCAACAGCAGTCTCAAGAGCTGGATTAGGATTCATCTCAAATCCGCTGGTATCGCAATTATTCATCTCTCTCCTCTCGGACTCTGCGCCCTCTGCGCCCTCTGTGGTTAAATCCATTCCAAAACAACCGTAAATGGTACAAGATGTCCCGTTAAATCAAGCACCAGTCGCCGTAGATGAAGATTTGATGTAGATTTGGACGATCGAGCGAATTTTAGGTGACAACAGCTATGTTGGTTTTGCTATGGTTGTTAAGGCAAGTCGATCGAGCTGAGCACAACTCTTGCAAAACTCTACAGTCGGCTAACCAGTCCCCGCAGGTGGGCTTCGATTTTAACTATAGATTAGTTAATCTCAAAAAACAACGTCGTTTACCACAGGATTCAGTAAGCAATCCTCAAGGAGTCAAAACATGGTTCAAGTTCAAGCAATTTCTCAACTATCTAGTCTGCACGCACCTGGATCACTCAACGAAATAACCGCCACAGAATCGCGGCCTTGGGGCTCATTTACGACCCTAGAAGAAGGCCCCGGATATAAAATTAAGCGCATCGAAGTTAAGCCCGGACACCGCCTCAGCTTGCAAATGCACCACCACCGCAGCGAACACTGGATCGTAGTTTCTGGTACTGCAAAAGTTACTTGTGGCGAAACTGAACAAGTTCTGTTTACAAATCAGTCTACCTACGTTCCTCAGTGCACTTCTCACCGCCTGGAAAATCCGGGAGTTATCCCCCTGGTTTTAATTGAAGTGCAGAATGGTGAATATCTCGGAGAAGATGATATTATCCGGTTTCAAGACGATTATGCCCGCACCGAAAAAGCAAAGTAATTTACTCTCGGTAAGGTGTGCATTGTGCACCCGAAAATCTCCTGGTAAGGTGCGCATTGCGCACCCTACATTTAAATTACAAATTACCAATTACAAATAATGATTCACCTGAGCAAAACAGCAGCGACAGAAGTAAAACGCCTCAAGTCAAAGTATCGGAACCCCAATGCTTTGTTTCGTCTGGGCGTGGAATCGAGCGGCTGTTCCGGTTTGTCCTATACAATGGCATTTGACGATGCGCCAGCCCCAGAAGACGCTCTATGCGAGTCCGAGGGAATTGAAGTTGCGATCGACCCCCAGCACTTAAAATATCTGAATGAGCTCACCTTGGATTATTCAGAAGACTTGATGGGCGGAGGTTTCCGATATCACAATCCCAATGCCGCCAAAAGTTGTAGCTGCGGCAACTCATTTTCTGCCAGGTAATAACCAAAATCGCAAATAATTCTTCAATTCTTCAATTCTTCAATCCAAAATCCAAAATCCAAAATCTAAAATCTAAAATCCCATGATGACCATCAAAGACTTAGAAAAAGTCCAAAAAACCTTCCAAGAAGCCGGTCAAGATTACCAACTAGAACTAGAAAGCGGGAAGATTATCATTGTGGGCCCATCAGATATTGTATCTAGCGAAATTGGTGTAATTTTCATTTGGCTGCTCGCCAATTGGGTTTATCCCCGCCGTCTGGGCCGAATTTTTGACTCAGCAGGTGGCTTTATTTTGCCTGACGCGACGCTCACAGCACCCGATGTTTCCTTTGTGCGGGCCGCCCGGATCAGGCAAAGTCCCCGTTATTTCGGAGAGTTAGTCCCAGACTTGGTAGTAGAAATTAAATCACAGAGCGATCGCATAAAACCGCTCGAAAAAAAGATTCTGAATTTTATCGCACTCGGCGCACAAGTAGGAATTATAATAGATCCCGATGAAGAAACTGTTACAGTTTACCGTCAGGAAGGTGAACCGATTGTGCTGGGAAATGCCGATATTTTGACAGTATCCGAACTTTTTCCGGGTTGGGGATTGCCAATTTCCGAACTGTGGCCACCAATTTTTACAGAAGCCGAAACTCAAGCATAATCTCGCATTATAATACAAGTAGTTAGAACGAACCGCGAAGACACAATGGTAAAAGAATCAGAAAAACTCCAAGACTGGTGCAGCGAATACGTCGCTACCTACACTTCAGAACAGCGAAAAATTTGGTACAGCGAAATCGCAGATGCCTACAACAAAACAAGACCCCGCTATCCTCAACAACTAATTAATCGCGTCGTGAAATTAGCGGAACTTCCCTCAAACGCAAAAATTCTGGAAATCGGATGCGGCCCCGGAATTGCCACTGTTCCCTTTGCTGAATTCGGCTTTGCAATGCTTGGTCTCGAACCCAGTCAGCAGGCTTGTCAGCTAGCGCGACAAAACTGTGCAACTTATCCATCTGTAGAGATAAGAAATCAAACATTGGAAGAGTGGGAATTAGAAGCTGATAAATTCAATGCTGTACTTGCCGCAACTTCTTTTCATTGGGTGTCGCCGGAGATTCGGTATCAAAAAACTGCCGCTGCATTAAAAGATAAAGGTGCTTTGATTTTGCTGTGGAATGAGGTAGTTTTGCCACAGGATGAAGTTTACCTAGTTTTGCATGAAGTTTATCAAAATCAAGCTCCCTCTCTAGCAGAATATCATGCCAAAGAAAGAGCCAATCAAGCAGAAAGTATCAAAGAACTCGGACAAAATATCATCGACTCAGGGCTGTACGAGGATTTGATTTACGAACAGTTAGTGTCTCAAATCACTTACAGCATAGAAGATTATCTGGCACTGCTGCAAACTTACTCCGAGTACATAGCGCTCGACGAGCAAAAAAGAACATCATTGTTGGCAAGTTTGCGAGAAGCCCTAGAAAAAAACTGCGGAAATAGCCTCAAAGCTTCCTATCTTTCAGCATTTCACATTGCAAAAAAAATCTAGCCCTCCTTCTTTTCTCTTCCTTCGTGACAAGAGCGCTAACGCGCCGCTTCGCGTACTGCGCCTTCGCGGTCTGTAAAAAAAATCCCAATCCTGCCAAAATTGCTATGTACAATTGACACGCCAAATAGTATAATCCAGGATTAATTAAAAATAGTTAATTAATGAAACTAGAAACGGGCAAATTCTGGCTCAGTATAATATTTTGTAGCTTCAGCCAGAGCGCCCCCAGCATAGCCCAAATCGTCCCAGATGCCACGCTGCCAGTCAATTCTGCGGTGACAGTCAGTGGCAAAAACACCTCAATCGGGGGTGGAACCACAGCCGGAAGCAACCTATTTCACAGTTTCCGAGAATTTTCGGTTTTGACTGGAAACACGGCGTTTTTCAACAATTCCGCCGATATTCAAAACATTTTCACCCGCATTACCGGCGGCTCTATTTCCAATATTGACGGCGTGCTGAAAGCGAACGGGACTGCAAATTTATTTTTGCTCAATCCTCACGGGATTATTTTTGGCCCCAATGCTTCCTTAAATATCGGCGGTTCGTTTTTGGCGAGTACCGCGAATGCTGTAGAGTTTGGCGAGTACGGCGAATTTCTCGGCCAGTCTTCCCGGACAAAAGACGCCTTTGCTGATAGTTAGCGTGCCGCTCGGTCTCCAGTTTAACTCACATCCAGGTAACATTGTCGTGCAGGGTTAGGTCACAATTTTGGTGTCGCTCCAAACAATACACAAATTATTAGGATCGATAGTCCCCCGGGTTTGACAGTACAACCAGGAAGAACTTTAGCACTTGTCGGTGGCGAGGTAAGATTGAACGGCGGCACTTTACAAGCTCCTGGGGGTCGAATAGAAGTAGCAGGAGTAATCGGACAAGAGACAGTACAAATTAATAGTGATGGCAGCTTGAGTTTACCAGCTACTAACCGCAGCGATATCTATTTTGCCGATCGAACCAGAATTGATGTCAGGAGAGAAAATGGCGGTAGTATTGGCATCCATGCGAGGAATCTAGAGATTTCTGGAGGAAGTATCCTGTCGGCTGGGATTGCAGAAAACTTGGGCATAACAGGCGATCGAGCGGGTAATATTGAGATTGATGCGGAGGAGAGAGTCGCGATTTCCGGCGCGAGTCCAACAGGTTTTTTTAGCGTTGTTAGCAATCAGGTAGGTACGAAAGGTACGGGCAACGGCGGCAATATCAATATTCAGGTTGGTTCGCTTTCTGTAACTAATGGAGCTATTTTAAATACTAGCAGCTTTGGGAATGGCAATGCGGGCAATATTATGATTCAAGCTCGCGATCGAGTTTTGTTTGCTGGGCAGCGTCCGTTTAACGAAATGAATACTGATAGATTCTCAAGCGGTGCATTCGCGAGGAGCCAAACTGGAGCGGTGGGCAATTCAGGCAGTATTAATATTGTCGCCCAATCGCTGAATGTCAGCAATGGTGGTGTGCTCACCAACAGCGTTCTGGGCATGGGAAATGCAGGTAACATCACGATTCAATCTCGCGATGCGGTGGTTTTTGATGGGGAGGGCGACAATGTATTCTCTAGCGGTGCGTTCAGCCGAATTAGAGGCGGAGCTAGGGGTGAGGAGGGGAGCATCAATATCGCCACTAGGTCGCTATTTGTAGGTAATGGTGCGCTGATAAGTACGAGCACTAACGGAGAGGGAAATGGGGGAAGTATTCTAATTAACTCTACTGATTCTGTGACTGTTTCTGGCTTCGGAATTTTTGATAATTTTTCCAGCGGATTGTTTACTCAGGCGGAGCCGGGAGCATTTGGTCGGGGAGGAACAATTACTGTTAATACTAATACTTTGCGAGTTCAAAATGGTGCTGTTATCAATGCTGAAACTGTCAGAGATACTAACGGCTGCAGCATTGCGATTAACGTGAGAACTTTTGAAGCTACTAATGGCGGACAAGTATTTACCACTACTCGCGGTCGCGGCAATGCAGGTGATATCACTATCAATGCGACTGATAGTATCGCGCTCTCTGGGAGCGATCGCACTTTTGCCGCTCGCGTCAAATCGGGTCGAGATAATGTTCCCAATCAAGGTGCTGCTAGCGGACTGTATGCCAATACATTTGAAGATTCCACAGGTGCAGGCGGCAATTTAAATGTTAGAACCGACCAGTTAATAGTTAGAGATGGAGCTAAAGTTACTGTCAGTGCGGACGGCAAAGGAGCGGCCGGAAATTTGAGAGTTGCGGCAGACTCAATTCGTTTAAATAATGGCACGATCGCAGCGACAACTCAAGCAGGAAATTTTGGCAACATCACTTTGCAAACTGGAAATTTGCAAATGCGTCGCAACAGTCAAATTACTACTAATGCGTCTGGCACTGCGACTGGCGGCAATATTAATATCGAAGCTGGGGCTGTAGCTGCTTTAGAAAATAGCGACATCCGCGCTAACGCAGTCCGAGGCCGAGGCGGAAATATTATCATTACTGCCGAAGGCATTTTTCAATCTTTAGATAGCGACATCGACGCCAGTTCAGAATTAGGCATTGACGGCAATGTCGAACTCAGAACACCCGATACTGACCCCGTAAAAGGATTAAATCAACCAGAAATCCTGGGAGTTCCCCCGGCACCGGCACAAACTTGTCAAACGGGCAGCCAAAGGACAAGTCGGTTTGTCATCACCGGGCGCGGCGGTTTGCCCCCGAGTCCCAGGGAACGAGTCAGCAGCGAGCATAATTTTGAGGCCGTGAAGGAGCCGATTGTGGAGGCTCAAGGCTGGATAATTAATGCTAAGGGGGAGATTGAATTGGTGGCGAATTCGGCTGCTGTTGTTCCTTACAGCCCTGGGAGAGCGCCTGTTTGCAACTGAATCGCGTGCGGACGATCTTGTGCGGCTGGCTTTGAGCAAAGCCCTAAAAACGCTGTTTCCTTTGATATCATTGTCGATCGATTACTATAACAAAAACCGTTCGTAGTGCGGACGAACGTCCGCTTTTTTACGGAATAAAGTCCGCACTACGAACCAATTTTAGACCGAACGCGATATATAGCGGTTCTCAAGCGTGGTGAGGATAGCCCATAGCCCATAGCCCATAGCCCATAGCCCATAGCCCTATGCCGTTCGCGTACCTGATATGAGAGCTCGAAAGGCTATAATGCCGTTTCCCTACAGGTATCGCCGCTCAATTCACCGCCGGAACTGGTGATTCTACCGATCGAATAATTGCCGGTTTATTAGTAGATTTTTCTTGAAAAAGTGCCTTGAGTGCCAAGTCTAGATTTTCGGCCATGACAATGCGGTTTTCGTAGGCAACAATAACTCTGACTAAAGTTGGTAAACTATTGCGCTCCGCTTCTAAATAAAGAGGTTCTACGTACAGCAAAGATTGTTCGATTGGAATGACTAATAAATTTCCTTGAATTGCTTTTGAACCCTGCCGATTCCAGAGAGATATTTGTTCGGAAATAACCGGGTCTTGATTGATTAATGCTTCTATTTGTTCCGGCCCGTAAACTAATCGCTGTTTGGGAAACTGGTATAACAGCAATTTTCCGTAATTTTGATCGTCAGATCGCCCTGCAATCCAAGCAATTAAATTGTTGCGACCTACTGGTGTAAACGGCAGCAGCAAAATAAACTCTTCGGAAGTTTCCGTCGGCAGTTTCGTAATCAAATAGTACGGTGCTACCGGCTGCTGTTCGCTGCCGTAAATTTCCTTGGGAACTCGCCACAAATCCTCCCGATTGTAAAAAACCTGCGGGTCTTCCATGTGATAAGTTAGCAAGCGTTCCGATTGAACGTTCAACAAATCTACTGGATACCTAATATGTTTGCGGATAGCCGGAGGCATTTTGTCAAGGGGTTTGAAGAGTCCGGGAAATATCTGAACCCAACTGTTGATAATTGGGTCTGAGGGATTGGCAACATAGAAGTCAACCGATCCGTGGTAAGCGTCAATGACTACTTTTACTGAGTTGCGGATGTAGTTAAATTCATTTTGACCCGGATCTGAATACGGGTAGCGATCGCTCGCTGTATAGGCATCGATAATCCAGTAAAGATAGTTAGGAGGATTGTTATTAGTTTTTGAGGAAGAAAGCTGAAATTTTTTGCCATTTTTATCGTTGTTTTTTTCTATATCATCTTTAGTAAGATTGGCGTTTGCTACTACCAAATACGGGTCGGAATCGTAGCGCAAAAAAGGAGCGATCGCCCGGACTCTTTGGTTAATATTTCGGCGGTACAATAATTTAGTTTCTGGCGTAAAATTGCGAGTCAGCGCCATTTGCCAATTTTTGAGATAATTAGCAAACAGCCAGCGCCGCCACAAAGAACCGATCGCAATTCCGCCTCTGCCGCTGTAATTGTTGTAAACATTTTCTTCGCCGCTGGGATAGTCGAATTCATTGACTTGTGTGGGTGTCATCACGTTTGTATCGGTGATAGCGCCGTAGTAAATGCGCGGATAGCCGATCGGGATACTCACCCGAATTCGATCGCTAGTTATATCTAAAGCTGTCTCTCCTGTCTCGGCTGGAACTCCAATATCTTTAACAAAATAATCGGGTAAACCGCCGACACCGACTGTGTTTACCGGAGAAAGAGTAAAGCCGTAACCGTGCGTGTACACCAGATGTTCGTTCACCCAAGTTTGAGCTTCCGGCGCAACTGCTGTATAATCTAGTTCCCGCGCCGCCAGAAATACTTGTTGGCTTTCAGTTTCTCCCTTTTTTGCGGTTTTCTTTTTGATTGTGTAGCGATCGATATCCGCATCAGGAAATGTATAATACGGTCTGATTTGCTGTAACTGTCGGTTGGTTTCCAGCAGCGGCCGCTTGTCCCACAGCCGGATGTTGCTAACAGTCAGTTGATTGTTTTCTAAGTCTTTATATGTAAGTTTCCCGGCTGGATCGAAAGTTTTAATTTCGATTTTCTTGAGGTCAAAAGCTTCTTGAGTAAAAGCAATGCTGCGCTTGATGTACGGCTGTTCTCGCGCTATTTCGTTGGGCCTGACTAGCAGTTGCTGCACAATTTGTGGCAGCAGCCAACCTCCCACAAAACTCAAAATTAGCCACGCTAAAATAATCTTTTTAATCAGTTTATTGGGAGTTTTGAATTGCCAAAACTGGTACAGCATCAAAAGTGCGATCGCCCCAGCCAAGATACTCAAAAATCCATAGACAGGCAGTCGCACCGTCACATCAGCGTAATTCGCCCCATAGGTAACGTCTCCCCGCGAATATAGCAAGGCGTAGCGCGCCAGCCAGTAGAGGAGTGCAGTGGCTAGCATGAAAGCTCCGCCTAAGCCGTATAAGTGCCGCTGTTGCGATCGCGAAAACCCCAAAAATCTCCCTTGACTCAAGCTATTTCCCGACAGCAAATATGTTAAAGTGCCAGACACTAAACCGTACAAAAATACAACTGTCAGCCAAAAGCTTAATAATTCTAAAATTGGGAAAACAAATACATAAAAGCTAATATTTTGGTTAAAAAGAGGGTCGGTTGTGTTAAAGTTAACGGCGTGAAAATATTGTAAAATTTCTATCCAGCGACTGCTGGCAATCAGCCCGATCGCCAAACTGAGCAAAAGGGCGATCGTCCACAGCCCAAATTCTGGCTTAATTGCCAAAGCTAATATTGTCCCCAGCAGTAAGCCCAACTGCCACCAGTTAGAAAATAGCTGCACCATCATTTGCTGGATTAACTCAATGCCAAACTGTACTGGCAGTGCAGGCAAATTCCCAGATGTACCGAAATAGGTGAGGCTGTTTGCAGCTAAGTACCCGCAGTAAATTATCGTCAAAATTGCGATCGAACTTAATCCAAATACCGCCAATAGTATCCAGGTAAAAGTGATTTGAGATTTGACTGGGGGTATTTGATAATTCTTCCCTATTTTTTCGAGATTTACTGAAGCAAATAATGCCTCCGAAATCGGCGCTTGGGTTTCCTCAAAAGGATGTTGCAGGCGGCGGGCTAAAGTTAAATTTCCCATCAAAAAGACAGCAGAAATCGCAGTAGGAATTATCCCCAGCAATCCTTGAGTTTTCAGCCTCAACAACAAAACCTGAAGATATCCAACTTCCTGAAACCAGAGAATTTCTGCCACCAGGCGGGAAGCTAAGTCCACAACCAGCCATAGCCCCGCTAGCAGTAAAATTACTTGATAAATTCGCCTATTAGTCATTAGTTATTAGTTAGTTGTTATTGGTTATTAGTTAGTTGTTATTGGTTAGTTGTTATTAGTTAGTTGTTATTAGTTAGTTGTTAGTTAGTTGTTATTAAGCTATCGCGCATTTAAATTGCATATTCGGGACGGGCTAGAAGCCCATCCCACAAGAGTTTTATTGATTCTTGACACACAATTTAAATGTAGAACAGCTTAGTTAGTTGTTATTAGTTAGTTATCAGTTAGTTAGTTATTAGTTAATTTTTATTAATTATTTGTTATTAGTTAGTTGTTATTTGTTGGCGATCAAAACTAATAACTAATAACCAATAACTAATAACTAATAACCAATAACTAATAACCAATAACTAATAACCAACAACCAATAACTAACTAGCTGTACTGCTGATTGACATCCACATCCAAATTAAACAGCAATTGCAAAGTCTGCATTGCTTGCCTGCGTGCTTCAATATCCTGCTGAGCGCGCAACTGTACCATCGGATCGTGCAAAATCTTATTTACAATCCCCCTTGTTAAAGATTCAATCACATCTTGATGTTTCTCCGAAAATTCAGAGCCCAGACGCGATAAAGCTTTTTCTAACTCTTGTTCCCGAATCAATTCTATCTTATCCCGCAAACAGCTAATAGTAGGAACAGTTTCCAGACTGCGCCACCAGACATCAAAAGCCTCTACTTCCTGTTCCAGCAAGCCCTGAGCTTCCATTGCCATTTTGCGGCGGGTTTCGTGATTTTGAGCTACCACTGCTTTCAAGTCGTCTACATTAAACGATCGCACATTCGCCAATTCATTCGCATCAGCATCGACGTTGCGCGGCACAGAAATATCCATCAACATCAAAGGGCGATGCTGGTCTAAAACAGCTTCTAATTTAGCTTTATTTAACAACGGAACTGTAGCAGCCGTACAGGTAAACACCAAATCAGAATCGGCAATTACCTGCATCATGTCCGACAGCAGATGCAGGTGCAATTGGGCATCTTTAAACTGATCGGCTAACTCCTGGCCACCGCGCATCGATCGATTGACGATCGCAATATGGCTAGCTCCTTTCGAGAGCAAATGCTGCACCAACAAGCGCGACATTTTGCCAGCACCGATTATCGCAATCCGGCTGGTGGCTAAATGCTGACCTTTCAATTGAGCCAATTCCGCCGCCGCCGAAGAAATCGAAACCGCACCAGTACCAATGTTAGTTTCCGTGCGAACTCGCTTCCCGGCTGTAAGAGCTTGCTTAAATAAGCGCTCTAAAATTCTGCCGACACCTTTGTACTGCTGAGCGAGTTTGTGAGTTTGTTTCACCTGAGCCAAAATTTGTCCTTCTCCCAGCACCAAACTGTCGAGGCCAGCAGACACTCGCATCAAGTGCATCACGGCATCTTCGTGCAGCAAAATGAACAGGTGAGGGCGCAAAGACTGCAAAGGAACTTTACTGCATTCCGAAAGGAACTGCATCACCTCTCGCACCCCAGGCTCCGACTCGGTGGTAACAATATAAATTTCTAAGCGGTTGCAAGTGCTGAGGATGGCAACTTCTTGAATGTGCGGGTAGCCGCGCAATTGGGCGATCGCCGCTTCAACCTTCTGTTCTGGAATGCTGAGTTTTTCGCGAACTTCAACCGGCGCTGTTTTGTGGCTGAGACCTATGACTGCAATATTCATATCTGTGCTTTGTCACTATTTATCTTTACTTGTCAACAGTCACCTGTGATTAGTTATTAGTTTATCGCTAATTGCTAATAACAGGCGAATGTTGACAGCTAACAGCCAACAGTCAACAGCTAACAGTCAACAGTCAACAGTCAACAGTCAACGGTCAACAGTCAACAGTCAACAGTCAAAAATCAACTAATGACTAATGCAATTGCAGAGATTTCGGCTGGTTAAACATATGGATTGTATCCACAAACCGAGCAGTTTTCGACTGAGAAGAAATTACCAAACTCTCAGTGCGAGCGCCGCCGCCAAAGAATCGAACTCCATCCATCAGCGTTCCGGGAGTAATTCCGCAAGCTGCAAACAGCACAGTTTCTCCAGATGCCAACTCTTCAGCATTGTAAATCTTGTCTGGATCTGTGATGCCCATCTCTGTCAAGCGGGCGATATTCTTCTCTTTGCTTTCGCCGATCAAACCAGTTTTGACAATAGCCGGATCGTAAATTAACTGCCCTTGGAAGTGACCGCCCAAGCAGCGCATTGCTGCTGCGGAAATCACACCTTCAGGTGCAGCGCCAATACCCATCAGCGCGTGGATGTTGGAACCAGAAAACGCGCAAGAAATCGCAGCCGAAACGTCGCCGTCGCTGATCAGTCGAACTCTTGAACCCGCTGCCCGAATTTCATTTATTAAATCTTTGTGTCGGGGGCGATCCATCACCACCACTACCAAATCTTCAATACTGCGGCCGAGGCAATCAGAGATAATTTTGAGGTTTTCGCTTGGCGTTTTGCGAATATCTACATGATTCTTAGCAGCCGCGGGAGCAGCCAATTTGTTCATATAGAAATCCGGTGCAGCAAACAAGCCTCCTTTCTCAGAGATTGCCAAAACTGCCATCGAACCGTTTTGACCGTAAGCAACCAGGTTAGTACCTTCGCAGGGGTCAACGGCGATGTCAATTTCGATCAATTCATCTAGGTTGCAGACATCTTTGGCATCTTCGCGGGTACAAATACCTACTTGTTCGCCGATGTAAAGCATGGGTGCGTCATCGCGTTCGCCTTCACCGATCACGATGCGGCCGCGCATATGAATTTTGTTCATCCGCTCGCGCATGGCTTCTACAGCTACGCGATCGGCTTCATCTTTTTCGCCTTTGCCCATCAAGCGAGCGGAAGCAATGGCTGCCTGCTCAACTACTTCGATAATCTCTAAACCGATTACATTGTCCACGAACTATATCCTCCCAACTGCTGATGCGTGCCTTGTGCTCTTTTGCACTCCCAGCCATCAAGTTTATCAGAGGCGGGGATCTGTGCGAGCGCAAGCAGTTGCTTTGTTTGTGTTAACTTTTGCTTCTTTGAGGCTGGGAGGGGAGAGTGGGGGGAGTGGGAGATGGCGAGAGGGGGAGAGTGGGAGATGGGGGAGAGTTGGGAAAATCTTGCTTCTTCTCTGAATATCGATCGGTTAAATCCGTTAAATCCGTTAAATCCGTTACAGAATCCGTTGCCGAACTTTTTTCGCAGGCAGCAAGCGAGCGAGAGTCGATCGCCCTCCTTGACTTATCGTAACAGTCGCGTCAGTCCTGAAGTTTTATGATGATAGCAAATCAAATTTCGGGCCCCAAATCGGGACGCACTAGACTTTATTAACGGGGAGCAATAAAAAATGATGATGAAAGCACAAGATATTATGACAACAGAAGTTGTTACCATTCGCGGTTCGGCAACGGTAGCTGAAGCAGTGGCGATGATGAACGAACTGTGTCTGCGCGCGCTAATTGTGGAACGCCGCCACGAACAAGACGCTTACGGTATCGTTACGGAAACGGATATTGTCTATAAGGTAGCAGCCTACGGAGTAGACCCGCAAAAAGTCCGCGTCTTCGAGATTATGACCAAACCGTGCATTACGGTGAATCCCGACTTGGGCGTGGAATACGTGGCGAGGTTGTTCGCGAATACCCGCATCCGCCGAGCTCCGGTAATTAAGGACAAACTGCTTGGCATTATTTCGGTAACGGATATCTTGACAAAAAGCGATTTTGTTGATAAGCCGAAAAGTGTTTTATTTGAGGAAGAAATCGAAAGGGCGATCGCCGATGCCAGAACTGTCTGTTCCCAGAAAGGCGCGACTTCTAGAGACTGCGCGGTAGCGTGGGACATTGTAGAGGAAATGCAGGCCGAGGCTGCTCACCAGCGATCGATGAAGCTTGACAAAACGGCTTTTGAGGAGTATTGCGAGGAGAATCCCGACGCGGCTGAATCACGGATGTACGAGAGTTAAGTAAGCCGACATAAGATAAAATACCCAGATCCCCGACTTCTTGAAGAAGTCGGGGATCTAAAATAAGAGCGTTTTACTTAAGTAGATCGAACAGTAGAAAGTTTGCATTACTCTGCCATAGATTTGAGCAGACAACCAACTACAGAGTCAATCTCCCAGTAATCCTTACCGTCTTGCTTCTTATTGCCCGAACGCGAGACGAGACTGAGGAGATCCGCCCATCTGAGAGTCTGCTTGACAACTTCAGGCGATACATCAGGAACAAGATCAATTAAGTCCTCAACCGTTGCTGGTTCACCCCATTTGGCAAAATCTGTCATGACCTGTTTTCTTTGAGGCTCGCAACCGTCAAAGCCCATTGAATTAATTAATTTATCAGATTTATTAAATTGATTCTTCAGTTCCGCCAAGGAATCTTGCCAGCGCGGATCGGCTTGGGAAAATTTATAGAATTCTTGCAGCAGGTTTGACCAATTTCCTGTCACTTCCGTAATCTTCTTTCTAACTTCTAGTTCGCTGGGCAAATTAACATCTTCCAACCAATGTCGCAGCGCGGCATCGTGCCAAGGTTTGAGACTTAAATATCTCAGTTCCTTAGAGGAATCAACACCTGTGGAATTATGATTAACTAACTGCCAAGCCTTCTGAGAATCGGCGACAAAAACAAGCTGCATAAACGAGTCTTCTTTCTTCAATCTTTTAACTTTCTTAATTGCTTCATCAACCCAATTCTTAGTCCAAGGAGTGCTGGCTGACACAACAACGAGCGTCGTGGTATCTTTCTTGCGACGGCTACTAATTTCTTTCAAACGCTGGCTAAAATCAGATTGGTATGAGAGTTTTTCTAAATAGTGGAATGGGAAAATTTTGTTACTAAATGCTGATTCCAGAAAAACCCTCAAATCGTCAATTCCTGCGGCTTGGCAGCCAAATATAATAGAGACACCGTACTCACGGAGCAGCAGATCTGATTCCTGTTTAACAGTTAAAGGACTGCGCCGGGAATCAGCTTTATTTTTCACGATAAGAGGAGACCGAAAAGTAGCAGGTTCGTATTCAGGTGAAGTTTCGCGGTGTCTCAGAAGTTCTGCTTCAATTTCTGGTTGCGTACCCATAAGCAAGGCTAAATTAGAACTTCTCAGAGTGAAGTAACCTGCATTGGTTTCTCGTAAAACTCCTAATCCGACCATTTCTTCTAGTAAAGCAAGGATTTCGTCTTCCGATGACC
>Ga0335397_10004558_pt1 | contig 18290 bp, 17 predicted proteins | sample MAT04_FD_205740 | JGI IMG/M metagenome (GOLD analysis project Ga0335397, IMG submission 205740) | Freshwater microbial communities from Lake Fryxell liftoff mats and glacier meltwater in Antarctica - MAT-04 (spades assembly) (version 2) ... | reverse complement strand
AAGGCGTGCGCACATCGGTTTGATGGCCAGTCTTGACCTGGCCGAAAGTATGGGCGCCGGACCATGCCTTGGGCCGATCTCAGGACCTGGTTAGGCGCACCGCCGGTTACCGCATCGGACAGGGGCCTGGAGGCGGTCGCCGTCCTGCGGGGTGATCGCACCCGCCAGGGTGCGATCAGATGAGCCCCGCCCCGCACCTGTGTAGTCCGGTGCGGCTAGAGACCGGGAGTCCACCTCCACAGACCCCGACGGGCTCAGCATGGTCGACAGGCGCAGCGTCGTTCTCCCACGTGCGCGCGCACGCGGCAACGTGAGGCCCGCACTGTGCGATTGCGACAGACTGCTGGTCGTCGATTCTGTGGAGCAGCCTCGGAGCGCCTTGCCGCGCCTTGCCGGACGGGCTGGAGAGGTGCGAGCAAGTTAGGGCTCCGGGGCCCAGGCCGGACGCTCCGCGTCCGGCCCGGTCCCCTGTCGCCGAGGTCAGACGTGCTCGCCCGGGCGCGGGCGAGCGGTGGACAAGCCGGTGCTACTCGCCGCGTTCGCGGCGCAGGTCGGCGAGCGCGAGGTCGACGGCGGTGTCGGTCTCCAGGACGCGGAGCTGGGGAACCCAGTCGAGGTGCTGCTCCCAGCGGTGCCGGCCGGCACGAGCGCCGTCAGGGTCGAGCTGGGAGTACCACGCGAGGCCGAGCAGACAGCGGAGATCGCCCAGGATCATCTGGGCCTGGTGGTCGTCAGCGTGGCAGGGGTGAGACAGCAGTCGCCGGGCGATCGTGTGCAGGAGCTTCCCTGTGTCGGTGTCGGCGTCACTGGCCGGTTCGGCGGTGACGGCGGGCAGCGGCGCCAACGGCTGCCAGAAGATCAAGGCGTCGATCAGCAGGTCCCGGGTCAGGACCGACAGCGCCGGACGCATGGCGAGCCAGCCGATCACCGCTTGGTCCTGCGCCATGGTCGGCGGCGCCGACCGAACCGAAGCGCCCTGACCGGGACGCCTGACGTCATCCATGACGAACACCCTCACTCCATCTCGGCCGTCCGTGGCGCACGACCACGGACATCTGTGGACCGCTAATCTCGAAAGTCCCTCACTGGATGTCACAGGCCCCCTCGCCACCGCACTTACCAAGGGCGAGGGGAGCTTCAGGAGGGAGAGCGTCGGTGGACCCAGCCCAGCCGGACGGCCTTGACGACAAGGCACGAGGCGAGAGCGCGAGCACCGATGACAGCGGCGTGGCCGTGCGGCACCGCCAGCACCGGTTCCCGGCACGGACCCGGGTGGTGAAGGCGCGCTACGACGAGCAGGAGTTCGCCGCCCTTGCCGCCGCCGCCCAGCGAGCGCGGCTGACCCCGAGCGGCTTCTTGGCCGGTGCCGGGCTCGCCGCCGCCGGGCAGGGGCCGGCTCCCTCGCAGTCCATGGACCGCGAGCTGCTGGCCGAGCTGCTGAGCCTGCGCACCGCGATCCGGCGGTACGCCGTCAACGTCAACCAGGCCCTGGCCCTCATGCACAGCACCGGCCAGACACCCATCTGGCTGCCCCGGGCCGTCGCGGGCGCCCACCGCGCTGTCGTCAGCGCCGACGCGGCGACCCAGCGCGTGGCCCGCCGCATGGGCTGAGTCGCCGCATGACTGAACGGTGATCGGCAAGGTCTGCCAGCGAGGCAGCGACGTCCGACGGCTGCTCGGCTACCTGTTCCGCGAGGGCCTGGCCGGTGAGCACGGTCTGAGCGCCCCGCATGCCAACGCGCATCTGATCGCCACGTGGGACGGCCCTGACGGCCTGGGTAGCCTCGAGCCGCCCCGCCAGTCCGGCGGGGGTCGTGAGCTGGGGATGCTCGCCGCGGCGCTGAACGCGCCGCTGCTCGCCGCCGGCCTCGACCGGGAGGACTGGAAGCAGGCCCGGCCGGTCTACCACCTGGCGATCAGCGCCGCCGAGCACGATCGGCTGCTGTCGGACCAGGAGTGGGCGGACGTGGTCGGGGAGTACGTGCGCCGGATCGGGCTGGCGCCGCGCGGCGATGAGCAGGCGGTGCGGTGGGTCGCTGTCCGGCACGCCGACAACCACGTCCACGTCGTCACGACCCTGGCCCGGCAGGACGGCAAGCAGGTCTGGCCGCGCAACGACTTCTACCGGGCCCAGGAGGCCAGCCTGGCCGTCGAGAGCCGCTACCGGCTGGCACCGACCTCGCCAGCGGACCGGACCGGCGATCGGCAGACCAGCCGCGCCGAGCAGCGCCGGCACGCCCGGCAGGCCCAGCAGCGCGCCGAGCAGGGCAGGCCGGCGCTGGCCGGCCCGGACCGGGAGGTCCTTTGCGGCAAGGTCCGGGCAGCGCTGGCCGGCGCGAACAGCTTCACCGAGTTCAGCGAGCGGCTCAGCCGGGACGGGGTCCTGGTCCGGCCGCGGATGAGCACGCTGGACCCCGAGGAGGTCACCGGCTACGCCGTTGCCCTGCGCGCCACCGGGACGCACGCCGCCGACGGGATCGAGTCGGTGTGGTTCGGCGGCGGCAAGCTCGCCCCGGACCTGACCTTCACCCAGCTGCAAGCCCGCTGGTGCCGCGAGCCCGCCGACCCGCGGCACGCTGCGACCGCCGGCCGCACCGTGCGGGGCGGTCTGGAGCTCGACCCGGCCGAGCGCCAGGCGTTGTGGGAGGCCGCCGGACAGGCCCTCGGCCGAGCCAATGAGCAGCTGCGGGCAGCAGCCAGCGGGAACCCGACGGCCCGCGCGATGGCCGAGGCCGCTGCGGTCCGCGAGCGAGGTCCTGTCCGCAGTCGGCCGCCTCACCGAACGCTCCGCCGCCGGGCCGCTCCACCAGGCCGTCGCCTACGACCGGGCCGCCGCAGACTACGCCGCGACCTCCCCATCCCGACCGGCCCGTCCCGCCGGACCCGCCAGGCGGCCGGCGGGCTGCGCAGCATGGAGTTCGTCCGCCAGGCCGACACCCGCCAGCTCCTGCAGACCCTCGAGCGGCTAAGCCATCTGAGCCTGACCCTTGCCGGGTTCCGCGAGCAGCAAGGCCGGGCCGCTCAGGCCGCCGCCGCCCGACGCGCCGCCGAGCTGCTCACCACCGAGCAAACCCGACGCACCCACACCGCGTACGCCAGCGTCCGAGGGCTGACAGCGACGCCGCAGGCGGCGCGGGCGGCGGGCCGCCGCCCGACCCCAGGCCCGTTCCCGCCACCGGTCAGCTGGTCCGGTCGACCGGTCGAACCCACACCGGCAAGCCGTCCCGGCAGGGCACGGTGATGAGGCCCAGTGGGGGACGCGGTCGCCTCGGGGTGCGTCCGGCATGCCGGACCGGCAAGGGGTCGAGGGCTCGAAAGACCAAGATCGTTTGTCACAGCACCCCATGCGATCGCACTTGCCACGGGTGAGGGAACAGTTCAGACACGCGCGTCCGGACGCCCTCGCGACCACGGAGGACGACATGGACAAGCTGCTGCTCACCCCGACCGAGGCCGCCACCGCACTGGGCATCGGACGCTCCAAGGTCTACGAGCTGATGCAGACCGGTCAGCTCCAGTCGGTCCACATCGGCGCCTGCCGGCGCGTTCCAGCCGATGCGCTCACCGCCTTCCTCGAGCAGCTGCGCGCAGCCAGCTGAAGTCGTCCACCCGCAGACGCTCTCCACAGCTTGCTGCTCGATCTCCGTCAAGGCGGGCGCAAGGCGCGACGCTGACAGGTCATCCCGGGCCGGCTCTCCGCCGGCCATACCGCCGCCGCTGAAGGACACCAGGCATGAGCAACCGCGCAGCATCCGGCGAGTCGTCGATCTACAAGGACGAGGCGGGCCGCTGGCACGGCTACGTCTCCATGGGACTCAAGGAGAACGGGCGGCGCGACCGGCGGCACGTCTCCGGCACCCGCCGGGCTGACGTCGTCGCCAAGGTGCGGGCCCTGGAGGCCAAGCGCGACGCAGGAACTGCCGAGGCAGCTGGCCGAGCACCGACCGTCGGCGACTGGCTCGAGCACATCGCGTCTCGCCGCGTCCGCGCCCGCACCCTCGAGAGCTACGAGGCCCTGGTCCGCCTGCACCTGCGCCCCGGTATCGGTCACCACCGCCTCGACCGTCTTCAACCAGAGCACCTGGAGCAGCTGTACGGCTCGCTGCTCGAGGACAAGGGCCTGTCCCCCGCGACCGTTCTCCGCCTGCACCGGGTGCTGTCGCGCGCCTTGCGCGTCGCCATGCAACGCGGGAAGATCGCGCGCATCGTGGCGACGCTCGTCGACCCGCCGGCCGTCAAGCGCCCCACGACAGCACTCCCGCTGACGGTCGACGAAGCGCGGCGAGTGCTGCAGGCCGCCGAGCAGGCCCGCAACTCAGCGCGGTGGACTGTCGCGCTGGCCGTAGGCCTCCGCCAGTCCGAGACGTTGGGGCTCCGCTGGTCCGACATCGACCTCGACGTCGGCACGCTCACCGTCCGCCGTGGGCTGCACCGCGTGGCCGGCAAGGGACTCGTGTACGAAGAGCCCAAGGCCGAACGGAGCCGGCGAACCCTGGCCCTCCCGGCGCCGCTCGTCACGGTGCTGCGACGCCACCGCGGCGTGCAGCTCGAGGAGCGTCAAGCCGCCGGCTCGCTGTGGGAAGAGCACGACCTGGTCTTCGCGCAGGTTGAACGGACGGCCGCTGGACAAGCGGTCGGACTGGGAGGGGTGGAAGGCGCTGCTGACGCGTGCCGGGGTGCGCGAGGTGCGGCTGCACGACGGCCGCCACACGGCAGCCACGCTGCTGCTGTCGGAAGGCGTCCACCCACGCGTCGTCATGGAGCTGCTCGGGCACGCGCAGATGCGCACCACCACGGACACCTACAGCCACGTGATGCCGGCGCTGGCCAAGGAAGCCGCGGCCAAGATGGGCACGGCGCTGTGGGGATGAGCGGCCCCACGTGGCACCAGTGGCCGCCACGCTGGCACCGCAGACGACTCAGGGCGTCCTCTCGGAGGAGAGAACGCCCTGGTCACACGGGTGGAGCTGAGGGGACTCGAACCCCTGACCCCCACACTGCCAGTGTGGTGCGCTACCAGCTGCGCCACAGCCCCGCGTCGTGCCGTCAGCACTCTACAAGGCTTGCGCCGCGGGGGTGCGGATCGGTCCGCCGGAGACCTCCGGAGGGACAGATCCGGCCATCCCGACCAGCGGTGCGAGGCCGGTGTTGTGCCGCTCCAGGCGCCAGCCCCACTCGGCCTCGACCAGGACCGACCAGCAGGCGTTGCCCAGCGGCGCCAGGCGGCCCCAGTGGACGTCGGGCAGCTCGAGCAGGATCCCGATGGTGGCCTTGGCCGTACCGCCGTGCGTGACGGCCAGCAGCGTGCCGCCGCGGGGCACGGCACCCAGGTGGTCCTCCAGGCAGGCGGCGGCCCGCTCAGCGGCGTCGCGGTAGGTCTCGCCCCCACCGCGAGGGACGTCCTTGCCGGCGCGCCAGGCGGCGTGCTCGTCCGGGTGCTGCAGCTCGGCCTCGACCGAGGTCAGGCCCTGCCAGGTCCCGAGGAACAGCTCGCGCAGCCGGGAGTCGACGACGGGCTCGAGGCCAGTCGCCCGCGCCAGCGGCTCGACCGTCGCGCGGGCCCGGACCAGGTCGCTGGTGAGCAGCACGGCCGGGGCCACCGGTGCCAGCACCTCGGCCGCGGCCTGCGCCTGCACGAGCCCGACGTCGTCCAGGGGCGTGTCGAGCTGCCCCTGGATGCGGCCCCCGGCGTTGTCACCGGTCCGGCCGTGGCGCAGCAGGACCAGGCGCCGGGGCTCGCTCAGGAGGGGCTCGTCACGGGACGTCCGGCGCCGCGCTCGGCGTCACGGTCGACGAACGGGATGACCGGGCAGTCCTTCCACAACCGCTCGAGGGCGTAGAAGACCCGCTCCTCCTCGTGCTGCACGTGGACGACGATGTCGCCGAAGTCGAGCAGGACCCACCGGGCCTCCTGCGCGCCCTCGCGGCGCACCGGCTTGGCACCGAGCTCGCGCAGGCGGTCTTCGATCTCGTCGACCACGGCCTTGACCTGGCGGTCGTTGGGGGCGGAGGCCAGCAGGAACACGTCGGTGATGACGAGCTGCTCGCTGACGTCGAGCAGCAGGATGTCGCTGGCCAGCTTGTCGGCGGCGGCCTGAGCCGCGGCCAGGCCCAGTTCGACAGAGCGCTCGGAGGCGGGCACGTGATCTTCTCTCGTCGGTCGTCCAGGAGGTCCCAGGGTAGTCGGGAGGCTCAGGGGCGGAAGTCGGCTCCCACGAGCACGATCACATCGGCCGAGGTGCCGAACTCCTGCGTGGCGACCTGGGCGTCGGGCAGTCCCAGCGCCGCGGCGACCCGCTCCCCGAGCGCCTGGCCCTCCGGGGTGGCTTCCGGCACCAGCACCTGAGTGGCGGTGTAGCCGAACCGGGCGGCGTTGCGCGACCCGACGAACACGAAGCCGGCGGGCACGAGCCTGGCCCGCACTCCCTCTCCCAGACCCGGTGTCCCCACGCCGTTCAGGACCAGCACCCGGTTGCTCCCCTCCCGGGCGCCGTCGGCTACGGACCCGGCGAGCAGCCGGTCGACCAGCGAGGTCAGGGCGACGCTGTCGGCGCGGAACGCCGTGACGTCGCCGCCCGGGTCGACGGCGATGACCGGCAGCACGTCGTACTGCAGGCCGCCCTCGTCGTCCGCGGCGGCCAGCCCGACGAGCAGGTCGGCGAGCTCGGGCAGCGGTGCGGTGGACACCGAGGGCTCCCCCAGCGCCTCCAGGACGGGCGTGAGCTCGGCACCGGACGCCGGAAGGGCGGTGAGCACCCCGTCCAGCACCTCCTGCACCCGGGCCATCCGGACCTGCTCCGGCTCGCCCGGCGCCAGGTGGCCGAGCAGCTGGAGCGCCTTGGCCCCGTCGAGTCGTTGCGGTCCCGCGGTGAGCAGGACTGCCTGGTCCTGCACCACCTGCACGTCGACGTCGACGGCGACGCCGTCGAGAGCGTCGACCAGGGCGGCCAGGGCGGGCGGGGTCAGCAGCCAGGTGTCCTGGACGGTGATGCCCATGAGGTCCGACAGCGCGTCCCTGCTCCCCTGCGGTGAGCCCGCAGCGAGCGCCCGCCCGAACGGCATCGACCCGGTCCCCGGGACGTTGACGAGCACCTGCGGCGGGATGAGCACGACAGCGCCGGTCTGGTCGGCCCCGTCGTGGGCGAGCAGGGCGCCGGCCGTCCCCACGCCGTCGGCCCCCCGCAGCTGCAGCAGCGTCGTGCGCTGGGCCGCAGACGAGGTGGCGGGCGGCGCCGGCGGCTCCGGGTCGGCGGCGGCGAGGTAGACGGCGAAGGCGGCCGCGAGCAGGGCCAGCACGACCAGCACCGCTCCGATGAGGCGCACCTGGTGACGTCGGCGCTCGCGACGCTGGCGGGCACGGCGGGAGCGCCGACCGGGGGCGACCTCGCTCACGAGGTGACGTCGCGGTAGAGCTTGCGCTTCTCGATGTACTGCACGACGCCGTCGGGCACGAGGTACCAGACCGGGTCGTTGCGGCCCACGCGAGCCCGGCAGTCGCTCGAGGAGATCGCCAGTGCGGGGACCTCGACCTGGGTGACGGCTCCGGCGGGGAACGGGCTGAGGTCGACGGTGTCGTAGCCCGGCCGGCTGACCCCCACGAAGTGCGCGAGGTCGAACAGCTGGTGGGCCCGGTCCCAGCTGAAGATCTGCGCGAGGGCGTCCGATCCGGTGATGAAGAACAGCTCCGCGTCGCCGTACGCGGTGTTCAGGTCGCGCAGCGTGTCGATCGTGAAGGTGCGGCCCGGCCGGTCGACGTCGGTGCGGCTGACGCTGAAGCGCGGGTTGCTCGCGGTCGCGATCACCGTCATCAGGTAGCGGTCCTCGGCAGCGCTGACCCGCCGGCCGTCCTTCTGGTACGGGTGGCCGGTCGGCACGAACACGACCTCGTCGAGCGCGAACCGGGCCGCGACCTCGCTGGCAGCGGACAGGTGGCCGTGGTGGATGGGGTCGAACGTCCCGCCCATGACCCCGATGCGCCTGCCCACGTCACCCAGCGTAGTGCGCCGAGCGCCCCTGAGGACGTGGACCGCTCAGGTCGGGAGCAGCCGCTGGACGAAGGCCTCGAGCTGCACGGCGTTGCGGACCTCGACCATCTCGATCACGTCCGCGTAGACCGTGGTCGCGCTGTCACCGCTTCCCCAGTAGGCCTGCGGCTCGGGGTTGAGCCAGTACGCGTGGCGCGACCTGGCCACGAGGGAGCGCAGCGTCGTGACGGCGGTCGCGCGGTAGTTGTTGCGGGCATCGCCGAGGATCAGCAGCGAGGTGCGCGGGCCCACCGCGTCCGGGTAGTTGGCCGCGAACTCCTCCAGCGAGTGGCCGTAGTCGCTGTGCCCGTCGAACCAGACCAGGTTGGCCTCGGCCGACATCCTGGCCAGCGCGTCGGCGACGTCGCCGCCGGGGGTGAAGAAGCGCGACACCTCGTCCGCGGTGTCGATGAAGGCGAAGGCCCGCACCTTGGTGAACTGCTCGGACAGCGCGTACGCGAGCATCAGCGTGAAGTGCGCGAACCCGGCGACCGAGCCGGACACGTCGCAGATCACGGTGAGCTCGGGCTTGTGCGGCTTCTGCGGGCGGTGGTGGGTCACCAGGGGGACGCCGCCGGTGCCCAGCGAGGCCCGGACCGTCCGGCGGAAGTCGAGCTTGCCCGTCCGGCCGAGCCGGCGCTTTGCGGTCAGGCGGGTCGCCAGCCGGCGGGCCAGCGGGAAGACCTGCCGGCGCAGCTCGGCCATGTCATTGCGGCTCGCCCGCAGGAAGTCGACCTGCTCGGCCAGCGGCTGCACGGCGGTCTTGGACAGCTGCTCGGCCCCCCGGTCCTCGGCCAGCCGCCGCCGGACCTCGGACTCGACCATCTCCTGGAACTGCCGGATCCGTTCCGAGATCGTCTGCCTCGCGACCTTCTCGGCCATGCCGCCGCGCTGCTGGCCGGCGAGCAGGTTCTCCAGCAGCGAGGCCATCAGCGTCTCGGGCGACAGTCCGCGCAGCACCCGGTAGGAGAACCAGGACTGCCGACCGGGCTGGGTGTCGGCGCGGCCGAGGTCGCGGACGGTCTGGCGGGCGAAGCGCTGCATCGCCTCCTCGTCGCCGTCGAGCAGCAGCTGGCGCAGCGCGTCCCGCAGCGCCTCGGTGTCGGGCTTGCCGTCGCCCTCGAGGCCCTCGCCGTCGCCCGCCTCGCCGTCGCCGTCCTCACCGGCGCGTGAGCCCGCAGAGGGGTCCCCCGTGACCGGGGGGAACCACAGGTCGAACAGCATGTCGAAGGTGCGCCGGTGGGCCGGTCGCTTGAGGGTGGTCGCGGCGTAGGCGGCGCGCAGCGCCTCCCGGTCGAGCAGGTCGATGGCGCCGAGCGCCCGCGTCGCGTCGATGACCTCGGCCAGCGAGATGCTGACCCCGGCATCACGAAGGGCGTGGAAGAACCCGATCTCCCGTTCGATCAGCCCACCGGTCGCCACGGCTAGTTGAGCTTCAGCTGGGTGCCGGCACGCTCGTGGTCGCTGGCGTGCTTGAGCACGACCCCGAGGGTGGTCTTGACCGCCTCCTCATCGAGGGTGTCGAGGCCGAGAGCCAGCAGCGTGCGGGCCCAGTCGATCGACTCCGAGATCGACGGGGACTTCTTCAGCTCCATCGAGCGCAGCGCGCGCACGGTGCGGACCAGCTGCTCGGCGAGCTGCTCGGCGATCTCGGGCACCCGGGACAGCACGATGGCCTTCTCGCGCTCCGCGCTCGGGTAGTCCAGGTGCAGGTAGAGGCAGCGCCGCTTGAGCGCCTCGGAGAGCTCGCGGGTCGCGTTGGAGGTGAGGAAGACGATCGGGCGGCGCACGGCGGAGATGGTGCCCAGCTCCGGGATCGTGATCTGGAAGTCCGACAGCACCTCCAGCAGCAGGCCCTCGACCTCGACGTCGGCCTTGTCGGTCTCGTCGATGAGCAGCACGGTCGGGTCGGGGTTGCGGATCGCCGACAGCAGCGGCCGGCTGAGCAGGAACTCCTCGGCGAACACGTCGTCGTGGATGTCGTCCCAGCTGTCGTCGTCCTTGCTGGCCTGGATCCGCAGCAGCTGCTTCTTGTAGTTCCACTCGTACAGCGCGCGGGCCTCGTCCAGGCCCTCGTAGCACTGCAGGCGGATGAGCTCGGAGCCGGTCGCCTCGGCGACGGCCTTGGCCAGCTCGGTCTTGCCGACGCCCGCGGGCCCCTCGACGAGCAGCGGCTTGCCCAGCCGGTCGGCGAGGAAGACCGTCGTCGCGATCGCGTCGTCGGTGAGGTAGCCGGCGGCGGTGAGCCGCTCGGTGACGTCCGCGACAGAGGCGAACTGGGGTTGCAGCACGAGGCGCTCCTGGAGGTAGACCGAACGCCATTCTGCTACGCGTCGCGCGCGGCAGCCGTTCTGGCGCCCCCCGACGGCATGATCTTTGCGGGATCTCCAGCATCGGAGCGCTGTGGAATCCGCATTGTTCTTCTCACCGACGCCGTCAGGGGGGCCGCGGCTCAGTCGCGGATGTGGCCGTCGCCGGTGACGACGTAGGTGGTGCTGGTCAGCTCGGCCAGCCCCATCGGCCCGCGGGCGTGCAGCTTCTGCGTGGAGATGCCGATCTCCGCACCGAAGCCGAACTCCGACCCGTCGGTGAACCGGGTGCTGGCGTTGATCATGACGGCGGCGCTGTCGAGGCCCTTGACGAAGCGGCGGGCCTCATCGATGTCGCGCGAAACGATCGCCTCGGTGTGACCGCTCCCCCAGCGCCGGATGTGGGTGACCGCGTCGTCCAGGGAGTCGACGACACCGACGGCGAGGTCGAGGTCGAGGTACTCCGCCGCCCAGTCCTGATCGGTGACAGGCACGGCGCTGTCGTCGTAGGCGGCGGCGCGGGCGTCGGCGTGGAGCTGGACGCCCTTGTCCCGCAGCGCCTTCACCGCGAGCGGCAGGAACGCCGGCGCCGCGTGGGCGTGCACCAGCAGCGTCTCGGCGGCGTTGCAGACGCTCGGCCGGTGGGTCTTGGCGTTGACGATGATCGCGACGGCCTTGTCGAGGTCGGCGGTCGCGTCGACGTAGACGGTGCAGTTGCCCACCCCGGTCTCGATGACCGGCACCTGCGAGCCGCTGACGACCGCCTCGATGAGACCGGCACCGCCGCGCGGGATGAGCACGTCGACCAGACCGCGCGCCCGCATCAGCTCTTGGACGCTCTCGCGGTCGACCCCGGGGACGAGCTGGATGCTGTCGACCGGCATGCCGGCGGAGGTCGCCGCCTCGGCCAGCACGTCGACCAGCACCGAGTTGGTCCGGTAGGCGCTGGCGCTGCCCCGCAGCAGCACGGCGTTGCCGCTCTTGAGGCACAGCCCGGCGGCGTCGGCGGTGACGTTCGGGCGCGCCTCGTAGACGATGCCGACGACCCCGAGCGGGACCCTGACCTGCCGCAGCTCGAGGCCGTTGGCCAGCGACGAGCCGCGGACGACCTCGCCCACCGGGTCGGGCAGGGTCGCGACGTGGCGCAGCCCGTCGGCCATCGCCTCGATGCGGGCCGGGGTCAGCCCGAGCCGGTCCAGCAGGGACTCGCTCGTCCCCGCCTCCCGGCCCGCGGTGACGTCCTGCTCGTTGGCGGCGAGGACCCGGTCAGCGTGCTCCACCAGGGCGTCCGCCATCGCCAGCAGCGCCGCGTCCTTGGCCCCCCTGGGCAGGGGGGCCAGCCCCGCCGCCGCCGAACGTGCCCGCCGTGCGACCTCCAGCACCTCGCTCATGCGCTGAGCCTACGGAACAGCGCTACAGGACCACGAGGTCGTCGCGATGGACGACCTCACGCAGACCCAGCTCCCGTGTCGAGCGGCCCAGCAGCGCGGGCAGCTCGGCCGCGTCGTAGGCCACCAGCCCGCGTGCCACCGCGACGCCGTCGAGCCCGACGAGCTCGACAGGATCGCCTGCGGCGAAGTCTCCCTCGACGGCGGTGACGCCGGCGGGCAGCAGCGAGAGCCGCCGACCGCAGACCGCGATCACCGCGCCGTCATCGAGCACCAGACGGCCGCGGGGGGTAGATGCGTGCTTGAGCCACAGCAGCCGTCCCGATGACCGGGAGCCGGTCGGGGCGAAGTAGGTGCCGCCCTCGCCGCGCAGGGCGGCGGCGACGTGGGCCGTGTCGCCCAGCAGGACCGGGACACCGGCGCCGGTGGCCAGCGCTGCCGCCTCGACCTTGCTGGCCATCCCGCCGCTGCCCAGGCTCGACCCGGTGCTGCCGATCGAGATGCCATGCAGGTCAGCGGGACCGGTGACGGCGGTGACCAGCTGGGAGCCGGACTTGCGGGGGTCCCCGTCGTACAGCCCGGCGACGTCGGACAGCAGGACAAGCGCGTCGGCGCGCACGATGTGGGCGACCAGCGCGGCCAACCGGTCGTTGTCGCCGAAGCGGATCTCGTCGGTGGCGACGGCGTCGTTCTCGTTGACGACCGGCACGACCGACAGCGCGAGCAGGCGGGCGAGCGTGGTCTGCGCGTTCTTGTAGTGCGATCGGCGTACGACGTCGTCGGCGGTCAGCAGCACCTGCCCGACGGTGCGACCGTGCCGGGAGAACGCGCTCGCGTAGCGCTGCACCAGCAAGGACTGGCCGACCGAGGCGGCGGCCTGCTGGGTCGCGAGATCGCGGGGCCGGCGGGGCAGCCCGAGCGGGGCCAGACCCGCGGCGATGGCCCCGGAGGACACGAGCACCAGCTGCCCGGACCGCGCGGCCAGGGCGTCGACGAGCGCGTCCAGCCGGGCCGGGTCGAGACCGCCGGCCGCCGTCGTGAGCGAGGACGAACCGACCTTGACGACCAGCCGCTTCGCGCCAGCGATCGCCTCGCGCGTCACTCCGCGGCGTCCTCGAGGGCCTTGGTGAGGGCCTGCTTGTCCAGGCCCATCCGCTCGGCGCGGCGCAGGTCCTTCTGCAGGCGGCGCTCGTCGGCGTTGGTGCGGTCGACCTGCGCCAGGCGCACGTCCTGGCCGCGCAGGCCGGAGGCGAACTCCTCGAGCTCGGTCGGTGCCCAGTCGAAGCTGACCGCGCCGATCGTGACGTGGTCACCGGGGACGGCGCCGGCCTCGGCCAGCGCCTTCTCGACGCCGAGGCGCGCCAGCCGGTCGCCGAGGTAGCCGACGGCCTCGTCGTTGGTGAAGTCGGTCTGCATGATCCAGCGCTCGGGCTTGTCACCGCGTACGAGGAAACCGCCCTCGCTGTCGGGCTCGACGGTGAAGCCGAGGTCGTCGACGGCCCGGGGGCGCAGCACGATCCGAGTCGACTCCTCGACGACCTGGTCAGCGCGGTCCTTGGCGACGACCTTGGCCATCGCGTAGAGCAGTGGCTGCAGACCCTCGCGGCTGGCCGCGGACAGCTCGAAGACCTCGAGGCCGCGGGCCTCGAGCTCGGGCTTGACGAGCTCGGCGAGCTCGCGCGCCTCCGGGACGTCGATCTTGTTCAGGACCACCAGGCGCGGGCGCTCGGTCAACCGCGCGACGTCGTCCTTGTAGAGCGCGAGCTCCTGCTCGAGGACGTCGAGGTCGGAGATCGGGTCGCGGCCGGGCTCAAGGGTGCCGCAGTCCAGGACGTGCACGAGCACCGCGCAGCGCTCGACGTGGCGCAGGAACTCCAGGCCCAGGCCCTTGCCCTGGCTCGCGCCGGGGATCAGGCCGGGGACGTCCGCGACGGTGAAGGTCACGCCGCCGGCCTCCACGACGCCGAGGTTCGGGACCAGGGTGGTGAACGGGTAGTCGGCGATCTTGGGGCGCGCCGCCGACAGCGCGGCGATCAGGCTCGACTTGCCGGCGCTCGGGAAGCCCACCAGCGCCACGTCCGCGACGCTCTTGAGCTCGAGCACGATGTCGCGCGACTGGCCGGGCTCGCCCAGCAGCGCGAAGCCGGGGGCCTTGCGCTTGACGCTGGCCAGGCTGGCGTTGCCGAGACCACCGCGGCCACCGCGCGCCGCGACGTAGGTGGCGCCCTCGCCGATCAGGTCGGCGAGCTGCGCGCCGTCCTCGGCGTAGACGACGGTGCCGTTCGGCACGGGGACGATGACGTCGGCGCCGGAGGCACCGGTGCGCATCGAGCCCTGACCCTGCTTGCCGCTCGTGGCCTTCTGGTGCGGGTGGTAGTGGTAGTCCAGCAGCGTGGTCGTGTTGGACCGGACCACCAGCACGACGTTGCCGCCATGGCCGCCGTCAGCCCCGTCGGGACCGCCCAGGGGCTTGAACTTCTCACGGCGGACGCTGGCGCAGCCGTTGCCACCGTCACCCGCACTGACGTGCAGCACAGCGCGGTCGACGAACGTGGCCACGTGGGGTCCTCCTCTAGGAAAGCAGCGAGGGCGGTCCGGCAAGCCGGCCCGCCCTCGTGGTTGTTGCTGAAGTGGTCGAGCTAGCCGACCGGGACGGCGCTGGCCGGCTGGATGATGTTGACGGTCTTGCGACCGCGCTTGAGGCCGAACAGCACCGCACCCGCCTCGAGCGCGAACAGGGTGTCGTCCTTGCCGCGACCCACGCCGTCACCGGGGTGGAAGTGGGTGCCGCGCTGTCGCACGATGATCTCGCCGGCCTTGACGACCTGGCCGCCGAAGCGCTTGACGCCGAGGTACTGCGCGTTGGAGTCGCGACCGTTGCGCGAGGAGCTCGCGCCCTTCTTGTGAGCCATGGCTGTCTCCTACTTGGCGGAGCCGGCGGCGACGCCGGTCTCGATGGCGGTGACGCGCACCCGCGTGAGCCGCTGGCGGTGACCGAGGCGGCGCTTGTAGCCCGTCTTGTTCTTGTACTTCATGATGCTGATCTTCGGGCCCTTGGTGTGGGCGACGACCTCGCCGCTCACCGTGACGCCCGCGAGGGCGGCGGCGTCGGACGTGACATCCGTGCCGTCGACGACCAGCAGGGCGGGGAGCGCGACGGCGTCGCCGGGGCCGCCGAGGACCTTCTCGACCTCGACGACGTCTCCGACGGCGACCTTGTACTGCTTGCCGCCGGTCTTGACGATGGCGTACACGAGTAACTCCTACCTGACTCAGCGTGGGGCCGCACGCTGGGCGCGGCGGAAGCGCGTCCACGGACGCGCTCGAGAGAGACTACCGGACGCCCGAGGCGGCCGTCGAACGGCGCACTCCCCCTGCGGTCACCCGCCCGCCGGGCCGGCCGGGCGGCTGGTGGCGCGACGGCGGCGCTTGGGGGCGGCCGCCACCTCGTCGGCCCCGGGGGCCGCGACCTCGACGAGCGGCTCGGCCTCGGGGGCCGGAGCCGGCAGGCCGGTGCCGATCTCGAGGTCGGCGTCGACGGCGGCACCCACGAGCACGTTCGGTGCCACGTCGGCTGGGACGTCCTCCTGCGCAGGCGCGGGCTGGTCGGCGAGGTCCGGGAGCGCGTCGACGTGGGCCACGGCGTCGGCGACCGCGGGCGCGGCGAGCAGTTCGGCCATCTCGTCCCCGGCGGGCACGGTGGCCGCGCCGCTCCCGCGACCGCCACGTCGGCGGCGCTTCGGACCGGCAGGGACCTCCGCCTCGCCGTCCGGGGCGGCGGCCGCCGCAGCGGCCGCAGCGACGCCGGCGCCGGGCTTGGGGGCGTCCGCAGGCAGCGGCTTGATCGAGCGGGCCTTCGGGGCGCGCTCGCGGTCCCGACGCGGCTCCTCGTCGCCATCGCCACCACGGCGGCCGTCGACCGGCTCGCCCTGGACCAGGACGCCGCGGCCCTGGCAGTGCTCGCACGGCTCGCTGAAGGACTCCAGCAGGCCCTGGCCGACGCGCTTGCGCGTCATCTGGACCAGGCCCAGCGAGGTGACCTCGGCGACCTGGTGCTTGGTGCGGTCGCGACCAAGGCACTCCACGAGGCGCTTCACGACCAGGTCGCGGTTGCTCTCGAGCACCATGTCGATGAAGTCGACGACGATGATCCCACCGAGGTCGCGCAACCGGAGCTGGCGGGCGATCTCCTCGGCGGCCTCGAGGTTGTTGCGGGTGACCGTCTCCTCGAGGTTGCCGCCCTTTCCGACGTACTTGCCGGTGTTGACGTCGACCACGACCATCGCCTCGGTGCGGTCGATGACCAGCGAGCCACCGCTCGGGAGCCAGACCTTGCGGTCCAGCGCCTTGGCCAGCTGCTCGTCGATGCGGTGCTGCGCGAAGACGTCCTTGTCGCCCTCGTGGCGCGACAGCCGCGGCGCGAGGTCGGGAGCGACGAAGTCGACGTACTCCTTGATCGTGTCCCACTCGGTGTCGCCCTGCACGACCAGCCGGGTGAAGTCCTCGTTGAAGACGTCGCGCACGACGCGGATGACGAGGTCGGGCTCGGCGTGCAGCAGCACCGGGGCGCCGCCCTTGGCCGCCTTGGCCCGGATGACCTCCCACTGGGCCTGAAGGCGCCGCACATCGCTGGAGATCTCCTCCTCGGAGGCTCCCTCGGCGGCGGTCCGGATGATGACGCCGGCGTCGTCCGGGACGACGTCCTTGAGGATCGCCTTGAGGCGGTTGCGCTCGGGGTCGGGCAGCTTGCGGCTGATCCCGGTCATGGTGCCCTCGGGGACGTAGACCAGGTAGCGGCCCGGCAGGCTGACCTGCCCCGTGAGGCGGGCGCCCTTGTGGCCGATCGGGTCCTTGCTCACCTGGACCAGGACCTCCTGGCCGGACTTGAGCACGGACTCGATGCTGCGCGAGCGCCCGCCGACCGAGGCGTTGTAGTTGACCTCGCCGGCGTACAGCACGGCGTTGCGGCTCTTGCCGATGTCGACGAACGCCGCCTCCATCGAGGGCAGGACGTTCTGCACCCGACCGAGGTAGACGTTGCCGGCGTAGGCCTGCGCGCTGGCCTTGGTCACGTAGTGCTCGACCAGCACGCCGTCCTCGAGCACGGCGATCTGGGTGCGGTCGCCCTTCTGCCGGACGACCATCGTGCGGTCGACGGCCTCGCGGCGGGCCAGGAACTCGGCCTCGGACAGGATCGGGGCGCGCTTGCGACCGGAGTCGCGGCCCTCCTGGCGGCGGACCCGCTTGGCGGCCATGCGGGTGGAGCCGCTGATGCCGCGGACCCCGTCCTCGTCGGCGCTGGTGGCACCGGTGCCGCCACCGCCCTGCGAGCGGTTGCGCGGGGCCCGGGGCTCGCGCGGCTCGCGCTGGACGGCGGGCGTCGTCTCCTCGCCGTCCTCGCCTGCGCTGGCGCCGCGGCGGCGACGGCGGCGACGGCGGGTACCGCTCGCCTCCTCGTCCTCGTCGCCCGAGGCCTCGGCCGTGGCGGGCGCCTCGGCGTCCGGCTCGGCAGCAGACGTGTCGTCCTGGGCGTCCTCGGACTCGCCGTTCTCGCGCGGCCCGCGGCCACGACGGCCCCGGCGGCGGCGACGCGGGCGGTCGCCGTCCTCGTCGTCGTCCTCGCCATCAGCGGTGCCGGGGGGCGGCTGCGTGGGCGCACCGGCGACCGGCGGGTCCGGCTCGGTCAGCTCGGGGACCAGCTCGCTCGGGGCGACCGCGCCACTGGTGCCGGCGCGACGGCGACGGCGCGGCGCGGGGGCGTCCTGCTCGGCCCCGCCGCTGGCCGCCGGCTCCGCCACGGGCTCGGGTGCCTGGAAGGTGACGATCGCCGCCCGGCGGGCACGGGTCCGCTTGGCCGGCGGGGCCTGCTCGACCGGCGCAGCCGGCTCGTCCGGAGCGAAGGTCTCGGCGGGCGCGAGCGTGTCGTCGGCGATCGCCTCCTCGATGACCAGGTCGGCCTCGACGGGGGTGACGACGGGGGTGCCGGCCTGGAGCAGCGCGGCCTCGGCGGCCAGCTCCTCCTCGGTCAGCGGCGTGTCGCTCAGCGGCGGCTCGGGCTCGGCCGCCGGCGCGGCCACGGCCTTCGCGGCCCGCTTGCGCGGGGCAGCAGCGGCCTTCTTGGCTGGGGCTTTGCGGACCCGCTTGGCGGGGGCGGCAGGCGACTCGCCGGCGGCGTCCGCGCCGGGGGCGGCCGCAGCCGCGGGTGCGGTCTCGGGGGTGGCATCGGGGGTGGCCTCGGGCGCGGGCGCCCCGGCGGGCTTGGACGTCGCGCGGCGGCGGCGTACGGGCTTGGTGGGGTTGTCGCTGGTGGGGGTCTGGCTGCTGGTGGGCTCGTCGAGCACCGTGTCTCCGGTCCGGCCGGCGCGTGACGCATCGCACCGACCCGGGTGGGGGTCGAGCCGGTGCCGGTCGGAGGTGACCGGCGCCGGGCGAAGTCTGGTGGTGTGCGCGAAGGCCTAGGACTCTGCGCCGGCGACGGCCTGCTCGGGGTCGTCGACCGTTCGCGTTGCCCCGTGAGCCGCGAGCGGCCGGTCGGGTGCGAGCGGGTCGCCGACCTCGCCTGACTCGGT
>Ga0335397_10004551_pt1 | contig 18309 bp, 10 predicted proteins | sample MAT04_FD_205740 | JGI IMG/M metagenome (GOLD analysis project Ga0335397, IMG submission 205740) | Freshwater microbial communities from Lake Fryxell liftoff mats and glacier meltwater in Antarctica - MAT-04 (spades assembly) (version 2) ... | reverse complement strand
AAGCTCGACGGCCGCGAGACCTGTACTTTCGGGCGCACCTCGCGCAGCACCGCACTCGGCAGTTCGCTCAGGAATCGCGATGGGCGGTTCCAGGTTTCCATGCCGTGCAGGCGGCGCGATTCGGCGTAGCACATTACGAGTTTGCGGCGTGCGCGGGTGATGCCGACGTAGGCCAGCCGGCGTTCTTCTTCGAGGCGTCCGGATTCGTCGAGCGATTTCTGGCTGGGGAAGAGACCGTCTTCCCAGCCGACCAGGAACACCAGCGGAAACTCGAGGCCCTTGGCGCTGTGCAAGGTCATCAGCTGCACGCAGTCTTCCCACGCCTCGCCTTCGGCCTCGCCCGCTTCGAGCACGGCCAGCGACAGGAATGCGGTCAGTTCGCTCAAGCCCGCGGCTTGATCGTCGCTGGTGAGTACGAAGCGGCTGGCGGCGTTGACCAGTTCTTCGAGATTCTCGACCTTCGCCTCGGCCAGGCCCTTGCTATCGTTCTCGTAGAAGGCTTTGAGGCCGGAGCGTTCGATGGCCTCGGAGAAACGTTCGGCCAGCGCCAGTTCGCGGGTATCAAGATCCAGCGCGTCGATCAGGGCGATGAAACCGGACAGTGCGTTTTTGGTGCGCGCGGTGAGGGTGCCGGATTCGATCTCGGCCAGAGTCGCGCTCCACAGCGAGACATCGGTGGCGCGCGCGCGCTGGCGCAACTGGTCGAGGGTGCGATCGCCGATGCCGCGCGCGGGCTGGTTGACCGCGCGCTCGAACGCGGCATCGTCGTGGCGGAAGGAGACCAGGCGCAGGTACGCGAGGCTGTCTTTGACTTCCGCGCGCTCGAAGAAGCGCTGGCCGCCGTATACGCGGTAGCGGATCTCGTGCGTTAGCAGCTGTTCTTCGAACAGGCGCGACTGCGCATTGGATCGATACAGGATCGCGCAGTCGTCGGCGCGGCCGCCCTCGGCGATCCACTGGCGGATGCGCTCGATCACGAAGCGCGATTCGTCTTCGGCGTTGAAGGCCGCGTAGAGATCGATCGGCTCGCCATCGCCGGCTTCGGTGAACAGCACCTTGCCCAGCCGGGTCGGGTTGTTGGCGATCACCGCGTTGGCCGCGGCCAGGATCTGCCCGGTGGAGCGATAGTTCTGTTCCAGGCGCAAGGTGCCGGCGCTGGGAAAATCGCGCAGGAACTGCTGCACGTTCTCGACCTTGGCGCCGCGCCAGCCGTAGATGGCCTGGTCGTCGTCGCCGACCACGAACACCTTGGCCTGGGTGCCGGCCATCAGGCGGATCCACGCGTACTGGATCGTATTGGTGTCTTGGAACTCATCGACCAGGATGTGCTGGAAACGGCCGCGGTAGTGGGCCAGCAGCGCGTCGTTGCCGAGGAAGGTCTCGTGCATGCGCAGCAGCAACTCGGCGAAGTCGACCAGGCCGCCGCGCCGGCAGGCATCTTCGTAAGCGCTGTAGACATCGATCCAGGTGCGGGTGGCGGGGTTGTAGCCGGGATCGAGATCGCCCGGTCGCTTGCCCTCGTCCTTGGCGTTGTTGATGAACCACGTGCCCTGCCGCGGCGGAAAGCGCGCCTCATCCACGTTGAGCGCCTGGATGGTGCGTTTGACCAGCCGCTGCTGGTCGTCGCCGTCGAGGATCTGGAAGGTTTCCGGCAGTTTTGCTTCCTTCCAGTGCTGGCGCAGCAGCCGATGCGCGATGCCGTGGAAGGTGCCGACGGTGAGCCCGCGCGCATCGCGGCGCAGCAGCGACTCGGTGCGCTGGCGCATCTCGCCGGCGGCCTTGTTGGTGAAGGTCACCGCCAGCACGCCCCATGGCGACACGTGGTCGACCTCGGTCAGCCAGCCGATCCGATGGGTCAGTACGCGCGTCTTGCCGCTGCCGGCCCCGGCCAGCACCAGATAGTGGCCGGCGGTGGCGCAAACGGCCTCGCGCTGCGCGGGGTTGAGCGCATCGAGCAAATGGGAAACATCCATCGCCATATTGTAGCCGGCTGCGCGTGCGACAATTGCGCGCATGGCTGCCGTGCTGACACCGTTTTTCCATGCCGCTACCTGCAGCTGGACCTGGTTGCTGGAAGACCCGGACACGCTTGCGGCAGCGATCGTCGATCCGGTGCTGGATTTCGATCCGAAGTCCGGGCGTATCGAGACGTTGCTGGCCGACGCGTTGATCGCGCACGTTCACGAGCGCAAGCTCACGGTGCAGTGGATCCTCGAGACGCACGCGCACGCGGATCATCTGAGTGCCGCGCAGTACCTCAAGCAGCAACTCGGTGGACAGGTCGCGATCGGTGCCGGCATCGTGGCGGTACAGGCGCACTTCGCGCAGGTGTTCGATCTGGGGCCGCAGTTCGCAGCCGACGGCCGCCAGTTCGATCGACGCCTTGTCGATGGACAGATACTGGAACTTGGCGGGCTGAGCGTGGCGGTGATTGGCACGCCCGGGCATACCCCGGACGGCGTGAGCTATCGGGTGGGTGATGCGGTATTGATCGGCGACACCCTGTTCGCGCCGGATGTGGGCACGGCACGCTGCGATTTTCCCGGCGGCGATGCGCGGCAGCTGTGGCAATCGATCCAGCGCCTGCTGGCGCTGCCGGCGGACACCCGGCTATGCCTCGCACACGACTACCCGCCCGGCGGTCGCGTGCCGCGTTCGAGCGTGACCGTGCGCGAGATGCGCGCGCGCAACATGCATGTGGCGGGCAACGATGAGGCGTCGTACGTGGCGCTGCGCACGGCGCGCGATCACACGCTCGACGCCCCGCAGCTGCTGTATCCGGCGCTGCAGGTGAACATCCGCGCGGGCAACCTGCCGCCTGCGGAGGCCAACGGGGCGGTATATCTGCGCATTCCCGTATTCGGGGGCTGGTAGATGCCAGGCGATGGACGCGCGCGCGGGAGCCGGTTTCGTCATCGATAGCCGCCATTGCCGTAGCGATCAGGGCAGGGTGGGTCGTTGCGGACAAATCCGATGGTTGCGCCGCATCGATGCCATTACGGGTTCTGCTGCCATTTCACGTATTCAGGACAGCGTCATGAATTTACGCTAATTTAACGTCTGGCCAAGCTGCAGCAATGGCCCGCAACCAACCATCCGTACATCCGTGGAGGAACTCCAATGAAGAAGAATTATCTGGCGCTATGCGTCGTCGGCGCGCTGATGGTCTCGGCCGCGCCCGCGTTTGCAATCACCGACGAGGAAGGCAACGCCTCGCTGCAGTTCAGCTTCGTGCCACCGGGCGCCCGCGCGCTGGGCATGGGCGGTGCGTTCATCGGTCTGGCCGACGACGCCACCGCTGCCTACACCAACCCGGCCGGTCTGACCCAGCTGGTCAACAGCGAGATCTCGGCCGAGTACCGCAACGCGCGCTTCAGCACCGAGTTCATCGCCGGTGACCTGCCGCAGTACGATACCGCCAACAGTCGCGAGAGCGGGCTGGCCTTCCTGTCCTACGTGATGCCGTTCGACAACTGGGCGATCGCGCTGTACCGCCACGAGTTCCTGCGCTACAGCACGGATTTCATCGGCGCCCAGGACAGCGACGCCCTGCGCAGCTTCGCCACCAACATCGACGTCAAGGGCGTGAACTACGGTCTCTCGGCTGCGTTCCGCTTCAGCCCGCAGTTCTCCGCCGGGGTGGGTGTGGCCTTCTCGCAGTTCGACCTGGAGTCGGTCACCGAGCGCGTCAACAACGCCAACCAGTTCCAGGTCGCTGGCGCCTTCGGCGCGGCCTCGCGCGGCGACGACACCGACGTGATCTTCAACGTCGGCCTGCTGTGGAAGCCCTCCGACAAGCTGTCCGTCGGCGCGGTGTACCGTGACGGCGGCAACTACGAATACACCGCCTTCGCCGCGCGCTACACCTCGCCCACCCAGCTCGTCGCTCTGCCGGGCTTCCCGAAGGAGGGCGTGTCGTTCGACGTGCCGCGCTCCTACGGCGTGGGCCTGAACTACAAGGTCACCGACAACTTCGGCATCAACTTCGACGTCGCGCGGATGCTGTACTCCGACCTCACCGAGGGCATCCAGTCGAGCCTGGTGGCCGACGGCCAGGAGGGCAATGCGGAAGTGGCGGGGCTCGGCATCGACGATGGCACCGAGATCCGTCTTGGCGCTGAGTACGTGTACGCCGAGATGGCGAACCCGATCGTGCTCCGCGCCGGTCTGTGGCGCGATCCCAAGCACACTATCGGCTTCGAGGGCCCGGTGACGCCGATCAACCGCGCCAACGCGCAGATCTTCTCGACCGGCGAGGACGAGATGCACTACACGATCGGCCTCGGCATGGCGTTCGAGAAGTTCCAGGTCGACGTGGCGGCCGATTTTTCGAATCCCTATGACGTGTATTCGGTATCTGGCGTGTATCGCTTCTGAGCCACGGTCTGGGTTGTGCCAAAAGCCGCCGGGCAGCAATGCCCGGCGGCTTTTTCATGGCGCGTCAGGCCCTGCGATATCGCGATAGTCGATCGGGCGCGCGCCTTCGCTGCCCACGCGAGACCCGCCACCGATGCGAGCGGCCGTGATGCTGGCCGACGAGTCGCTGCCGACTTCGGCATCGCGGCCAATATTGTTCAGGTCAATCCGCTGAAAGGGTTCAGGTCTTCAGCGCATTCCGCGCGCGGACACGATCGATCGCCGATCCGGAGCCCGCTGCCGGCGACCGCTCAGTGCACCCAGCCACCACCGCGCCGGCGCGGCACCGCGCGCGGCGTGCTGTTCGGCGCAGGTTCCAGTCCGGCTGGATGATTCTGCCAATAGCGATGCACTGCGCTGATCGCATCCGGCAGCGCCATCAGGGCGGCTTCGTATTCGCTCTCCGACAGCGGCGGCAGTGGCCCGCCCTCGGGCGGCTCGAACAAATCTTCCTCGGCGGCCAGCGCGATGATCGGGCCGAGCAGTTCGAGCAGGCTCGGATCGGCCGACATCCGCGATTCCCAGGTTTCAGCGGCCAGATCAACGCCGAGACTGAAGCCCTCGCACCAGCCGCGTGCGGACAGCCGGCCTGATTCGCCATCGTTTTCCGACTCGATCTCGGCCAGGATCGGGTGGAACTGGTCGGACTCGATGCTGCTCACCACCATTCGGTTCAGGCGCAGGATCAGGCGCACCGCGGCAGCCGCCGAGTCCTCGCTGTCGAAGGCGCGACCGTCATCGACGATCAACGGCATCCAGCTTTCCGCGGTCAGCTTTTCAGGCCCGATCGCGAGCGCCACCAGCAGGCCCTGGATGGCATCGACCAGCAGGCCCTCGGCGCCATCCTCGCGCGCGACCAGGATGCTCTGCAGCGCATCCAGATCATCGCCGTCGATCGGCGGTTCGAGTTCATCGCTCATCGTAGTCTGCGCTCAGGCCAGCTCGACCCAGACCGGTGCGTGGTCCGAGGGCCGATCCCAGGCGCGCGGCGCGCGGTCGATGCCGGCGACACGCAGATCGCCGGCCAGCGCGTCGCTGACCAGCACCAGGTCGATACGCAGACCGCGATTACGCCGGAACGCGGCCTGCCGATAGTCCCACCAGCTGTAGTGACCCTCACCCGCTTCCAGATTGCGGAAGCTGTCGTTAAGTCCCAGCGCCAGCATGGCGCGCAGCGCCTCGCGTTCCGGCGTGGAGCACAGGATCGCCTCGTTCCACTCGACCGGATCGTAGACATCGCGATCGTCCGGCGCGATGTTGAAATCGCCCAGCACCACCAGCTTTGGGTACTCGCGAAGCTGCTCTGCGAGCCACTGGGTCACACGCGCCAGCCAGTCGAGCTTGTAGGCGAACTTCTCACTGCCCACGGCCTGGCCGTTGACCACATACAGGTCCACCACGCGCAGATCGCCGATGGTCGCGGCCAGCACGCGCCGCTGCGGATCGTCGAAGCCGGGCACGCCGGCGCACACCTCGGTCAGCGGCTGTTTCGCCAGGATCGCCACACCGTTGTAGGTCTTCTGCCCGCTGACGGCGCGATGCGTATAGCCCAGCGCCTCGATCGCTGCGTGCGGAAACGCGCTGTCTTCGAGCTTGATCTCCTGCAGCGCGAGCACATCGGGCTGCGCTTGCTTGACCCACTCTTCCAGGTGCGGCAGGCGCACCTTGAGCGAGTTTACATTCCATGCGGCGATCTTCATGCCGGCATTGTAAGGCGACATGCGCAAGTGTGCAGCGCGCGGCTGTGGGAGCCGGCATGCCGGCGACCGCTCCCGTCGCTACAGCCGCTGCGCCTGACGTTGCCGTGGCAGCTCCCAGTATGCCCAGCATGGACGTCGACTTGTTGTTCGACAGCTAACAAGCGGAGCGTGTCGTATCAACCCAAGCCGCAGGTGCTGATCGTGAGGGACTGTGTGCAAGCGCCGGACGCATCGATTGCGCACGTGCGGTTGTGTACGGGGAGCGCCGGGCAGCCAGCATCCCTGCCTCGATTCGCATCGGTGCCGCGAAACCCTGTGAGTTCAACGCCATGGCGCGCGCACCGCCGATTCGAATCATCGGTGTCCTGATTCGTCTTGCTATCCTGCGCGCGGTTGTCCTGGGATTGGAAACTCAATGCCGCTGAACGAGGTGTCGCCCGAGGCGGACACGGGTGCGCTGCTGGCGCGCTGGGCTGACTGCGACGCGCAGCAACAGGCGCAGGTGATCGAACAGGTGTATGCCGGCCTGCGGCAACTCGCCGCGCGCAGCTTGCGCGGCGAGCGTGCCGATCACACGTTGCGCCCCACCGATCTCGCCAACGAAGCCTATCTGCGCCTGCGCGACTGCGCCGGGCCGTTTCACGATCGCGCGCACCTGCTGGCTATCGCGGCACTGCTGATGCGCCGTATCCTGGTCGATCACGCGCGCGCTCGGCTGGCGGGCAAGCGCAACGGTCTGCACGTAACGCTCGATACCCAGTCTGCTGGCGCCGCCCCTGATTCCAGCGACCTGCTCGCTCTGGACACAGCGCTCACGGCACTGCGGGCGCAGAACCGGCGCCACGCGGAGGTGCTGGAGATGACCGTGTTCGGTGGCCTGAGCCAGCCAGAGATTGCGCAATTGCTTGGCGTGTCGCTGGGCACCATCGAGCGTGATCTGCGGCTGGCGCGGGCTTACCTGAAGCGAGCGCTGGCGTGCTGAGCAGCGCGCGTTGGGCGCAAGTCGAGGCGTTGTTTCATGCCGCCTTGGCGCTCGATGATGCCGCTGCGCGGGCTGTAATGCTGGCCGCCTGCGCAGATCCCGAGGTGCGTGCCGAAACGCTGAGCCTGCTGCAAGCCGATGCGGCCGACTCGCGCGCTCTGGACGCCCCGGTGCACGTCGCGCGCGACCTCGACCCGTGGCCAAGTGACGCGCCGGCGGATGCGGCCAGTCGCCGCATCGGCCCTTGGCAACTCGGCGAACAGATGGGCCGCGGCGGCATGGGCGTGGTGTACGCCGCCGATCGCGTCGATGGTGCCTATGCACAGCGCGTGGCGATCAAACTGCTGCGCGGCTTTCCCGAGCCCGATCGGCTGCAGCGCTTCGCTCGCGAGCGCCGCCTGCTGGCGCGACTGGAGCATCCGCACATCGCGCGCCTGCTCGATGGCGGGAGTACCGCCGAAGGCCAGCCGTGGCTGGCGATGGCCCTGGTCGATGGGCTCGACCTTGCGCGATGGTGCGCGCAGCAGCAGCCGAGCGCGCAGCAGCGCGTGGCACTGTGGCTGCAAATCGCAGACGCGGTGGCATACGCGCACGGCCAGCTGGTGCTGCACCGAGACCTCAAGCCCGGCAACATCCTGGTCGACCAACAGGGCCAAGCGCGCCTGGTCGACTTTGGCATCGCCGCCTGGCTGGGCGAGGGCGAGGAAGCACACACGCAGGGCCTGCGTTATCTCACGCCGGGCTATGCCAGCCCGGAGCAGCTGCGCGGCGAGACCATCGGCGTGAGCAGCGACGTTTTCAGTCTGGGGGTGATTCTGGGCGAGCTGGTGAGCGCACCGCCTGCGCACTGGCGCCGCGATCTGCAGGCGATTGTCGAGCGCGCTACCCGCGAGGAGCCCGGCATGCGCTACCTCAGCGTGGCCGACTTCGCCGCCGACGTGCAGCGCATGCGCGAAGGCGCGCCGGTGCTGGCCCGCGCGGGCGGGCGCCGCTATCGCCTGCAAAAGTTTGCCCGCCGACACCCGCTGGCGCTGACCGCCGGCCTGCTGGCCTGCGTCGCCATCGGCATGTTCACCTGGGGTCTCGCGCGCGAGCGCGACCGCGCGCTGGTCGCCGAAGCGCGCGCCGAGCGCGAGGCAGGTACGGCTGAGCGCACCGCCGATCTGTTGGCTGGATTGTTTCGCAGTGCCGACCCGTTTGCACCGCAGCGCGCAGCCCTGAGCGTGCGCGAAGTGCTCGACGCCGGCCTCGCCTCGCTGGCCAGCCAACCCCAGCAGGACCCGGTCATCGCCGCGCGATTGTTCGATACGGCGGCAGCGATCTACCGCAACCTGGGTCTGCCGCAGCCGGCGATCGATGGCTGGACACGCGCGGAGCGGCTGTATGCCGACAGCGGCGAATCGGCCGCGGCAGCGAGCAGCGCGGTTGAGCTGGCCCTGTTGCATGCCCAGGGGCGTGAAGTGGATCGCGCGCTGGCCGCGGTGCGCCGCGCCATGGCACACGCACCGGCCGATGCCACGCCGGAGCTGCAACTGCAGCTGCAACTGGCCGACGGGGCTGCACTGGAGGCCGCCGGGCGCAGCGTGGAGTCCGAAGCGCGTTTGCAGCGCGCGCTGATCATCGCCCGCACGTTGCCTGTGCAGGACACCGATTGGGAAACGCGCGTGCTGCAGCGGCTGGGCGAGATCCACTGGTTGCAGGCGCGCTATGCCGACTCCGAGCGCGACTTCCGCGCAGCGCGCGCGCGCCTTGCCGCGCAGCTTGGCGAGCGTTCGCCGGCACTGCGCATGATCGATGCCGGCATCGCCCGGGCGCTGCGCGATCAAGGTCGCACAACGGATGCGGTCGATGCGTATCGCACGCTGCTGGACGGATTGCAGAAAGACGCCCAGCGCAGCGTTGCAGCGGTCACCTTGTGGGCCGATTTCGGCGCCGCACTGCACGACCTCGGTCGCTACGACGAGGCGCTGGCCGCCTACACCAACCAGCGCGAGGCCGCCGCTGCAGTGTACGGCCGCGAGAGCCCGCAGTACGCCATGGCCATCAACAACATCGGCGCGTTGGAAGTCGATCGCGGCAACCCGCCTGCGGCCCTCGCGCTGTTGCGCGAATCCTTGCGTCTGCGGTTACGCGAGCAACCGGTCGAGAGCCTGCCGGTAGCGCGGATGCAGGGCAATCTGGGTGATCTGTTGACCAAGCTGGGCGCGCTCGACGAAGCGCAGACGCTGCTCGATGCGGCGCTGCAAACGCGTCTGAAACTGCTCGGCCCTGCGCATTTCGAAACCGTGGTCTCGCGGGTGTTCCTCGGCGCGCATGCGCTGGCCCGTGGCGATCATGCGCGCGTGCACGCGCAGCTGCAGGCGATTGCCGACAGTGGATTCATCGCCGAGCGTTTTGATCGCATGATCCTGTTGCGCCTGCAGGCGCGGCTGGCCATGGCTGAAGGCCGACCCGAGGCGGCGGTGCAGACCTTCGACGAGGCGCGGCGCTTTTTGGCCGGCGAACTGGGCGAAACCCATCCCGACGTGGCCAAACTGGATTTTCTGCTCGCTGGCGCGCTCGCAGCCGCCGGCGATGCAGCGTCCGCGCGGACGCGGGTGGCGCAGGCGCAAGCCGTGTTGCACCACGCCTGGGCGCCCGGTGTGCCAATGCGCGGCGAGCTGGATGCGCTGGCCGCGCGGCTACGCCGGCGCTGAGCGCAGCTCACCGGTCCGCCTGGCGGTCCCGACACGTGCCCGTCGATTCGCGTTAAGGGTTTGCCCGCGGCGCCACGCCTATAGACAGTACCTTGCCTTCGCCGTGCTCCGCCATGCGCCTGACTCAGACTTTTTCGCGCCAGCTGCGGGGCTTGGTCGCGCTCGCCCTGGCCGCTGTCATCGCCCTGCCTGCACACGGCCAACGCAGCCAGATCCGACCGCAGACCGCGACCTGCAGCCAGATGTCGGCGGAGCCACCACACTGCGGTCCGGCGCAGTTGCTGATACAGCCGATGGCGCGCGCCTGCGCCACCGTTGGCCGCACGCTGCCGTTTCGGTTTGGTCAGCTGTTTTTGTTGCGCGATCTCGACGGTGAGCAGGGCTCGCCGCAGTTCGAATCGGAAGTGGAGTTGCTGACCCAGTCGACGGGCGCGGTCATTTTCAGTATCGACGACTTCGGCCAGGCCATCGTTCTGGAGAACACCCCGCGCCGCGTGCGCGCGCGCGGCAATCTGAACGATGTGATCGACATGCAGCGCAGCTGTTTGTACCGCGCGCAGGACGCCGGCCGACACGACGAGATTCGAATGCGCCTGACCCGAGCCAGAGGCGGCACCTTCGACGATGTGTTTCAGAGTTCCGGCCTGTTTGCCGAGTGGCGTTTGAGCGTACAGACCGACACCCGCCTGGCGGTGGACACCGCACTCTGTCAGCCCGCGCCGCCGCGACTGGTGGCGGCGTACAACAGCGGTCATCTGGACAATGACGGCGCGACCGCGTTCAGCCAGCTGGCTTTCAACACCACACTGGGCAATGGCGAATCGCTGCTTTTGCTGCGCAATGGTTTGCTTGTGGCACAGGGGCCCGCAACGGGCGCCGGCACGCGCCTGCTCGACCCGCTGGCTGCAGGCAGCAGGGCCCAATTTCGCGCAAGGCTGCCAAGTGCCCACCGGTGTGGTGGCGCAACAGCTGAGCTGTGGACCGCCACCTGTTCTCGTGGCGGGCAGCAGCCGCAGCCTGAGCGTCAGCGCGAGCCCGATGCCAGGCTCGGGCGCGCCGATTCTGCTCAGCAGTCTGACTCCGGGGGTGTGCAACATCACCCAGGCCGGAGTGATCAGCGTGCCATCGCAAGTCGCTGGCGGCAGCGTATGCCCCATCGCGGCCAACAAGGGCGGATTTTTTGCTGCGGGCGTACTGCACCAAAGTGCAGTACAGGCGGTGCTGCACCTGCAGATCGCGGCACTACCCCAGAGCCATACCAAAACACGCAGACCCCAGGAGTTCAGCACATGAAGCACCAAGCAATGAACGGGCACTCGGTCGTCGGGAATCTTGCAGCGCTGTCGACGCGCGCAGGTCTGTTGATCGGAGCGATCCTGTACGGCGCGGTTGCCGGCGCCGCCCAGGTCGTAGTGAATGGCCCTGTCGGCGCCGAAGCATTCGGGATGTCGGTCACCGTGCTGCCCAACGGCAACTTCGTGGTGAGGGATTTTCTCTTCGACGCACCGGGGCCGATCGACGAGGTGGGCGCGGTATTCCTGTATCGGCCCGATGGCCAATTGCTCAGCACGTTGACAGGCAGCACGGCGAACGATCGGGTGGGTAGTGGCGGCATCACGGTGCTGAGCAACGGAAACTTCGTGGTGCGCAGCCCCCGCTGGAGCAATGGCGCCATAGTGGAAGCCGGCGCGGCGACGTTTGCCTCGGGCACTACCGGCATCAGCGGCGTGGTCTCGCCCCTGAATTCACTGGTCGGAACCTCGACCGGCGACGCGGTAGGCGCCGTCGTTCCCTTGAGCAACGGCAGCTATGTGGTGACCAGCTCATTTTGGGACAACGGCGCAACCAGAAATGCTGGCGCGGTGACGTTTGGCTCGGGCACGATCGGCGTCCATGGCCCGATCACGTCGGTCAACTCGCTGGTCGGAGCTTCGACCGAAGATCGCATGGGCCTTTCCGTTTTTGCCCTGAGTACCGGCAATTATGTAGTGTCTAGCCGCGAGTGGGACAACGGCGGCACCATCGATGCTGGCGCGGTAACGTTCGGCTCAGGCATCAACGGCGTTCGCGGCGCTGTCGCGCCAAGCAACTCGCTGACAGGTACTACGGCGAACGATAGGGTGGGCGAAGACATCACCGTATTGCGCAATGGCAACTATGTGGTGATCAGCCCGGATTGGGATGCCGGTGCAGTTAGCAACGCCGGTGCGGCCACTTTCGGGTCGGGCACGACTGGCATCAGTGGCGCGGTCTCGGCCGCCAACTCGCTGGTCGGCATCATTGCCGGTGATGCCGTAGGCGCCCGTGGCGTTACCGCGCTGGACAATGGCAACTACGTCGTGGCCAGCCCTGACTGGAACAATGGCGTAACCATCGATACTGGCGCGGCGACGTTCGGCTCGGGCACTACCGGCATCCGTGGCCAGGTCTCGCCGGTCAACTCCTTGGTTGGAAGCACCGCACAGGATCGGGTGGGTAGCAGCGGCGTTGCCGCACTGAGCAATGGCAACTATGTGGTGCGCAGCGCCAATTGGAACAACGGCGCAACAAGCGATGCCGGTGCGGCGACTTTTGGCGCGGGCACCACTGGCATCAGTGGCCTGGTCTCACCGGCCAACTCGCTGGTCGGCAGTACAGCCGGTGATTCAGTCAGCTCCGGTGGCGTTGTCGCACTGAGCAATGGTAGCTATGTGGTGAGCAGCCCCGCCTGGGATTCCGGCGCGGCGCCTAATGCCGGTGCGGCGACTTCCGGTGCGGGCGGCACCGGCGTCAGTGGCGCGGTCTCGCAGCTGAACTCCCTGGTCGGCAGTACGGCCAGTGATTCGGTGAGCAACGGCGGCGTCACGGCCCTGAGCAACGGCAACTACGTGGTGCGCAGCCCCGATTGGGACAACGGTTCAGCGAGCAATGCCGGCGCGGCGACGTTCGGTGCGGGCAATGCCGGCATCAGTGGGGTGGTCTCGCAGGCGAACTCGCTGGTCGGCAGTACAGTCGCAGATGCAGTAAGCGCCGGTGGCGTTACCGCTCTGAGCAGCGGCAACTATGTGGTGAGGAGCCCCGGCTGGGATTCCGGCGCGGCAACGAATGCCGGCGCGGCAACCTTTGGCTCTGGCAGCACCGGCATCAGCGGCGTGGTCTCGCAGACCAACTCGCTGGTCGGCAGTACCGCCGATGATGCAGTGGGCAGCATTGGCGTCGTCGCCCTGACCAACGGCAGCTACGTGGTCGGCAGTGCGGGGTGGGACCGCGGTGCGACGGCCAACGCCGGCGCCGCGACCTTTGGCGCCGGCAGCACCGGCATCAGTGGCGTGGTCTCGATGACCAACTCCCTGGTCGGCACCAGCACTGACGACAGTATCAGCAACAGTGGGGTTTTTGCGCTGAGCAATGGCAACTATGTGGTGCGCAGCTCCGGATGGGACAACGGCACGGTGAGCGATGGCGGCGCCGTTTCCCTGGGCCTTGGCGGCGGTAACGTGGTCGGCGCAGTGACCAGCGAACACAGCGTGTTGGGTCCGGTCGAGTTTGGAGGCCCCTCGCTGAGTTTCGCCTACGATGCGTCGCGCAACCAGCTTGTCGTCGGTCAGCGGAGCAGCAACCGCGTCGTGCTGCAGCGGACCGGCCTTGCCACCGCGATCAGCATCGTCGGCGAGACGCCCGATCCGTCGGCCGCAGGGCAGTTGGTCAGCTTCACTGCTGCGGTCACCGCCCTACCCAACGGACCCAGTGACGGCCAGGTCACGTTCAGGGCCAGCACCGGCGAGGCGTGCACCAGCGCCGCGGCGACAGCGATCTCTGCCATCACCACGCAGTTCTCGTGCGCGTTCGCCTTTACGACGCAGGGCGTGTCGACCGTCATCGCCGAGTACACCGGCTCCATCGTCCATGCCTACAGCGGTTCGGGCCCCGAGGCCCACACCACCACACCGGCGGTCGATCTCTTCGCCAACGGCTTCGAGACCCCGTGAGTTCGAAGCGGTGGGCATCGGTGGGCCGTTGGCAGAGCGTCGCTACCGCCAGCAGGCCGTCCATTGCATGCGAACACACGCCGCGGTGGTGCCGCGATTCGCATCCATGCGTCCGAATCGTGCGCCCTTGGTCCTTAGCGGCGGAACGGTCGGGGATGGGGGTCCGCTTTTGCGGCAACCGTGCACCCACCATCCGCAAGCTATTGTGCAGCGCGACCCTCAGGCGGCCAGTCCATAGCTGCGCAGCAGCGCTGCGGGATCCGGTTCGCGGCCGCGGAATGCGATGAAGCTGTCCAGCGCCGGGCGCGAGCCGCCGACGGCCAAGATCGCGCGGCGGAACTGCTCGCCGGTGGCGCGGTCGAGCACGCCGGCGTCTTCGAAGCGCGCGAAGGCATCGGCCGACAGTACCTCTGCCCACAGATAGCTGTAATAGCCCGCCGCATAGCCGCCGGCGAAGATGTGCGAGAACGAGTGCGGGAAGCGGTGCCAGTGCGGTGGATGCATCACCGCCACCTCGTCGCGCACCTCGCCGATGAGCTCCATCGCGCGCGCGCCACGCGCCGGATCGAACTCCAGATGCAGGCGCAAATCGAACAGCGCGAACTCCAGCTGGCGGACCAGAAACAGGCCCGCGTGAAAATGTCGCGCGGCGGTCATGCGCGCGAACAGGTCCGGCGGTAACGCGGCACCCGTTTGCCAGTGGCGGGCGAACAGATCGAGCGTCTCGCGCGTCCAGCAGAAGTTTTCCATGAACTGGCTGGGCAGCTCGACGGCATCCCATTCCACGCCGGCGATGCCGGATGCGCTGGGCCAGTCGACTTCGGTCAGCAGGTGGTGCAGGCCGTGGCCGAACTCATGGAACAGGGTGATCACGTCGTCGTGGGTCAGCAGCGAGGGCTGCGCGCCGGCCGGTGGTGCGAAGTTGCAGGTCAGGAAAGCCACCGGCAGCTGCAGGCCATCGGCATGCCGCCGCCGCGTGCGGCACACGTCCATCCACGCGCCGCCACGTTTGCCGGTGCGCGCGTACAAGTCCAGATACACGCCAGCGAACGCGTTGCCCTGCTGGTCGAGCACTTCGAAATAACGCACGTCCGGGTGCCACAGCGGCACGTCGTCGCGGGCGCGGAAGTCGACGCCGAACAGCGCTCGTGCGACCACGAACACGCCCTCGACCGCAGCCTCGGCGGGAAAATACGGCTTGAGCTCCTCTTCGCTGAGCGCATAGCGCGCCATGCGCAGCTTCTCGGCAGCGTACGCGACGTCCCACGGCTGCAGCGCGTCCAGACCCAGCGCGCTGGCGGAGAATGCGGCAAGCTCGTCGAGCTCGCGCTGCGCCAGCGGGCGCGCGCGTGCTGCAAGGTCTTTCAGAAAGCCCAGCACGCGTGACGATTCGCCGGCCATCTTGGTGGCCAGCGATTCGTCGGCGGCGTTGGCGAAACCGAGCAGCTGCGCGGACTCGTGGCGCAGCGCCATGATGCGCTCGATACGCGCTGCGTTGTCGAATCGTCCCGCATGCGGACCCTGATCGGAGGCGCGCGTGGCGTAGGCCTCGTACAGCGTGCGCCGCAGCGCGCGATCCTTTGCATAGGTCATCACCGCCACATAGCTAGGATGCTGCAGGCTCACCCGCCAGCCCGCCACGCCCGCCTCGGCGGCGTACTGCTGCAGCATGGTCAGCGCGGAATCGGGCAGGCCGGCCAGCGCGTCGACCTCGGCCAAGTCCAGATGCCAGGCTTCGGTGGCATCGAGCAGGGCCTGTTCGAACTCGGTCGACAGCTTCGACAGCTGGTTGGCGATCTCGCGAAAGCGGCCGCGTGCGGGTTCTTCCAGCGCCACGCCGGATAGCGCGAAGTCGCGGATTGCCTCGTCGACGATGCGCTGCTGGGTCGGCGACAGGGCGGCGAACCCGGCATCGGCGCGCACATCGCGCACCGCCTCGTACAGCGCGCGATTCTGCCCGAGCTCGGATTCCCAGTCGGTGATCGCCTCCAGTGCCGCACCGTAGGCCTCGCGCAACGCGGCCGAATCGCGCACCGAATGCAGGTGCGAGACCGGTGCCCAGGCGCGCGCGAGCCGATCATCGAGATCCTCCAGCGGCTGCATGGTGGTAGCCCAGGTGCGCGGCCCGGAAGCAGCGGTCAGCGCATCGATGCGGCTGCGGTACTCGGCCAGCAGAAAGTCGATCGCAGGCTCGACTTGCACCGCATCGATCGCATCGAAACGCGGCAGGACGGTGTCGTCGAGCAGGGAGTTGGCGTGCGACATGCGGAATCCATCCACCGGGGACAGACAAACTTGGGTGCGCGCAGCCGCGCTTTCAAGCGCCGCGCCGCGTAAGCTGCGCGGCATGAGCCTGCCGGACTTCACCGCCCTCGTCGACGCCGTGCCGTGGTTTTCGCGGCTGTCGGCCGCTGCCCGGAGCGAGCTGCTGGCGAGCTTCCAGCCGCTGCGGCTGAGCGGCGGCGAGGCCCTGTTCGAGGCCGGCAGCGAGCCCGATGCCCTGTATGTGCTGGTGGCAGGCTCCTTGGGCGCGTTCCAGGGCGGTCCCGGCGGGCGTTTCCTGGGCCAGATCGTGGCCGGCGAAACCGCCGGTGAGACGGGGCTTATCACCGGCCGCGTGCGCAGCGCCACCGTGCGCGCCCTGCGCGATTCGGAGGTGCTGAGGCTGGCGCGCGCCGATTTCGATCGTCTGGCGAAGACCGAACCCGAAGCCCTGCGCGCAATCGCGCGGCTGGCCATCGACCGCGTGGTCGGCGGTGGTGCTGCGCGCGTGAGCCACGGCCCGCGCACGCTGGCGCTGCTGCCGCAGACCGAGGGCCTGGATGCATTGCCCGCCGCGCACGCACTGGCGGCCGCGCTTGCACGCCATGGCAAGGTCGCCATCGTGCACGCCGACTCCGAACCCGCTCGCGATGCGGCCAGCCTCAACCGCATCGAGGCCGAGCATCGCATCGTGATCTACGTCGCCGGCAGCGGTCCCAGCCAGTGGCGATCGCTGTGCTTGCGCCAGGCCGATGCGCTGATGTTCATCGCCGCGGCCGCCGCAGTGCCCGCGCCATGGTCGGAACTGGTGGCCGGTACCGGCGCGCCGCTGCCGCGACCCGAGCATCTGGTGCTGGTGCATGCGGGCAAGCCGCGCCTGGGTGCGGGCCGCCGCTGGCGGGCCGAGCGCCCGGCGGCGCGCCTGCACCATGCGCGCGATGCGGCCGACTGGGCGCGCATCGCGCGCCTGGTGACCGGCCGTGCGATCGGGCTGGTGCTGTCGGGCGGCGGTGCGCGCGGCTTTGCGCACATCGGCGTGGTGCGCGCGCTGCGCGAGGCCGGCATCACCATCGATGCGGTCGGTGGCACCAGCATTGGCGCTGTGATCGGCGCCGGGGTGGCGGCCGACTGGTCGACCGAGGAAATGACCGAGGTCTACCGGCGCGCATTCGTGGCCAGCAACCCGCTGTCCGACCGCACGTTTCCGTTCGTCTCGCTGGTCTCCGGGCGCAAGGTCTCGCGCCTGCTGCGCGAGGCCTTTGGCGAGCGCGACATCGAAGACCTGGTGCTGCCGTACTTCTGTCTGTCGTCGGACCTCACAGCCGGCGCATCCGCTGTGCACCGCTATGGCGTGCTTTGGCAGTGGCTGCGCGCTTCGATCGCGATTCCCGGCGTGCTGCCGCCGGTGTTCCACCACGGGCGTGTCTATGTCGACGGCGGCGTGATCAACAACCTGCCGGTCGACGTGATGCGCGGCGAGCATTTCGGCGAGGTGGTGGCCGTCGATATCGGCGGCGACCACGCGGTGATGCCGGGTGCCGGCATCGATGAGTTCGACCTGCCGCCGCTGTGGCGGATGGTGTTGCAGTGGTACACCGGTCGCCGCCGACCCTCGATCCTGCAGATCATGCTGCGCGCCGGGATGGTCAACTCCGCACTTGCCACGCATGCCGCACGCGCGGCTTCCACGTTGTTGATCACGCCGCCATTGGCAGAGATCGAGCTGCTCGACTGGCGCCGCTTCGACCGCGCGGTCGACATCGGCTACCAGCACGCGTTGCGCGTAATCGGCGGCCAGCGCGATGCGCTGGCCGAGGATGCACCGCTGTTCGAGACCTGAAAGGGGTGCCGCTCAGGCAGCGATGGCGCCGCGGCTCGGCGCTGCGTGTACCGAAGGCAGTACCGACCCCAGCCGAAAACGTGCGACCAGCGCAACCACCTGCGGCGGTGCATTGACCAGGTGCAGCGCGATCAGTCCCGAGCACCGCACCCAGCGGCCCAGCGCGGCCATCGCGCAGGCATCGGCAAAGCGCACACCGGCGAGGTCGGCCAGCTTCGGCCGCGCGCCGACCGCGTCGAGTTTTTCGGTCAGGCGCAGCACGGTGGCTTTGGTCAAATCGCCGCTGAGCAGCAGGCGGCCGCCGTTGCCACGATTGAAGTCGATCACATGCTTGAGGTAGATCTCGTCCATTGCGGTCGATCCCTGGCCCGCCCGAGCGGCGTTCCCGGTTCAGCTGTGGCGGATGCCGCGCACCTCTCGCCGGCCATTCGATCCGTGGGAGCCG
>Ga0335397_10004548_pt1 | contig 18313 bp, 12 predicted proteins | sample MAT04_FD_205740 | JGI IMG/M metagenome (GOLD analysis project Ga0335397, IMG submission 205740) | Freshwater microbial communities from Lake Fryxell liftoff mats and glacier meltwater in Antarctica - MAT-04 (spades assembly) (version 2) ... | reverse complement strand
GCAGGCATCCTTGTCCTCCGTGAACAGGCGACTCCGATGCCAATCCTACGCCTGTCCCCTTGACCCAATCAACTTCCACCCAATAATCCTGGTGGACTTTGATGCGTACGCCCTGCTCCCGTGACTTGCTCGACCGTAGTCGAAAAGAGGAACTGCACGAATTTCAATCTCGACGTGTAGTACGCACTCCGCATTGTTCTGATGACGACCGACGAGCCCGCGTCGCCCACCATGCCGATGACGTCGGTGACGAGCTGCGTTCGACACGCAGGGAGGACCGACGAGCGAGCCACCGTAGTGCTCACCTCAAGGGCGTGTAATCGACAGCAACAGGAAACTTCGGCCGGAGAATGGCTCACGCTGCGTCAGCGTGGTGATCACGAGAAAGTCTAAAAACTGGTTTCTGGTATCACGCCATGCAATCAATCTGGATTCCGGGCGAGCGTCTCAGTGACAACCCACCTCACCCTGCTCAGGTGAGGTATGAATCCGAGCGTGTCGAGATGGTCTTGAAGGCGTTTCACTTGAAGAAGCACCTCTTCGACATGATCAAGGCGTACGAGTTGTCCTTCCGCGTAAAGCGGCTCACCTTCGCGACTTTTCACCAGTTCTTTCCAACCTTCCCCTGCGTGCTCGACGCTCAGTCGTTCTTCAACGCGACTGACAAGAACCCCTGGATGAGGCTGGCCAGCCTGTTCAACAAGTTCGAGGAGTCGTTCGTCATGGAACGGTATCTCCTCCTGCTCGACCGCTATCGACGCGAATGCGACCCCGAGAGGGTAATTTACGTGGATGGCGGGCGAGCCTCACCGGGGCTTCCGTTGTGCATGATCTTCCCGTGCGACGGCATTCACGGGGGACTGATCATGCACAACTCTCCGGAATCCCTGACGTGTGGCATGAAGCTCTGCTTCGACACACGCGACAACGATGGCAGGCCGTGTCGCGTGTGGGTTGAGAAGTTCAACGACTGGCTCGAAAAGCTGGCGAGTCTCGGCTGGACCCCCGAGTCTCCGCTGCCCCGACGGAAGTTCAGAAAGAAACGACCTATCAGATCCCGTGGAGCGATCCTGCGACCGTGGATGGTCAAAATCTGCGGCAACATCGGACCTGCTGCCTACATCCTCGCGTGGTTGTGCAGGATGATGCGTCCAAAGGCCACACGTTACGAGTTGGGGAACCGGCGTCTCACCCCGGATGGGCTCGGGGTGACCTTCAAACAGGACCAGCTGGCTTACGGCTTAGGGCTCTCTGCTGATCAAGTGAAGCGTGGGCTTGCTGAGTTGCGAGCAAAAGGCTTCATCAAGACAGACCGTGTGAGCCTTGGCGGATTCCAGAACCAGACGTTTGTTCTTCTCGACCGAGACGCGATCAAGAAGGCCATGAAGGCCGTCGAGCAAGAACTGAGGTGAGTTGTTCGAGCCTGGAGGCTAACGCTTCAATGGATGCGACACTCCACCGGATAGATCCACGCATTTTCTCTGTGCTGCCGGTCCAGCGAACTCGAAAACCATTTCACTGCGACTCGCGGACCACGCTATGCGGCGGTTGGTTTGTGGTCGTGGCAGTGGACACAGTAAACTGGCTCTTAACCAAATGTCGAGGCTTCAATGTTGGTCGAGGAAGTGCTGCTCGTTCACCCCGACGAGGCGATGTGCAACGCATTCCGCCGCCGCTTCGTCGACCTGCCCGGAGTTCGCATTATCCGGGGTCGCTTGGAGGATCTGCCGCCGCCCGGTTGCTTCGTCACGGCTGGCAACGCCTTCGGGATCATGACCGCTGGCATCGACGCGGCCGTGGTTCGCGTCTTCGGCGAAGATCTCATGACCCGAGTGCAGCACCGGATCATGGACGAGTATTTCGGTGAACAACCCGTGGGCACCGCGTTCGTGATCTCGACCGGCAACTCGTCGATCCCGTTTCTGGCACACGCTCCGACGATGCGAGTCCGGGCAACATCGACGGCACGGACAAGGTCTACGCGGCGACCTGGGCTGCGTTGCTCGCGATTACCGCCCATAACCGGACCGCAGACGAGAAGATTGAGGCCGTGGGCTTCCCCGCGATGGGAACGGGGTTCGGCGGCGTGCCGTTCGACGAAGCCGCCCGGCAGATGGCAGCCGCATACCGACATTACCGCGAGCCACCGCATCGACTGGATTGGGATTTCGTGGTCGAGCGACACAAGGCCATCTGTTACGACGACGGCAAGCAGGTCGTGCGGTGAGTCCAGCTTGCACGAGCCGACGTGTTCGACACCCCGGCCGGTCGCCACCACAACCTCGCGGCCACTGTTCTCGTTCCTGGATCGCATCGCCGTCGGCTATTCTGAAGCCATCCACGACGCGAAGGAGACCCCCTGATGAACTCGATTCGTCCCGCCCTCGTCTTGCTCGCAGCCATTGTCGGGTTGAGCGGATTCGGAGCCGCACAGCCACCTCGACCACCGGCCAAAGGAGTTCCTGAAGGCGTGAACGCACACCGCGACCTGGAGTACGTCGAGAAAGGCCACGCCCGGAACAAACTCGATCTCTACCTGCCCAAATCCGAGACTCCGCTCCCCCTGGTGGTGTGGGTTCACGGTGGAGCGTGGCAAGCTGGCGACAAGGATAACTGCCCAGCTCTGTTCCTCACCGAGAAGGGGTACGCGGTCGCCAGCGTCAACTACCGACTGAGCCAGCACGCGGTGTTCCCGGCACAGATCGAGGATTGCAAGGCGGCCGTCCGCTGGCTACGTGCGAACGCCAAGAAGTACAACCTCGATGCTGATCACTTCGGGGCGTGGGGATCGTCGGCTGGTGGACACCTCGTGGCACTGCTCGGCACGAGCGGCGGCGTGAAAGACCTCGAAGGCGAAGCCGGGAACCTCGATCAGTCGAGTCGGGTCCAGTGCGTTGTCGATTACTTCGGACCGACGGACTTCATCCAGATGGGGGGCAAGCACGACAAAGCCGGTTCACCGGAGTCGAAACTGATCGGCGGTGCCGTGCCCGAGAACAAGGCGAAAGCCCAGCGAGCCAACCCGGTCGCCTACGTCGACAAGGACGATCCGCCGTTTCTCATCGTGCATGGGGATAAAGACCCGGCCGTCCCGTACACCCAGAGCGTGTTGCTGGAGGAATCGCTCAAGAAGGCGGGCGTCGAGGTGGAATTGGTGACGATCAAGGGCGGTGGACACGGCGGTCCCGACTTCTTCGCCCCGGCGAAGCGGAAGCAGGTGGAAGAGTTCCTCGCCAAACATCTCAAGAAGAGGGTGAAGTAGGGACCGTGCTGAACCTGCCGTTTTCCTCGACCGTGTCGCCTCCGAATACGACTCTGCCGACGCTTCTCCTCTCGACTGCTCGGTGAAGGATCGGTTCCGAAAAACATCCTGGCGATTCTGGTTTATCTCCTCCTCAGTTCATTCTGAACCGAAAACTTCGTCCGGTTGCGGCTGGAGTCACGGCTGTCCTGGAAGTATAACTGGTGCGAGCCGCACGACACCGGAACAACTGCCCTCTCGTTCTGGTGTCTTCCACCATTTGGTTCGTCAGACATGGACACCCATCAGCAGCCCAGTCGCCGGGCATTTTTCCATACCACCACCCTCGGAGCGGGCATTCTCTCGCTCCCTGTTGTGGCGGACGCGGCGGAACAGCCTGCTCCTGTCCCCACAGGCACGCCAGACTTTACTCACGGTTCAGCAGCCCTGGAGCCCGACAAAATCGTCGCCTCGGCCTGCCAGTTCTGCAATTCGCTGTGCGGGCTGAAAGTACTCCTAAAGGCCGGGCGGATCATCAACATCAAGGGATTCACCGACGACCCCGTGCAGGCAGGCGAGTTGTGCGTCAAGGGTCCAATGATGACCCAACTCGTCTACAACCGACACCGGATCAAGACGCCTCTCAAGCGTGTCGGGAGGAAGGGCGACCCAGCCTCGAAGTTCGAGCCGATTAGTTGGGACGATGCACTCGGGACCATCGCTAAGAAGGTCCTCGAACTCCGCGACGCTGGCGATGCGAAGGCCGTCGCCAGCCGTACCAGCGGACGGCTTCCGCGAGGGGTGGGGGCACTGATCCACAGGCTGTTCACGCTGCTTGGCAGTCCGAACGACACGGACGTGGGGCCGGTGTGCAACGACGCAGGCGGCAACGCCTTGGCCGCGACGTTCGGCCTCGGTAACTTCACCAACGGCTACGGTGTCGATCCCGCTACCACCAAGGAAGACCTGGGTAGTGCGAAGTTCTTCCTGTTCCTCGGAACGAACCAGGCCGAGACCCACCCGGTCACCTTTGCCCACTTGCTGCGTTGTCGGGAGAAGACCAAAGCTAAACTCGCTGTGATTGACCCCCGGAAGACCCCGACCGGAACCGTCGCGGACGTGTGGCTGGCCCCGAAGCCGCACACGGACCTCGCTCTTGTGCTGGGGCTCTTGTCACACGTCATCGAGAAGAAACTCTACGACGTCGAGTTTGTTGGCAAGTGGGTGATGGGGTTCGATGAACTTGCGAAGCACCTCAAAGCGAACGGGTATACACCCGAGTGGGCCGCAAACGTCTGCGATGTCCCAGCAGATCAGATTCGGCAACTCGCGGAGCAGTACGCGACAGCGAAACCGGCCGCCATCTTCTGCAACGCCGGAATCTCGCACCAACTGAACGCCTTCGACACATACCGTGCCCTGGCGTTCCTCGCGGCGATTACCGGAAACGTCGGCGTGCCGGGCGGCGGGTGCAACTTCATGCACAACACCTGGCCGGGCGACCTCCATCTGCCACCGCTCACGATGAAGCCGCCCGAGGTCAAGGACCGTGCGATGCCGGTTGGTCCGGACTGGTTCGCAGAGTCGGTTCTGTCCGGCAAGCCCTACCGGATGAAGGCTCTCATCGCGATGGGCAATCCGCTGCTCTCGAGTGCGAACACGACGAAAGTGAAAGAGGCGTTTGGGAAGTTGGAGTTCTTCGCCTACACCGGCCTGTTCCTCGAAGAGAGTGCGTACTACGCGGACGTGATCCTGCCGGTGTGCAGCGGTTTGGAGATGGACGGCGTCTACATGCGGCGAGACGACCGGGCGATTCGATGGCAGACCGTCGCCGTCTCGCGAGTCGGTGAGTCGAAGCCCGACTGGGAGATCTGGATCGACCTCGCCCACGCTCTGGCGAAGCACGACACGAAGAACAAGCCCACGTACTGGACCGACGCCTTCCCGAGCGAGTGGAAGGACTACCGGAAGTTGTGGGCCGAGTTCGTGCGGCTCACCCCCGGCATGAGGGGCATGACGGCCGATCGGATGGCGAAGCGGGCCGAGCCGTTGCGGTGGCCGTGCCCGACCGAAACACACCCCGGCGTGAGCACCCTCTACCTCGACGACCCGACATGGTACGCGGCGACGGAATCACTGGGACACAAGGGCAAGCGGTTCCTCACGTCATCGGGCAAGATCGAGGTCTTCACCCTGGAACTGGAGAAACGACTGACACCGGCTGGCCATAGTGCGTTGCCGGTCTTCTACACGCACCCCGAGGTGACCGGCCGAAACCCGACGATCGAGTACACCGCCGACCTCGTCACGAATCCGGTCAATCCGCAGGCTGTGACCCCGAAAGTCCGACTGGGTGGACGTTCGAGCGGCGAGGTTCACACGGAATATCCGCTGATGGGGATGATCGGTCGTCCCAGTGTGGTTCACTTCGCGGGGGTGACGCAGTGGACATATGCAGGCAAGCAGTTGAACGGTTTGCGGTTCGTTCAGATTCACCCCAAGACGGCGACGAAGGCCGGGTTGAAGAACGGCGACCCGGTGGTGGTCGAAAGCCCGCGTGGATCGGTTACCGGAACGGTATTGCTCTGGGAGGGTATTCGCGAGGACACGGTGTTCGTGCCGAACACCTTTGGCCCAGCCCAAGCCGAGGGTGACGAGTTTGTGTTACCTCGCTACGCCGCCGCGAATCACCTGACTGATGATCGCTACTTCGACAACCTCTCTGGCCAGCAAGCGTACAAGTGCTTCGCCTGTCGGGTGAAGAAGGGTTGATCGGGCAAGTCAACGCCGTCTCGGGGCACGCGGTCACCGGATGCCGCGTGAACGATGCGAGCAAGCCGCTCAACAGCGTCGTTCGACCGAGCCTTCTGAAAGGAAGAACCCGATTCACGGTTTCGACGATGCCAGCGAGGACCAACAGGGTTCAACGGCGTCCAGTTGAGTTCCACCCATTCACTTCCCACATGCCGTGACCATCTCGGGCCGTGTGGCCTGCGGCTCGAACACCGTGAACTGGCTGGCCATCTCGCCAACCCGAAGCCGGTTGGCTGCTGCCGCAGGCACCACGATCCGTCGCCCTCGGAGGTACGCACGGCCCTCGTCGTCCCGCACTTCGCGGAACGGCCCCTTGTACATCACCTCGACTTCTGACTCACTCGGTGCGACCGGGACAAACCCCTCCAGTTGCAACTCTCGCATCCCGACACCGCCTCGGACGAAGCACGGCTTCGTGTCGAACTTCAACATTCTCACCCCGACCAAGCCAGCGTCTTCCAGCAGGGATACCGGATCGACCTCAAACGGGACCGACCGCACCGCCGCTGCCGGGCCGGGCAATTCTGGGTTCTCGACGGAACTCTCGCCTGCCAGGACGTGCACGAACACCCGACCGCCCGGCTTCAACACGCGAACCGCTTCCGCGATCACCGCACGCCGTTGGTCGGTCGTCAGCGGCAGGTTGAAAGTCCCTCGCAGACGAACCTCATCGGTTGATGCGTCGCCACGCGGGATGCGTTCGGGAACGGGTTCGTTCATCCGGTGCTCCCACGTCACGGAGTCGCCGATGAAAACAACCTCTTGGGCCTGGCCTACCCCACGGTGGTCGATGTCCCCGTCAAAGGTGTACACCTCCCACAGGTTCCCATCAGGGTCGTGCGTCCAGAACTTTGTCTGCTTGGCGTAACAGCACTCGACCCCGTCTTCACGCTGGGTCCGCAGCCCGAACTGCTCCAGTCGTTCCTGCATCGCCACGAGCGACCGGGCGTCGGGCAACCGGAACCCGAGGTGGTTGAGTGCACCGCCCCGACCGACTTCCTTGGCCGGTTCCAGGGACAAGACGAGCGGCGGGTCTGACGGCTCGAACTTGGCATAGTCCGAACGCACCTTGGCCGGTTCCATGCCGAACAGAGTGCGGAAGAATCCGACCGACTTGTTCAGGTCGGTGACGTTCAGAGAGATGTGGAAACGGATGGGGTCGCCCATGATGACCTCGGGTTGGTGATCGGATTACATGAAGTAGGTGTCGGTCTTGTTGTGCTCGGCGTACTTCTTCCGCAGCCAGGCGTGGAACTCCTGGTAGTGCTTCTCTCGCTGGTCGCCGCCGTCGGACAAAGCGTTGTAGCTCAAGTAGAGTTGTCGCCGCCACCGTGCCGACACGTTCGGGTCCGAGCGGTGGGGCGTGAATCCGCCGAATACGGCCACGTCGCCCGGCTCCAGAATGAGCGGAACTGCCTTCGACTCGTCGACGACTTCCGGTGGCAACTCGTGGTACTTCCCGTCCTGCGGGCTGAGCGGCCCTGCTTGGTGGTAGCCGGGGTAAACGACGGTACATCCGTTATCGCGGTCTGACGAGTCGAACGGAACCAACACCGTGAGGAAAGTCCGAGGGAACCCGTCCCACGCGATCCAGTCCTGGTGCAGGCCATAACCTTTCACCCCCGGCGGCTTGTAGATCAGCTTGTCCTTGAACAGGCACGCCGGTTCGCCGTACAGTTCTCGCAGTACCGCCAGGAGTCGCGGGTGCAGGGCCAGTCGTCGGCACACGGGGCTGATGTCGATCACGGGGTCGAACGTCTCGAATGTGCACTCCCCGGTGAACACGTTGTTCTGCCACCGGCACCGCAGGTTCTTCACCGACTTCAGGTGCTCGCACTCGGTCAGAAGCCGGTCGGCCTCGGCGGCGGCTTCCGCCATCTCGGCACGACCGAACAGGGAGGGCACGACGACGAACCCGTCCCGGTCGTACGCGGCTCGCCGCTCGGCGACCAAGGGTGCGGCAGTGGCGGCAGTCATGCGGGGTCTTCCTCCCTCGGGGCGTTGGCGGTCGGGAGTGGTGTCAGCAGTGCGGCGACCGCGAAGGCGGCAGCCACCACCGCGAGGTTCTGGACGACCGGGGCGTACGACCCGTAAGCCCGCTGACCGGCGGCGAGGACGAGAGGCCCGGCGGCCGACGCCAACACGGTGAGCAACTGTGCGGCCCCCTGGATCTGACCCAGGTGGGTCGGGCCGAACGCCTGTCGCCAGACGGTGAAGAACACGACCGTCAACACCCCGCCCGCGACGCCCATCGCGGCAGCGTAGGCGTACACCTGCGGGAGCGTTGAGACCGCAGGGAACGCGGCGAGGGCAACGGCCTGGACAAGGAGCCCGGCGGCGAGCAGCAGCCCGAGCCAGGTGCGGGTCGCGATCCACCCGGCCAGCAAGTTCGCCGTCAATCCGATGAGCGGGGTCACGGTGGTGATTGTCAGGAATGTCCCGCGATCGAACCCACGCTCGGCCAACAACGACTGGTTGAACAATGACATCCCGGCCGCGACCATCCCGTAGAAGGAGGTCGCCAGCCCGAACACCCAGAACCCAGGCGTCCGCAGAGCGGCCCCGAGGGTCAAGCTGTACGTCGTGCCGCCAGTGGCGTTCACCGCCCCCGCCGCACATTGTTCCCGGTCCCGCACGAACAAGAGGGCCAGCACGCCGAACCCGACCAGCACCCACCCGATCGCGGCCCACACTGTCCGCCAGTCGGCGTGGAACTGCTCGAACGCCGCCTTCACCCCGGCGAACGCGGCCATGAAACCCACGGCAACGAGAAACGAGTACACGCCAATTACCGCTCCGGGTCGATCCCCAGCGACTTTACCGATCAGGGCGAGGCTGACGACCGACAGGGCACTCTGCCCCAGCCCACGGGTGAGCAGCACCAGCAGAAACAAGTCGAGCGGCACGACCGCCGACTCGACGCCCCCGACGAAAAACAGTTCCGGGGTCGGCAGGCCAATCACGGAACTACTGGCAGTCAACCCGGCCATGCCCACGACGACCACCCCCAGGCTCAGCAGCACGGCCGCGAGGACGACCCTCACGCCGAACCGGTCGATCGCCCACCCGACCGGGAGGCAGAACGCGGCCCCGACAATCGTGGCCCAGAAGTTCAGGGCGGCGAACGGCACCCGTTCAAGTCCGAGGTCGGCCAAGAGCGGTTCCGTCACGAGCCCCAGACCGTGTGTACGACCGGGCAGCGTCGCGACCATCGCAGCGGCAGCGGTCCCGACAGCGGCGGCAGTGGAGGCCGAGAAGCCGTGGCGGGGTGGGGAGGCGGGCGGCATGGGTCAGTAGTCCCCCGCCACTTCACCGCCAGCCCGAGTCGAGATGTCTCGCCACGTCTGTGGCAGGATTGAGTCCCGGACGAAGCGGACGCTGCCGTCGCCGAGCAGGGCGTTCACCCCGCCCGTGTGCCTGCTGCGTGCTGCCCGGTAGCCGACCGCGATGTAGGTCTTCGTCGGGTCGTTCGCGACGCAGTCGAAGTTCTGGGAGTTGGGCGTGTAGTAGTGGTTGTAACTCACGCAGCGGGCTTCGCCGGATGCCCACATGAAGCCCCGGCGGTTGTAGCCGTTCCAGGACGACGGGGTCCCCGCACAGTTCGTGTCGTTCGGGAGCGTGCCCGTGTAGCCGAGGTACTTGTAGGCCACCTTTTCGTCGCCGGGCTGGGTCGCGGACACCTCGGGCCCGTCCCCCAGAATGCTCTCGGACATGGCCACGGTGTTCGAGGTGCCGTCGGTGATGTCGAGAATCTTGACCCCGGTCACGGCCGGGAAAATCCCGTCACCGGCGATCGGGGAGCCGTACCCACCACCGCTGAGCCCCGACCCGTGACTGGCGACGTAGTTGCTCGGCCCCATGTCCGTGACGCCGTAGGCACTGCTCACAGGCACCCCCCGGTCCGAGGGGCAGAGGAAAATCCCGACCTTCTGAACGACCGCGAACTGGTTCTGGGGCGTGATCATGTTGGTGGCGTCGTACATCGGCTGCCCGAGGTCCATCGTGTTGTAGATGCTCGTCTGCTCCAGGTTCGGATTGAGTTGGGCGAGGACGCTCCAGGTGTACTTGTAATTGAAGGCGGTCGATCCTGGGGCCGTTCCGGGGTATAGCGGCGGTAATTTGCCCGTGACCCCCTCATAGTTGTGCAGTGCGATTCCGAGTTGCTTCAGGTTGTTGGAACACTTCATCCGTGCGGCAGCTTCGCGGACTTTCTGCACGGCAGGGAGAAGCAGGCCGATCAGGACCGCGATGATGGCGATCACCACGAGCAACTCGATCAGGGTGAAGGCTCGACGGGGGTTCATAACGGGCTCCGGAACCGTGGTCGCTTCGGGGCCATCAACGACTTGATATCTGCCCTTGAGTTAAGATGTTACAGGACCCGGTCGCCGCCGCCACAAGATTTTCTGCATTTCGTCGGAGTGCCCGAATGACTTGCCGAGTTGATCTTGGCCCGAATGCGATGGATTGTGAGAATGGCTGAATAGCCGCCCTGCCGTCTTCGTATGAGGCCATCCCGTGTCGAAGAAAGACCCACTCCAGCCGAAGCGGTGTGCCGAGTTGCTCGCCGCCCTGGCTGCCCCGGAGCGATTGAAGATCGTCCGCTTTCTGGCAGAGGGGCCACACAACGTCACGGAGATCGTGGAGATGCTCACGATCCCGGCGGTGAACGTGTCGCACCACCTGCAAGTGCTCAAGGTGTCCGGCCTGATCCAGGGGAAGAAGAAGGGGCGGTTCGTTTGGTATTCGTTGCGGGCGGGGGTCTTGGAGGAGGCGGTGAAGGCCGGTGTTCCTGGTGATGCGTTGAACCTCGGGTGTTGTCAAATCGTGCTTCCGCTCGGTGGGCCTGCGGCTAGATCGGGCAGAACAGATCAAGAATGCTAGAGATTGGATTTTGGTGGTTACGACGTTCCCGCTGATGGGGTTGCCCGGTGATGTTCACGTTCGCTCTCCGAATCACGTTAAACTGACGCCGCAAACTCGAAACCATCGTGTGGTGAACGTCGTGCTGGAGGTTTAGCGACTCCTCGGCACATATCGGCACCCGACTGGTGATCGACACACTTTCCCCAGTCGTTCTCCTCTGAATGCGACTCTGCCGACGCTTCCACGCTCGACTGTAATGCACAGGATAGGTTCTGAGTTGTTGAACATTTCGTGGCCTCGCTCGGAACCTAGAAACTGGAATTTAGGTTGTCGTCGCCCATCTCCATCGAATGAATCTGGAGTTATCGGCGTAAGGCAGTCGGCACATCATGTCGCTCACGAACCTTAGTCCCCGTTCCCATCGCGACGAACCCCTTCCAGCGGCGTGCCCGTAGAATAACTCCACCGAATCGACGTTTACGTTCTGGGGAACCAACCGATGGCCAAGAAGAAGCCGAAGCCGGACAAGAAGGGTCCGAAACAATCTCATGCTGAACTGCCTGCCGGTCTTCCTTCCCGACAAGCCCTCGAAGGCATGATGCGTCAAATGGTGAGTGGGCTGCACCGGGGCACCGCCCAAAACACGCCGCTCGACCAGGCTCAGAACCTCATGTATCGGGCGTTCGAGGAGCGAAGCCCCAAGCGACGCATCGAACTGGCCAACGAAGCCCTGCGGATCTGCCCCGACTGTGCCGACGCCCACGTCCTGTTGGCTGAACACGCCGCAACTCGCAAACAGGCTCTGGCTCATTACGAACGCGGCGTCACTGCCGGAGAACGGGCTCTGGGTCCGAAGGCGTTCCAGGAGGGCGTCGGACACTTCTGGGGCATTCTCGAAACCCGCCCGTACATGCGTGCCCGGCTCGGGTTTGCCCAGGCTCTCTGGACTGCAGCCAGGCGAGACGAGGCGGTCGGGCACTTGCAGGAGATGCTCCGGTTGAACCCCGGAGACAACCAGGGCGTTCGGTACACCCTTGCGGGCTTCTTCCTCTTCCTGGACCGCGACGACGACCTGACCCGTCTTCTCGGTCAGTATCCCGACGAGGCGTCCGCCGCCTGGGGTTACACCAAAGCCCTGCTCGCCTTCCGGTTGCATGGGGACGTCGATGGGTCCCGGAAACTCCTGAAGCAGGCCATCAAGACGAACCGGCACGTTCCCGACTACCTGCTCGGCACGAAGTTCCCGCCGTCCACACAGCCCGACTATTACAGTCCCGGCGACGAGAACGAGGCACTTGAGTACGTCGGGAGCTTTCTGGTGGGATGGAAGGCCACGCCGGGAGCGATCGCATGGCTCCGGGCGAATGTCACGAAACCGAAAGCCGCTCCCAAGGGAAAGGGGCCGAGCACAGCGATCAAGACCGCGATCAAGAAGTTGCCGCAACAACGTGACGTGTGGCAGGCGGATTGTCCTCAGTTGTCGGACTGGATGCGAGTCGGTGGCGAACCGCTTCGCCCGTGGTTTGTGATGGTCATCAACGAAAGCGACGGCCTTCTGTTGGGTCATGAGGTTGTGGAGGAGGCTCCTTCGACCGCCCTTCTGTGGGACAAGTTGGCGAATGCGATCCGGCACCCGGCTGCGGGGAAGCCACACCGACCGACAACGCTTCAGGTGCGATCCGGGCGTGGTTGGGAAGATCTTCTACCGCACATCGACGAACTCGGTATCGAACTGGAAATCTGCGACGAGCTGTCCCCGTTCGACGAGGTGTTCGCGTCTCTGGCCGAGCATCTCTGCGGTAAGCCCCGGCCGGGTTTGCTCGACATGCCCGGCATGACTCCCGAACGAGTGCGAGGGTTCTACGAGGCGGCAGCGGAGTTCTACCGCCAGGCTCCATGGAAGCGAGTTGGCTACGAGTCGGCAATCAAGATCGAGTGCGAGAAGTTCGACAGTGGACCGTGGTACGCGGTCTTGATGGGGCAGTCGGGACTCACGGCAGGAGTGGCCTTGTACGAGGACATGGCAGCGTTGCGGCGAATGTGGTCTCGCGACGACGACGAGGATGAAGAAAACACCCGCGAGGCGGTCGGCACGAGCGTGACGTTCGGAGAGGAGTGGGACATCTCAACAGCCGATCTGGATGCGGCGAAGGAACACGACTGGCCTGTAGCACGTCCCGACGCCTACCCGTCCGCATTACGCAAGGAGCGTGGGATGTCGATGCGTCCGCCGTTGACCTGGGAGTTGGAATTGTTGGAGGGGTGCCTTCGGGCCGTTCCCGAGTTCGTGACTCGAAGGAAGCAGGATGACTCAACGCGAGAAGAGTTCGCCGTTCCCACCGCCGCCGGGGCGTTGAAGTTGGTGCTGGCGTGGGTGGCAGAAGACGAGAGCGAACTTCCCAAACCTGCGACGTGAGAGGACTGCGACTGGTTTGTTCGGCGTACCACACTGAAAAGGGGTGCGGTCCTTTGCCGCTTCCATCATTTCCGAAGCCACTCGGCTCGGCGTCGAGGCTCCGAACGCAGAGGTGATTCTCATGGCAGATGATGAAAGGACAGTTTCCAGGGATCGGGCGTGGAAGGCATCGACTGACACGGGCCGTTATGATCGGGCACGAGTGGCTCGGTTGCAGCCGATCGTAGAGGCCGTGAACCAAGTCGGGTTGCCCGTGGATCGTCTTCGCAAACTTCGCGGGATTCTGAACGCTCTGGAGATACAGATCGAAGATGGTGGTGACAGCCCAGAAGTCAACCGCCATCTCCTCGAAACGCTGCGGATTGCACTTCGACATCAAGTCAACGAGCAGCAAGCTCAGCCTGCATTTGCTGCAATCGACACGTTCTCGCAACAAGAATCCGAACGATGGGTACAGATTCGAGCTGGCCATACTCCGATCCTGGAATTAACGGTTGAGGAACAACTCAATGACCTGATTCAGCAGGGCTCCGAGTTGCTGGATAAGAGTCGAACCGCTGATGCTTGCGACCAGTGGTTGGAGGCATGGGAGAAACTGAAACAGCTCGTCGGCCCAGAGTTGAAAACGATCGAGGCATTTGAACTCGCTTATCCCGACCTGACGATGTCCATCTTCAACTGGTGTTCGGATATGGAGATGGAACTTAGCAATGCCGGTCTGCGAAATCCTCGTTACCTCGATCATCGGTTGCGTTTTGTCCGCGAAGCCTTGGCTGTGTTTCCCGATGAGGATACCGATCACCAGATCTCTTTCCGGCGAGCCGAGAGCGAAGCTCTCTGGGAGTTGGGGCGACACGCTGAAGCGGAAGCCGTGTTCGCAGCGATGATCGAGCGATACCCGGAAGAGGGCTGGGGCTACATCGGTTGGTCGGACATTTACTGGCTCGACGACGAATCGAGCAAGGAGTACAGCAAGGCAGAGACAATTCTCAAACGTGCCCTGACCCGTACCAGCGTGCAGGACCGGAGCGATGTGCTGGAACGATTGCACGATTTGTATGTGGAATGGGAGAAGCCCAAGGAGAGGGCATTCATCGCCGCCCAACTCGGTTACACGCAGAGACCATCGAAATCGCCCATTCGCGTCGTGCCTCCTCCATCGGTGCTTGTGCCTCCGAAGATGACTTCACCCCGAAAGCGAGGTCGCAACGAGCCTTGCTGGTGTGGGAGTGGCAAGAAGTACAAAAACTGCCACCTTCGCCAAGATTCACAGTAGCTCGTTTCTCACCACGATCCCGCTGATCCAGCGGACGATTCCTTTTGAGGCGACGCATCGCTTGTTCGGCGTCACGGGTTGGTCCTGCAGGGTCGTTCAGCCCGGTGGCGTTCCAGTAGAAGGCCGACACCGAATCGAAGGCTTCTCGGACTTGCTCCGGTTGAGTGTGAAGCCGGGCACGACGACCTCGCCGTCATGCCGTCCGCCGACCAGTTCCTCCGGCGTCGGGTCCTTCCCCTCGAACTCCGGCAACCGAACCGACGGGGAGAACAGGTGATAGCCGAGGACGCCGCCGCCCGCCCCAGAGGCCGCAGGCGACATCATTCAATTATTGGCCGACTATTTAATTTGCTGCGTCACGCTCCTGGTTCCTGGTTGTTCTTCTATAATTCTGCTTGCCCTCCCTGCCCGTCGCCAGGTCAGGTCCCCCCCACTGCTGCTCTCACTCCGACTGGGAGTGGTCCAAATCAAAGCCCGAGGCGTCCGCCGACGCGGCCGAGGGGCACCGGTGCGTGCGTTCGCACGGAGTATCGTCGAGTCGGTCCGCCACTCCCCTCCTCGTCCTCGACGTGGGGCTGCGGGTCCGGGCGGCCGACCCGACGTTCCACGCCGTCTTCGACATCCTGAACGGCGAGGCCGGTGGACGATCCGCCTTCGTCCGGCTGACGGCGGGGCATGCACGCCCACGGGACGGGGGAGAACGTCACCCCCACGAGCACCAAGGGGTCGATCGAATGTGGGATTTTTGGAGCCGACTGTTCGACCCGTCGGGGTTCCCGGCCCGGTGGCGGTGCGGGTCATGGACCCCCGGTCACGGGTGGCTGCACATCCTGTCGGACGTGGGCATCTGGTCGGCGTACTTCGTGATCCCGTGCGTCCTGGGGTACTACGCCGTGCGGCGGCGGGGAATACCCTTCCGGGGCGTCCTCGTGCTGTTCGTGGCGTTCATCCTGTCGTGCGGGCTGACGCACCTGATGGAGGCGGCCATCTTCTGGTGGCCAGCCTACCGCCTCGCCGGGATACTCAAGTTGCTGACCGCCGTCGTCTCCTGGGCGACGGTGTTCGCCCTGGTCCGGGTGACGCCGCAGGTGATGGCGTTCCGCAGCCCGGCCGAACTGGAGGCAGAGATCGCCGAGCGGCTCCGTGCCGAGGGCGACCTGCGGGCGTTACAGGCCGAACTTGAAGAGCAGGTCGGGCGGCGGACGGCGGAACTGGAGGGGGCCGTCGCCGCCCTCAAGGCCGAGGTCGAGGAGCGGAAGGGGGTGGAGCGACGGTTGCGGGAGAGCCGGGAGCAACTGCGGCTGGTCACGGACAACGCCCCGCTGATGCTCGTCCACTGCGACGCGGACCGGCGGTACAGGTTCGTGAACCGGGCCTATGCCGAGATCAACGATTTATCGCCCCAGGACGTGCTGGGTAAGACCATCCCCGAGGTCGTCGGCGAGCGGGCCTACGAACTCCTGCGGGCGAACGCGGACATCGCCCTTTCCGGAGGGCGGGTCGACGTCGAGGTCGAAAGCCCATACCGGGGGTCCGAGAAGCGGTGGCTGCGATACAGCTTCGTGCCCCACCACTCCAACTCCGGGTCGGTGGAAGGGTTCCTCGTGGTCATCCTCGACGTGACGGAGCGAAGAAACGCCGAGTTGCTGCTCCGCACGATCATGGACACGGTTCCGGCCCTGATCGCCTACGTCGACCGGGAGGGCCGCTACCGGCTCAACAACCGGGCCTACGAGCAGTGGTTCGACCACGCCCGGTCGGACATGGTCGGGCGGCACATGCGGGACGTGCTGGGCGAGTCGGCGTGGCCCGTCATCAAGCCGAGGTTCGAGACGGCACTGGCGGGCCACGCCGTCAGGTACGAAGCATCCGTGCCGTACAAGAGTGGCGGGGTGCGTTGGATCGACGCCACCTACACGCCCCACCTTGACGCGGGTGGCGAAGTTGACGGCGTCGTGTCGCTGGTCAATGACATCACGGACAGGAAGAAGGCCGAAACCGCCCTTCGGGAGAGTGAGGGGCTGTTTCGCCAGCTCGCCAACGCCATGCCGCAGATCGTCTGGATGACCGGCCCCGATGGACTCGTCGATTATCAAAACGACCGGTGGTACGAGTACACCGGGCAGCCGAGGGCGGGTGGCGGCGACGAAAGTTGGAAGCTCATCCTCCACCCGGACGACTCGCAACCGACCTTCGACGCATGGGACGCCGCCGTCCACTCGGGCCGACACCATGAGATCGAACACCGCTTCAAGAACGCCGCGACCGGCGAGTACCGCTGGCACATCAGTCGGGCCGTGCCGGTGCAGGGCGACGCGGGCGGGGTCGTGCGGTGGTTCGGGACGAGCACCGACGTCCACGACAAGAGGCTGGCCGAGGAAGCGTTGAGGGAGGTGAACGCCACGCTGGAGGATCGGGTGGCCCGACGCGGTGCGGAAGTGGAGCAGCGGGCGAAGGAGTTGCGGGACCAGACACGGCTCCTCGAACCCATCGTCAACAGTATCGCAGAGGGTGTGGTCGTCGCCGACGAGAATGGGAAGTTTTTGCTGTTCAACCCCGCCGCCGAACGACTGCTGGGGGTCCCCGTCACGGACTCCCCGGTCGCAGAATGGAGCCGAACCTACGGGGTGTTCCTGCCAGACGGCCAGGCCGAGTTCCCGCCCGACCAACTGCCGCTGGCGAGGGCCATCCGGGGGGAACCGACGGACGATGTGGAAATGGTCGTCCGCAACCCGAAACAGCCCGAGGGGATCGTCCTGAGCGTGACGGGGAGGCCGCTTCACTCCGACGACGGGGGCTGCGGCGGGGTGGTCGTCCTACACGACGTCACCGCCCGAAAGCGGGCCGAGGAGCTGACCACGGCCTCGCTGCGTGAGAAGGAGGTTCTGCTCAAGGAGATCCACCACCGGGTCAAGAACAACTTGCAGATCGTGTCCACCCTCCTCGACCTCCAGTCCGGCCACACGACCGACCGGGCGGCGATCGAGATGTTCAAGGAGAGCCGGGGGCGGGTCAAGTCGATGGCCTTGATCCACGAACGCCTGTACCGCTCGCAGGACATGGCCCGCGTGAACCTCGGCGAGTACGTCCGGCAACTCGCCGCCGACCTCCACCGCACCTACCGGATGTCGGAGGGCATTCGGCTGGAACTCGACGTGGACGTGCCGCCGGTGGCCATCGACATCGCCATCCCGTGCGGCCTGCTCCTGAACGAGTTGATCTCGAACTGCTTCAAGCACGCCTTCGCCGACGCCGCCGAGGGGTGCCTCCGGGTGGCCCTCCACAGGGACGGCGGGGCCAATGTCCTGACCGTGGCCGACGACGGAGCCGGGTTCCCCGCAGGCACCGACTTCCAAAACACCGCGTCCTTCGGCTTGCAGTTGGTGAACACCCTCGTTGATCAACTCGACGGCGAGATCTCCCTGACCGCCGACCGGGGGACCACCTTCACCGTCCGCTTCCCCAAGCCAAGTAGCACCCCGACAGGAACGCCCCCATGACCCCGACCTCCGTCCTGATTGTCGAAGACGAAAGGATCATCGCCAAGGGGATCGAGAAGCAGTTGAAGGCGATGGGGTACGCCGTCGCGGGGTCGGCCTCGACCGGGGAGGACGCCGTCCGCAAGGCGGTCGAACTCCGTCCCGACCTGATCCTCATGGACATCTCCCTCGGCGAGGGCATCGACGGGGTCGAGGCGGCG
>Ga0335397_10004547_pt1 | contig 18314 bp, 15 predicted proteins | sample MAT04_FD_205740 | JGI IMG/M metagenome (GOLD analysis project Ga0335397, IMG submission 205740) | Freshwater microbial communities from Lake Fryxell liftoff mats and glacier meltwater in Antarctica - MAT-04 (spades assembly) (version 2) ... | reverse complement strand
AAAGATCGCCCTCGGCTGCCGGGCACGCGGCGACAATCAACGCCTGGCCCTCGGGCGCGTAGTGGGGTGACACGTTGCTCATCACGGCCACATTCAGCGCCGGGCCGAAAATCGCGCCGTTCATGCCGGAAGTGCCATCGAGGATGATGAGCTTGCCGTCCACCGGCGGCTTCGGGGCCGCGAACCACACGCACGACACCTTGCGAGACCCGGGCGACGCAACCTGCCGATCGCGCAACAGCTCGGCTGCCACGGGCCCTTCTGTCGCCACCACGACGCGTGCGCCGTGCACAACGCGCCCATCGGCCAGTCGCACCTCGCCGGGCGCGACCGTGGCGGCGGGGCAACCCAGCCGCACCGTGCCCGGCAACAGGCCGGCGGCCAACTGGTCGGGGATGGCTTGCATGCCCATCGCGGGTACCACCGACTCACCGACCGCCAGGCAGCGCACGATGATGTCGGCCATTCGCCGGCTGGCCGACAGGGCCGCATCCAGCTGAATGCCACCGAGCAGCGGCCGGAAGAACCGGTCGATGATCCGCGCGCTGAACCCAAGATCACGCAACGCGGTCAGCGTGCTGACGTCCTCACGATGCAGCAGCGAGACAGGGGCGGCCTTGCGCAGCCGGTGCAGCATGACTGCCAAGCGCACCTTGTCGGACACGCTGCCCACGGGGGCGAGCGCGCTGGACAACAGCATGCTCGGCCGGCGAGTGGGGTCGCCGATGCCGTACATCCGCTTGCCCAGCCACACCAGCGAGCCAGGGTCGAAAGCACACGGCCGCAGTGCCGGCAGATCGAGCTGGAGACCCACCTCCGGGTAAGCGGTCAACACGACCTGGAACCCACGGTCCAGCCGAAAGCCGTCGACCACGTCGGTGCGCACCCGGCCGCCCACACCGTCGGACGCCTCCACCACCACAGCCGTCCGTCCGGCTGCCTCCACGGCGCGGGCCGCAGCCAAGCCCGCAAGACCGGCACCAACGACGACGACGTCGACTCGGTCAGGCAACTGGGCGGAGGATGGCGTGGACGAAAGGTTCATGTCCACGCGAACCTACTGGACTCCAAAGTCGTGGCAGCTGCCGAGTTCGTGCAGATTCACCGATCGGCGGCATGATGTCGGACACATGTTGATTCGACTTCTGCGCACGCACCTTCGTCGCTACAAGTCGCTTCTGGTCGCGGTCGTGCTCTTGCAGGCAGCGCAGACGGCGGCGGCGCTCACCCTTCCCACCCTCAATGCCGACATCATCGACAAGGGAGTGGCCACCGGCGACACCGGGTACATCTGGCGCCACGGCGGGCTGATGCTGTTGGTCAGCCTGATCCAGATCGCGTTCGCCATCGCCGCCATCTATTACGGCTCGAAGGTGGCCACCGGCTTCGGACGGGATGTGCGCGGCGCGTTGTTCCATCAGGTCACCGAGTTCTCCGCTCGCGAGGTCAGCCACTTCGGGCCACCAACATTGATCACGCGCGTCACGAACGATGCGCAGCAGGTTCAGACCCTCGTCCAGATGACATGCACCTTGCTGATCGCGGCACCGCTGACAGCCGCGGGCGGCCTGGTGATGGCACTGCGTGAGGACGTGCAGCTCACCTGGATTCTCGCCGTCGCGATTCCAGTGCTCGTGTTGTCCATCGGCACTGTCATCTACAACATGGTGCCCACGTTCCGGCGGGTGCAGGAGCGCACCGACGAGATCAACGGTGTGCTGCGCGAGCAGATCACCGGTATCCGCGTCGTGCGCGCCTTCGTACGCGAGCCCTACGAGACCGAACGCTTCGAACGCAGCAACGACCAGCTCACGCGCACAGCGCTGCGCGGCGGCCGGTTGATGGGTCTGATGTTCCCCACCGTCATCATGATCGTCAACGTCTCCAGCGTTGCCGTCATCTACTTCGGTGCCAACCGTGTTGATGCCGGCGACCTGAAAATCGGTGCGCTGATCGCATTCCTCACCTACCTGACGCAGATCCTGATGGCCGTCATGTTGGCCACGTACATGGCGGCACTCGTGCCCCGCGCAGCGGTGAGCGCAGAGCGAATTCAAGAGGTGCTCGACACGCCGTCGAGCGTGAAGGCCGCCGACCATGCCGTACTCGAGTTGCCCGAGGGCGCCTCCGTGGAGTTCCGTCATGCAGGGTTCCGCTACCCCGGCGCCGAGCAGCCGGTGCTCTGTGACATCACATTCACATGCCTCGCCGGCCAAACCACGGCCGTGATCGGCAGCACCGGTTCCGGCAAGACCACCTTGGTCAGCCTGGTCGCCCGCCTGTTCGATGTCACGCAAGGCTCGGTGCTGGTCAACGGCGTCGACGTGCGTGAGCTGGCCACCGACGCACTGTGGCAGCGCATCGGCCTGGTGCCACAGCGGCCGTATCTGTTCAGTGGCACTGTTGCCAGCAACCTTCGATACGGCAAACCCGACGCCACTGACGACGAACTCTGGGAGGCACTCACCGTTGCGCAGGCCGCCGACTTCGTACGGGCCATGCCCGACGGCATCGACTCCGCCATCTCCCAAGGCGGCAGCAATGTGTCGGGTGGTCAACGCCAGCGCTTGGCGATTGCCCGCGCGCTGGTCCGCAAACCCGAGGTGTACCTCTTCGACGATTCGCTCTCGGCGCTCGACATGGCCACCGACGCACGGTTGCGTGCGGCGCTCGCGCCATACACACGCGATGCCGTCGTGCTGATGGTCGCCCAGCGGGTCACCAGCATCAAGAACGCCGACCAGATCCTCGTCGTCGAGGACGGCGAGCCCGTCGGTCTGGGCACGCATCAGGAACTACTGGAACGCTGCCCGACGTACGTCGAGATCGTCAACTCGCAGCTCACCGCCGAGGAGGCCGCGGCATGAGCGACGGGGACAACACCAACGGCAGCCACGACGACCAACCCACCCAGCAACCACCGGCGCCGCCGACGAGCGCCGCAGAGATGCGCGGTGGCCGGATGAACACGGTCGGTGTACCGACCGAGAAGTCGAAGGACTTCTCCGCATCCAGCAAGCGCCTGTTCCGCCGCCTCGGCCCCGAACGCCCGAAGGCCTACCTCGTACTGGTGCTCGCCATCCTGAGCGTGTCCCTAGTCGTGTCCGGGCCAAAGATCTTGGGTCACGCCACCAACCTCATCTTCGAGGGTCTCGTTCGCTCGTCGAAGGGCGGCGCTGGAATCGACTTCGGTGCACTGCACACGACGCTGTGGGTCGCTGTCGGCCTCTACCTCGCCGGGTACGCGTTGGCGTACCTGCAGGCATTCGTGTTGGCCGGTGTTGTCCAACGCACGATGTATCGCCTGCGTGCCGACGTGGAGACGAAGCTGCATGCAATGCCGTTGTCGTACCTCGACCGCCAGGCTCGCGGCGATCTGCTCAGCCGCGTCACCAACGACATCGACAACGTCGCGCAAAGCATGCAGCAGTCGCTGAGCCAGCTGTTGCAGGGCATTCTCACCATTGCCGGCACCATCGCCATGATGCTGTGGATCTCGTGGCAGCTGGCCCTCGTCGCAATCGTCACCGTGCCTGTGTCACTGATGCTGATGAAGTGGATCGCCGGTCATTCCAAGGGCAAGTTCATCGCACAGTGGAAACACACGGGTGCACTCAACGCGCAGGTCGAGGAGACCTTCACCGGGCATCCGATCGTGAAGGCCTTCGGCCGCCAGCGCGAAGCCCAAGCTCGCTTCGACGCCACCAACGACAAGCTCTACGAAGCCGGCTTCGCCGCACAGTTCATCAGCGGTTGCGTGCAGCCCGCGATGGTGATGATCGGCAACCTGAACTACGTCGCCATCGCTGTCTTCGGCGGCCTCAAGGTGGCCAACGGCTCACTGGGCCTTGGCGATGTGCAGGCCTTCATCCAGTACTCGCGCCAGTTCGCCCAGCCGCTGACACAGACGGCCTCGATGGTCAACGTGCTGCAGTCAGGCATTGCCTCCGCCGAGCGCGTGTTCGAGCTGCTCGATGCACCCGAGCAGAGCCCCGACGTACCTGCCACCATCAACCCGTCGGCGGCAAAGGGCCGTGTCGAGTTCGTCGACGTCTCATTCCGGTACCGGGACGACACTCCACTCATCGACCACCTGTCGCTGGTTGCCGAACCCGGCCAGACCGTGGCCATCGTTGGGCCCACGGGCGCCGGCAAGACAACGCTTGTCAACCTGATCATGCGCTTCTACGAACTCAACAGCGGCATCATCACACTCGACGGTCGCGACATCTCGCAGATGCCCCGTGCCGAGCTGCGCAGTGAGATGGGCATGGTGCTGCAGGACACCTGGCTGTTCGGCGGCACCATCCGCGAAAACATCGCATACGGCAACACCGAGGCCACTGAAGAACAGATCATGGCCGCCGCCAAGGCGTGCTACGTCGACCGTTTCGCCCACTCACTACCCCAGGGCTACGACACCGTGCTCGATGACGAGGGCAGCTCGGTGAGCGCCGGCGAGAAGCAGTTGCTCACCATCGCCCGAGCGTTCCTGGCCAACCCCACGATCCTGATCCTCGACGAGGCCACCAGCTCGGTGGACACGCGCACAGAAGTTTTGATTCAGAGGGCGATGGCAAAGCTGCGCGGCGGGCGCACCAGCTTCGTGATTGCGCACCGTCTGTCGACCATTCGTGACGCCGACGTCATTCTGGTGATGGATGCCGGCCGCATCGTCGAGCAGGGCTCGCACCATGACCTGTTGCAACGCCAGGGCGCCTACTTCACGTTGTACAACGCCCAGTTCGCCGGCGCCGCCGCGGACGTCAGCTGATTGCGCTGACCGAGCTTTGGCGTTGGGCGGCCCTCCGACGGTACGCCAGCGCCGACTTGATTGACCCTTCCCGAGCTTTGGCGTTGGGCGGCCCTCAGGCGGCGCGCCAGCGCCGAAGCCTCGGCGTCAGCTGACTGGGGCAACGTGCACGACGGTGTCGTTGAAGCAGGCGCCGTTGATCAGTGCATCACCGGTTGCAGGTGTCAGCGTGTTGACGCCACAGCCATCCGCGTGATGACGCAACCAGACACCCTTGCTCATCACGGCCACACCCGGGCGGGTGTCGGCGTTGACCTCGACGGGAACGGTGATGGAACCGGCCTCGTTCCATACGCGCACGGTCTGGCCCGCAACGACGCCACACGCAGCCGCGTCGACTGGATGCAACAGGATTGCGAGCGACGGACTTTGGAACTCGCCGAACATCGAGTTCACCAGCTTCGAGGACGCCGGCGAGATCAGGATGAGCGCCCCGCGCGCGACCGGCAGATCGACGTGGTGGGGAACGCCTTGCACGGGGTCCATCAACTGCGCGCGGCCGCCTACCGGCTCCGTATCGACGAACTGCCGTGACGGCACCACCGCCTCACGCGGCCCTGCGTCGGCAACCGCATCCGACATGTGTGCGGTGGTCCAGTCGAAACCGAAGGCGCGGGCCAGCGCGAGACCGGTATCGTCATTCGAACGGCTCTCTCCCACCGTGGCGATGACTTGTGTCACGGGCATCACCATCAGCGAGCCGTAGCTGGACGCGACATCGCTGATCTCGAAACTGGTGGTCGCGGGCAGTACTACATCGGCAAACCGGGTGGTGTCGGTCAGCACCTGCTCGTGCACGACTGTGAACACATCGTCGCGACTGAAGGCGGCCACAACAGCCTGCTGATCGGGGCACATCACCAGCGGGTTGGAGCCCTGCACGAACAGCACCTCGCATGGATCGCCCGAATCGGGTGCCATCCACTGGCCCACTTGATGCAGCGGCAGCGATCGGCGTGGTAGGTCGTTGAAGGCATCCTGCGGCCAACGCTTACGCGGCTTTGCCGCGCCGGCAGAGGTGGAACCGATGACGCCGCTGCCCTGCTGCCCGAAGTGACCGCCCAGCACGGGTAGCGACAGAATTGCGCGACAAGCGGCGCCACCGTTGGCGTTGCGTTCCTGCCCCCAGCCGATGCGCAGCATGCTCGGCCGGGTGGTGCCCCACCAGTCCGCGAGCGTGACGATGTCCGACTCCTCCAGACCGGTGACTTCTGCGGCGCGCTCCACCGTCCACTCGGCTGCCGCCGCCAGGAACTCATCGGCCCCGGTCGCATGTGCGTCGGAGAATTCGCGATCCAGATGGCCGTTGCGGGCCCAGTGATTGGCGATCGCAAAGGCGAGCACGGTGTCGGTACCGGGCCGGACAGCCAGATGGAGGTCGGCGCGCTTTGCCATCGCGGTGCGACGCGGATCGATGACGACGACCTTGGCACCGGCAGCCACCGCGTGCTGCACGAGGGGCGGGAAATGGGTATTGCTGATCGTCGGGTTCGCTCCCCAAATGACCACCAACTTGCTGTGCACCACATCCCGCGGATCGGCGGAGGCCATTTCGCCGAACACGCTGACCCATGCCGCGCCCATCGTCTCGGCGCAAATGGTGTGATCGATGATGGTGGCCCCGATCGCCGCGAAGAACGCTTCCGACAGGCTCGCCCGCTCGAGGACGGCAGCCGACGAGTTGTAGGTGAACGCCACCACTGCATCGGCGCCCTTGCTGTCGATTGCTCGACGCATGCGACCGACGATCAAAGCGGTCGCTTCCTCCCATGTGGCCTCGCGAAACTCGCCGGCACCCTTTGGCCCGGTGCGCACGAGCGGGGTCATCACTCGTTCGGGCGCGTACACCCGCTGTGCGTGACGCTTCACCTTCGCGCAGATCCAGCCATCGGTGAACGGGTTGTCGGGCGACGCATCGACATTGGTGATGCGCCCGTTGGTCACGGTGACTGCCAGCGAGCAGGCGTCGGGACAATCGAGGGTGCAGGCCGTGTGGATGACGCTGATGTTGGAACGGCTCGTGTCGGTCATGACGCGGGTCTAGCCGAACGGCTGCGACGTGGCAAGCAACACCAGGCAAGTGACCTTTGCCCCTAACCCGCGATGCGCCGTGATACGTACCGTTGAGTCATGGAAATGCAAGAGTTCCGCTCTCGCGCCGAGGCCATCGTGCGCGACAGTGCGCTTGGCTACGACCAGAAGCTGCGCCGTCTCGCCGCGCTCGCCACCGAGGCGATCGAGTACCCATTTCTGTCCGACGCGTGCCGAGAGGCGCTCGACAAACGGGTGATCTGCGACATGTACGAGGGCAACGCGCCGTACACGGCGCGATACATCCTTCCCGACTACGCGAAGGCGATGGCGCAGGGCTCTGCGCACCTCGAACTGGAACCGCCGACCACCCTCGACGAAGCGCTCACGTTCCTGCAGGTGATGTACGCCCACGTGCCGTCGGTGACCACGTACCCCGTTTACCTCGGCGATCTCGACCGGCTGCTCGAACCGTTCGTGGACGGTATCAGCGATCGCGACCTCGACGAGAAGCTACGACGGTTCTGGATCGGTCTCGACCGCATGGTGCCCGACGCGTTCGCGCACACAGACCTTGGCCCCACCGACGGCCGGGTGGTGCGATCGATCCTGCGTGTCGAGCGCTCACTGCGCCAGGTGGTGCCGAACATCACATTGCGGGTCGACCCCACGCTCACACCCGACGACCTCGTGTACGACGCGGTCGCCACGGTGTTCCAGACCGGCAAGCCGCACTTCGTGAACCACCCGATGATGGTCGCCGATCACGGCGAGGCATACGCCGCTGTGAGTTGCTACAACTCGCTCAAGATCGGTGGCGGTGCCCACACACTCGTCCGCATGAATCTGAAGGAGGTGGTGTTGCGCCACACCGGCGGCGTCGATGCGTTCCTCGCCGACACGCTACCCCGCTTCGTCGAGCTCACCGCCGAACTGGCTGAAGCACGCATTCGCTCGCTGGTCGAACAGCAGCGCTTCTTCGACACGCATTGGCTGGCCGCCGAAGGTCTGATCTCCATCGACCGCTTCTCGGCGATGTTCGGCGTGTTCGGGCTGGCAGAGGCCGTGAACCTGTTGATGGCCCATGAGGGGGAACCGGGCCGGTACGGCCACGACGCCGCGGCCGATGCGGTGAGTTATCGCATCGTCGAGCGCGTGGCCGAACTGGTCGCGAAGCGGCCGATGCCGTATTGCGAGGGCGGTGGAGGGCGCTGCTACCTGCACTCCCAGAGTGGCATCGACCTCGACCGAGACGTCACCGCAGGCACCCGCGTCCCCGTCGGCGAAGAGCCGGGCATGCTCGACCACATCCTGACGTGCGCCCCGCACCACCGACTGTTCTCAGCGGGCATCAGCGATGTGTTCCACGTGGACGACACCGCTCTCGCCAACCCGCAGGCCGTGGTCGACATCATCCGCGGTGCCTTCCGTTCCGGCATGCGCGACTTCACGTTCAATCTCGACTCGAACGAGTTCATTCGCATCACCGGCTATCTCGTGCGCAAGAGCGACCTGATCGACATCGACACCAAGGGCGCATTGCACAGCAGCGACTACCTGGCCGCCGGTTCGGAGAGCTCGTACCACTTGACCCAACGAGCTGTGAAGAGGATCGGCTGCTATGAACTCAGCCCGCGGCCTGATCACTGACACCATCGCGTTCTCGAGCGTCGACGGCCCAGGCAACCGGTTCGTCGTGTTCCTGCAGGGCTGCAACTTCGACTGCATTGCCTGCCACAACCCGTACACGATCAACGTGTGCAACGACTGCGGCGACTGCCTGGCCACCTGCTCGACGGGCGCACTCACGTTCGGCAACGACGGGCACGTGGCCTGGAACGAGGCCGTGTGCGAGGGAACCGACACCTGCCTTGCAACCTGCTCATGGGATGCCACACCGAAGGCCCGGTCTCGTCAGGTCGACGAACTGCTGGCCGACATCCGCCGGGCCGCACCCTTCCTGTCGGGCATCACCGTGTCGGGCGGTGAGGCGACCCAGCAGGTGGAGTTCGTCCACGCGCTGTTCTCCGCTGTCAAGGCCGACCCGGCACTGCACCACCTGACGTGCTTCATCGACTCGAACGGCTCGGCAGCGCGCGAGGTGTGGTCGCGTCTCGCTCCGGTGATGGACGGGGCGATGATCGACCTGAAGTGCATCGACCCGCAGATCCACCACGTGATGACAGGGCAGCCGAACGACCAGGTACTCGAATCCATCCGCTATCTCGACGCCCTCGGCAAGCTCCACGAAGTGCGTCTGCTGCTCATCCCCGGCGTGAACGACGACCCGGATCTGCTGCGCCGCACCGCTGACTGGCTGGCCGACGTCGACCCACTGATGCGGTTGAAGCTCATCGGTTTCCGTTCACATGGCGTGCGGCCCAACGGGCGCGAGTTGGTGCAACCCTCCGCCGAACACATGTCCCGCTATCGCGACGCGTTCGCGAACCGCTCGCAATTCAGCGTCTGCTGCATCTAGCTCTGATCGTTCCCACCAGGGTTCTCATGACCGATCAGAGCTACTCTGCAGCGATGATCGCAGTGGTGGTGGTTCGCGCGGGACAGCTCCCTGCAGGCGGGGCGGAAGCCATTGCCGAATGCGCCGGCCGAGCAGTGCTCGTCGGCAGCGAACTGGCCGCCGCCCTCGCCGACCTGACCGGCATTGCGACCGAAGTGACCACCGTCGAGCTGGCCGATTTCCTGCCAGGCGCCTGGGCCCACGCCCTGGCGCCGTTGTTCGCCGACGAGCCGGCGCTGGTGTTGCCCGGCTCGCCCGACGGCCGCGACCTGGCACCCCGGCTGGCCTCCCTGCTGCAGCGTCCTCTGTTCGCCGGCGCCACCTCCATCAGTCCCCAGCGCATCGAGATGGCGCGCAACGGCGGTCGCGAGCTTCACTCCAGCTCACCGGGCCCTGAATTCGTCGCCACACTGCAGCCAGGCGTGCGCGGCGTGGAGGCAAACCCCGACCTGGCCACGCCAACCGTGACGGCCGTGAACCTCACGCTCACCGAGGATGAACACGATGCCAGCGTGCTCGCCGTGCACCCGCCCGACCCCGCAACTGTCGATCTGGCCGAGGCGCCACGAATCGTTGGCGGCGGCGCCGGGTTGGACGGACCGGAGCGAATCGAGCAGCTCGCCCACGTCGGGGCCACACTGGGCGCCAGCATGGGCGCGACACGCGTGGTCACCGACCGCGGCTGGGTGCCCCACGAACGCCAGATTGGTACCACCGGCGTGGTCGTCGACCCTGACCTGTACCTGGCCTTTGGTGTCAGCGGCGCGGTGCAGCACACCAGCGGCCTGGGCAACCCGGCGCACATCATCTCGGTCAACACCGACCAGCACTGCCCGATGATGCAACTGGCCGACCTGGCGATCGTTGCGGACGCCAACGAGACACTGGCAGCACTGGATGCGCTGCTCACCGGTGGCACCGCATGACCGACGAAACCACGGCAACGGACGTCGATGTCATCGTCGTCGGGGGCGGGCCGGCCGGTTCGTGCGCGGCGCTGGTCGCCGCCCGCGCCGGCCTTTCGGTGGTGCTGTTGGAACGTGGGCCGTTCCCCGGCAGCAAGAACATGTACGGCGGCGTGGTCTACCCGCGCATTCTCGACGAGTTGATCCCCAACTGGTGGGAGGAGGCCCCAATCCAGCGGTGGGTCACGCGACGCAGCACGATGTTGCTCACCGACACGCAAGCGCTGACGGTCGACTTCCGCGCGGAGGCCTGGGGCAAGCCGCCGTACAACGGGGCCACCGCCTTCCGCCCCGACTTCGACAACTGGCTGGCCGGTCACGCACAGGCTGCTGGCGCGCAATTGATCACCAGCACCACCGCCACCGGACTGCTGCGCGACAACACCGGCAAGGTCGTGGGTGTACGCACCGACCGGCCCGATGGCGACCTGCACGCACATGTGGTAATCGCCTGCGACGGCGTCAACAGCTTCCTCTCCAAGGAGGCCGGCCTCTACGAGCACACCGATGCAAAGCACTTCACGCTCGGCGTGAAGGAGACGTTGGCGCTGCCCAAGGACGTGATCGACGAGCGCTTCGGCGTACGCGGTCGCGAGGGTGTTGACATCGAGATCATCGGCGCCACGGGCGGGGTCAACGGCGGCGGCTTCCTCTACACCAACCTCGACACAATCGCCGTTGGCGTGGTGCTCAAGCTCAACAAGCTTGGCTCGCAACAGCAACGGCCGGAGCAGATCATCGCCTCGCTCAAGCAGCATTCGGCGATCGCGCCACTGGTGCAAGACGGTGAGCTGAAGGAGTACAGCGCGCATCTCATCCCCGAGGCAGGGTTGAAGATGATGCCGAAGATGACCACCGACGGCATGCTCGTGGCCGGCGATGCCGCCGCGCTGTGCCTGGCCGCCGGCATCTGGTTGGAGGGCGTCAACTTCGCCATGGCCAGCGGCATGTACGCCGGCGAAACCGCAGTCGAGGCGGTTCGAGCGGGCGACACCAGCGCCGGTGGCCTGGCCGGCTACCAGCGGCGCCTCAGCGACACCTTCGTTCTGCGCGACCATCGCAAGCTGCGCCGGGCACCCGAGTTGGTGCTCAGCGATCGCGTGCAACACCTCTACCCAGGCATGGTTGCCAACGTGGTCGAGCGTATGTTCCGTGTCGACAACCCCACGCCCAAGCCGGGTGTGCGACGCATTCTCAACCAGGAGCGCAAGCGTGCCGGTGTTCGCCGCCGCGACCTGCTGCGCGATGGGTGGACAGGTTTCAGGAGCTTCGGATGACCGACCATTCCGGCGACACCAGGTCGCACCCCGCACAGATTCTCGCCCCCAACGAGTGGGGCGGCATGTCGTTTCAAGAACGGATGGCAACAGCCGAGTTCCGCATTCACCATCAGGCGCACATCGTGGTCGATGGCTCGGTGTGTGAAGGCTGCAGCACACGCGAGTGCATCGTTGCCTGCCCGGCCAACCTGTTCATTCCCACCAGTGATGGCGGCATCGTGTTCAACCACGAACAGTGCTTCGAGTGCGGCACCTGCTACCTCGTGTGCAACAATGAGGGCGCCATCAGTTGGAACTACCCGGAGGGCGGCCACGGCGTCGTCTTCCGTCGCACATGATCGTCGCCTGCCTGAAGTGGGTCACCCACCCCGGGGAGCCACACGACGCCCGGTTCGCCGGCATGAGCCCCGCCGATCAATCGGCGTTGGAGTTCGCTCTGACCCAGGCGGCCGTCACGAGCGCCGAGGTCACGGTGGTGACGGTCGGGCCGCCGGCAGCGGAGTCGGTGCTCCGCGATGCAATCGCCTGCGGCGCGCACCACGCGATTCGTATCGACGCGCCGGCAGCGCTCACCAGTGCACAGGTGGCCGAGGCCATCTCCACCGCCGTGCCTTCGGCGCAGTGGGTCTGGTGCGGTGACTACTCGCTCGACCGCGGCACCGGCAGCGTGCCCGCATTTCTCGCTGCCAGCCTCGGTGCGCAACAGGCATTGGGCGTCATCGCCATCGAGTCGTCCGGCGATGGTCACGTCACCGCCATGAGGCGCCTGGATGGAGGACGTCGCGAAGTGCTCGCCGTCAGCCCGCCGGCAGTCATCAGCGTCGAGGGCGCCACCGCTCACCTGCGCCGCGCCGGGTTGGGCGCGTTACGCGCAGCCACCCAGGTTCGGGTCGAGGTGCGCCAACCAGCTTCGACAGTTCACGTTGAAGACGCGATCATCCACCCCTATCGCCCTCGCGCCCGAGCGCTCGCCGCCCCACGCGGCGCCAACCCGCTCGACCGCTTGCGGGCGCTCACCGACGCCGGCGGCGCAGCCCCCGCACACGGCGAGTCAGTCGTACTGGAACCGGCCGAGGCCGCCGAGCGCATCGTCACTGCGCTGCGCAAATGGGGCTACCTAGAATGAACTACACCCCGGTGGATCGCCTCGACGACGTCGGCAACGCGCTGCTCAAAGCCGCCGACACGCTGTTGGCCAGCGAAGGCGCCTCGGCACTGACCGTGCGCCGGATTGCCAATGTCGCCGGCATGAGCACGATGAACGTGTACTCACGTTTCGGCGGCAAGGACGGGGTGGTGGAGCACCTTTTTTCGCATGGCTTCGCGCTGCTCGCCGAGGCGATGAACGAGGTGCCCGAGACCGACGACCCGATGCTCGACCTCAGCATCTGTGGTGAGGCATATCGGCGATTCGCACTCGATCACGCCACCCTCTACGCAGTCATGTTCGACCGAGTGGTGGCCGACTACGTGCCCACACCCGAGGCTCAGGCCGCGGCGCTGGGCACGTTGCATCTGCTGGCTGCTCGACTGCAGCGCACCATGGATGCCGGCATCCTGCGACCCATGGATGCGACTCAGGCATCGGCGATCGTGTGGAGTACGTGCCACGGCGTGATCAGCCTGCAGCTGAAGCATCAGCAGTTCACGTACGTCGATTGGCATCAGGTGTACCGAGACGCCACCGCCGCAGTCGTCCTGGGGCTGGCCCTGTGAGCTGCGGCGACCGATGACCAAGTACCTCGGACGCACAACCTGGAGCGACCACTGGAAGCCCACTCGGCGCCCGCTGCTGGTGGTGCCGATCGGCGCCTGTGAGCAGCACGGTCCGCACCTCCCGTTGGACACCGACACACGGATCGCAGTCGCCCTCGCGGAAAGTCTGGCCGACAAGTTCGACGAGGGCGACCTGCTGGTGGCGCCGTCGCTCACGATCACGTCCAGCGGCGAGCACGCGTCGTTCCCCGGCACGCTGTCCATCGGCGCCGAGGTCATGGAACAGGTGATCGTCGAGTTGGTGCGCAGCGCCGATTGGAGCGCAGGCGTCGTGTTGGTCAATGGCCACGGTGGCAACAGGCTGCCTGTCGAACGCGCCGTGCGCACGCTCCTCGAGGAACAGCGTCGAGTGTTCCCCTGGTGGCCGAAGATCGCCGGTGGCGATGCGCACGCTGGCGACACCGAAACCTCCATCATGCTCGCGCTCGCACCCGACCTTGTGCGGATGCACCGCGCCGAGGTGGGCAACACCGAGCCACTGGCCGACCTGCTCGAGGAGATGTTGGAAGGGGGCGTACGGGCCGTCAGCGAGAACGGCGTCTTGGGCGACCCGCGCCACGCATCCGCTTCCCATGGCCGAAACCTGATGACCCGCCTCAACATCGACCTCGTCGCGGCCGTCGACGAGTGGTGGGACTAGGTGCCGGGGATCCGCTACCGCCTTGATTCGTCGTGGCGTCGGCCAGGCGACGGACGGGTGTTGATCGCCGGCTCTCCACTCCGGCTTTTCCGACTCTCCACCGGCGGCGCGCAGGTGGTGGCGATGGCGGAGGTTGGCGAAGAGCCCGACACCGCGCCGGTACACCAACTGCTCGATCGCTTCGTCGACGCCGGGGCACTGCATCCGCTGCACGACCGCAGCCCGTTCACCGCCGCACACGTCACCGTCGTCATTCCTGCGTATGGTCAACTGCCGTGCAACCTGCCCGCTGGCGTGCAGGTCATCGTGGTCGACGACGCGTCGCCCGTTCCGCTCACGCTCGACGCGCACTCCGACGACGCTCACCATGTCATGCCTGGACTGCGGCAAACCGTGCTTCGGCATGACGTGAACCAGGGGCCGGCCGCCGCTCGGAACACCGGCCTTGCGGAGGTGACCACTCCGCTGGTCGCATTCGTGGACACCGACGTACAACTGCCCGACGGCTGGCTGGAGCCATTGCTCTCTCAATTCGCCGACGAGCGAGTGGCACTCGTAGCCCCACGCGTCGCCGGGGCGCCCGGCGACACTTGGCTGGCCGGGTACGAGCAACGGAACAGCCCACTGGACCTGGGGCCCGAGCCGGCGCGCATCGCGGCCGGCACGCGAGTCAGCTACGTGCCGGCCGCCGCCATGGTCTGGCGCACCCACGTGCTGCGCGAGCTTGGTGGCTTCGACGAAGCGATGCGACTGGGCGAGGACGTCGACCTCGTATGGCGCTGCGCGGCAGGCGGCCACCGCAGCCGCTACGAGCCGACGTCGGTGGTGTACCACCAAGCGCGCTCGACGGCGAAGGCGCTGTTGCGTCAACGATTCGGCTATGGCCGCTCGGCGGCAACACTGGCTCGCCGCCATCCCAAGGCGTTGGCACCAGTGCGGATGAGCGGCTGGAGCGCGCTCTCCTGGCTACTGCTCGCCGCACGTCGTCCGCTGCTGGCCATCGGGGTAGCCGGCGGCACCACCATCGCGCTGCAGCGCAAACTCACCGACCTACCGCCGCGGGAATCGGCGCGTCTCGCCGGCCTTGGCCACCTGGCTGCCGGGCGCCAGTTCGCGAAGGCGATCACCCGCGTGTGGTGGCCACTTGCGATCGCGGCGGCCGTCGTGAATCGCCGCGCAAGGGCGGTAGTTGTCGCGGCACTCGTCGGCCCGGCACTGATCGATGCCGTTCGTGCGAAGTCGCCACGACCGCTGACCGACGCACCCTTCGCAACGGTGGACCAGATGGCCTACGGCGCCGGCGTGTGGGCAGGTGTGCTGGCGGAGCGCGAATTCAGGCCGTTGTGGCCCGAGCTCACGAACTGGCCGCCGCGAAGCGGCGGCTGAGGTCGTTGCAGTCCTCGCAGATGTCGGCGGGGATCAGGCCCCACCGCATCAGCCGGTTGAACACCATGCAGCCGAGGCAGAACGCAAACGCCGACTCGAGCGTGGCAGCCAACACCAACGCCGTGATGAGCCCGGCGCTGACCATTGCGGAGCCGAATGCGGTGGCCAGCAATGCACCGCCACTGAAGGCCAACCCGACGCCCTGCGCGAAACGCTTCGGCGGGCCGGCGACCAACTGGTGCTCGACATGGAGCCGCGGGGTGACCACGCGAGTGACGAACTGGCCGAGCGGGCTGAACCGTGGGCCACTGAGCACCCGAGCCAGAAAGCCGTAGGCGAGCGGCAACAGCAGCCACCATTGGCGGAACACGAGGTACGCCACTCCCTGCGCGACGACCCCGGCAGCGACCAGACGTGCCGAGGTTTCGTTGACCGGGTTGGGGAACTCGAACAGACGCGAACGCACACCGCGATGTTAGACCGACAAATCTGATCAGACAACTCAGGATTAGCCCTACCCCAAACACTGGGCGCGAAACACGGACAAGGTTGTCTGCTCGGCGCGCCCGTGGGGCTGGAGGGCGACAAAGGTGGCTGTGTTTCGCGCCCAACCGTTGGGTCTCGGCGGCCTCGGCGGCCGCGTCGGCTGGGCTACCCACGTTGCGAGGGGCCCGGGGCTACCGTGGCGGGCGCATGACTGTTCGCCTGACCGTTGATCGCGCCGCCTGGGCTTCGCACGTACAGACCGTTGCCGACACCTATGGCGAAGGGCTCATCGCCGTGGTCAAAGGAAACGGATACGGCTTCACCAGGCCGGTGCTCCACAGCATCGCGGCGGCCAACGGCGCCCGCTTCGTCTGCGTGGGCACCGTCCACGAGCTTGCTGACGTTCCTGCGGAGCTCACCGCTGTGGTGCTGACGCCGACGCTGACTTCGCCACCCGACGCACGAGCAGTTCTGACGGTGGGCAGTGTCGACCACGTGCGTGCGCTGGACGGATGGGCAGGCAGCGTGATGGTCAAGCTGGCCAGCAGCATGCGTCGCTACGGCGCCGCCCCCTCGGAGCTGGCTGGACTGCTGGCCGCAATCGATGCCAACGGGTTGCAGGTCACCGGCTTTGGGTTGCATCTGCCGCTGCAGGGCGACGACGAAGCTCGCCGTGCCGAGATCGAGCAGTGGCTGCCGGCGGTGCCATCAGGGTCACCGTTGTGGGTCAGCCACCTCAGCGCAAGTTCGTTCCACCGGCTCTGCGCCGCGCACCCGGCTCGCCAGTTCCGCATCCGCGTCGGCACCGCACTCTGGCACGGCATCCCCCGCGCCGGCTTCCTGCGCCTCACCGCCGACGTGCTGCAGACCTGGCAGGTACACGCCGGCGAGACGGCCGGCTATCACCTCACACCGGTGCCCGTCGACGGCACGCTCGTTGCAATCGGCGCCGGCTCCACTCACGGCATCTCGCCAATAGGGGATCTGAGCCCGTTTCACTTTCAGCGCCAGCGGTTGGCGTTGTTGGAACGACTGCACATGCACACCTCGTTGGCAGTCGTCCCAGTGGGCCAGCCGTGCCCGAAAGTCGGCGTCTGGGTCGATATGCAACGCCCACTGATCAACACCGCGGTGGACGAATTGCTGTGGACCTGAGACCCACGACGCCGACTGCAATCGCACCCGCGGCGACGAAGCGCTACATCGAACTCGACGTCATCCGTGCCGTGGCGCTCATCGGAGTGTGCGTCATGAACTACCACGGCTACCTCATCCTCGACGGCGCCAAGTATCCGCCGACCAACTTCGTCGAGCGGATCTTCGACCCGTGGAACGGGCCGCTCGAATGGGTCTACCGAAAGTTCAGCAGCACCCAGCCATAGCGAGGACTACGACAGCGACGACTACGACAAGCGAGGACTACGACAAGCGAGGACTACAGCACGTCCTTGAACGTGTCGCACGTGGTTGGGTCCTGGGTGTTGAAGCCGGTCATGAACCAGGTCTTGCGCTGCTCGGCTGAGCCATGCGTCCAGCTCTCGGGGTCGATGCGGCCCTGAGTGCGTTGCTGGATGCGGTCGTCACCCACACCCTCGGCAGCGTTGATGGCTTCTTGGATCTCCTGTGCGTTGTCCAGCAGGCCGCGAGCATTCGCGTCGCCGACCCAGGCTCCGGCAAAGCAATCCGCCTGCAGCTCCAATGCCACTGAATACTGATTGGCGCGACCGGGGTCGTTCTGTGACGCCTGCTGCGCCTGCGCGTTGGTACCCAGCAGGTTCTGAACGTGGTGGCCGTACTCGTGAGCGAGGATGTACTGCTCGGCCAAGTCGCTGGTGGTGCCGATCAGCTGGTTCTCCAGCTGCTGCAGGAACTCCAGATCGATATACACCAGGTGATCGGCCGGGCAGTAGAACGGCCCGGTCTCGCTGCTGGCCTGGCCGCATTCGGTGCTGACCCCACCGGTGAACCACACGGTCTCGGTGACCTCGTAGTTCGTGTTGAAGAACTGTGGCAGCGCCCGGGACCAATAGTCCTGCACGTCGTTGGTGACACCGCAAACGATCTGCTCCAGTTCGGTGACACAACCCGCTGTGCTGGAACCCGTGGATTGCGCGGGCAGCGTGGCTGCTTGCGTCGATCCGCCGGCGCCCAACAACTTGGGCAGGAAGACGGCTGCCAGCAGCACGAGAATGCCGATCAGACCACCACCGGCCTTGAGGCCGCCCGGAAGACCGGGCATACCACCGCCGCCGCCACCCATGCCCGGAATCTGGAAAGGAAAGCCACCGCCGCTACCCCCGCCGCCCTGACCCCGCCGGTCATCGATGTGTGACGAATCTGTACTGCGGATCTTTGTCATGAGGGCCGTTCTACCCGAAATTGCGGCCGACCAAACGCCGGTGTCAGGCGGTTGCCCGCG
>Ga0335397_10004544_pt1 | contig 18318 bp, 18 predicted proteins | sample MAT04_FD_205740 | JGI IMG/M metagenome (GOLD analysis project Ga0335397, IMG submission 205740) | Freshwater microbial communities from Lake Fryxell liftoff mats and glacier meltwater in Antarctica - MAT-04 (spades assembly) (version 2) ... | reverse complement strand
CCAGTAGTCGCGCTCACATTTCTCTCCTGATAAGAGTTCCAACGGCTATTTTGCGGTGATGACTTTCACCAGCGTGAACAGCGTTACGACAAATACGAGCGCGCAAACCACGCCCACAATAATGACATGCCGCACTTTCAATTTCTTTCGATCTTCGTCGTAGCCGCTGCTGCTCCGAATACCGAGGAATGCCCACAAAACGGCTTTTAAGGTGTCCCACATTGTCGGCAATGCCTGTTCAGCTTTTCTTGAGGCTCTCGGTGACATCAAAAAACGTGTACGACAGTGTCAAGGCTTCCAATTTCGCAGGCATCTTCGGATCGATGAAGAACGTAACCGGCATGTCTCTGGTCTCGCCGGGCTGCAGCGTCTGATTCGAAAAGCAAAAACATTCGATCTTGCTAAAGTACAGACCGGCCTCAACCGGTCCGAAACTGGGCACTGCCCGGCCCGTTGTTGGATGATCCATCGTATTGGTCACGCGGTAATTGATGGTTGCGATTGCCCCGGGATGGATGGCAACTTCGCGGTCTACCGGCTCAAACCGCCATGCAAAATTCCGATTCAGCGATGCGTCGAAATTGACCTTCACCAATCGCGACTTGTCGACCTGCGTATTCTGCGAAATCGCCCGCGTTGCCGTGATGCCAAGCACTTCACAAATCTGTCGATACAGCGGTACCAGCGACGCGCAGAACAACAGCATCACCACAATGATGAGAAGCAGTTTCTTTAGCGTTATCCGGCTGTTGTGTTTGCGTTCCGCGTCGCTAAGCGGCTCATCCAAGTCAATCGGGTCGATTACGTATCCCACTAAAACACCTTTGCGAATTTTAAAACTGTGATGACAAAAACGACGGCGACAAAACACAGCAGCACGGCGAGGGTGATGTACTTCCCTCTCCCGCCAGCCGCGTCGGCTGCAACCCTGCTAGTGTCGTCGTCCATGCGCTTTGCCCCGATCTTCTTAGTGCGCCGCTTTGGCCACCCGGAGATCCGGTGGCGTCTCGAAGGTATGGTAGGGCACTGGTGAAGGCAGGTGCGTCCACTCAAGCGAATCAGCCGACTCCCACTGGCGTTCTTTCGCTTTTTCGCCGGAACGAATGCAACTGACGACGTTGTAGACGAACAGCAGCTGGCTGAATCCGAGCGCAAAGGCACCAACCGTGGAAATCATATTCCATTCCGCAAACTGCAACGCGTAATCCGGTATGCGGCGCGGCATACCTGCCAGGCCGAGGAAATGCTGCGGGAAGAACGTGACGTTGAAAGCAATTGCGGACAACCAGAAATGCCACTTGCCGAGTGTTTCGTTATACATGCGACCGGTCCACTTCGGCAGCCAGAAGTAAACACCTGCCATCAGCGCCCAGATTGCGCCGGGGAACAGCACGTAGTGGAAATGCGCCACGACGTAGTAGGTGTTGTGCAGCGTAATGTCGACAGGAACAATGGCAAGCACCAGACCAGAGAACCCGCCAAGGGTGAACATACAGAGAAAGCCGATCGCAAACAGCATGGGTGTCTCAAACGAAATCGAGCCGCGCCACATGGTCGCAATCCAGTTAAAGATCTTCACTCCCGTCGGTACCGCAATCAGCATTGTCGCGTACATGAAAAACAGTTGTCCGGCCGCCGGCATACCGACGGTAAACATGTGATGACCCCAAACGATGAACGACAGAATCGCAATCGATGCCGTTGCATAGACCATCGACGCATAACCAAACAGTGGTTTGCGCGAGAACGTCGGGATGATCTGCGACATGATGCCAAACGCTGGCAGAATCAGGATGTACACCTCGGGGTGTCCGAAGAACCAGAAGATGTGCATGAACATGGTCGGATCCCCGCCGCCAGCCGCGTTGAAGAACGACGTACCGAAGTGACGATCCGTGAGCAGCATAGTGATACAACCGGCAAGCACCGGCATCACCGCGATAATCAGGTAGGCGGTGATCAGCCAGGTCCATACAAACATCGGCATACGCATCAATGTCATACCGGGTGCGCGCAGATTCAGGATGGTGGTGATGATGTTGATCGACCCCATGATCGACGAGGCGCCAAGAATGTGAATCGCAATAATTGTCATGTCTACGCCGATGCCACCTTGCGTTGACAACGGCGGGTAGAGCGTCCAACCGGAGGCGGCCGCGCCGCCAGGCACGAAAAACGAACCCAACAACAAGAGCGACGCGGGAATCATCAGCCAGAACGACCAATTGTTGAGACGCGGAAACGCCATGTCGGCGGCACCAATTTGCAGCGGGATCAGCCAGTTGGCAAAGCCGACAAAGGCCGGCATCACCGCGCCAAAGATCATCACCAGCGCATGCACTGTTGTCAGCGAGTTGAACACTTCCGGTTGTACCACCTGCAGACCAGGCTGAAACAGCTCCGCCCGGATCAACAGCGCCATTGCGCCGCCGACAAAAAACATCAGCAGCGAAAACCACAAATACATCGAGCCGATGTCCTTGTGGTTGGTCGTGGTGAATATGCGCGTCCACGGACCCGGGCCATGATGATCGTGATCGTGTGCGTGATCGTGTGTGGTTGCAGACGCCATATTGCTCTCCTAAATCTCTATTGTTTCCCGACGCCCGACGATACGAGCGCCCAACTAATCGACTAAATACCCGTGCCTCCGCGCCTTATGACTTGCGCTTGGCTTTAATGTCAGCCGGCTGAACAGCCTTGCCAACGTTGTTGCCCCAAGAATTCTTGGTGTAGGTCATCACCGCGGCGATTTCCAAATTTGAAAGATGTGCAAACGAGGCCATTGCAGTACCCGGCTTGCCGTTTAGCAAGAGATCGATCTGTCCGTCAACCGGCCCCAACACGACTTTCGAGCCAGACAGAGCGGGGAAGGCCGGCGGCATGCCCTTGCCGGTTGTCTGATGGCATGCAACGCAATTGCCCGCGTAGACTTTTTCGCCGCGCGATTTAAGATCTGCCAGCAAGAGCGGCTCCTTTGACTCTGGCTCCTGAGAGGCAGTTCCGGCATCGGCAGCTACCGGCGTGGATTTGTTACCCCACTTTGACTTTGAGTCTTCCACCCACTTGGCATAGTCGGCTTCTGACTTAACCACGACCGTAATCGGCATATAGCCATGCAGTTTTCCGCAAATTTGGCTGCATTGCCCCTTGAACGTGCCAATCCTATCCGCCTTGAACCAGACGTCCTTGATAAACCCTGGGATGCCGTACTGGTTTACACCGAGCTGAGGCACGTACCAGCCGTGAATGACGTCATTGGATGTCACGAGAAGCCGCACGCGCTTGCCGACGGGGACCACCAGTGGATGATCGACTTCGAGCAGGTAGTCTTTACCCTTCGCCTCGGTTGCCGGCTCGCCGGGCTGCCCAATCTGACTCCACGGTGTGGCGAGATTGGAATAGAAGCCCATATCCTCGGCGGCATAATCGTAGCGCCAGCCCCACTGATAGCCGGTGGCCTTGATCGTTAGGTCAGGATTGGTAGTGTCCTTCATGTCGAGCACCGTCTTGGTTGCCGGAATCGCCATGAACAACAGAATGAAAAATGGGATGATCGTCCAGATAATCTCGATCAGCGTGCTCTCGTGAAAATTCACGTCCGGCTTCGCGCCCTTCGAATGGCGGAATTTAAAAATTGAATAGAACATCAAGGCAAACACGACGACGAAGATCGCCGCGCAAAAGTACAGAATGTACATATGCAAGCCGTAGATCTGCGAGGCAATCGGCGATGCCGGCTGCGCGATATTGACGTCGTACGAGGCCAGCGCGGCGGCGGGGCTCAACAGTACGGTGATACCAACGATCACGTACCTGAGCCAACCTGCGACACCAGACCCTGGAAGCTTTGCATTCGTGAATTTCATCATTTCTAACCTGAATTATTAGTTTTGCCGGACCAAGATCACTTGACCGCGAGACTGTGACAACTACGCTGAGAAAACTGCCGTCCCCAGCGACGGCACTGTGGGACATACCCGTGACAATGCAGCCTTCAATCGCCTTTCTTCCCCATCGGCAACCCCGTTGCAAGCGAACGCTTCTTTGCCCGCATAGCGGAGCCGCAGTAGGCGATTGCCACGCACCGACATCCATTCCATCGACAGCCAGGCGACATTGCCTTGCATTTCTGAAACCCGCCTTCCATGGCGGCTCGACCATCGAAAAGTATCACCCGAAAACACCAATTGCTCGAAGTCGTCATCGTGGCGTGACACCGCCCAGAACGCCCATGTCACGAGCAGCACCTCCAGACCTGCGAATGGCACTACGGGCCACGCCCCTAGTGCGATCGACATCACCGAGACAAGCAATGCGTTGATGGCAATCAGGCGGATCCAAAGTGCTCGTCCTGAGTTGGCGAGCGACCGATTCGGTCGAGTCGACCAGTACAGCCCCTCTGCGTCAATACGAAAAACTGTCTGAGCCACCCAAAATCACCTGGTCTATTCGATTCGGGCGCTCGCTGAACCACGCCGCCGCCCCATTGCATGAATTTTATCGTACCTGAGGCACATCGGGCAACGGTGGACAGCGGAATATCTCTATTCTGCGAAACCCTGACCGCAACGACGGCCTATCCTGCATGTTTCACCGCGCGGCCCCGTTTCAATGCCGTTTCTGCGATGAAAGGCGCTCCGCCGTGAGAAATCCAACTTTAGCCAACCAGAGTCAGGGCTAAGCTCCCGACAGCAGGTAGCTGGACATGCTTCGGTTGGTTCCTGCGCGCGCGCATCGGGGTGTCTGGACACCACATGTTGGGTCAAGCGGAAATCTCCAAGCCGCGTTGACCAAAATGCGACCTGCGCTCGAACGGGTCGCCGCAAAACATCCAAGCCCGATCTTTACTGGAGTAGCTGCTTGTCGGCGGCGGGCGAGTTGCCGTCTGATCCCGCCATCGGAGTCTCCAGGCTAGAGCCGGGAACGGCATATTGATCCGTCGCCCATGCCCCAAGGTCAAGCAATTTGCAGCGTTCACTGCAAAACGGGCGTGAGAGGTTTTGAGTCGAGTACACAGACAGCCCTCCGCACTGGGGGCAGCGCACCTGCTTTGGCCGGGCATTCGCAGCGTCAGACATCTTTAAGTTTCCGTTACAGGTTGCAATACGCCAGGGCAAACTCAACATCGTGCTCGTACACCTTGGTTCGCTGCACGCTGCCGGGAAGGATGAAGCGAATATTCAAGGCGTACTTGTTGGCGCTGATCTCCGGCACACAAGCAAGGTCCTTCGGGATGGACAAACGCAGCATATGCGCGGCGCGCTCCATCGGCATTTGTTGGAATACGCCGCGGTAGGCGATGAGCGACAACGTCTTTCCGCTTTCCCGCAACACGCGCAACACGATCTGCAGCGCCGCGCCGATCGACGCGAGTGGCTCGAGCCACAGCAGCAGATCTGCGCGGCGCTCCGCCTCGCTTCGATGCAACCAATGATGGTAGGACGGGAGATCAAATTCGCAGGTGCCGCCCGGAATGGCGGCACGCTGCTTGATCGTCATCAGCCACTCGTTTTCCCGAAGGTGCTGGCCGGTTTTGCCTGACGACGCCAACAGCGCGGCGAACGTCTCTTCGATCTCCGACACCACTGAGTCAAGTTTTTCGACCGAGATGGCGGGGTTCGAGCGCAGCGCCTCCAAGACAAGCCGTTGGCGGTCTAGCTCCTGTAACAGGTCCGACTTTAAATCGCCGCGGCTGGAGACTTCAAGGATCTCGAAAATAGCTGTCAGTGCGGCTTGATGGTCGAGCGGTGTCGATTTGGCAACAAAGAAGGCCACCCTGTCGTACAGGTCCTCGAGCCGCAACAGTGTGCGGATACGCTCATTCAGCGGATATTCGTAAATGATCACGGCCAGTGTTAGCCCAAGGAAGCGCCCCGCCTCTCAAGCGGGCCGGACTGCGCAACATTGTGAACCATCGTCGTGCGCTTCGCAAATTTCTCTACTCGTAGCTCGCCGCAATGTACAGTTCGTGTCTCCTTGTAACCGCACCGCTGAGCGCCTCGATATCTCCAGAATTGGAGATCACGTCATCTGCCAGTTGCAAGCGGATTGGCCTCGGGAGTTGGGCGCTGATGACCCGTTGGATTTCGGCCGGCGGAAGCCCTGACCTCGCCTGAACCCGCGAAATCTGCAGGCTCAACGGACAATCGATCACAAGACGACGCCAGATTACGGGTTGAAACGACATACGTTCGAACAGTAGCGGCACAGCAAGCAAGCAGTAACGGGACGCGCAACTTCGGTCTTTGCCTATCTCGGCAAGCGAGCGGCGAACGGTGCCGAGGATCATCGGGTGCAGGATATCTTCCAGCTTCCGCCTTGCGGATGGGTCCGAAAATACCAGATCACGCATGCGGACACGGTCTAGCGCGCCCTGGTCGTCAATTGCCCCTTCGCCGAAAGCTTGTAAGATGGCACCAATTGCGCTCCCGTTCGCACCTGTCAGGCCGTGTGAAATACGGTCGGTATCAACCACCCGAACCCCAAGCTTCTCAAACAGCTCCGCCGCCGCAGATTTGCCCGAGCCGATTCCACCAGTCAGGCCAACCACCTTCATCGGCGACTCATTAGGCGTGCCCAAGCGTCCAGTACCACTTGTTGATATCCGCGCCCCAGATAAGCGCAATCAAGCCAGCCGCCGCCAAATACGGGCCAAATGGGATTTTGGCCCCTTTTTCCCGGCCATAGACAAGAATGCCGATGACGCCAACCACTGCACCAACGGCGGCAGACAGCAATATAACCTGCCCGAGCATCTGCCAGCCGAGCCACGCGCCTATCGCAGCAAGCAACTTGAAGTCGCCATAACCCATTCCCTCTTTTCCCGTCGTGAGCTTGAACAGCCAATACACAGACCAGAGCGCCAGATAGCCTGCAACCGCACCAATCACAGCAGAGGACAGCGATGAAAACACGCCAAAAACGTTCACAAGCAGCCCGAACCAAAGCAGTGGAAGTGTGATGTCATCGGGCAATAAGGTGGTATCCGCGTCAATAAATGTCAGCGCGACCATCAGCCACGCAAACACAACGGCACACACGGCTTGCAGACTTACGCCAAATTTCCAAGCCATAAAGGCGGTCAACAACGCGGTCAGCGCCTCGATCGCCGGATACCGCAAACTGATCTTCGTTTTGCAAGCCGAACATTTGCCGCCAAGAGCTGCGTAACTCAGTAGCGGAATATTTTCTAAGGCGGTGATCTGGTGCCCACATGACGGGCAGCTTGAGCGTGGGACGATCAGGTTGTACTTGGCGACCGGCTGGGCGGTGAGCCTTATAGCTTCTTCGGGATGCAGATATTCCGTGCACTGCTGCTTCCAGTCGGTTTCCATCATTTTCGGCAGCCGATGGATCACCACATTCAGAAAGCTACCCACCATCAACCCAAGCACCGCGAACGTACCGACATAAAACCCGGGGCTGTCCCGAAACGCATCAAGTAAATCCATCGTCAGCTCGTAGTTAGTGGGGCCAGGGCGCCGCGGTAGGCGTTACCTTGCGAAGATCAACGCAAGCAGCTTCGCGTGGATTCTGAGCAACAAAAACCAAACGATGCATACAACTTGCCGCGTCGCCCAGCTTGGTTACACAACCTGACCCATCTTGAAGATCGGCAGGTACATGGCGATGACCAACCCACCGATCAGCACACCAAGTACCGCCATGATGAGAGGTTCCATCAAACTCGATAACGCGTCGACTGCATCGTCAACTTCGCGCTCAAAGAAGTCGGCAACCTTGCTCAACATGCCGTCCAGCGCGCCGGACTCCTCGCCAATCGCGCACATCTGCAGCACCATGTTGGGGAACACGCCGCTGTTTTGCATCGATACGGTCAAGCTCGATCCGGTCGAGACTTCCTGCTGGATTTTCTTGGTGGCCTGCATGTACACGCGATTGCCCGACGCGCCCGCAACCGAATCAAGCGCCTCGACCAACGGTACGCCGGCGGCAAACATGGTTGACAGCGTCCGCGTCCAACGCGCGATGGTCGCCTTGCGTACCATGTCTCCGACGACCGGCAACTTGAGCATCAGGCGATCCATGGCGAACTGCATCTTCTCGCTGCGCTTGAGTGAATTCATGAACAACCAGACCGCCAACCAGATACCACCAAAAATCAGGTACCAATAACTGACAAATATTTCGGAAATATTCATCACAACCAGCGTCGGCGCAGGAAGGTTCGCTCCAAAGCCCGCAAACAGCTCTTTGAACTGTGGAATCACGAAAATCATGATGACCGCAGTCACCACGAATGCAATGACCATGATCGACATCGGATAAAACAGCGCCTTCTTGATCTTGCCGCGGATAGCCAGCATTTTCTCTTTGTACATCGCCAGTCGATCAAGCAACGAATCCAAAATACCGGCCTGCTCACCAGCGCCTATCAAGTTACAGAACAGGCTGTCAAAATAGAGTGGGTACTTGCGGAACGCCTGTGCGAGACTGGATCCGGTCTCCACTTCGGTTTTGATTTCCAGCAGCAGTCTCGTCACCGACGGGTTGCTGTGCCCTTTGGCCACAATATCGAAGGACTGCAGCAACGGCACGCCGGCCTTCATCATCACGGCCAACTGGCGCGTGAAGAATGTGATGTCTTGATCGGTTATCTTCTTGCCACCACCGCGCGAAGCCTTCTTCACCTTCGCGTTCTGGATGCCTTGGCGGCGTAATGTCGCGTTGACGATGTTCTCGCCTGAGGCGCGCATTTCGCCTTTGACCTGCTTGCCGGTCTTGTCTTTGCCTTCCCAGGTGTAGAGATAGACTTTGACGTCTTTTGATGGTTTTGCGATGGCTGCCATAAATTACCCCTTTGCCTTCTCTCGGTCGACCGCCAACGATACCGCGGTGGCAACCGCGCCAAGCAAGACGCATCTCTGAAAACTACTCATTGGTAACTGACTCCACTTCCTCGAGCGATGTGAGGCCTGCCCGAACTTTTTTCAGCCCGGATCGGCGCAGGTCGGCAACCCCTTCGCGATCAGCTTGATCGGCAATATCAATTGCCGTCCCATTTTTCATGATGATGCGCGTCATTTCTTCAGTAATTGGCATGACCTGGTAGATACCGCAGCGCCCCTTATAACCACTATTCTTGCATATGTCACACCCCACCGGTCCATAAGGCTGCCAGGTACCATCCAGCTCCTCAGGCTTGAAGCCAGCCCGCAACAACGCCTCCTTGGGGATGTCCAGCGGTCGCTTGCACGAACACAGCTTGCGGGCAAGGCGCTGCGCCGTGATCAAGATCACACTGGTTGCAATATTGAAGGGTGCAATTCCCATATTCATCAGCCGCGTGAGAGTCGACGGCGCATCGTTTGTGTGCAGCGTCGAGAGCACCATATGGCCGGTTTGCGCGGCCTTGATGGCGATCTCTCCCGTGTCAATATCGCGGATCTCGCCGACCATGATGATGTCCGGGTCCTGCCGAAGAAACGATTTCAAGGCCACCGAGAATGAGAGGCCGGCCTTGTCGTTGACATTGACCTGATTGATGCCAGGCAAAGTGATCTCGGCGGGATCCTCGGCGGTCGAAATGTTGATGCCGGGCTTGTTCAGGATATTGAGGCACGTGTAGAGCGATACCGTCTTGCCCGAGCCGGTCGGCCCGGTCACCAACACCATGCCGTACGGGCGGCCAATGGCATGCAACAGCGCCTTTTGCTGCTCCGGCTCGTAGCCGAGCGCCTCAATGCCCAGCGTGGCGCTCGACGGGTCAAGAATCCGCATACAGATTTTCTCGCCAAACAAGGTCGGCAAAGTCGAGACACGAAAATCGATCGCTCTATTCGTGGACAACCGCAGCTTCATACGTCCGTCCTGCGGTATGCGTTTTTCGGAAATGTCTAGTTTTGAAATCACTTTGATGCGCGACGCGAGCTTCTCCTTGATCGCCAGCGGTGGTTGGGCAACGTCATACAAGATGCCATCGGTTCGAAAGCGAATACGGAAAAATTTCTCGTAGGGCTCGAAGTGAATGTCCGACGCGCCGGCATTGATGGCGTCGAGCAGCACTTTCTGCACATACTTAACGACCGGTGCGTCATCGATTTCCTCAAGCTGACCGCTGCGGTCCGGTGCGGAATCAGCGACACCCGCATCGTCGCCCAGGTCGATACTTTCGAGCGCCGTATCGTCGCCGATCATGTTGTCGAGCGCTCTCGCACCACTCTCACCGAAGCGCTTCAGCAGTATCGCAAGTTTGTCTTCTTCGACGACAATCGGCTCGACTGTCGCCCCGGTCGCAAACTTCAACGCCGAAAACGTTTCGTCGTTGGTTGGGTCGGACGTGGCGATGTAGAGCCGATTGCCGCGCTTATGCAACGGAATCACGCGCTGCGATCCGATCATCTTCGTGTCGACTAAATTGGTTGGGAGCAGGTCGGCGTCGACGGTCTGCAGATCAAGTGCCGGCACGCCGAAGGTTTCCGACGCAAACACCGCAACGTCCCGCGCTGACACTTTCTTCGACTGTACTAACTGCTCGATAAACGTAATGCCAGCTCTCTTGGCGTCCGCCTGCACGGCATTCGCGTCGGCTTGGCCGAGCTTTCCCTGCTGCACCAATGCGCGGCCGAGCGGACTCAGTAAGGAAGTTGCGACGGCTGCCATCGTTACGCGAACCCAAGCAAAGAAAAGTTAACAATCCACATGATGCTCTATCGCTAACTCTTTGTAAAGATGAACTATTTGACGGGCACTGCCGTCAACAGCCGCTCAATTTCAGCCTTCATTTCCGCCGATTCCGGCTCGACTCGCGACCCAAAAGATGTCGCGCTGCGGCCGTCTCTGGCAATCAGGTACTTATGGAAATTCCATTTTGGGCGCTGACCCGTCGCTTTGGCGAGTACCTCATAGAGGGGATTTGCCGTCCCTTGCACCACCGAGGTTTTGCTGATCATCGGAAATTTCACCTTGAAGGTTCGCTCGCAAAAATCCGCTACTTCCGCGTTCGAGCCGGGCTCCTGCTTACCAAAGTCATTGGCTGGGAATCCCACGACGACAAAGCCACGCTCGCGGTACTTGTCGAAAATAGCCTGAAGCCCTTCGTACTGTTTGGTAAAACCGCAATAGCTCGCCGTGTTCACGACCATCACCACCTTGCCGCGGTAGGCGCAAAGATCCTGTCGCGCACCCTGCAGCGTCTCAAACCGGAAATCGAGCATTTCGGGGCACTTGGCGGCGGACGGCGCCGAATGCCCGGTGGAGGTCGCCGATCCGATCGCCATTGGCGGCGCGAAACAAGAACCAACGGACAACAACACCATCACGATCCGAACAGAAGACGATTGAAATTGCACGGGAAACCCTCTTGGTTAAACATAGCGGGATGCTGGTGGACAGTTTAGCGCCCGCTGCCGCAGGTTGCCCAGAGGGGGCTGGTATAATTTGCAGCTGTTCGGGCGTCTTTCCGAACGTCTGTTGTGCACGACGAGAGCGTGATTAGCCGAGAACCCGCCAGGCGCTGCGATTTCTGCATACGGTCACAAAACAATTTGCTGCGCGATGGGATCAACCGTCCGCCGCCCGCCTTGATCGCTACCGAATGCCGCTCTACGTACTTGGCCTGAACCATCGCACTGCTCCGGTCGACATTCGCGAGAAAGTCGCGTTCGCGAACGAACATCAACTGGCGGCCCTTGAGGCGTTGTACGCCGCGTCGAAGGCAGATGAAGCCGTGCTGGTTTCGACCTGCAACCGGACCGAGCTATACCTGCGTGGCGGCGACGAGGTGTTGAGTCGCGCAGGCCAGTGGCTGCAGGCAACGCCCAACGCGTGCGCCATTGACCTCGCCCGCCACCTCTACCGGCACAAAGACGACTACGCCACCAGACACGCGTTCCGCGTTGCGGCCGGCCTTGACTCGATGGTGCTCGGCGAGCCGCAGATATTGGGGCAGGTGCGCCATTCGGTGAAGGTTGCAACCGAGGCTGGCACCCTCGGCGGGCCGCTCGACCGCCTGTTTCAGGATACTTTTCAGGTCGCCAAACGCATCCGTACGGAAACCGACATCGGTGCCACTTCGGTCAGCATGGCGGCTGCATCCCTGAAGTTGGCACAGCAATTGTTCGGCGACATCCGCGAAGTGCGGCTGCTGCTGATCGGTGTGGGTGAAATGATCACCCTCGCCGCCACCCACTTCGCAAGCCAGTCACCAAAATCAATCGTCGTCGCCAATCGCACCGTCGCCCGCGCGCGCGAACTGGTGGACGCCCTCGGCGCAGCCGGCACCACCGCCTCGGCGATCGCTCTCGACTCGCTGCCCGCCCGCATCCATGAATTTGATGCCGTCATCACTTCAACCGCATCAAGCCTGCCCATCATCGGCAAGGGGATGGTCGAGCAGGCATTGAGGTTGCGAAAGCGCAAGCCGTTGTTCTTTGTGGACCTTGCGGTGCCGCGCGACATCGAGGCCGCCGTGGGCGACATGGACGACGTGTTTCTCTATACCCTCGACAGCTTGGGCAAGATCATCCAGCAGAATGTGGCCACGCGCGAAGCGGCCGTTGGCGAGGCCGAGGCCATCATCGAGGCGCATGCAACGCAGTTCCAGGTTTGGCTAGCCGGGCGTGGCTCCGTTCCGGTGATACAACAGCTGCGCAGCCGCGCAGACCACTACCGCGCCACAGAACTGGAGCGGGCGCAGAAAATGCTGGCACGCGGCGACAGTCCGCAACTGGTGCTGGAAGTCCTCGCACAAGGACTCACCAACAAATTTCTACACCATCCGATGACGGCATTGAAACGCGTGTCCGCGGAAGAGCGGGAAGCACTCACCAACGCCCTTGAAAAGCTTTATCCAGATCAGGCGGCACCCCACGAACGCGATCAATGAAAGACTCAATACAACAAAAGCTGCAATCGCTATCCGACCGGTTGATGGAATTGGATCGACAGCTCGAGGATCCGAACGTGGTCGGCAACATGGACAACTACCGCAAGATCACCAAGGAGCACGCGGAAATCTCACCAGTGGTCGCGCTGTACAAAGACCACCGAAAGTCTGAAGACGATGTCGCCGCCGCGATGGAGATGGGCAAAGACCCCGAGATGCGCGACTTCGCCGAGGACGAAATTAAGGCGGGCCGCGCCAAGCTGGACGAGATTGAAATCGCGTTGCAAAAAGCGTTGCTGCCGAAAGACCCCAACGACGAGAAAAATATCTTCATCGAAGTTCGCGGCGGCACTGGCGGCGACGAGTCCGCCCTGTTTGCCGGCGACCTGTTTCGCATGTACACCCGCTACGCCGAACGTCAGGGCTGGCAAGTCGAGATCGTTTCCGAGTCGCCCGGCGAGGTGGGCGGCTACAAGGAAGTCATCGCACGCATCGTCGGTCAAGGCGCCTACTCGCGGCTCAAGTTTGAATCTGGCGGCCACCGCGTTCAGCGCGTCCCCGCGACAGAAACACAGGGACGCATCCATACCTCGGCGGCGACCGTCGCGATCATGGCCGAGGCGGACGACGCATCCGACATCATCATCAATCCAGCCGATGTTCGGATTGATACGTTTCGCGCCTCCGGGGCGGGCGGACAGCACATCAACAAAACCGACTCGGCAGTGCGGCTGACCCACATCCCGACCGGTATCGTCGTGGAATGTCAGGATGGCCGCTCGCAGCACAAGAACAAGGAGCAAGCCTGGCGTGTACTCGCGGCTCGTATCAAGGACAAGCAGACCCGCGAGCAACAGGCCAAGGAAGCAGCGGAACGCAAATCGCTGATCGGTTCAGGCGACCGGTCAGAACGCATCCGCACCTACAATTTTCCGCAGGGGCGCGTCACCGATCACCGCATCAACCTGACGCTCTACAAGATTGACTTCATCATGGACGGCGATCTGTCCGACCTCACCAATGCGCTGATTGCCGAACATCAGGCCGAGCAGCTGGCCTCGCTGAGCGAATCCGTTCAATAGCGGCGACCGGCAACGAAGCGGCAGTGATGACAGCAACCACCGTTGGTGAGGCGTTAAGCACCGCCCAACACGCCATTGACCGGCTCGATGCGCAGTACCTGCTCGCGCATCTACTTGGCGTGTCGCGCGCCTCGCTGATTGCCCGCCCGGATCGCCCGCTCGCTGCCGCCGCGGCCGCCACCTACCGCAACTGGATCGCCGAGCGCGCGAATGGCAAGCCGGTCGCGCAGATCATCGGCATACGTGAGTTCTACGGCCGCGATTTTTGCATCGACGAACACGTACTGATTCCGCGTCCGGAGACAGAGATTTTGGTAGAACAAGCATTGGCGGCCATTTCCGAGCAAAACAGCCTGAAAGTGCCCGCCGAAATTGGACTTTCAATTCTTGACATGGGGACGGGTAGCGGTGCCATCGCCGTCACCCTAGCACTTGAACTCCCGGGCGCGGCTGTGACAGCCGTCGACGTCTCTGCCGAAGCGCTGCGTCGCGCGCGCGCCAATGCCCGCAAGCTCAACGCGAACGTGGCGTTCGTACGAAGCGACTGGTACGCCGACTTGGGAGGCCTGCGCTTTGATATGATCGTCGCTAATCCGCCCTACATTGCCCGCGACGATTCGCATTTGACGAAGGGCGATCTGCGCTTTGAACCTTTGGCGGCGCTGACCGATCAAAGTGCCGATGGTCTGGACGCTATTCGCACGATTATCGCGGGTGCCTCGGGGCATCTTCTCCACGCCGGATGGCTGCTGATCGAACACGGCTTTGACCAAGCCGCCAAAGTACGCGGCCTGATGGACGCCGCAGGCCTTGGGTCGGTACGCAGCGTTCGCGACTTGGCTGGTATCGAACGCGTCAGTATGGGACGACTCGGATAAGCGGCGGCCGACGGTCAATTTATAATAGCCCCAAATCCACCAAAACCGACCAACGCTCACCAAAGGAACCGCAATGAGCAGCCAAGATAAAATTCGCGACACCGTCACCGGCAACCCTGTTGTGTTGTACATGAAAGGTTCGCCGCAGTTTCCCATGTGCGGCTTTTCGGCCAGCGCCATCCAAATCCTTAAAGCCAACGGTGTTGAAAAGCCATTCACGGTCGACGTTTTGCAGGATGACGACGTGCGTCAGGGCATCAAGGAATACGCCAACTGGCCGACCATTCCCCAGCTCTACGTAAACGGTGAGTTCGTCGGCGGCGCGGACATCCTGCGCGAAATGCATCAGTCGGGTGAACTCAAGACGCTGCTCGGCACCGACAAGTAGTCGCCGGATCGCCAGCTACTGGGCGTCGACTAGCTTAGGCGACCGTCTTCGAGGTGGAGGCGGACAACAGCGGGCAGGTCGATGATCTCCCGGTCGTGGCACGCGACCACCACGCAGCTGTTGTCCGATGCGGTTTGCTTCAATAGCGCCACGATCTGCCCGCGCGCCGCGCGATCAAGATTTGCCGTCGGCTCATCCACCAGCAGTAACCGCGGCGTCAGCACCTTGGCGCGCGCCAGCGCGACTTTTTGTCGTTCGCCGCCGGACAGCCGCTTCGGCTGCACATGGCTAACCGCTCCGAGCCCCGCCCATTTGATCGCCGCACTTGCCAAATCGTGGCGACGAGGTTGCTCGATCCCGCGAAGAGCCAGCCCGTACTCAATATTGGCCGTAATACTTGAATGAAACAAATAGGGATGCTGGTGGACGTAGATGATCTCGCGCCGCAGCGCATCCGGGTAGCTGGCGCCATCGATGTCCGCGCCATTGAATCGCATGCGCAACTCATCGGCCGGCTCCAGCCCCGCAAGTATCTTGAGCAACGTTGATTTACCGCTGCCGTTATCGCCTGTCAGGGCATAAATCTTGCCCGCGTCCAACGCGAGTTCGGACACGTCGAGCAAGCGCCGCTCGCCAAAAGTCTTTTTCAACGCACCGACGAGTACCAGCGCGTTCATTTCATGCCGCCTTCGCCTTGAAAATAGTTCAGCAATGCGTTGACGCCCAGCGCCAACACGATCAACACGATCCCCAGCGCAATGCCCTGCGCAAATTCACCCTTTGCCGTTTCCAGCGAGATTGCCGTCGGGATGCTCCGCGTCAGCCCGGCAATATTGCCACCCACCATCATCGCGCAGCCGACTTCTGATATCACCCGACCAAAGCCATTGAACACGCCGGCCATCACCGCAAAACGAACTTCAAACAAAGTCGTCAGTGACGCGCGCAGCCTTGATGCGCCAAGCGAGAGCGCCGTCTCGCGGACAATGCGATCCGCCCCTTGCACCGCCGCCAGCGTGAACGCGGCCAACACCGGGAAGGCAATCATCGCTTGCCCAGCAATCATCGCCTCTTGTGTGTAGAGCAACCCCCACTGACCAAACGGCCCGCTTCGCGCCAGCAGTACATACAGCACCAGCCCCACCACCACCGTCGGAAAACTCAGGAAGCTCTGCAACACGATCACGCATGCGCGACGACCACGGAACGGCACTGTAGCCAGCGCGAACCCAAGCACCACGGCAGGCGGTGTCGCAATCAAGAGCGCCGTGAGTGAAACCTTCATCGACACGCCGATGATGTTCCATAGCTTCGCGTCGAGGCTGAACAGCAGACGAAATGATTCGGCAATCGCCGTTGAGAGTTCCAACGCAGCAGCTCCTTCGCTTAGTTTGGCGGCACGCCGGGCGTGAACAGCGATTGGCCGCCGACTTTGTGCGAGCGAATCGCGTTTTGGCCAGCAGGGGACACGATCCAGTCAGCGAGTTTCAACGCGAGATCATGTTTGACGTGCGGATGTTTGGCAGGATTGACCGGCATGATGCCGTAGGGATTGAACAGCCCCGGCAACTCGCTGACCACAACATCGAGTCCGACGCGTCCTCGATAGGCGAGAAACGTGCCCCGATCACTCAGCGTGTAGGCGCGCAGATTACCCGACATGGTCAATACCTCACCCATGCCTTGCCCCGCCTCGACGTACCAAGCGCCCTTCGGTTGTATGGCCACATCCTTCCAAAGCGCGAGTTCCTTTTTGTGGGTGCCGGAATCGTCGCCGCGCGAAACGAATTTTTGCTGTCGGTCAGCAATCCGCTTTAGCGCCAACGCTGCGCTGCGCTGTCCACGCACACCAGCCGGATCATCCTTCGGGCCGACGATAATGAAGTCGTTGTACATCACGTCGCGCCGCACGCTACCGAAGCCCTGCGCCATGAACTTGTCCTCATCCAGCCGCGAGTGCACCATGACAATATCGACGTCACCGCGCTCACCTAGCTTTAGCGCCTGACCGGTGCCGACGGATACCACCCGCACCTTGATACCGGCGTCTTTTTCGAACTGTGGCAGCAATACGCCGAGCAGACCAGACGCCTCGGTGCTGGTGGTCGTCGCCATGCGAATCTCCTTGCCGACGTTGCTTTGTGCGTTCCCTTGGGTGTTCCCTTGCGCCGCGCCATTGCCACTGCTCACCGTCAGTGAAAGGGCAATCAATGCCACGGCCGTGGAACACCATTCTGATGGATCGTACATCCCTACGGTCTCCTGTTGTTGGCTATCGTCCGGACCTCAGCCCGGCGGTGCAGCAACGCGAATTGTAGCGGTCATCTGCCGCCCAGATCGAATCTGCCCAACGCTTCGGACACAAGTCAGTCGATATACTTCGCACATGAGAATCATATCGACCAATGCCTACCGGGTGGTACTCGCCACCTCCAGCGTGGTCGGCGTCTCGGTCATCACCGCGGCGCTGCTGGCCGGCCAGATGCACATCCCAGTCGGCGAGGTGTTCAGCGCGCTTGCGACAATGTTACGGGCGCAGACCGAATTATCCAGCACCTACTCGATCGTCGCGGATATTCGCGCACCTCGCATTATTGCCGCGTTTACCGTCGGCGCGGCGCTCGCGGCAGCGGGTGCGGCCTATCAAAACCTGTTTCGCAATCCGCTCGTCTCGCCCGACATCCTCGGCGTGTCGAGCGGTGCGGCGCTGGGCGCAGTGCTGGGAATTTTTCTCGCCGTCCCGGTGAAGGCCGTTGCCGGGTTCGCCTTTGCTGGCGGGCTGGTCGCGGTCGCTGCGATCTATTTCATCGGCAACCGTCTTGCAGCAAAACCCGGCGCGCATGACCCGGTATTGACACTGGTTCTCGCGGGCGTTGTGATCGGCTCGCTGCTCGGCTCCGGCATCGCACTCACCAAATACCTCGCCGACCCATACAACCAGTTGCCGGCGATCACCTACTGGTTGCTCGGTAGCTTTGCCGGCGTCACGCGAAATGAACTGTCAGTTGCGCTACCCGTCATTCTGCTCGCCAGCTTGCCGTTGATCGCCCTGCGGTGGCGCATCAATTTGTTGGCGCTGCCCGACGACGAAGCCCGCGCCCTCGGTCAGGACACAGGCCG
>Ga0335397_10004539_pt1 | contig 18326 bp, 11 predicted proteins | sample MAT04_FD_205740 | JGI IMG/M metagenome (GOLD analysis project Ga0335397, IMG submission 205740) | Freshwater microbial communities from Lake Fryxell liftoff mats and glacier meltwater in Antarctica - MAT-04 (spades assembly) (version 2) ... | reverse complement strand
ATTACTATACTTATTGCGGGAGAAAATAAAATGACAGACCTACTGATCCTGAGCCAGGTCATTCTGAGTGTGCAACTGGCTTTTGCCGTCATTCCACTTATCTATTCGGTGAGTAATAAACGGATGATGAAGAACTTTACCATCAAGCCCTGGCTTATCATCCTTTCTGTTTTGATCGCGGGTATCATTCTCTTCCTGAATATAAAAATGGTACTGGGCAAGTCCATTGATTTTCTTCGTGAACCAAATAATGGGTGGGTTGAAACTCTTCTTATCATTGGATTAATACTCTTTGCGTTACTATTGGTTGTGACCATATTCTATCCCTTGATCTATAAGAACAGGCATGCCCCGCAGGAGGCTATACATCCTCAGAATCTTTCTATCTCTCCTGTTGAGGTCAGAGATTATAAACGAATTGCCCTTGCATTAGATTTCAGTCATATCGATCAGCGGATTATTTCACATGGTCTGAAACAGGGAACTGCCGACACTATCTTTCTTCTCATACATGTGGTAGAAAGTGCGAGTGCAAAAGTCCTTGGAAAAGAAACGGCGGATAACGAGACGATGCAGGATCATGAACAACTGATCAGGTATGCAGCACAACTTAAAGAGCTAGGTAAACTCGCAAGTATTCATCTGGGTTATCGGAATCGGGTGGATGAGATCGCACGGATCTGCAAGGAAGAGAACGCGGATTTTCTGATCCTTGGCGCACACGGGCATAGCGGAATTTCTGATTTTATTTATGGGCAGACGATAGAAAGTGTTCGTCATAAAGTAAACATTCCTGTATTGATCGTGAGTTAGAAAAGTGACTAAAATGTAATTACTAATTTTTGGGCGGCACGCACGCTTTCCGTTCCAATCTTTGCCTTCAAGCTTCATACACTGCTAATACCAAATCGACTGCAAAGGATTTCCACTTTAATCGTTGCCGCAATGCATCGCCCAAATGATAACTCCCCTCTATTCAGAATTTATACCGTTTGCGTATATGTAATAGATCATGAGACATGAACAAAACATCTACCGCCACGACATTATACCATATTTATTAGGACTATAATGAAAATGGTATTGGTATTAGTTCGCAAATAAATGGTTTGTTCTACATTCGTGGTTCAATATAATATCATATAACAGTATGAAAATCCTTTTCGTTTGTCTTGGCAATATCTGCCGCTCACCCATTGCTGAAGGTGTATTAAGGACACTTGCAAAACAGCATCATCTTCAATGGCAGATCGGCAGTGCAGGTACTGAATCTATTCATGTGGGCGAGCAGCCTCATCATTATTCGCAACAGGTTTGCAAAGAAAATAGTATTGATATTTCCCATCAGCGGGCCGCTCAATTCAGTAAGGATGATCTAGATAGATACGATCTGATTTATAGCATGTCAAGTGATGTCTATGATATTCTAAAGAAAACCTGCGGCGCATCCTTTGACGAGAATAAGATCCGGCTTTTCCTCGACGAAATATATCCTTCAGAAAACCGCTCTGTAAAAGATCCATGGTATGGTGAACTTGATGGATATTATGAGGTGTACGATGAGATCAGAAAAGGTTGCGAAGCGATTATTGCTAATCATTCAGGAGAAGAAAATAATAAATCACGTTAATCAAATCAAAGGCGTTGCATAAAATGTTTGTTTGTAAGCGGCTCCAATATGATCAATAATATCAGAGGCAATCAATGCTTCTTCAGAAAGATCTTCCGCTGCAAGATCACCTGCAAGTCCGTGAAGGTAAACACCAAGGATCGCAGCCTTAAACATATCCTTGTATTGAGCATACAGTCCGCTTATCAAACCTGAAAGGACATCACCGCTTCCACCGGTAGCCATTCCCGGATTACCGGTTATATTAAACCAGCACTCTCCGGAAGGGGTGCTGATACAGGTATATCTCCCCTTTAGCAGAATAAATATTTTATGCTCGGTAGACATCCTGATCTGTAACTGATTTCGTTCAAATGCATTTGCACTTTCTCCAAATAATCGTTCAAATTCCTTGGGATGAGGTGTCAGTAGACTATTTACAGGTATCTTTTGTAGCCATTCCGGATGTTGGGAAATACAATTCAACGCATCTGCATCCAACAGGATTGGTTTCTGACAATGTTCCAATACATGAAGAACTATATTTTTAGCTATTTTGTCTGTCCCCAGTCCGCAACCAATTCCAATGGCATCGAACTTTTCAACGTCAGGCAATGCAATGGTATTATCATAAATAATGGTCATTGCTTCAGGCACTGCTATTTGCATAATATTATTTCCATTTTCAGGGATCAAGACTGATACGAGTCCGGCGCCACTCTTCACACAGGCACGCGTGGACAGTACCGAAGCACCCATTTTTCCATGGCTTCCGGCGAACATTAATGCATGACCGAAAGTTCCTTTATGAGAGAATGCCGCACGTTTCTTATAATGCTGCTGAACAGAAGTTTGATCTATTAAATATTCATTGGAAGATGTTTCTATTTCGAATTGTTTGTGTAAGCCGATAGGAAGAACTTCTATCTTTCCGCAAAAGGCCCCTGTCTCAGGATAGAGGAAAGAACGTTTCATAGTTTGCAAGGTCAGTGTAAGATCCGCCTTTACAACTTCTCCGAATGGGATATCAGGATCGGCAGGTAATCCGGACGGAATATCGATACTAACAACAGGCAATCTGGAATTATTAATCCATGAAATCATTTCCTTTTCGATGCCGGTCGCTTCGTTGGTTAGCCCTGTTCCAAGTACAGCATCAATAATTATATCTCTGTTGCCTGCAGGAATTATCTTCATATCAGGTTGAAAGGGATGAATATAAACTGAAAATGTTGGATAGAGTCTTTCGAGCATAACAGCATTCTCTCCATTCCGGATGGCATCTTTATCATAATAGATATGCATATCGCTGCATAGACCAACAAACTCAAGAGCCATTGCAAAGCCATCAGCTCCGTTATTTCCTCGGCCACAGAATATATGATAAACTCGACCTTCAAAATTCATTTCAAGGTTTTCGAAATTCAGAAGTCTTTCTACACAAGCCATAGCAGCCCGTTCTATCAGCCTTGTTGACGTAATTGGCTCATGTATTATGGTGTAGGCATCGGAGGCCTTTAGTTGTGCGGTGGTAAAGAGTTTGCTCATTGGTTAAAGTTACTTGACAAAGGAGGAAGTTGAATAGAATTTGTGTGTATTCTTAAAGATGATTGCTTAGATAAAATCCTAGTGAAATCTGATTCTCAATGATTGCCTTTTCATTCTGTAATGGATTGTAATCAATTTTAGTCCGCCACGAAATTCTGACATACTTTAATAATACAACATGAAAAACATTATTCACGGCAACCGTATACTTTTTTATTTCTTTTAAAGAATTTATAGGGGCATATACATTACAAAAATACTCCCAATGAATGATGCGGCTTAATTTTTGTAATGGCACTGTTGCCGTACATGTCAGGCCAAACTCTGATCTTTTATATTCGCCTTTTTTAAGGCCGCTGATTTCAGTCTCGTTACGCTCTTCGAAAATTGATTGCTTCCTGATCTTTGTCACCTTACTACTTCCCAAACCGAACATCACTACAGCATTTCCTGAGGCATAATAAGAGATTCCACCGGCATAGTAAATTGTTCCCGGGCTCATAAAACCATCATATAAAAAACGTTCCTGAATACCCCGATCATTGGTTCTTAACTGATGCGTTTTCCACAGCTTAGTCTGTGTATTGGCTGAAATTGTAAAACTATACTTTCGCTTATAGAGAGGATAACCAACACTATTTTTTATGGTTAATTGATCCTGAGTTTTTATAGTTATGCTATCAAAAAAATGTTTCACACCATAGTCATTAAAAAGATACAGATCCCAGGTGAAATTACGATAGGTGATCTTGTTCTTGATATCTACATTATAATAGAAGAACAAATTATTATTTGGTTGGTCATCGTTATTTAAACTATGAAAAGCAGTGAGCGTTGTATAGAAATCATAGTACAATAACCAATCGAACGTACGATGAGCTAATATCTTCGCATCAATGAGCCGTATTGAATCCTCAGGCTTGTAGAAGCTTCTGATCCAATTCTCCTTAGATAACCATTCTGAACCAGACAACGCTATAGTATCTATTGACATGAAATTACTGCTCATCAATTGAGCCTGACAATTCATTGAACTTACCAACAAGATAACAAGCATTTTATTACATCTGAGCATGATGAGCTACATGGTTATTGTGTATGAAATAAAATCGTATAAACTCCACTTCTGTGTACAATTTGATATGTCCCTTTGAGTATTCTATAGCCAATAGCTATTCCTAGAGCGGTCGCAATATCAGGTTCAAGAACCATATCTTCTTCAATCTGTATTTCCTTTCTGTTATTAAATGCTATGACAAGGTCTGGACACTCTGATACTTCCTGTTGGCTTATTTGCAAGGCTATCCCTTTGAAGGAGTTTTCATTGAACATATAAACCGCAGTAATTGTCCTGGAGGTAGTAGAAGTACAATTAAAAGCTATGCCTTTGCAGTCTGCAGCTCGTCCGATAGTCACTTTCTTTTCAATCTTTCCAGCATATGTAAAAGGACAACACAAAAAAAACAATGCGCACATTGATAAAAAATATTTCATAGGTTAATTTGGTTAAGATTAAAAATTATTCCTTCATGAGTGACCAAAGCGGGAGCAATTTCTAACTCCCACAATGACCCTTCAATGTGAATCGCCCGGTTGATATTGGTTTATTTAGTATCGCAGCGTGAGCAATTCGGTTGTAGTAGGTATTTATTAGTAAAGTCTATTGTATTGAAGAAAAGTTGATTTGGTTAGGGTCATTATTCCTTCAAAGAAAAAGTCGGTTGATCTGGTTTGGGAAAATTGATTTGGTTTTTGTAGTTATTTTTCTTTTCAATTTCATTTGGTTGATGAAGTCATTGAATGTATTAATTTGGCTAGAAACATTATACGGTTTTAGCACTTCCCTTTTAATTGAAAAGGGTTGCTCCGATTTAGATTGAAATAAAAAATGAATGAATCCAGGTGAGTCTTACCCTGGCTGCACCAGGATTCATTCATGGTTAGGAATCGCGTTCGTTGATTTGGTTGTTTACTTCTCATGCGATTTCATGGTAGTTTCTTGGTTAAGAGTTAACTTATCTCTCACAAACTCAAATCCATGCAAGGGTTACGTTAAACAGCAATCATCTTGTATATCCTTGAGGTTAATTTACCCTGCAAACAAGCATGATAGTTAAACCTCGTATCTATAATTAGATAATTTATTCTTTAAGCCAAAAATCTTGATAATCATAATTGACAGACAATACAAGAAATTTACTTTTGGTCTCCTTCATTGCCAACGCGATGCTTTGAATAGCCTTCTTTGAACGTTTAGGAATATATCTTGCCCAAAAATAAACTATTATATAGTCATAATTTTCCAAGTTCGTTCTATTTAAAGAATATTCCTGACCGGAAATTTGCTTTAAATTACTAAAAAGTGTTTCAAAACCTGCATCCTCCAAAAAAACCAGAGAACTAGAAGTATCAACATACTCAATAGAAGCTGATGCAACTTTTGGGCAGGAATTTCCTTCAAGTTTTTTTAAAACCCTTCCTCTCTTATCATAAATGTGTATGGCAGGGATATACTTATTTACTTTGTAAGCAAGTTTGAGGTTATCGAAGCTTTTCGCAACAAATAATGCATCCCCAACCGAATCGCTAGTGGCTAATCCTCGTTTTATGGAATTAATAGACTCGTGTCTTGGTTTCTTGATTTCGCCAGTAATCCGAAAAACTGGCATACACGAATTCAATGACAAGAGCAGGAACAAAAAAGTAAGTATATTCTTAGACATGGAAAATTATTTAAATAGTTAAAATTAGAAATAGAAAATAGAAATAGCTCCTTAATTATCTTGTTCTAATATTCAATACAACCTGTTTATGCCCTTCAGAGGAAGACGAAAGTTTATATCTTCCTGGAACAATAACAATACTTGAATATCCAAGCTGACTGGCTAACTGGGCATCCAATACTACCTCTTCTCCATCTTCCCCGAACATTTCAGTCAATGAAATTGGTTGATTAAACCTCAATGTCAATGTTTTATTTGTAATATCAACTATAGTTGCGAATGATTTTTGCAAATCCACTTCGGCCTTGAAATTGCAGATCCATATCCCTCGTGTACAATCGTGTTTCGGACGAGCAAGATCAAAAGAGATATGAGGAGGTTTTTCGAGCTCTATGGAATAACCGTAAAATGTTCCCATGGTTAATAGGCAAAGTAATAATATCTTTTTCATAAGTTTTCTGGCTTGAACGGCAAGCCATACCGTAAGTTGATGTATTTTTTTTCCTACTCTGCTAACCTGTTTTCGGATTCCAAGGACGATCGGGTTTTATCAAGGTGCACTCTTGTTTTTCCCCTTTTGCAATACAAACGTACATCGGTGAATAAAACCCTGCAAGAGGTAATTGACCAACGAGCAGATTTGTTTGTAAACGAGGATATTTAGGATTAAACAAGAATTATGTACCTGCAAACAGGGAGATTTGGAAGTAAACGAGCCAATTTGGGATTGAATCAGCAGATTTTGTCTGCAAGGCAGGATATAAGGGTAATCAACAGATATATGTCTGATTAAACATCGAGGTCTTTTCGCGAGCGGGAAATGATTTTACCATTGCTAAAACTTTGAGCCATTATCAAATGTCCTTGCATTGTAGTTTCGCTGTATGGAATTTAACTACGAACAATACGGAGAACTGATCGATCACATGCTGACAAAATACCTAATTGATGGAACCATTACACAGCCTTCTATCATTGCATTCAGGAATGAATTATACGATCATACGCTACCCCTTTTAGGGTCTTTAAGCAGCGAAGTAAGGCATTATCTCGTTTTGCCCAATTACCTGTGGCGTCTTACTGTATGCCTTTTTCTTGATGCACCGAGATGTAAGGATGGCCATTATTTTGAGTATGAGATCCCGGATGTTGAATATGATCTTCAACAAAATATCAATAAAAAGGAAATAGAAAAAAATAGCAGGTTTATTGAAGCTACCCATGAGGCGCAAAAACGTTTAGGGAAATTTATTCCAAGCTCTATTAATCCACGTCCGATGAACACCATAATCGGTGCGACGCGGTAATAAGCCTCGATCAACCAAAATTATATAACTATTCTCACATAGTATATAACAAAGCTGCTCATTCATAGCCCCATATTTGCATCATAAAAACACAGAATATTATGAGAAAGATCATCTTAGCGGCCGGTTGTTTATTCATCCTCGCTGCTACCACAAGTTCCTGCAAAAAAGACTACACCTGTAAATGTTCAAAAACGTATTCGAGCGGTACAGGGACAACTACGTTAGATTACTCAGTATACACGTACAAAGAAAATTTGAAACGCGCAGAAGACCGTTGCAACGATAACGACAATTCCGGCACAGATTTATTTGGCGCTTACAGTATCAATTGCGACATTCAATAGGAAATTTCCGCACTAAATTTTACGGACCTATGCCTTGCCCCAAGCAGTATTTTAGAATACTCGTTTGGGGCAAGGCTTTTTTACATACCAAAGAAATTATGCAGTTTCTATAGCGACGATCTATTCTAAATGGTCCAACTCAAAATCATTAAAACGGTAACTATGCCGCTTTCTAACTTAGCATTCAGAACCTGACATTAAAATACGGACCATTTGCAAACTCTATGACAAAAGGTAGAATACAAAATTTCGTATCGTGTGGGGCAATAAATTCCTCATGCGGGGATTGCTTAATTCCTCGAAATCAAAATGAAGAAGTGTTTCGTCACAAAAATCATCTCACCAAATCATACCGGTTTGAATGTTTAGTTACATATACCACTCTTTTGCTGTAACTAGAAACTCCTCACCATACTGAAAACAGCCTCATTTCTGAGGCTGCATTTAGTAGTGAAATGTGTGTAATCAAATCCTGAAAGAGTTCCTTAAAATCCTGTGCCGATACTAAACCCTTTTACCGCCATTGGGAAGATAACAGGAGAAGATACTAAACCTGTTGTAGTATTAATTGTATAGAGACTTGTAGTACTTCCCACTGTTGCAATGAGATATCCAATATTGCCACGACTGGTGATATCAAAGCCGTTATTAGTATCTATATCAATTCCCAGATTTCCAATCTCAACCAGTGTACCCGCATTAGGTGGATTCTGAAGATATAATTTGTCTGTAAAGTGGTCTATTGCGAATAAAGACGTGGTGGTGGCCCCGGCATAGCTATTTGTATATGCAGAACTACTGACCATAGGAAGACCTGGATTCATATTCATATCAGTTGCTGCGATGGAACCATCCACAGGATGTAAGCGAAGGTTTTGACCTAGGTTACTTACCACCCGGATCCGATCTACAGTTGGATTAAAATCAAACCCAAAATCTGTACCTAAAAGTGCAGTAATGAACCCACCTGTACCTACCTGGGTGGCAGTCCCATTAGAAAGATTAATTGTATATAACCTGCTGGAACTTCCCAATGCATACAACTGTCCGTTTAAAGGTCTGAAATCAATCCCATGAATCATTTCAGCGGTCTGTAGACCTGTTATGGCTTTAGTGATAACTCCATTTGAAACAGCCATTGGATTAAAGATCAGTAAATTATTACTTAGGTCAACCGCATATGCAACATTCTCTGTTGGAATAGCGAGATCAATGAAGGTCTCGGAAGTTTGACCAACTTTATCCGCTCTTCCGGATGCAAGATCTAACAGGTAAAGAACATTGGAAGCAGCCAGAAGTGCTATATTTCCGGAACTGATATCAAAGGCTGCATTGCCCGTGAATGTAATTCCTAATGATCCAACTTCTACTAACGTACCATTGTTGGGAGGATCTTGTTTGAATAACTTTCCTGTTGCCTGATCAATATCATACAAGGTAGTAGTGGCAGCACCGGCTTTGCTATTGGTATAGCCAACACCCGTAATAACAGGTGAAGAGCCTCCATTGATATCGCCATCTGTAGCAGCGACAGTGCCTGTTTCAGGATTCAGACGAAGATTTTGTCCAGTGTTGGAAACAAGACGGATACGATCTACAGTTGGATTAAAATCGATAGACGCCATGGTTCCTGAAAGAAGAGGTGTGAATGATGCAGCTCCTACCATTCTTGCCATGCCATCATTTTGATTGATGATATATAATTTACTAGCGCTACTTAAACCATAAAGCTCACCTGTGGCCGGTCTGAAATCTATACTGAGAAGTTTTTCACCGGGTGCGATTCCATTGATGGCCGTTTTGCCTGTCGTAGTTCCCGGATTTGATGCATTGAACATAATTAGTTCATTGTTTGCATTAATTGCATATACCACCTGGTTGGGACCAGGATATAGCATGTCGTTGTTTTTGTCTTTTTTACATGATCCGAATAATAGGATCGTCGCTGAAATTAATAGAGTAAGGTGCTTCATAATCTGCATTTTGCATATATACGATCTGCACATGACTATGGATTTCTTTCACACAAATAAGATATTTTTCGAACACAGATTTTGACGGAATTGTTTTCGCGAGATCTAAAGAACTATCCAGCTATTCGCATACCTAAAGAGTATAGCAGCTCTCAGAATAGAAAATAAACTCTGTTGGTAAAAAACACTGAGGAACAGAATAGTTATACGCGCTCACTTAATTCGAGCCAACGGAATTCCTTTTGTTCCAGCTCAGCTATGATCTGTGCAACACGACTGGCGGCGAGTTGAATGGCATCATAATTCATTCCTTCAGCACTCATTTTTATTTCGAGTTCCTGTTTCTCTTTTTCCAATACCGGCATCTCTTTTTCTAATACTTCAAATTCGCGTTTCTCATTATAGGAAAGTTTTTGAACGGCAGGTTTTTCTTTGGCTACTGTTGTTTCTTCTAAAGTCACCTCCATTCCACCTGTCAGTTCTGTAGTGCCTATCATAGCTTGTTTTCCTCCGGGAACAGATGGCGCATTATCACGTTCCATTTCTTTTATTCTATATTGAGAATAATTACCGGGGAAATCTGATATCACGCCATCACCTTCAAAGACAAATAAATGATCAACCAGCTTATCCATGAAATAACGGTCATGACTTACCAGTAAAATGCATCCCTGGTATTCCAATAAGAACTCCTCCAGAATCTGAAGGGTCTGCAGATCTAGATCATTCGTAGGCTCATCGAGTACAAGGAAATTAGGGTTTTTGAAAAGAATACTCAACAATTGCAACCTTCTTTTTTCACCTCCACTGAGTTTGCTCAGGTAGGTATATTGTTGTTCGGATGTGAAGGCAAAACGTTCAAGGAATTTAGATGCCCCAAGTTTTGTACCATCAGCCATAGGGAAGAATTCAGCATGATCTTTCACATATTCTATCACGCGTTTATCTTCCTTATATTGTAATCCCTCTTGTGAGAAATGCCCAAAGACAACAGTGTCGCCATGATTGACCTTACCGCTATCAGGTTCGGCAAGATGTAATGCGATCTGTAGAAACGTACTCTTCCCCACCCCATTCTTTCCAACGATCCCGATTCGCTCCCCTCGTTTGAATGTGTAATCAAACCCATTCAGTATCTTCTTTTCGCCAAAGGATTTATATATTTTTTTCATTTCGAGAATCTTGCCTCCAAGACGTGTCATCTTTACCTGCAACTGCACATCACTATCCAATGCTTTATTCTTTGCACGATCCTCTACTTCAATAAACGCATCTTGTCTTGATTTCGATTTCGTCGTTCTGGCCTTAGGTTGCTTACGCATCCATTCCAACTCCTTTCTGAAAATATTTTTATCCTTTAGTAATTCACTTTGGGCGACCTCAATTCGATGTGCTTTCTGCTCTAGAAAATGACCATAATTTCCTTTATGAATATAGACTTTCTCATTATCTATTTCGATGATTTCATTACACACCTCATCAAGAAAGTAACGGTCGTGGGTAACCATGAGTAAGGTGACCTTTTGCGCGCTTAAAAAATTCTCAAGCCATTCAATCATATTGACGTCAAGATGATTAGTAGGTTCATCCATAATAAGCAGACATTTTCCTGCATACAATTCTGTTTCGATCAAGGCCTGCGCAAGTGCAACCCTCTTCTTTTGTCCGCCGCTTAATGTTTTTACAAGGGCATGAAGATTTGATATTTTAAGTTTTGTCAGGATTTGTTGCAATTCATTTTCAAAATTCCAGGCATTCAGTTCATCCATTTTTGTAAGGAGATAATCGAGTTTATTTGCGTCTTCCTTACCGCTTTCTATATACTCTTCATATTCTTTCACCAGCTTCACCGTTTCATGTTTCATGGAAAGGATATTATCCCATACAGACTTGTTCTCATCAAATTCATTCTCCTGATGAAGCATCACCAGGTTGATATCCTTATGCACCCAAACGGTACCACTATCGGAGGTATCCTTTCCTGAGAGTATATTCAATAATGTAGACTTACCGAATCCGTTTCTTGCGATCAGCGCAATTTTATCGCCCTCGGAAATATGGAAGGTGATATTAGTGAAAAGTTTGCGAACGCCAAATGATTTTGAAACGTTTTCGAGGGTGGCATAATGCATGAGTTATTCTGTATCCTTTTAAAAAAAACGCAAATGTCGTTTATTTAGGCTAAACTAAAATTTTAGTAAGGATATTTTGGGCGGCAGACACGTTTCTGTTTGCCTATTTGCCCGTTAGCCCGTTTGCCACAGACAAATCACAGACGAGCCACAGACGAGCTACTTATTAAAGAGAACTTACAAGGATTCAAATTTGATAGGCTACAAGCCTCTCTATCCGTGGCTCTCTCACAGTTTTTCTAAAGCCTTTAATTGTTTTTGCAGACAAAATCAATGATTTATTAATAAGCAGCCCCATTCTCACAGGGCTGCTTTATTTTATCAATTGAAACTACGGTCATTAGTTCGGTGTGTGCTGAGACAAGATCTTATTTGGCGTGGAAGCACCGACGTTGTTCAAAATAACATTCCTGTCATTATCAGTATTATTATAACGAACCTTTCCATCCATATTCAGATCTTCGTGGCGATAACCGTATGCTGTATTGTTCGGTGTCGTTAGCCCTACAGTTTGCAGGATTGGATCTTTATCATTTATTGAACCTGTATATTTCACGTTCTTATTATGATTCGGATCACCGCTCCAAAGAAGCTTTACAGAACCAACAACATTTGCAGGTGCATTGTTCACAATACTGCTGATTGTATATAATGGGATGCTGGTAAAGTCGACAGATTGCAGCCCCGCAGTAAGCGTTAACGCCGTTGCAGTCATTACGCCCAGATGATTTCTGTGTTTGATACTCACGAAATAATTACCAGGGGCTAGTGAAGGAAATGTCAGTGGCGACCATCCGTCCGTACTCACCACATCGCCATCGCGTTGCAATAAGGCGTCTTTTGTTGCGATGATCGAATTACTGTTCGCAGCAGATCTGATTTCGAGATAGACCCAATCGACGATGGCATTGTTTCCTGTTACACTTAATACCGCCGCTGTTGTAGTTTCTCCTCCGCCACCAAGCAATTGTACTTTATAGAACGGTGCTCCTGAGTATGGTTCATTCAATGGTATGAGGTTTTGAGCACGCAGACTGTCATTCATTAAACCTGTAGAGGGCTGGTAAGGTCCGCTTAGCATGACTTTAGGAGACAAGGAAACTGGTGCACCGGGCCCTGAAATAAAGAGTTGAAGTGTCAGTACACTATCACATCCCGAAGCATTGGTCAGCGTTGCTGTATATATGCCTGAAACTGAATAGGTCGTGCCATTTGCATTCCATGTATAAGGACCAGATTGTGAAACCTGTATTGTTGAATCGGTAGGATGTGCGATGGTGATACACAGAATATAAATATGAGGACATCCATTCGAGTCGTAAGTGATGTAGGTATACGCACCGGAAACTGTGTAGGTGACCCCATTGACCGGCCATGTATACGAGATACAAACTGTATCGCAATTTGTCGTTGTTACCACGCCACCTCCAATGGTGACATTAAGGGTATCAAACACCGGACAACCGTACTCGTTCAAATGTGTAGCCGTATAAGTTCCGGAGGTCGTATAGGTTTCTCCATTCAGAGGCCATGTATAACTTTCACAAGCGATCACTGTAATATTACTGGAAGTACATGGGAAGATGGTAAGACACAGCAGGTAAATATGCGGACAACCATTTGAGTCTGTTGTGAAATAACTATAGGAGCCGGACTCCGTATAGGTCACTCCATTCATTTGCCATGTGTATGAACAACAGGCTGTATCGCATCCACCCTCGACAATGGTTTGTCCCAATGTGAGAATCAACGTAGCAGTATCCACACAACCGGATGCATTCATAACGGTATGAATATAGGTCCCACCCACGGTATAAGTCACTCCATTCACGACCCATGTATACGCATCGCAACCGGCTACAATGACCGTTGAATTATTACTATGATTGATGATGAGATTCAAGATGGCCGTATGCAAACAACCTTCCGAATTGATTACGGTATAGGTATATGTTCCAGAAGCTGTATAGGTTTGTCCGTTTGCAGGCCATGTATACGAATTACACACCGTAATGGTTGAACTGGATGTGGAACTATGAAGGATAGTCAGGTTTAAGGTCGCTGAGTTTAAGCATCCATTTGCATTTAGTGAGGTAACTGTATATACACCAGATGCGGTATATGTCACCCCATTTACAGGCCATACATATTCATTACACGCAGTGAGTGTCCATGTGGAATTCGTACTTTGATAAATGGTAAGATTCAACGTTGCTGTGTGTACGCAACCTTGTGTATTGGTATAGGTATACGTATACACACCGGAGATCGTATACGTCAATCCATTCGCAGACCATGTATATGAATTACATGCGGTAGCTGTGATGGTTGAACTGGAAGTTTGATTAATGGTTAATACGAGGATAGCAGTATGAACGCATCCACCTGCATTCAACGATGTATAGGTATAGATTCCTGAAGCCGTATAGGTCATTCCGTTAGCCGGCCATGTATAAGAATTACATGCCGTTATGGAAGTCGTTGTGGACGTATTATGATTGATGATGAGACATAAAACATTTAGTCGCGGACAACCATTAGGCCCTACCGTAAGAACAGTATAAGTACCACTTGCCGTATAGGTTACGCCATTTACTGTCCATGTATACGAATTACAAGCAGTCACATAGGAGGTTATGATGGTGGTGGTATTAATGGTCAGATTTAAAGTAGAGGTATGAACACATCCATTCGCATTCAGGCTGGTATGTGTGTAAATTCCGGAAGCAGTATACGTCACACCAAACCATGTATAGGCATCACAAGCTATCACATTCATGGACGTTGCGGTTCCTGATGTAATGGTTAGATTTAATGTGGTTGTATGAACACAACCATTCGCGTTCAGTGTTGTAGATGTATACGTTCCGGAGGCGGTATAGGTCATCCCGTTTAGTGGCCAGGTATAGGAGTTACACGCTGTTGCCGAAACAGATGATGAGGTATTCTGATTGATCGTGAGGGTTAATGTAGCTGTATTCACACAACCATTTGCATTCAATGTTGTATAGGTATAAACGCCACTGTTTGAATAGGTCATACCATTGGCAGCCCAGGTATATGAATTACATGCGGTTGCTGTTGTACTGCTAGTACTGTTTGGAAGTATAGTAAGACATAATACATAGATATGCGGGCAATTGGTTCCACTATAAACGATGACACTGTAGGCACCACTTGCCGTATATGTTACGCCATTCACTGTCCAGGTATACGAACCACAGGCATTTATATATAATGTGGTTACGGTAGTATAATTAATCGTCAATATCAATGTAGATGTATGAAGACATCCATTGGCATTTAATGAGGTATAGGTATAAGTACCTGAAGCCGTATAGGTCACACCATTCACCATCCACGTATACAAATCGCAGGAAATCACAGTTTGTGTACTGGCTGTATTCGGCAAAATAGTTAAATACATTGTCGCAGTATTAATACACCCATTTGTTCCTACAAACGAATATGTATAGGTTCCGGATGCTGTGTATGTTACACCATTCGCAGACCATGTATACGAGCCACACGCACTTGTATTGACAGTGGTTGAAATACCATTTGTAATGAGCAGGTTCAAGATATCTACATGCGGACAACCATTCGCATTCATTGTCGTAAATGTATAGGTTCCGGAGGCTGTATAGGTTACACCATTCAAGGCCCATGTATACGAACCACAGGCAACAGCCGTCATAGAAGATTCTGTACTATGATTGATAATAAGGATTAGTGTATCAACATGATCACATATTACAGGATCTACCACTAGAAACGTATAGGTGCCGGATGTCGTATACGTTACACCATTAACCGGCCAGGTATACGTATCACAAGCTGTTACAGTTTGCGTTGTTCCTGTGAGTGGCTGAAAAGTAAGTATCAGCGAATCTGTATGGACACAGCCATTGGCAGTCATGCTTGTGTAGGTATAAGTTCCGGAGTTGGTATATGTCACACCATTCACAGACCATGTATACGAACCACATGTTGTAACTGTAGTAGAAGATGAAGAACTGTTGGTGATTGTAAGATTCAGTATATTGGTTTGAACACAACCTACCGCATTTAAGGTTGTGAACGAATATGTGCCTGAGGCTGTATAGGTCACACCATTCGCAGCCCAGGTATACGACCCACAAGCGGTGGCATTGGTAACAGAGTCGGAACCATAATTAATGGTAAGGATGAGCTTATCGATTTGCAGGCAACCATTCGGTAAGGTGGTCTGGTTCGTATACGTACCTGATATAGTATAGGTTACTCCTGTCACACTCCATGTATAAAAATCACAGGCCGTTACTAATACAGTATTGGAAACGCTATTGCTGATGGTAAGATCAAGGGTATCTAATTGCGGACAACCATTTGCGTTGATTGTTGAACTCGTATAGATACCTGTAGCAGTATATGTCATTCCATTTACAGTCCATGTATACGATCCGCAGGCAGAGGCTGTGGTATAGGATGAAGTAGCAGGAACAATATAGATGTAATAAACGTTTGAAGTATCCACGCAACCATTTGGACCAATCACAATGACAGATAAATTATGATTTCCGAGTGATAAAGAATTCAGGTTTAGTGAAACACCGCTACCGACCACATTGGTATAAGGCGGTGCATTATCATACCATGTGATCGTATAACCCGCTACATTTCCATTGAAGGATGCCAATGGTAAAAAGATCGTGGCATTGTTACATAATGTATCACATCCAATAGGGAAGAGACTCAGATCGGGACTTGGATCAATGGCTTGAGAAGCAGTGTTTGTACAACCGGTAATACCATCTGTGACCTGTACATTATAGATACCTGCAGCAGATGCAGTTAATGTTGATGTCGTTGAAAGAATGACATTGATATTTGAATAGTTCCATGCCCATGAAGGACTTGCCGCGTTGGTAGTGGCATTGAAGGTATAGATATTATTTGAACATAACTGTGGGGGATTACCGCTTACTGAAATAGTGACAACCGGCAACGGGTTAAAGACAACGGACACCGAGTCTACACTACTGCAACCGTTAGAACCGAAGATAGTAACCTTTATCAGATGAGCACCTAAAGAGAATGGAGGTGTTCCTACAAAATTACCGTATGAATTGACTGCACTTGTTTGCACTACAACACCATCAAGTTCCCATTGATAGAAACAACCGGTGCACGAAGGGACTGTGACAATATAATTAGAACCAAAACATTTCTGCCCGCTAAAGGTCATGAACGTACTTGGTGATTGTAAGACGGTAATGCTAACTGTGTCAGAACTCACATTACAAAACAATGGATCCACGGCAGTGAAAGAATAATTTCCTGTTTGGGATGCATAATAGATCATCGAAGTGGCACCTGAAATAGCAACCCCATTGTTGAACCATTGATACCCAGTATAGCCGGCACATGCATTGAGTTTAAGCGAATCTCCGGAGCAGAATGATGTAGAACCTATATAACTGATGGTACATGTTGGTGCCGCTACAATATTGATGGGTTTAGAAACCGTATTGGTGCAACCAAAAGCATCCGTTACCGTATGAACAATTGTGAAGTTTCCGGTGGCTGCATAGGCATGGAATGTAGGACTTGTATTGGACGAAGTAGCATCACCAAAATTCCAGTAGTTGGTCGGCGAAGGGAATAGATTATTAAAGTTTACAGTGGTGCCTACACATGAATTACTGACATTAAAATCCGCATCCGGCAAAACTATTACAATGGTGTCCTGAATGACAGATGTGCAAGGATTTGGTGGAGAGGTCGTAACCGATTGTGTAACGATATAGGTACCCGATTGTATGACAGTCAATATAGGATTGGCAATTGCAGTATTATTAAAAGTTGCTCCAACCGCTGGAGAAACACTCCAATTATAGCTACCTATTGTAGCAGGTGTTGCAACGGTTGACTGATCAGTTAATGTTACTATCCCGCAATTAATATTCTTAAGGAATTTAGCAGCCAATTTCACATTCACAAAGGTGTCTTTACAAACTCCACATATCGAACTGTCATTCATTTTAATATTCACACAAACCCTGATGGATTTAATACCAATAGTAGAATAACTTCTTGTCGTATTAGAGTTGACAACATAACCATCTTCATAATGAGTAATAGTCATCGTACCCGGAATGATATACGCACCGTTGGTCACAGTAGCTGTTACCACAAATGGATTACATCCTGCTATATTCGTAATAGCCATCGCACCCGCGCAACCAACCCCCTGCCCATTACCACCGACGCAAGTAATGACACTCACCACAATATGATTGGATGTATCTGTACAACCATTGAGCGTTACCACACAGGTAAAATCATAATTTCCTAAACCGGGAACAAGGGACGAATTCACTGTCAATGAACTTGTTGTCGCCCCGAGAATTGATACACCGCCTTTAAACCACTGATAGGTATATCCGCCACCTGATACCGCAAATAATGTCATATTCGGAAGGTTCGGATTACAATAAACTAATGGTCCGTTTGCATAAATAGATGCTACAGGCCGGCCAACATTCGGTACATTATAAGTAGCCGAAACATCGCAACCTGAACCATTATAGTTAAGTATCTGAACGGTATAATGGCCTGGAAAATTCAGACCGCTTAATGTATTTGTAAAGGATGAAACAGGTGGCGTTTCTAAATGAGACCAGCTAAAGGTTCCGGTTCCAGGAA
>Ga0335397_10004538_pt1 | contig 18329 bp, 18 predicted proteins | sample MAT04_FD_205740 | JGI IMG/M metagenome (GOLD analysis project Ga0335397, IMG submission 205740) | Freshwater microbial communities from Lake Fryxell liftoff mats and glacier meltwater in Antarctica - MAT-04 (spades assembly) (version 2) ... | reverse complement strand
TGTGATGTAAGAGACTGGGTTTCATGAGGCGACGGGACGACATGATTGAGTTGGTGCGGGTGCTTGCGGGCGGGCCTGAGATTGGCTTGGACGCGGCTCGGCGGTTGCAGGAACTGTTGGACGAGGAGTTGTTGTGGCAGGTGTCCGAGGCCCGCAAGGCGTCGTGGTCGTGGGCACGGATCGGCTCGTCGCTCGGGATCACTCGCCGGTCGGTTCACTTCCGGTTCGCGTGGCTGGTGTGACGTCGTCGTCGTCCTCGGGAGGTTCGGGCTGCCACGGCAGGCGAATGGTGACCCCTCCACAACACAGGTAGATGATCGCGGTCAGCGCCTGGGCGCTGTGGTGGCCGTAGCCGCGGTGGTTGAGGAGCCGGATCTTGGAGTTGGTGCCCTCGAGCCGTGAGTTCGAGAGGCCGAGCTCGACGGCGGCGAGGATGCCGGCGCGGTTCTCGCGCACCATCGTTGCCGCCTTGACCATCGGTGGTATCCGCGACCGGCTTGCTCGTGACAACCAGCGGGTGAGATAGGCGGCCGCCTGGTCGGGGTCGTCGAGTTGGTAGAGGCCTCGGAAGTCCTCCTGTCGGTTAACCGGCCCTCGTAGGACGCCTGGGCAAATCCACCACCGGGCGGATCGAGTGGCGGATACTCGACGAAGGAGGCCGCCATGGCACCTGCTCGTGTAGTTCGGTTGAACAGTGGTCATCGTCTCGAGGGCGACGGCCCCGTCGTGGCGACGGGCAATCGGTTCCTCGAACAGCTCGTGGTGCGGGCGTTCTCGCCGGCCCCCGACCTTCCTTCTTGCCGAGCTCTTCGTAGAGCGCAACCATCAGCTGGGGGGTCACGTTCCGGAGCGGCTTCTTGAGGAAGTAGGCGGGGACTTGCCGTTCGAGTTTTCGGTACCCCTCCATCGTTGTTGGTGAACGACCCTCCCGCTCGATGTGGTCGAGCCACAACGAGATCAACTCCCCGACGGATCCTGTGGGCGCCGGATCCGCCTCGAAAACCACGGCGTGCGACAGCGCGGTGAGCGTTTTCTGCGCGTCACGCTTCGTACCTCGCACGGATTTCGAGACGGATCGTGCCGCCCCGGTGACCGGGTCGCGTCCGAGTGAAACACGGACCTCCCATTGCCCCGGGCGCTTCTCTCGGATGCTTCCTGACATGCATCCCACCATAGCCATGTATGGGACAGTGTATGGGACAAATGGCATACAGCGAGCCATCCGCTTGTCGTCGCACCCCATCTGAACTGCGGTTTTGTTGGTGGGCCCGGTGGGACTTGAACCCACGACCAAGGGATTATGAGTCCCGTGCTCTGACCAACTGAGCTACAGGCCCGTAGCGGGCCGAAGCCCAAGAGCCACGGCACCTTGCGGCGAGAGCCGCAATGCGCTTGTCGCTGCTCCGGGGGTGGGGCTCGAACCCACGACATTTTGATTAACAGTCAAACGCTCTGCCAGCTGAGCTACCCCGGAAAGTTTCGACAATCTAGCAGCCCGCCCATCAGTCCAGAAACGAATCTGGAGATCGGCGCGGAGTTGTATCGAACACTGGGACAACCGAGCGGATGCTTCGAGTGGCGAATCGAAGGATCGGCCACAGCTCGGTATGGCTTCCCGAACTGGGAGTGGGGGATCTCGAGAAGTTGACCCCAGAACGCAACTGCCGCTTCGAGATCGAGCCCTTGGTGGAGATAGAGCAATAACCGGATCCGCGACTCATCGATGTCGAAGAAGCGTCGGAACCAAATGACGAAGAAGAGCATCATGCGGGGATCGCAGTTCGCAAAACCCATCTTCGAGTCGGTCTTCGAGCCCTCACCGGCGTACAGCGCGGTGCCAGCGATCAAGAAGTCGCGCTCGCTCAATCGACCGATCACTGCTGCCCCTTCGGCCTTCAGGCGCGCGATCTCCTCGGCCTTGGCCACTTGCAATTTGTTCGGCCCCCGTTCGCCGTGCGCGTGGCCGTTTCGTCGTACGATCGGCCCACAAGGCACGTCTCGCACCCACAGCGACACCGAACTCTTCGAAACACCGAGCTCCGCCGCGATCTCGGTGAGTCGCCACGACATCGCCCGCAGCTCGCGGGCTCGTTCCTGTTGCTGCACCTTGCCTCGATAGCCCATGGCCACCACTCCTCCAGGACCGCCTCCGACCCGCCTCCGCGAGTGTCCACGAGGGGTATGACAGTTATGGCGGACGACACCGACTAGAACGACGGAATGGCATTCAAGACGGGCATCGTGGTGGGCTTCGCCGCGGGCTACTACTTCGGTTCGAAGGCGGGACGCGAGCGCTACCACCAGCTTCAGGATCTGATCGACCAGGTGAAGGACACTCCCATCGCTCAGCAGGTGCTTCGCCAGGCAAGGTCAGTGGCGAGCGACACGAAGGAACGGGCGCTCGTAACGATCGAGCAACACAAGGTCGGGGCAATCGGAACGCCGCCCGATCTTGACCAAACTGATTCGTACGGGCTCTTCGGCGACGCTGCGGCCCGATAGCGGCCGTACCTGGGTCGACCGTGCACCGGGCAACGGTGGCAACGGTGGGAGCTACTCGCCTTCGAGGTAGTCGCGCAGCTTTTTGCTCCTGTGGGGATGACGGAGTTTGGCGAGGGTCTTCGACTCGATCTGCCGAATACGTTCACGGGTGACGCCGAACTCCTTGCCCACTTCTTCCAGCGTTCGCGGTTGGCCATCATCAAGCCCGAATCGAAGGCGGACGACCGCCTTCTCTCGCTCGGAAAGTTCGTCGAGCGCTTCGAGCACCGCCGAGTTCAGCATCATGCGGGCGGCGATCTCCGACGGTGCCTCCACGTTGTGGTCCTCGATGAAATCTGCAAGGTTGGAATCATCTTCCTCCCCCACCGGCGAGTCGAGTGACAACGGATCCTGCGAGATGCGGAGGATCTCTCGCACCCGAGCCGGGGTGAGATCTACGCGGTCGGCCAGCTCGTCGATCGACGGCTCCCGTTCGAGCTCCTGCAGCATCTGACGCTGCACCCGATGAACCTTGTTGATCGACTCCACCATGTGAACCGGAATCCGAATGGTGCGGGCCTGGTCGGCGATCGCCCGCGTGATGGCTTGGCGGATCCACCACGTGGCGTAGGTGGAAAACTTGAAGCCCTTCGTGTAGTCGAACTTCTCGACGGCACGCATGAGGCCGAGGTTGCCTTCTTGCACGAGGTCGAGCAATTGCATACCTCGGCCCACGTATCGCTTCGCAATCGAAACAACCAACCGCAAGTTGGCTTGCGTGAGCTCGTGTTTGGCGTGATCGCCATCACGCGCAAGGCGACGCAGCGTTACCTTCTCGTGGTCGGCGAGCTGGTCGATCTGGTCGGCGGCGGTGAGATCGGCGAGACGTTCCGCCGCCTTGGTGCCAGCCTCTATTCGTTTCGCCAGCGACACCTCCTCCTCGCCAGAAAGCAGCGGAACCCGCCCGATCTCCCTGAGGTACATCCGCACGGGGTCGGCACTACTGCCGCCCGTGTCTCGGGGTACCGATTTCGTCTTGGGACGAATACGTCGGACAACCGGCCGCACGATCTCCAGTTCGCCCACGACCTCGGATTCCAACGCGATCGCCGTTGAGAGTTCGGCAATGCCATCAGCCATCGCGCTCCCCGGCTCGATGACGGCAAGAAGCTCAAGCGGTATCGCCTCATCGACAAGCGCGCTGACCGTCAGCACATCGATCACTACGTCGAAGTCGGGCTCCAAGTCGGGGATGAGATCAGGCCCGAGATCGAGATCGGGATCGGGATCGAGGTCCACATCGAGGTTCGGATCGACGTCGACGGCGACGACGGCAATGTTCAGCGCCGCCAATTCAATCGTGAGCGCAAGGACGAGCCGGTCCTCTTCGTCGGGGTCGTCGGTTGAGGATGCGGCCAAGGCCAGGAGATCCTCGGTTGTGACGTCCTGCTGCCGACGGCCCCGCTCGATCAGCTCGCGCCACGAGTGGGATGAGACCCCCGCCAGCGGGGGAAGCATTGGAGCGGTATCGCTCATGCCTGTACCTCCGACTGGTCGATCAGCCACACTAGCAATCGTTCGACCACGTCGAAGCCCGCATCGTCGGCAAGCCGCAGTTCGAGCTCCTGTTTGAGCCACACCATCACGGTGTTGTACGAAAGCGGATCAGCGGCCACCCTCGCTTCGGCCTCGATCTCACGGAGCACCCGACGTGACGCCTCCTCCACGATGCGCCCCACGACGTCGTCGGCCGGTGCCTCACTCTCCGCTGCGGCCGCCTGACGCAACACCTCCGCCACCTCTTCGTCGGCGGTATCCGCCCACGAGATGGCCGTACGAGCAGACCCGTGGGCAACCAGCGCCAAGTAGGCCTCTCGAAGGAGCTGGTCGCCGAAAAGGCACTCGTGGAGCCACGGCAACATCGCATCTGGATCGGTGATCAACAGCCGGAGAGCCTCCGCCTCCGGGCCGTGATGCAGCGTGACCGACACCGTTCGCCCGCCCCCGTCCCCATATTCGGCCTCGCGGACTTCCCTACCGCGACGATGACCCCGCCGGCGAGCCTCCTCGTCGCCCGCCGATCGACGCTGAGGCGAACGGGACAGTTCGCGGATGCGTTCAACATCGATCCGCGTGCGCGCGGCTACGTCCATGAAATAGGGATCGCGCACCAAGACGTTGGGGTGTTCAGCGATCACCGCCACCGCCTCCTCGGCCGCGCGGGCTCGCTGCTCTGCGGTGGCGAGTGGGAGTCGTTCCAACACGCGATTCACTCGGAACCCAAGGAATGGGACGGCATCGGCCACAGCGGCGGCCAGCGCTGCAGGATCCTCACGAGCGAGGTCGCCGGGGTCGACTCCCGCGGGCAACGCGGCAACGGCCACGTCGAGGTCGTGGGTGCGTTCCCACTCGTAGAACCGCTCGGCCGCGTTCTGGCCCGCAGCATCCGCATCGAATGCCAGCACCACCCGCCGAGCAAAGCTCCGCAACAGCTTCACGTGCTCATCGGTGAGCGCTGTACCGCAGGTGGCCACCGCACGCGGCACCCCAGCCGCCGCGAAGCCGATCACATCCGTGTAGCCCTCACACACCACCACTTCGTCGGCTTCGACAATGGCACCCTTCGCCCAGTTCAGCCCGTACAACAACCGGGACTTGTTGTAGATCCGGCTGTCGGCGGAGTTCTTGTACTTCGGGCCCTGTCCGCCGGGAAGAATCCGGCCGCCGAACCCAACCGCCGAACCCTGGGCATCAAAGATGGGGAAGAGAAGACGGCCGCGAAAAAAATCGGTGACCTTTCCACGGCTGTTTCTGAATCCGAGACCGGCGTCGATGAACTCATCGGTGGGCAGGCGCAGCGAGCGGGCCAGTTCGTCCCACTCGTCGGGGGCCCAGCCCACGCGGTATCGGCGAACCTCGTCGGCATCGAACCCACGCGAGCGTAGGTACGCCCGTGCCGGGCCGGCGTCGGCACCGTCGAGCAAACGGGCGTGATAGAACGCGACCGCCGCCTCCACCGCCCCGAGTAGGCGGGCGCGCTGCTTGCGGCCCTCCCCCTCGTTCTTGTCGGTGTACCGAAGGATCACGCCGGCCTTCGAGGCCAACTTCTCCACGGCGCCCACAAAGTCCAGGTGCTCTATCTCGCGCACGAACGAGATGGCGTCCCCGGAAGCATGACACCCAAAGCAGTAATACAAGCCCTCTTCAGCGTTCACCGAGAAGGAAGGTGACTTCTCTCCGTGAAACGGACAAAGGCCGGACCATCGACGCCCCACCCGTCGAAGCTGCACATGCTCGGAGACGATCGCCACCATGTCGGTGTCGTTCCTGACCCGTTCGATGTCTTCGTCGAGGATGCCCATGGCGTGTGGGTGGCAAGGTAGCAGTGATCCCCGCGACCGACCCCCTACATGCGATCATGAACGGGTGCCGTCACCTCGTACACCGTCTGCTCTACTCGTCCTGGCCGCGATCGTCACGCTCGGCGGTTGCAGTAGCGGGCCCGAATCATCTACTGCCCCCACCTCCACCGGCCCCGCCACCACCCGAGCCTCCTCCCTCACAGCCCCCGGCGGCTCGTCGGCGCCGGCCGCAACGTCCGCCCCGAAGCCGGAATACGCCGCGTGGTGCAACGATTTCAAAGACCAAGCCACCAAGGTGAACCGGCAAGGCGAACTGGTCGATCCCAAGTCGACCGAGGACGCCGAGGCGTTCCTCACCGCCTTCACCGACGTGTTCAGAGCCTTCGCCAAGAACGCGCCAGGGCCAATTCAAGCCGATCTGAACACGATCGTGGCGAAGTACGACGCGGCCGACGTGCCGAGCAAGGTGCAGCGGCTCGCTAACGACAGCGAGTTCACCCAGGCGAATGCCAACTTCAATCTCTGGCTCGAATCCAACTGCGGGTTCAACCCCAATCAACTGTGAGACCCACGCCAGCCCGGTCAAGCTGAGGCGTGCGGGCCGCCCACATCGAGCACGGAGTGAGCAGCGGCGAGGCGGGCAATCGGCACTCGGAACGGTGAGCACGACACGTAGTCGAGCCCAACCTTGTGGAAGAACGCCACGGACTCCGGATCGCCGCCGTGCTCGCCGCACACGCCCAACTTGAGGTTCGGTTTGGTGGCGCGGCCACGTTCGATACCGAGCTTCACCAACTCCCCGACGCCGGTTTGGTCGATGGACTCGAACGGGTCGACGCTGAGCAGGCCTTCGGCGAGGTAGGCCTCGAGAATCGGAGCCACGTCGTCGCGCGAGAAACCGAACGTCATCTGCGTGAGGTCGTTGGTGCCGAACGAGAAGAAGTCGGCCGCTTCGGCGATCTCATCGGCTCGGATGGCGGCTCGCGGTGTCTCGATCATGGTGCCGATCGTGACGTCGACGGTGACGCCGGACGCACTACACACCGCGCTCACCGCCTCCTCCGTCCAACGACGAGTGAGCTCGAGTTCGGAGAGCGTGACCACGAGCGGAATCATGATCTCGATCACCGGGTTCTTGCCCGCCGCCTTCAGTTCGACGGCCGCTTCCATGAGGGCACGGACCTGCATCTTGTACAGGCCATCTTTCACGATTCCGAGCCGGACGCCGCGCGTGCCGAGCATCGGATTCTGCTCCTGCCACTTTCGGGCGGCCTTCAGCAGATCGAGGCCGTCCGCATCAAGTTCGCCCTTCACCTCTTGCACCACCAAGTCCTCTACCGAGGGCAGAAACTCATGAAGGGGAGGATCAAGCAGGCGGATCGTTACGGGAAGGCCGTCCATTGCTTCGAGCACTTCCGCGAAATCAGCTTTCTGGACGACACGTAGCTCCTCGAGCGCCGATGTTTCCTCGTCGGGCGTGTCGGCGAGGATCATGCGTCGCACCACCGGAAGCCGGTCACCGAGAAACATGTGCTCGGTGCGGCAAAGGCCGATGCCCTCAGCCCCGAACTCGCGAGCCCGCGCCGCATCCTCGCCGGTATCCGCATTGGCTCGAACGCCGAGATGACCGATGCGAATGTCGTCGGCCCATTGAAGGATGACGTGGAACTCGTCGGGGACGGTGCCCTCGGCCAGCGCCACCGCGCCGGCGTAGATCTTGCCGCTCGTACCGTCGACCGAGATCACGTCGCCTTCGTTGATGACCGTGCCAGCGGCGGTCGTGAACGAGCTCTTCCCAATGTCGAGGCTCTCCGCACCACATACGGCGGGCTTGCCCCAACCTCGCGCCACCACCGCGGCGTGGGACACAAGCCCGCCGCGGGAGGTGAGGATCGCTTCGGCGACCACCATGCCGTGCACGTCTTCTGGGGAGGTCTCTTGGCGCACGAGCACGACTGCTTCGCCCCGGTCGGCGGCGTCGGCGGCGCGATCGGCATCGAAGTAGGCCTTGCCCACACCGGCGCCCGGCGACGCCGCGAGGCCCGTGCCCAGCACTGCGGCGTCGGTCTTCTGGAACTGTGGATGCAACACCTGGTCGAGGTGCTCCGGTGAAACCCGCTGTACCGCCTCCTCGTGAGAGATGGTGATGGTGGGGTCCTCGGTGAGGGCCACGGCAATGCGCAATGCCGCCGCGCCGGTGCGTTTGCCCACACGGGTCTGGAGCATCCACAACTTGCCCTGCTCGATGGTGAACTCCGTGTCGAGCATGTCGCGGTAGTGAAGCTCGAGCCGTTCGAAGATCCCCATGAGCTCGGTGTGCACGGCCGGCATCGTGTCGGCGATCGCGGCAAGCGGCAACGTGTTGCGGATGCCCGCCACGACGTCTTCACCTTGGGCGTTGATGAGGAAGTCGCCGTAGGCACCGGCCTCGCCGGTGGCAGGGTTGCGCGTGAAGCCCACGCCCGTTCCGGAGTTGTCGTCCCGGTTGCCGAACACCATGGACTGCACGTTCACGGCCGTGCCGAGATCGTCGGGGATGCGCTCACGGCTTCGGTAGGCCTTCGCTCTCGGCGAGTTCCAGGATCGGAACACCGCCTCGATCGCACCATGCATCTGATCGGCCGGATCCTGGGGGAACGCCTCACCCGTGTGCTCGACGACGACGCCCTTGTAGGCCTCGATGATCTCGGCGAGCACCTCGGCCGTGATCTCTGCATCCGACGCCGCTCCGCTGTCTTCGCGCTTCGCATCGAAGATGTGGTCGAACAGCTCGGGGTCGATGTCGAGCACGATCTTTCCGTACATCTGGATGAACCGACGGTACGAATCGTTGGCGAACCGCTGGTCGGTCTGCGCGGCAAGCCCCTGCACGGACTTGTCGTTCAAACCGAGGTTCAGAACCGTGTCCATCATCCCGGGCATGGAGAACTTGGCCCCCGAACGCACACTCACGAGGAGCGGGTCGGCGGCGTCACCGATGGTCTTTCCCATGGTGGCCTCGAGGGTGACACGGTGGGCTGCGACCTCCTCGACAAGACCGTCGGGCCACGTTCCTCCGGCGGCGAGATACCCCCTGCAGGCATCGGTGGAAATCGTGAAACCGGGGGGGACGGGCAGCTCAAGCACTGAGGTCATCTCGGCCAGGTTGGCGCCCTTGCCGCCCAACAGATCCTTCAACTCCATAGGGGGGCACGGGTGTGTATGGTCGAAGTCGTAGACGAAGGTCATCGCATGGCTCCTGAAGCGGCCGATAGTCGGCCGAGCGGTAGAAAGACGGCAAACCCTACAGGGTCCTCAATGGCGGCTTCACCGTTCCTGCCCGTCGAATCCGCCGTTGGGGCAAACTAGGGATCCGTGCCTGATTCCAAGTCTGCTTCCACCCCGACATCGTCGGACCAGCTCCTTCCGTTTTCCGACGAGGCGGAGCTGGCCATCGCCATGGCCCACCTCAAAGACGGTGCCTGCATCCTCGGCCCCGACCTCCACCTGCGATGGGTGAACAAGTCCTTGTGCGATCTCACCGGATATCCCCCTGAGGAGATGCTCGGTTCGAACATCGTGCCGTTCCTCCACCCCGACGAACTCACCTTTGCCTTCCATGCCGTCGCAATCGCCGGACAGGAACCTGAGCGTCAGGTCCCCGGGACGTATCGCCTCAAACAACGGGACGGCAGCTGGGTCGCGGCCGAACTCTCTGCCGCCGTGATCCACTCGCCCCACCTTGGCGGCAATGTCACCGTGGTCACGTTCCGCCCTACGGCGCACCGCGACGTCCTCACTGATGGGTTCTTGGACCTCACACGCGGTGAGCCGCTCGACGGGGTGCTCCGGCAAGCAATCGATTGGTATCACGAGCGCACGCAACGATTTCGGATGGCGCTGAGCTTCGTGGATGTTCGCTCTGACGGCTGGGTGTATTGCGGCGACGATCTCCCTCACGAGCTCCGAGGACTTCCCCCTGAGCTCGATGATCCGGAAAGCCCGTGGGCGAAGGTGCAGGCCGGACACGACCACGTCGTCTTCGACGCCACCGACCTTCCGGCCAGCGTGCGCGTCGCCGCCGAGTCTGTCGGGCTTCGGTCGGTGATGGTGCTCGCCGTGGTGGATCCCGCCGGGCCACCAGCCATGCTCACGTTCTGGACCGACACGGACCCTACGTTCTTTCCTCAGGGATACACCGTGAAGACTCCGTCGCTGATCCTCATCGAATTGGCCCTCGAGCGGCGCCACTACCTCGCCCGACTCGAGCAGGCGGCCACCTCCGATCCGCTCACGCACCTCGCCAATCGCCGCATGTTCTTCGATGTGCTCGAGTCACTTCCTCGCGACGGTGCACCCGAGGAGACGCTCAGCGGTCTCGCGGTGCTCTACCTCGACCTCGACAACTTCAAGCAGGTCAACGATCAGCACGGTCACGCCGCCGGCGACCACCTGCTCGTCACCGTTGCCCAACGCATGCGTACCGCGCTCCGACCCGACGACCTCCTCGCGCGCATCGGCGGGGATGAGTTCGCCGTCTTGTGCCCGGGGATCATGGACGAGGCGAGTGCAGGAACGGTGGCCGATCGCCTGCTCGAAGCGATCCGACCCCCGGTGGCCTACGGCGAAACGTGGTTCGCCCCCGACATGAGCATCGGTATCGCTTTGGCGACCGACCACCTCCCCGAGGCCCATCCGTTGCTCGCCGCCGCCGACGGCGCCCTGTATGAAGCCAAACGCGCCGGAAAGGGCTGCTGGCGCCTCGCCCCCTGACCAAGGCGGAACGGGGAGGCCGCTCCTATAACTGGAGGCGGGCGCGCAGGTGGGCGAGCAGATCGTCGATCGGCACACGCTCCTGGTCCATGGTGTCGCGGTCTCGCACCGTGACGGCACGGTCGTCGAGCGTGTCGAAGTCGACCGTGACACAGCACGGGGTGCCGAGCTCGTCCTGTCGTCGATAGCGTTTGCCGATCGCCTGGGTCTCGTCGTAGTCGCACATCATGTGAGGTTGGAGAAGCCCGAGCACCTCCTCCGCCACCGGCGTGAGGGTGTCCTTCTTGGAGAGCGGAAGGACCGCCACCTGATACGGGGCGAGGTGGGGATGCAGTCGGAGCACCACCCGGAGCTCGCCCCGAACGAGCTCCTCGTCGTAGGCATCGAGCAGGAAGGCCATCATCGTGCGGGTGGCCCCCGCTGCCGGCTCGATCACGTGTGGGGTGTAGCGGGTGTTGGTGGCCTGGTCGAAGTACTCCAACCGTTCGCCGGACGCCGATGCGTGCGCCTTCAAATCGAAGTCGCCCCGGTTGGCGATTCCCTCGAGCTCTCCCCACCCCCAGGGGAACAGGAACTCCACGTCGGACGTGCCCGATGAGTAGTGGCTCAGCTCGTCGGCATCATGGGGACGCAATCGGAGCTTGGCGGGGTCCATACCCAACCCCACGTACCAGTCGAACCGCTCCTTGCACCAGTAGGCGTACCACCCCCCCGCGTCCTCAGGCGGCACGAAGAACTCCATCTCCATCTGCTCGAACTCACGGGTGCGGAACACGAAGTTCCCCGGCGTGATCTCGTTGCGGAAGCTCTTGCCGATCTGGGCGATGCCGAATGGCGGCTTCTTCCGCGAAGTTCGCTGCACGTTGGCGAAGTTCATGAACATGCCCTGCGCGGTCTCCGGTCGGAGATACGCCACGGCGGCATCGCTCTCCACCGGGCCGGCGTGGGTCTTGAACATGAGGTTGAAGTTGCGAGACTCGGTGAACGAATTCTTCGCGGCACAGTTCGGGCAGATCGTGAGATCCTCGAGCTGGTCCTCTCGAAACCGCTCGTTGCACGACCGGCAGTCCACCATGGGATCGGTGAAGTTGGCGAGGTGACCGGATGCTTCCCACACGGCGGGTGGCGCGAGGATCGCGGCATCGAGCCCCACCACGTCGTGCCGTCGTTGCACCATCGATCGCCACCAGGCGTCTTTGACGTTCCGGAGCATGAGCACGCCCACCGGCCCGTAGTCGTAGGTCGAGCGGAAGCCGCCGTAGATCTCGGCCGAGGGAAACACGAAACCCCGGTTCTTGCACAGGTTCACGACCTTTTCGAACAACGACGTGTCGTTGGCGACCTCGACTGCCTCGATTTCGGCTCCGGGGTTGCTGGCTTGTCCGGGAAGGTCGGCAGATGGCGCAGCGGCCGGTTCGGTGGGTGCGTCGATGTTGGTTGCAGGGGCCTCGGACATGGTCGGATGCTACCCACGGGTGCATCGTGCAGCCGAGTGACAAAGATCCCGCCAAGGTTTCACTGCCCCGCGAGACACCGATGGCCTCTGTTTGCCACACTGGCCTCATGAACCCTTACCGCGTAGTCGATCCCACCGACGTGCTCTGGAAACGATGCGGAGCCTGGGCCATCGATGCCGCCTTCGCCGCCGTCGTCGCGTGTTTCACCTTCCTCCTCGTTCGCGCCTTGGGCGGCGCGGCCTTGGCCACGGTCGTGACGGTTGTGGTCTCCGCCGCATATTGGTTCTTCGCCAACGTGGTGCTCCAGGGCACCCGGGGATACACCCCTGGCAAACAGTTGTGCGGACTGCGCGTCGTCGACGCCGAAGGCCGTCCATGCGGGCCCCAGCGGGCCCTTCGCCGCTCGCTTTTCTGGGCGGTCGACGGCTTCCCGTATGTGGTGCCCCTCACGGCCTACGCCGCGGCGTCTGGGTCTCGGCAAGCACAACGTGTCGGCGATCGGATGGCCGGCACCTACGTCATCGACGAAGAGTTCCTGGGCTCGCCACCCGTCGCCATCGCCCTCCCCACCGATCCCTCATCGGGGCTGCTGCCCTACCGGCTCGAGACGGCGGCGGCGTATCTACCCCCTGAGATGGACATTCTCACCATGAAACGCCTCCGCGACGCACAGCCAGCATCTCCCCGCCCGCACCTCGCTCGGGGGGTCGACACCCACTGGGAACCCCGTTGGGACCAAGAACGTGGTGCCTACGTCCGCTGGAACGCCGTCACCGCAGAATGGGTGGTCTTCGACGAGGACCAACGACAATGGGTGCAGCTTCCTCCCGCGAAGGCCGCCGTCCCGACCACCGGACAGCCGTCGGACCCGCTGCTCCGCGACCCACTCCTCACCGACCCGCTGCTCACCGGGGTCTGAACCGACCCGCCCTGCGTACGAGGTCAGGTGTGGTCGAGGACGGCCACCGACCGCAGGCGGCGTTCCAAGTGGTGTTCCATCGCTCGGGTGGCAAGCACATCGAGGTCGTGGGTCGCCGCTGACGCCGGCTCCTCGAGTACCGAGGCCAACTGCCCGCCGAGCACACGTTGCAACAACGCCAACGCCTCAACCGAGATCGGCGACCCTCGACGGCACCCTCGACACAGCACGCCCCCCACCTCAAGGTCGAACGCCACAAGGTTTTCAGCCACCCCACAACTCACGCACTCGTGCACCTCGGGACGGAACCCCTCGAGCGACAGCAGCTTGAGAAAGAACGCCGGAACAACCATCGGCCCAGAACGAGCGGCCAGCGTGTCGAGACCCCCCACCAACATCCGAAGCACCGCGGGATTCGGTTCGCGATCGGGAGACAACTGATCGACCGCCTCGAGCATCGACACTCCTCGACCCAACCGATCGAGGTCGTCACGAATGGGGCGGTAATGGTCGATCGATTCCGCCTGGGTGACGATGTCGAGCTCTCGCCCTTCATACAACTGCAGGGCAACATGGCTCAACGGCTCCAAACGTGCGCCAAACTTGCTCTTGGTCTTGCGCACCCCTTTGGCCACGGCCCGCACCTTGCCTCGGCCGCGAGTGAACACCACGATGATGCGGTCGGCCTCCCCCAACTTCCAGGTGCGCAGCACCACCCCCTCGTCTCGATAGAGGGTCACCGGTCGCTACTCATCGTCCTTGGCGTCGTCGAGCCCACCGAATCGGCGGCTGCGGGACTGAAACTCAGCCACGGCGGCGAAAAGGTCGGCGCGACGAAAGTCGGGCCACAGCGTCTCGGTGAACAGCAGCTCGCTGTAGGCCAACTCCCAGAGCAGGTAGTTGGAGATCCGAAACTCCCCAGACGTTCGTACCATCAGCTCGGGATCGGGCATCTCGGGGTCGTAGAGATAACGACGGATCAGCTTCTCGTTCACCTTGTTCGCCGGCACCTTGTCGGCCACGATTCGGCTGATGGCGTCGACCAGCTCCGCCCTGCCGCCGTAGTTGAAGGCGATGGTGAAGGTCATGCCCTTGTTGTGTTGGGTGAGGGCAATGCTCTCGTCCATGCGGCGAAGCAGCCGCTTGGGCACGCGCCAATCTCGCCGGCCGACGAACCGCATACGGACACCACGTTCGTGCAACTCGTCGCGCCGGCGCACCAAGATCGACTCGTTGAAGTTCATGAGAAAACGCACTTCATCGGCGGGCCGACGCCAGTTCTCGGTGGAGAATGCATAGACCGTGAGCCACCCGAGACCAAGGTCGATCGCGCCGTCGACCGTATCGAAGAGCGCTTCCTCACCGGCCGCGTGGCCTTCGGTTCGCCGTAGACCTCGTTGGGTCGCCCAGCGCCCGTTTCCGTCCATCACCACGGCGACGTGGTTCGGGATTCGGTCGATTTCGATGCCCAGTCGGCGCGCCTCGTTGCGGTCCACCGGGGAACCCTATCCCCGCGTCCGAGCCCGACCGGGTAGCCCGCGTCGAGAGGAGGGGCGTCTGTCGGTACGTCTGTCGGTACGCCGGAGTGTTGCGTTCGCGGGGTAGGTCAGCGTTGCTTGCGCGGCGGGCCGCCCCGGCGGCGACGCTCCACATCGATCTTGCGGGTAGCCCGAACAATCTCGTCCCACCGAGGATGACCACCCTTGTCCGGAGGGTTGCCCGCGAAATCGTGGGCCAACGCCTCAAACAGGCCGGAGAGGCTCACACCATGCTCAGCCGCAAGGTCGTTCCATGCGTCATGCGCTTCATCGGACAGGTATGCGTGTACTGCTCGTCGTAGATCCGCCATGGGGCGATGGTAGAGCGGCTACACGCAGTGGTACAGGAATGCGTGCTCAAGCTTTCCTCAAAAGAGCTTCAACTCGCCAGGTTCCTTCGGCGACCACGCTGGAGGGTACGTGCCAACCATGCGCGGCGCCCATCAGTAGCCGAGGCGTTCCAATGCGGCCGGGCGACGTTGCCAGTCCTTGTCGACCTTCACGAACAGTTCCAGAAAGGCGCCCTCTGGCAGTTGGCGGCGCACCGCCGTGCCAACCTTCTTCAACACGGCGCCGCCCTTGCCGATCACGATGCCCTTCTGCGAATCGCGCTCCACCAGAATCTCGCACCGGATTCGGGGCCAGTCCCATTCAGTGACTCGCGTGGCGATGGAGTGAGGGAGTTCCTCGCGAGCGATGGCCAGCAACTGTTCACGCACCAGTTCCGCAACCCAGAACGCCTCGGGCACGTCGGTCACCATGTCGTCGGGATAGAGCTGCGGACCCAGCGGCATGAGATCCGCAAGCCGTGAAACGAGGGCGTCGACGCCCGCTCCCGTGCGGGCCGACACGGGGAAGTACTCCGCCAGATCCAGTTGTTGCACCGCGGCCGAAAGCTGATCGAGCACTCGGGCGGGATCGGCTTTGTCGACCTTGTTGACGACAACGATCGTGCTGGGGGGCACACGTTCCGCGACGAAACGGTCGCCCTTGCCGATCGGCGCCGTGGCATCGACCACGAGACAGATGGCATCGACATCGCTGACGGCGGCGTTGGCCGCCGCATTCAGACGTTCGCCCAGCATCGTTACCGGTTTGTGGATACCCGGCGTGTCGACGAAGACGATCTGCAGTTCCGGACGGGTGAGCACGCCTCGCACCTGGGTGCGAGTGGTTTGCGGCCGACTCGACACGATCGACACCTTCGTGCCGAGGATGGCGTTCACCAACGTGGACTTGCCCACGTTGGGTCGACCGACGATCGTGACGAACCCGGATCTCATGGAGCGGAGTCTCCGGACCGTGCTGGCGAAACGGATGTCGAAGGAGATGATCCACCGGTTGGTGGGGGCCACTGCTCATCCGGCGCATCGCCCGTGCCCCCCACGCTGGTGGCATAGGGCCGAACTGCCGTGGTGGCGACGGTTTTCCCGGATCCTGCATCAGAGGACGAGCCAGGGGGATCGGACGACAACAACGGCTCAATGCGGGCACGGACGACCCGACGCCCCTGCACCCGCTCCACCGTGAGCCGCCAACCATCGATGTCAACTCGATCACCGAAACGCGGCGCTCGGCCGATGTGATGGAACAGCAGCCCACCAACCGTGTCCCAGTCGCCTTCGGGGAGAGGATCGGTGAGCTCCTCGTTCAACGCGTCGACCGCGATTCGTGCGTTCACCCGCCACGCGCCGTCGGGCAGCCGTTCGGCGAGTGATTCTTCTCGGTCGAACTCGTCGAAGATTTCTCCCACCAACTCTTCGATGAGATCCTCCAACGTGACGAGCCCTGCGGTGCCGCCGTATTCGTCGACCACGATGGCCATATGGGATTGGGTGGCCTGCATTTCTCGCAAGAGTCCGTCGACGTGTTTGGTCTCCGGCACAAAGGTGGCGGCACGCAAGATGGTGAGCACCGGGGCGTCGGGTTGACCATCACGTTCCGCTCGCATGAGGTCCTTCACATACACCAGGCCCACGATGTCGTCGACGCCTTCCCCGTATGCCGGCAAACGGCTGAACCCATTGAGTATTGCCACTTCGATGACATCGGCAACCCGAAATGTGGATGGCACCGCCACCATGTCGGTGCGCGGCACCATCACCTCCCGCACGACGGTGTCGCCGAACTCGATGATCTGCTCGATCAACACCCGTTCTTCTGCCGCGATGACGTTGTCCTCCACAGCGACGTCGGCCATCGCCAGCAGTTCCTCCTCGGAAACGAACGGGCCATCTTTCAACCCCTTGCCCGGGAGGATCACGTTGGCCATGCCGATGAGCCCGCGAGATACCCAGCGGATCGGCGCAAACGCCACGAGCCAGGCCACCGGCCGGGCCGAAAACAACGCCGCCGAGTCCGGGTGTTGGAGGGCCCAGGTCTTGGGCGCGCTCTCGGCCAGCACGAACATCACCACGACGTTCACGAACGTAGCCACCGCAACGCCCCACGCGCCGAACAGGTTGCTGGCCACCACGCCGATGAGCGTGGCTTGCACCAGTTGACAAACGAGGACCACAAAGAGCACCGGATTGAGGAAACGGCGCGGGTCGGCCACGAGGGCCACCAGTTCCACGGCCCCTCGCCGACCCTCTTCCGCCAACGACTGCGCACGCGCCCGACTCAGCCGCGTGAGCGCGGTCTCGGCCACGGCAAGAAAGATCGAAATCATCAGCAGCACACCGATCACCACAAGGGCAATGGTGTCGGACCCAGAGAGCTCGAGTGCCAACATCACGACGAGGATCGCACATGCGGATCCGCTGGCTCGCACCACGGATCACCTACGAGCGGTCCGTACAGCGCATCGAGTAGGCGCCGCTCCTGCCCACGCATTGTGTTGGCCTCGTGGGGTTCAGCGTGGTCGTGCCCCACGAGGTGAAGCACAGCGTGCACCAACAACAGCGCCAACTCATCGGGGAACGCGCCAGCGTGGGTGGTTGCCTGCGCCGCGGCCACCGAAGGGCACAGCACGATGTCGCCGAGGAGCAATGGGGGTTCGCTATCCGCCGGCGCAGGGGTTCCTGGCGGCGGGACCTCATCGAGCGGGAATGCCAACACATCCGTTGCTTCGCCATCGCCGCCGAGATGCTCTTGTTTGAGCACGGCGATCTCCTGCGCATCCACCAACGTGACCGACACACCCATCGGCGCCTCGGAGAAGAGGTCGGCCAACACCGTGCCCACGACCCGCTGAACAAAGGTCACCCAACGGGTTTCGTCGACCGCAAGCGACACGATGTCGGCGGCGGCGCGGGCATCCTCGAACGAGACGACCACCACGGGCACCACCGTGCGGGGGCCCACTCGGCCGGTCACGAGTTGATGGTCACGAGTCGGGGGTCATGACTTGTCGGGGACGGCTCGTGATGCAGGCGGACCAGCAGCGCGCTCATAGGCATTCACAATGTCCTGCACGATTCGATGCCGAATGACGTCGCGGCTCGACAGGTGCACGAACGACAGCCCTTCGACACCTTCGAGTATCCCTTCGATCTGTGCCAGCCCACTCCGACCGCCCGGCACATCCACCTGGGTGGTATCGCCGGTGACCACCACCTTGGAACCGAAGCCGATCCGTGTGAGAAACATCTTCATCTGTTCGGGCGTGGTGTTCTGGGCCTCGTCGAGAATGATGAAGCTGTCGTTCAAGGTGCGGCCGCGCATGAACGCCAACGGCGCCACCTCCACGGTTCCTTTCTCCACCATGCGCGCCGCTCCTTCGAGTCCCACCATGTCGTGGAGGGCGTCGTACAACGGACGAAGGTAAGGATCGATCTTGGCCATGAGGTCGCCGGGGAGGAAACCCAGTCGCTCACCG
>Ga0335397_10004535_pt1 | contig 18335 bp, 21 predicted proteins | sample MAT04_FD_205740 | JGI IMG/M metagenome (GOLD analysis project Ga0335397, IMG submission 205740) | Freshwater microbial communities from Lake Fryxell liftoff mats and glacier meltwater in Antarctica - MAT-04 (spades assembly) (version 2) ... | reverse complement strand
GGGTTATCGGGCAGACGACGTCCGACGTCGGCCTGGCTCGGTTTCTGGGTTGCCTGCGCCGAACTGGCTGCTCCGCCAACGCCCTCGACAAACGCAGCAGCGGTTTTGCCGGAAAACGGTGGCGGCGCGCTGTTCTGGAGAATTTTCTCGGCGCCGGGTGCATCGTCAAACAAACCGAGTCCGCCCGGTGCATTGACGTAAATGCCATAGCCAATGCCTTCGATGGCGGCCGGACTATCGCCGGGGGCAACTTCCGCCAGTTGACCGGAAGGCGCATCGGATGCAGCGGGTGCGCCGGGTGCATCGTCAAACAGACCAAAACCGTCGTCGTCGGCACTGCTGACCGGTACAACCGACGGCGTCTGATCCGGCAGGTCATCGAAAAAACCGTAGCCGATATCAGCCGTATCTGTGGCGGACGAATCCCCCAGGTCATCGAAGAAGCCATAGGCCTCTTCCTCCACTTCGGGCTGAATCGCGATGTCTTCCGGCGCGCAGTAAAACGCCAGGGCATCCTTCAATTCGCTATCGCAGGCCTGTGTCGTGAGCACCGCAATCAAGTGTCCGTCGGTGCCATCCGGCCGCTGTTTGACTTCCAACGCGGCGATGTCGCGCAACCCTTCGAGCAGGTTATCCACCGACTCGGCGACCTGGCTCTGGTTGGCGGGCAGCTCACAACTCAGACGTATCTTGCGCACCGGCGCAGACGTTGTAGTTTCAGTCGGCGTGTCTTGTTCTTGCGATTCCGCCGCTTCGCCCACAGCCAGCTGATTCAGGCGAGCGCAGACGCTGGCAATGACATCCGCCTCCGCCTCCGGCCCGCCCTGATGATGTTCCAGTTGCGCGCGCAGAATGTCGCCAGCCTCGAGAAACGCATCCACCATCTCGGCCAGAAGCGGGATTTCTTCCTTGCGCAAGCGGTCGAGCAGCGATTCCAGCACATGCGTGACGCTGGTCATGTCGGTGAAACCGAAGGTGCCGCTTCCCCCCTTGATCGAGTGTGCCGCCCGGAAAATAGCGTTGAGATCCTCCAGCGAAGGATCATTCACATCAAGATTGAGGAGCAGGTTCTCCATACTCGCCAAGTGCTCCGAGGTTTCCTCGAAGAACACCTGGTAGAACTGGCTCATGTCGATGCTCATGGCGATACCCGCAGGCGAATGGATACTGATGAGTGGGGTGTCAGGCCGACTTCGGATGCACTTGCAACCAGCACCTGAACGTAGATCAGCCGATGACTTTTTTCACGACTTCGAGCAATTTTTGCGGATCAAATGGCTTCACCAGCCAGCCTGTCGCCCCCGCCGCCTTGCCGGCGGCTTTCATGGCGTCGCTGGACTCGGTGGTCAGCATCAGGATAGGTTTGCTGCGGTAATCCGGCAAACCTCGCAGTGATTTGATCAGCGTCAGGCCATCCATCTTCGGCATGTTCTGGTCCGTCAACACCAGATCAGCCACTTTGCCTTTCGCTTTGTTGAGGCCATCCTCGCCGTCCACAGCTTCAATCACGTCGTAGCCCGCACTTTTCAGGGTAAAGGCCACCATCTGGCGGATGGAGGCCGAATCATCGACAGTCAATACAATTTTTCCCATAGCGCTTCCTCTTTATCTCAGAACAATTCGATATCGCCCGAACTCATGCTTTCCTGCTTGACCGGATGGTTTCGACTCGACTCCACCTCCGCCTTCGCCCGCATAGCCGTGCGCGCCTGCGACAGACCACTGCTCAGATCCGGACTCTGCTGGATTTGGCTCGAAATGACTTCAACCAATTGCGCCACGTTGTTGATGCGGCTCAGTGCGTGGTCAATCAACTGGCTGCTCATGTCCTGGAATTGCAACGCGGTGACCGCGGCATTGACTTCCACCGAGACCTGGTTCGCATGTTGATCAATTTTGTTCGCCAGATCAGCCATGTCATGGTTGATCTGACCGATCCGGGTCATGGTGCTATGCACGCGCTGTTTCGATTGCAGCGCAAAGTTCATGTCCAGCGAGGCAACTTCGTAAATTGAATCATGCGCAACCAGCATCGACGTGTGAACGCCCTCCATATGAGTACGTATCTGCTGCGAAAAATGATTGGTCCGTTGCGACAACGCGCGGACTTCGTCTGCCACCACTGCAAAACCGCGCCCCGCCTCACCGGCGCGAGCCGCTTCGATGGCTGCATTCAGCGCGAGCAGATTGGTCTGCTTCGAAATGGATTCGATCTCGCCCAAGATGTTGATGATGGTATTCACCTCTTTGTCGATCACTTCCATGGTTTCCACCAGACTCATCGCAATTTTGCTGGTGTTCACCGTGTTATCAACAAAAGCTTCCATCGTTTTCGAGGTGTTGAGCACGAACTCGGAAAAACTGACTTTTTCTTCGCCATGCTCTTGCGAGGACATGTTCGCAACGATAGCGAGCGCCAGATCGCGCTGCGACTGGATGTGAAGATTCATTTCACCAAACCGCCGCACCAACTCCTCAATCGCATGGCTCAGCAAATCTTTCACTCGCTCCAGGTCTGCGTGACTGGATTGAAACTGGGCCTTTTCTTCCTTCGAAAAATCATTCATCAACTGGCCGAGCGCACTCCGCAGCGGCGCTTCAATCTCCTTGGTCGAGACAGCCTCTGCCTGACCACCGCCAGCGCGCACGCCAAACACGACCACAATGATTGCCGCCACGGCGACCGCAAGCACCCGCCAGATGGGATCGGCAAACCATACAACCAAGGCCACCAATATGGCGACGATGATGACAAATACAGTAAATTTCTTCGTGCTCAAGCTTTTCCCCGACATCAATGACTGGTGAAAGGACACCGCCGATATCGGCTGACAGGGCAGAAACTTTAGCCCGCGCTGAGCGAAAAAAAGCCGGCAGGTAGTTGAACCGGCCGGCTTTTAAGTTCTGAAAGTGAAATCAGATCAGGCAGTAACCCCGGCCAGCATCTTCTGCAATTCGCCAGACTGGTAAAGATCGCGCGTGATATCGGCGCCGCCGATGAACTGGCCGTTGATGAAGACCAGGGGAATCGTCGGCCAGCTGGCGTATTCCTTGATGCCTTCACGAATCTCATGTTCAACCAGCAGATTCACCGAGAACAGATCGGTGACGCCACAGGTGCGCAAGATGTTGGCGGTATTGGCCGAATAGCCACACTGTGGAAATTGCGGTGTACCTTTCATGTACAGCACAACCGGATGACTGGTGACTTGTTCGTGAATGAATTTCTGGACGTCCATGATGACCCCTTAAGTTGACTAAAACTGTCGGGAATTATAAGGACTTCGAACAGAAGGTCAAGATCATGTCCGACCGGCGCGCTCAGGGCACCGGGTCGTGGCCACCGGGATGCCAGGGATGGCATCGTGAAATTCGCCGGATCGCCAGCCAGCTGCCTTTGATGGCGCCATGCTTTTCCACCGCCTCGCGGGCGAATTGCGAACAGGTTGGCGTGAAACGACATTGATTCCCCATGAAAGGGGACAAAACCAGTTGGTAAAAGCGGATCAGGCCGATCAACAAATGCTGCAAGGGGTTCATACGGTTTTTTCAGTCCAGAATTCAACGTGCAATGATTCAACGTGCATAGATTTAACGTACATAACGGAGCGCAATACGTTCCGCTTTTCTCAGCTCATCGGGTGTATTGAGGTTGAGAAAGGCATAAGGATCGTCGCCGAAGTAAATCGTTTCACTGGCGTGCCTGGCTTGCCAGGCTTGCACTTGGCGACCCCCTTCACGCACGAAATCAGCCAGATCCGGGATGAGATCGCGATGCACCAGCATGATCGCGAATTGGGTGCCGGTTTCGTCGGCGGCGCGGGCCAGTCGAACATCGCTGGCGATGGCGTGGTCATGCAATTGCATGACCAGATCGAGCGGCAGGAAAGGGGTATCACAGGGCACGCTCAGCAACCATTCCTGCTGCGCGGTGCGGGCGGCGGAAAGCAGACCCGCCAGTGGACCGGGATAGTCAGGCAGATAGTCCGGCACGACGGTATGCCCGATCGCGGCATAGCGCGCCAGGTTGCGGTTTGCATTGATCAAAATCTCGGCTGCATGGCCAGTCAGTCGTTCTGCCACCCAAGCGGCAAGCGGCCGCCGTGACAGCTCGATCAAGCCCTTGTCTTCGCCGCTGAAACGGCGCGCCAAACCACCGGCCAGGATGACGGCGGTGACTGGTCTGGCTTCAGGGTTGACCAGGTTCATGATGTTCAAGACGGTAGACCTGCATTTTCTGACGCGGCCGAAAACCTTGCCAAACAACGTTGCCACTCTGCGCCGTCGCCAGCTTGGCGTCTTCGCGTGTGACCAGTTTCAGCGTCCATGGACAGTCACCCCGCGTCGGCGTTTTCAGATGCAGGCGCAACATGGTTTGCATGGCCGGATCGACATCGGTATTCAAACAAGCGCCGGCAGGTAACTGGCGCGCCATCTCGGCAATCAGTGGGCGATACGCCCAGCCAAATTCTGCCCAGGGTCGGAACAGCGAAGCGATCAAGACCCATAACAGGATCATGCCGGTGGCCCAGACCAGAATCGGACGAATTTTGGCGCGCGGAAACAATGGAATCGCGATGAACCAGACCAGCGTCCCCAGCGCCGACAATCCATAGGTCACAAACCCGACGGAACCCGGCGTGAAATTCGGCGCCAGACGGGCCATGTGACGCGCAATGGTGGTTGGGTAACCCCATTCGAGGGCGGCGAAATAAACCCACAGTGCCAACATGAAGCAGGCAAAAAACAACACGCCGAACCAATAGAACGCCTGCGCTGCACCGCGGCGCAGGTTATCCAGGCCATAGGCAGACAGCATTGCAAGCGGCAGCAAGACCGGCAACAAGGCGCCATCGCGAGACCATGCCGGAATCAAGGCTGCGATCAGCAGCACGCCCAGAGCAATCAAGGGCAGATGCAATTCGGTGGTTCGCGCCAAGCGCCGATGCGCATGCCAGACACCCGCCAAAGCCAGTGGCCAAAGCGGCCAGGCGAACCAGGGAAGTTCGGAAAATGCGCTTTGCGGCATCCGTGCGGCAGCAAACTGAGCCAATCCATGCCATTGCCACCAGCGGCCCAGATTGCCCGATACCAGCAAAACAAGCATACCAAGGGCGATCAAGCCCACCGCCAGCAAGACGCCCCGTAGCACGGTTTTTCGGCTGGCACGATCCCTTCCAGCAGGCGACAGCAACAACAGCAGAATGATTGCCAGGCCGGCGAGCAAGTCCGGGAAACCACGCAATCCGAGCGTCAACATCGCAAGCCCCAGGCCAATCGCCCACATGCCGCCGGCAGGTCGGCGCTTTGCCGCAGTCACGCCCGCAGTCACGCCCGCAGTCACGCCATAAAGCAAGATCGCCCAGGCGGCCAACAAAGCCGTTTCCGGCAACAAGGCATGCGCGCGCAACATCAGGCCGAAGCCGCCGACCAGCGCAATCGCCGCCGCCGAGCCAAATCCAGGACCGTACTGCGCTCGCGCACCCAGCCCGGCAAACAGTAGGGCAAGACAGATAAAACCACCGCTGGCGAGGCGCGCCGCGCTCTGCATGTCGCCGCCGGCCAAACCGAACTTGATCGCGGCGCCGGCAACCAGCGTGTAAAGCGGCGCCGGAGTTGACCAGACTGAAGTCAGGCCCTCATGCCAATCAAGAATCGGCGCCAGCGCCAGCGCCTCTTCAGCCTTCCAAGCATCGCGCCCGATCAAACCATAAAACGCCCAGAAAACGAGCAGCAGGACCAGCCAGGGCAGCTTATTGATGGGAGTCGAATTCATCGAGAGACGGCAAGCAAATGGCAAGCAAATGGCAAAAAAAGAACTCGCCAGCATGTCGGCTTTGTAAAACAAAAAAGGCAGCCTGCGGCTGCCTTTTTTTGTTTGCACATCCAGCTTACTTCTTGCCGATGCCGTATTTCTGACGGAATTTCTCAACACGGCCCGCAGTATCCACAATCTTCTGCTTGCCCGTATAGAACGGGTGGCATGCCGAGCAAACCTCGACATGCAGCGGCTTTTTCATCGTGGAACGGGTGGTGAAGCTATTGCCACAACTGCAAGTTACGGCAATTTCGTTGTACTCGGGATGGATGCCTGCTTTCATATCGCGCTACCTGGGTCGGAACCTGGAAAGCGCGGGATTATCCATAAAAACCCGGGGGCAGGCAAACGATTAACGTGAAACACACAGTTCCGTTCGCCCTGAGCTTGTCGGAGGGCCCCACGATCAAAGTGCCCTTCTACAAGCTCAAGGCGAACGGTTTCATGATTTGGGGGACGACTCACGTCATGAAAGTTAGCTTAATTCAGCCAGCAATCGATCGATTGCCCGCTGCGATTGCTGAGCATAAGCCTCGCCAAACAGGTTGAAGTGATTCAATAAATGATAGAGCTGATAGAGCGACTTGCGGATCGCATATCCCTTATCGAGCGGCCATGCCGCCTGATATGCAGCGTAAAAAGCAGAAGGAAAACCGCTAAATAATTCCGTCATTGCCAGATCGGACTCACGGTCGCCATAGTAGACAGCGGGATCGAAAAGCACCGGCACAGCCGCGCAAAATCCGACATTTCCACTCCACAAATCGCCATGCAACAAGCTGGCTTGCGGCTGATAACCAGGGAAAAACTCACCAAGACGGGAAAGCAGGCGATCAGCGTCATTCAACAATCGCATCGCTGCACCATTGCGCGCAGCAAGTTCAAGTTGCGGCTGCAAACGCTGATCACGGTAGAACTCGACCCAATCGAGAGTTTCCGAATTGACCTGTGGCGTACTGCCAATGGTGTTATCGCGATACCAGCCAAATGCACGCCACGATTTACCATGCAACCGGGCCAACTGCTCGCCGAGTTGGGCCCAAGCCGGGTTGCCAGCGCGCCCCAGATCCAGCCATTCAATAACCAGAAAACTCTGCCCCGCCGCCAAGCCATGGGTCAAAGGCAACGGAATTCTCAGTACCTCAGCAGCGCCCAACTCAACCAAGCCGGCGGCTTCGGCTTCAAACATGCTTAAACGAGCCGCCTGATTGAGCTTGACGAAGAACCGCCGACCATCTTGACCCTGCAACACCAGACTGCGGTTGATACAGCCGCCAGCCGAATCAAGCTGCCGGGCAATTCGGAACGGCTTGCCTGAAGCCGCTGAAATTGCGCTGGCTATGTCAGCCAGCAGCGGAGTTGTCACACCAATGCTTTGGACTCGCGCGAAGCGCCCGCCTCATCCATCCGGCGCAGATAGCTGTTCCAGTAGAACTCCTGCTTGGCGCCCAGATCATAAAGGTAATCCCAAGAATAAATGCCCGAATCATGGCCATCGGAAAACACCAAAACAACAGCATATTGGCCAACCGGTTCAATCGCCTTGATCTCGATATTCTTCTTGCCGACCTGCAGCACTTCCTGTCCCGGACCATGCCCGCGCACCTCCGCCGACGGCGAGAAAACGCGCAAATATTCGTACGGCAAACTGAAACGACTGTCATTGTTGAAAGCCACTTCCATGACTTTGGACTGCTGATGCAGTTTGATCTCGGTAGGGATCGGGGAATTCGGGTTAAGGCCACTCATGGATGAATCCTCTATTAGCGTTCGATGATGGAACGCTAGTGTGCCAGTCCAGCAAACGCGGAACAAGTCCGACTGAAATAGTCAGGAATTCTCGTCACCCATTCCGCTCCCCTTTACTATAGGAAGTTGATGGAGTTGGTGAAGTAGGGATGGCCGAATGGGAAAATTTCCGCGCAGGCGATTCCGGCCACCTTTCACACCTGTTCCAACGCCCTTGACTGCCAGTTCAGCACCGCCACACGGCAGTGCATCCTGTCGGCCTGGACGGGTAATTCTCGGCTGATGAATTCAGCGGTGAATCAGCTATGAACCTGAATTATCACGAGATATGGTGTGGGACAGCTTCTTGCCCTTGAGATGCACCGCATACCACTGGCGGATCAGGGGAAAGTGCTCCACGTCCAGGATCGCCAAGCGACTCGATTCCAGTTCCAGCGCCAGATTGTGCCGCGACTGCACGGAGATGCCGAGGCCGGCCATCACCGCTTGTTTGATCGCCTCGCTGCTGCCCAGCTCCATGTAGGTGTTGGCGGTCAGTCCGTGCTGCGCGAACAGCCGTATACGAGCCTGGCGGGTGCCTGAACCGGGCTCGCGGGAAAGAAAACGTTCCTCGGCGATGCGCGCCAGCGGGATGTTTTTCTGTCCCACCAGGGGATGGTCCGGCGGCGCCACCACCACCAGCGGGTTGTCCAGGAAAAACTCGGCTTCCAGGTCCATGTTTTCCGGCACCGTACCCATGATCACCAGATCGTCCAGATTGCCTTCCAGGCGCTCTACCACGCGCGACTGGTTGGTAATGGTCAGGCGTGGCACCACCGCCGGGTAGTCGCGCAGGAAGGCCCCCAGCAGATGCGGCATGAAGTATTTGGCGGTGGTGATGGCCGCCAGGTTCAAGGGGCCGCGTATCCCTTCTTCCAGACCGGTCATGTCCTCCCCCAGCACCCGCATGCGCTCCAGCACGTCCCGGCTGGCCTCGAACAGTTCCCGCCCCGCGTCGGTGAGAAACAGGCGCTTGCCCATGTGCTCCAGCAGGGGCAGACCCACGCTTTCCTCAAGACGCTTGATCTGGATGGAGACGGCGGGCTGGGTCAGGTGCAGTTCCTCCGCCACCCGGGTGAAGGACAGATGATTGCCCAGACTCTGGAACAGGCGCAGTTGGTGAAGGGTGACGTTGCGGAGTCGCATGGGCGGGCCTCATGTATAAACATTTGTATATGGAAAACATAATAACAATTAACTTTTGTTTGTTGTTCATCATCCATAAAGTTCGTGCCGTCTGCTGCATTCCACTCCAGTGCGGCGCGAATGCAGCCCCCGAACCGAACAACCGCAAGAGGAAACATCATGCCCGAACAGACTTTGAGCGATGCCCTGGCAGGCCTGAGCGGCCAGGAACTGGCCCGCGCGAGACGCGCCATGTTGTCCCAGACCGGCAAGAAAGGGCTCGGTCTGGTGACACGGCAAAGTGTCGCGGCAAGCCGGTCCGCGTCGCACGCAACGCCGGCGGATGCCGCACCGGCGAGGGACGCAACCCCGCCAGCAATCGCTTCGACGATAGCCGCCCCCGTGCTGGAAAGCGCGCCGGAGTCGGTCGCCGAGTCGGTCGCCGAGTCGTTCACCGAAGCCGCCCTCGACATCGCCTGCACCCTGGTTGAAAGCGGCCCAGCCGCCGCACAAGCGGTTGCGGGGGAAAGTGAAATGGGCGTGCGTGATTTCTGCCGCGAGCGCCGCAAGGCCATGTCCATCCTGGGGAAAGGTGCATTGCCGGCCAAGTCCTCGTCAAGCGCGTCGTCGAACCTGGCCGGATTGAGTGGCCAGGAATTGGCGCGCAAGCGTCGCGCCGAGTTGAGCAGCAAAGGGCGCGGCAACGCGCCGGCGCCCCGTCCCAGTGGTCGCGTGCGTCCGCCAGTCGAGGTGCCGGCCAAGGTCGAAACCGGCACCACGCTTTCCGGCCAGACCGTCTCCGGCACCCAGGTGGAACGGACCTCACGGGTGACCGGCAACGAGCCGGGCACCTGTCGCGCCATCACCGGTACCGAATATATCGGCAGCGAGCAGTTTGAAGCCTTCTGCCAGAGCAGCCCGGAGCCCGCTCCCGCCAAGGTGGGGATGAGCGCCACCAGCCACGGCCGCTGGGTAACCGGTGCCCCCGGCTCGAAAACACCCGAGCGGCCCGGCGAACGACTTGAGAGCGGCACAGAATTGGGACGCACGCTCCAGGTCACCGGGGGCGAAGTCGGCATGTGCAAGCCGGTGACGGGCACCGAATATCTTGGCAGCGAGAATTTCACCGAGTATTGCGAGGGCAAGGGCCTCATCGTTCGGCCGGAAAAAGTGAGTGTCGGCACTACCGCGCGCAAGGGACTGGCCATCAGCGGCAGCGACGCGGCGCGTCCTCGGGCTGTGACCGGTGAAGAGGCCGGGGCGAAGAGGTCCATTACCGGCTCCCAGTACGCGGATGCCGGGAGTTCCCGGCTGACCATCAACGGACCGAGCAAGGTGGCGCTGACCCACACGGTTGCCGGCCGTCCGGTGTCGGGCGTGGAAGTGGGGCGTTCGATCAAGGTGACCGGCGATGAAGCCGGCGCCTGCAAGAGCATCTCGGGCACCGAGTATCTCTCCAACGAACAATTCGAGACGGTCTGCCATGGCCGTTCGGAACAGGTTAAACCCCAGGCTCGCCCGGAAAAGGTGGGCGAAGCGGCAAGCCAGGCCGGACAGCGCATCACCGGCAATCTGGTGGAGCGCACCCAAAAAGTGACCGGCAACGAGCCGCGCGCCGAAGGCCGCGTCACCGGCTCTCAATACGAGCGCGGCGGAGTTAAAGGCGAGGCCCCGGCCAAGGTGCGCGAGATGCGCACCCTGGTGGGACACATGTTGACCGGCGGCGTGCTGACCGGCGCCCGCTTCCCAAAGCTGAGCGGTGACGAGCAGGGCGGGTGCCAGAGTGTCACCGGGACCGAGTACGCCGGTGCGGAGCGCTTCAGCGCCACCTGCGCGGCGGAACCGGCACGCGAGAACAGCGCGCCCGCCTCCAAGGTGGTGGTCACCCACACCCGTCACGGCATGGCTGTGTCCGGCACCCCGCTGGGTATGGGCGGCCAGTCCTCAAGCCGGGTCACCGGCGACGAGCCGGGCAGCCGTCTGGCGATCAGCGGCACGCCCTATGCGGCCAGTGAGCAGATCCAGGGCGCCTGCGGTTGCCAGCATGGCGACCAAGGTGCGCGCCAGGCTGCGCCCGCCCTGCCGTCGCGCTTCCAGCCACCGGGCCGGCCATCGAGTCAACCACGTGCCATGGCCATGACCCGGCGCGAGAGCGAACCGCGACCGGCCGCGTTCAGTGTGGCGGCACCGGCGCAGGAAGCTGCCGGCCGCATCACCGGCACCGGCTACGGCGGCGCCGGCCGCATCACCGGCCCGGTGAACATGGCCTCGGGCCTGGTCTCCGGCACGCCGGAATTCCGCTACCGCGACGAGCCGCGCCAAGGATTCAACATGGCAGCGCCGGCCCCAGTCCCAGTCCCGGTCCCAGTCCCAGTCCCAGCCCCTGAAGCGATCACCGAGCGCATCACCGGCGAAGGCCGCGATGGCGGCACGCGGATCACCGGTGATGATTGGGCACGCAGCGAACGCGTGACCGGCACCGAGGGACGTTGGGCGCAAGGCCGCAACCCGACCATGCGCGGTGGCGAGGGACGCGGGCTGTCCGCTGGCGCCTGGGCCAACAAGGATCGGGAACGTCCGGAAGCGCCTATCGGCAGGGTCACCGGCAGCAGCGGCAACGCCGGCAAGGGCGCGGCCATCACGTTATCCGGTGGGGCACGGGGTTAAACCGCCATGAACACCCACAACGCCTACGCCCTGCGCGCCCGCGCCCAGCCCGCCCGCCGGCACGGCCATGCCCCCTACGGTCTCGGCACCTCCTTGGCCGCGCTGCCCGCGCGTCCGGCGGATAGCGGTGACCAAGGCAGCGAAAAGCCTGCTCAGAAGAGCACGGCGGCGCGTCGCCATCCTTTGGCAGATCGACACACCAATGCCCGCCTGGCGTACTGCGAGGACTCGGTGAAGGGACGCTTCGAGGCCATCGCACCCGCACTCAAGGCCCTCTCCGCTGTGCAGCATCTGGAGGACTTCCCCAATCAAGCGCAAAGCATTGCCCGCGAGCAACTGGGTTACGACCTGCCCCAGGGCATCCTGGAGGATGCCTGGGTGGCCGGTCTGGACCTGAAGGCCCTCTATGCCCACTGCGCCTTCTCCGCCCTCAAGGCCGCGGCGGCGCAGTTCGCCCTGGACATCAAGAACCAACTGGAGCAGGTACAGGACACCCGCAACTTCTTCCTTGACTGCGGCTTCCACGCGGTGGACATCAGCCCCTGCTCCGATGGCCGGCTGAAAGGCCTGTCGCGTTACATCCTTCGCCTGCCGCTGACCTCCCTGACCCGGCGCAAAGCCTATGCCGGCGCTCTGTTCGATGTGGAAACGGATGTGCGCCACTGGGTGGCCACCGAGTTGCGTCGTTTCCGCGAAGGCGTGCCGACGACGGCAGATGCCGGTACCCGCTATCTAAAGATCGCGGTTTACCACACCAGTTCTTCCAACCCCTGCCACCAAGGCTGCGCCGCCCACGGCAGCAACGAAACCAAGGCCATCGAAGCGGCCCTGGAGCGCCTGACGCAGTTCCGCCAGGCCATCCAGAACGCCTTCTGCTGCGGTGCCAGCACCGACATCCTGCTGATCGGCGTGGATACCGACAACGACACCATCAAGGTGCACATTCCGGACGCCAACGGCGATCTCTCGGCTTACCGCCATGTCGACAACGCCCGGCTGTACGAGGAAACCGCAGGGCTCTCCGGCGATACCGCCCGCGCGGCGGTCTACGACGCCATCCGCGCTGCCAGCCGCAAGGACGGCTGGGGCGCCGGCCAGGGCGAGCCGCACGACGGCATGCGCCGGCTGATCGCCAACCTGCTGGTGAACAACTTCTCTCAGATCGAATACGTCAACGATCTCTACGACGGCCGCTATCCGGACATCGGCCACGCCGAGCGCTACCTCAACGTCGGCGACGGCTTCGAGGAAGTGCAGATGCGCAACGTGGCCTATTACGCCCACCTGCACACCTTGGAAGAAGGCGTGGTGGACATGGACGTGGGCATCAAGATTTTCAAGGGCCTCAACCTCAAGCACGGCCTGCCCATCCCGGTGGCCATCCACTACCGCTACGACGCCAGGGTGCCCGGCGCCCGCGAGCGGGTGACGGAAAAGACCCGTCGCGTGGCGAACGCCATCCGCGCCCGTTATGCCGATCTCGCTGCCCAAGGCCTGCTGGCCTGCCACCTGTCGGTGCAGGACCTGCCCACGGGCAGCCCCATCGAAAGCCTGGAGGACTGAACCGTGAAGATCATGCAGGTGGAAAAGACTTTGGTGTCGACCAACCGCATCGCCGAGATGGGCCACCGGCCGCTGCTGGTGGTGCGCGAAAAGGTCGGCGGCGGGCGCCAGGTGGCGGTGGATGCCATCGGCTGCATACCCGGCGACTGGGTCATCTGCGTCGGCTCCTCGGCGGCCCGTGAAGCCGCCGGCAGCAAGGATTTTCCGTCGGATCTGACCATCGTCGGAATCATCGACCATTGGCAGTCTGACGAGACCAGAGGCGAGGGGAAAGCCTGATGGAAATCATGCAGGTGCGTTCCGAACTGGTGGCCACCCGACGCGTGGCGGGGCTCAAGCAGATGTCCCTGCGCGTGCTGGTGGATGCCAAGGGCGCCCTTGCCGTGGCGTGTGATCCGGTAGGCGTGCCGCCGGGCAAATGGGTATTCACCGTGAGCGGCTCGGCCGCGCGGATAGCGGCCGGCGATGTGAAGGTTCTTACCGATCTGACCATCGCCGGAATTATCGACAACTGGGACCCGGACGCTGGTTGATGGCCGACTCTCGGCCGGGATGATTCACAACTCTGTTTTCAAATGTTTTTTAACCTGAAGGAGAACTGAAATGGCAGCTGTATCTGGAATTGCATTGGGAATGATCGAAACCCGTGGCTTGGTGCCCGCCATCGAGGCGGCGGACGCCATGACCAAGGCGGCGGAAGTGCGCCTGGTAGGGCGTGAGTTCGTCGGCGGCGGCTACGTCACCGTCATGGTGCGTGGCGAGACCGGCGCGGTGAACGCGGCGGTGCGTGCCGGCGCGGACGCCTGCGAGCGGGTCGGCGACGGCCTGGTGTCGGCCCACATCATCGCTCGCGTCCACTCCGAAGTGGAAAGCGTGCTGCCCCAGGCTGTGGCTTGACGGGCGGATGGAAACAACGATTTTTTTGAACTGAAGGAGAACTGAAATGGCAGCAGTAACTGGAATTGCATTGGGAATGATCGAAACCCGTGGCCTGGTGCCCGCCATCGAAGCGGCGGATGCCATGACCAAGGCGGCGGAAGTGCGGCTGATCGGCCGCCAGTTCGTTGGCGGCGGATACGTCACTGTGCTGGTGCGCGGCGAGACCGGCGCGGTGAACGCAGCGGTGCGTGCCGGCGCGGACGCCTGCGAGCGGGTCGGCGACGGCCTGGTGTCGGCCCACATCATCGCCCGCGTCCACTCGGAAGTGGAGGGCATCCTGCCCACGGCGCCGGCGGCCTGATGCCGGTAGAAGGGCGTCGCCGCAAGCAAGCGGCGGCGCCCGGCAAGACCCATTGAACGAAGGAGAACTGAAATGACAGCAGTAACTGGAGTTGCCCTTGGCATGATCGAAACCCGTGGCCTGGTGCCCGCCATCGAAGCGGCGGATGCCATGACCAAGGCGGCGGAAGTGCGCCTGGTGGGACGTGAGTTCGTCGGCGGCGGCTATGTCACCGTCATGGTGCGTGGCGAGACCGGCGCGGTAAACGCGGCGGTGCGCGCCGGGGCCGATGCCTGCGAACGCGTCGGCGACGGCCTGGTGTCGGCGCACATCATCGCCCGCGTCCATTCGGAAGTGGAAGGCGTGCTGCCCAGCACCCCTGGCGGATTCGCCGGTGGTCGGGACGGCGAGGTCACCACTCAACGCAGCTAAGGAGCGGACGAAATGCTGGCGAATCCCCGTCTGGCCGGATACCTGACCCAAGCGCTCGACCATGAGTTGAGCGTGGTGCAGCAGTACCTGACCCAGTCCTGCCTGTGCCGCTTGTGGCAGGAGGACGGCCTGGCGGATTACTTCCGCCGCGAGGCGGACGAGGAGCAAGGCCACGCCGGCAAACTCATCTGCCACTTGCTCACCCTGGGTCTGGCCCCCAACGCCACCCGCCTGCGGGCGGTGCGACCCGGCCGCGACCTGCGCGAGATGCTGCTGTTGGACCGGGAACTGGAACTCGACGCGGTACTGCTTTACCAGGATGCCCTGGCCTACGCTCGACGGTGTCGCGACGCCGCCGCCGCCGCGCTGTTCGCCGAACTGCTGGCGGATGAGCAGGGGCACTTGGCGGAACTGGACCGCATGTTGACGGAAATGGCGGATAAGGGCTGCGACCCGGTCCGCTTCTTGAAGGAGATTTGTCATGTCTGAATCCCCCCCCGCCGGCTGGCAGGTGCAGGCCAAACCTGCAGCGATGAGCCGTCGCTTCGAGTTTGCGGACTACGCGGCGACCCGAGGCTTCCTGGACAGACTGGAGGTCCTGTCCAAGGAAACCGGCAATTACCCGGATCTGAACTTCGCCAAGACCCATGTAAACGTGAGCGTGGTGGCCAAGGATACCGTTCTGGGAACCGACGACTACGCCTTCGCCCGCCAGGTGGAAGCCCTGGCTTCGACCCCTTTGGCGAGCTGAGGCGCAAACCATGTCCGCCTGGATCCTGGCCCTGGCCAATCTCAAAGGCGGCTGCGGCAAGAGCACCTTGGCGGTGAATCTGGCGGCGGGATTGGCAGCAGGGTTGGCAAAAAGCGCCGATCCGCATCGGCGGGTTGGGCTGGTCGGGTTAGTGGATGCCGATCCCCAGGGCGCCCTGGCTCACTGGGCGAACTGGGGCGGAAGCGGTGGCGCAGCGGCCACCGCACTGCCCAAGGTCGAGGCCGGCGGCACCGATCCGGTGGCGGTGATCGACCGGATGGCCCTCAGCCATGCGCATGTGGTGGTGGATTGCCCGCCTTCCCTGGACATGGCGGTCACCCGGCGGATTATGGAACGCGCTCGAGGCGTGCTCATCCCGGTGCTGCCCTCACCCCTGGACTTGTGGGCCTGCGCGGAAACCGTCGCCGCCGTGCGCCAGGCCAGGCAAGTCAACCCAGGACTCGCGGCCTGGCTGCTGGTCAACCAGGCGGAACCCGCCAGCGCTTTGTCCCGCGCCATGTCCCAAGCCCTGGCCGGGTTGGAAGTACCCGTCCTGAGCTGCATGGTGCGACGACGAGCGGCATTTCGAACCGCCATCCTGGAAGGGGTGAGCGTGTACCAGTTGGGCGCTCGCGGCCGCGAGGCGGCGCGCGAGATCGATCAAGTCATTCAAGAGGTGATGGGAACATGAGCAAACTGGAAGACAAGCTGACCGCCAGCATCAATCCCGGCAAGGTGGCGCCTACCCCCGCCCGACGTCCCAAGAAAACGGCGGAGAAACCCGTTGAATCTCGGCAGACCGCGGAGGTACCCAAACCCGTACCCAAACCCAAACCCGTACCCAAACCTGTACCCAAGCCGGCCAGCGCCACGCCGACTCCGAGCGAACCCTCCCGCTTCCCGCACCCCCGCCGCGTCTGGCCGGACTGATGGAAAGGGACAGGGAAATGAAGCCCAATCTGCTGTTGAATTGCCGATCCCGCCTGGCGCGGGCGTCCTGGAGCGATATCCTGTTTGGCGAGGAATTCTGGCCCATGCTGCTTCTGCTCCTGGCCTGCGGCCTGGGCTTCTTTGTTTTGGCCAGGGATGCCTTGCCGGCTATCCTGGCGGTGGTGCTTGTCGGTTTGCTGGCGCACGCCTGGCTCTGGTGCCGCGCTGCCGAAGCCGATGCCGTGGACAAGGCTCCCGCCGGTAACGGGAGCGAGTCATGAAGCTCGCGCCCCGGACATGGTTTCCCTTCCTGGGCTGGTTTCCCCTGAGCGCTGTTCAGGTTCGCGCCGACCTGCTGGCTGGCCTGACCGTAGCCCTGGTTCTGATCCCCCAATCCATGGCCTACGCCCAGCTTGCCGGCATGCCGGCTTACTACGGCCTGTATGCCTCTTTCCTGCCGGTCATTGTCGCTGCCCTGTGGGGTTCCTCACGCCAGCTTTCCACCGGACCGGTCGCCATCGTTGCCTTGTTGACGGCTTCCGCCCTGGCGCCAATGGCGGCAAGCGGCTCCGAGAGCTTTATCGCTCTCGCTATCCTGCTCGCTTTCCTGGTCGGCATCATCCAACTTGCACTCGGCCTGCTGCGCATGGGGGCCATCGTCAACCTGCTGTCACATCCGGTCATCATCGGCTTCACCAATGCGGCCGCCATCATCATCGCGCTGTCCCAGCTCAACAAGATGCTTGGCGTGCCGATGCAACGCAGCGAAAACTTCCTCGCTGACATCACCGGTGTGCTCATGCAGATCGGCGATACGCACATCCCCACCCTGATCATGGGTGGATGCGCCCTGACGCTGATGATTCTGCTCAAGCGCTTTCTGCCACGTTGGCCAAATGTGTTGATCGCTGTGGTGTTGACCACCCTGGTAAGTTGGCAGATCGGCTTTGAGCGCAACACTCAGTCGGCAGCCGAGGCCATCCAGGATGCGCCCACGCTCAACATGATCCTCGAACAGCGTGAAAAGCGGGCTCGCCTCAATGAACTGGAAAACGAGGTCAACCTGCATCGTGACGCTGCGCGCAAGATTGAAAAGGATGAAACCCGCGAACGCCGCGCTGAACTGGATTACAAACTGGAAGTGGCGGAGTCGAAACGCGATGATGCCGCGCGAGAAATCCAGGCGCATTTCAAGTCTTTGCGTGAAGTCCGCCTGGTTTCGGCGACGGATTCGGCCGGTGCAACCTTGTACTATTCGGCCGCCGCGATACCCGCCGGATTGAAAACCGATAGTACGCACTGGCGTATCCGCAAGATCGATGCCAAAGGGGTACAGCTCAGCGGAGGCGGTGAAGTCGTCGGCGCCATCCCGCCGGGCCTGCCCAGTCTGACCATGCCGCGCATGAACTGGCAGGACATCACCAATCTGCTTGCCGTCGCACTGGTCATCTCGTTGGTTGCATTCATGGAGGCCATCTCGATTGCCAAGGCGATGGCGGCGAAGACGCGCGCGCGCATCGATCCCAACCAGGAACTCATCGGCCAGGGTTTGGCCAACCTGGTCAGCAGTGCCTCGCAAGGCTTTCCGGTCAGTGGTTCGTTTTCGCGCTCGGCGGTGAACCTTAATTCCGGCGCCCTGACTGGCCTGTCCTCGGTGTTTACCGGGCTGCTGGTGCTACTGACCTTGTTGTTCCTGACCAGCCTGCTCTACCACCTGCCGCAGGCGGTGCTGGCGGCCGTGATCATGCTGGCGGTAGTCGGTCTGGTCAATTTCGGTGCCCTTCGCCACGCCTGGCAGACTCATCGTCATGATGGCATTGCCGCCAGCGTCACCTTCCTCTCGACGCTGGCGTTCGCGCCGCATCTCGATACCGGCATCATGTTCGGCGCGGTCATTGCCATCGTCCTGTTCCTACGTCGGCGCATGCGTCCGCGCGGCGAAATTCTCAGCCAGCATCCGGATGGCGTCCTCGCCGGCATGGATACGCACGACCTCAAACCGATGAGCGAAAATTTTGTGCCGGTCCGTTTTGACGGCGAGC